>APMI01001363.1_pt1 | contig 343625 bp, 300 predicted proteins | sample 667938 | NCBI WGS metagenome assembly APMI01 (sample SAMN01084076, study PRJNA167559) | wastewater metagenome | biome: Wastewater | place: Denmark: Ejby Moelle, Odense | collected 2011-11-28
ACCGTCTAAACCGTCAGCACCAGCAGGACCCTGTGGGCCTTGTGGGCCTACTGCACCGTCTATGCCATCAGCACCGGCCGGACCCTGAGGACCCTGTGGGCCTACTGCGCCATCTAAGCCGTCAGCACCGGCAGGACCCTGTGGGCCTTGTGGGCCTACTGCGCCATCTAAACCATCAGCACCGGCCGGACCCTGAGGACCCTGTGGGCCTACTGCACCGTCTAAGCCGTCAGCACCAGCAGGACCCTGTGGGCCTTGTGGGCCTACTGCACCGTCTATGCCATCAGCACCGGCCGGACCCTGAGGACCCTGTGGGCCTACTGCGCCATCTAAGCCGTCAGCACCAGCAGGACCTTGAGGACCCTGTGGACCAACTGCACCGTCTAAGCCGTCAGCACCTGCAGGACCTTGAGGACCCTGTGGGCCTACTGCACCGTCTAAGCCATCAGCACCGGCAGGACCTTGAGGACCTTGTGGGCCTACTGCGCCATCTAAGCCGTCAGCACCGGCAGGACCTTGAGGACCCTGTGGGCCTACTGCACCGTCTATGCCATCAGCACCGGCCGGACCCTGAGGACCCTGTGGGCCTACTGCGCCATCTAAGCCGTCAGCACCGGCAGGACCCTGTGGGCCTTGTGGGCCTACTGCGCCATCTAAGCCGTCAGCACCGGCCGGACCCTGAGGACCCTGTGGGCCTACTGCACCGTCTAAGCCATCAGCACCTGCAGGACCCTGTGGGCCTTGTGGACCTACTGCGCCGTCTAAGCCATCAGCACCTGCAGGACCCTGTGGGCCTTGTGGACCTACTGCGCCATCTATACCATCTATACCGTCAGCACCGGCAGGACCTTGAGGACCCTGTGGGCCTACTGCACCGTCTAAGCCGGCAGGACCTGCAGGACCTTGAGGACCCTGTGGACCAACTGCGCCATCTAAGCCGTCAGCACCGGCAGGACCTTGAGGACCTTGTGGGCCTACTGCGCCATCTAAGCCGTCAGCACCTGCCGGACCCTGTGGGCCCTGAGGACCAACTGCGCCATCTAAACCGTCAGCACCTGCCGGACCCTGAGGACCTTGTGGGCCTACTGCACCATCTATACCATCAGCACCTGCCGGGCCAGTAGCTCCGTCTGCACCTGCAGGACCAGTAGCGCCATCAGCACCCGTAGGGCCAGTGGCACCATTTGCTCCTGGAGTACCCGGAATACCAGGCGTACCAGGAATGCCCGGCGCACCAGCTGCTCCGGCAGGGCCTGTAGGACCTGTAGCACCATCTGCGCCCGTAGCACCTGGCCAGCCGGCTGAACCTGCTGCACCTGTAGGGCCCGCAGGACCTGTAGCGCCATCTATACCATTTATTCCATCAGCACCTGCGGGGCCTGTAGCACCCGTAGCACCTGCTGCTCCGGCAGCGCCGGTAGCACCTGCCGGACCTGTAGCACCGTCTATACCATTTACACCATCAGCACCCGCGGGGCCTGTAGCACCCTGAGGGCCCGTAGCACCATCTAAACCGTTGAGGCCGTCTGCACCAGCTGCGCCGGTAGGACCAGTCTGCCCATCTGCACCGGTAGGACCTGTGAGGCCATCAGAGCCTGCCGCACCGGTAGCGCCATCTGCACCTGTAGGACCTGCTGCGCCTGTAGCACCGTCCAGACCATTGGCTCCTGTAGCACCAGTAGCACCGTCTGCACCTGCAGCGCCGGTAGCACCTGCTATACCCGCAGCACCAGTAGCGCCTGTAGCACCATCTGCTCCGGCAGGACCAGTAGCGCCTACAGCGCCTGTAGCACCGGCTACACCTGCAGCACCTGTGGCACCCACCGCACCGGCGGGACCAGCCGCACCGGTAGCACCCGTAGCGCCTGTGGCTCCTATGCCACTGGCAGCAAATAATGCATAAGGCACACTCATCATCTTAGAGGTGCCCATATCTACATAGTTAGTACCGCCTGCCACGTCTACTTCTACCTGCAGGTATTTATCACCTACACCCCAGCTGACGTTAGCCAGGTTGCTGATACCGCTTGCATTGCCACTACCGATCACCGCAGTGATGAGGCCAAACTGGTTTGTAGACACGTGATGGGTCTCTTGGAATACGATGTTGCCGGTAGGCGACACATCATGAATGGAAAAGCGCACCGACACAGCGGTGGTGGGCACTATGGCCCCCTGCGCATCCCGCACTACGGCCTGATAGCTGATACCCTGAGGCGCCTGAGCAAAAAGCGAGGCGGCCAAGATCATAAGTACAACTGTAGTGAGTAGTCTAAGTTTTTTCATGCAGACAGATTATGGGTTTATCTAAATATGCAAAGGCGAATATATGTTAAGCAGTCACAAGCTGCATTATGTTTAGCTTATGTGGCTGTTTGTTTTTATTAACACAAATCTCCCTGGACACTTCAACATGTATTTTTTACTGAACAGCGTTTTCAAAACCTAGAAAAACATTCGGTCCGCTCCATATACCAGTGAGGTCATACAGCGGAGAAGATGTGTTTTGGCGTCTCATAGTGGGCAACTGCCAGGGTTTGTGTAAATTTATCATCCAGCCGCAAGGCTACCTCCCGATGAAAAAAAGGCTTACAATATTGATATGGATGCTGTACGCGGCATGGCATCCTTTGTATGCCGCTCATCCCACTGTGCCGCCACATGCAACACCATCCGACCTGTCATTTGCAGAAAACAAGCATCAATGGGCACCATGGGTCAAATACATGGGAGACCTTCACCATGGCAAACTGATACTGGAGCAGAATAAGCTGACCTTTTTTATGAATGATGCCGTGCATGAGCATGGCCACAAGAATACTGCTCCGATCCATGGCCACCTGATGCGTATTGTATTTGACGGAGCTAATATGAACGCGGTAGTAGCGCCGGAGGGCAAGAGGGAATTTTATCGCAACTACTACCTGGGCAGTGACCCGGCGCGGTGGGCATCTGAGGTGAAGATGTACAGCACGGTAGTATACCACGACCTCTATCCCGGTATCGATGCAGAAGTGACTGGTGACGGTGACCATCTGAAATACCAATTCAGAGTACACGCGGGGGCTGATCCGGCGCTCATCAGGCTATCCTATGAGGGGGCAGATGAGATGGCCCTGCGCGGGGGTGACCTGGTATATAAAACGACGGTGGGAGATTTCACCGAGCTGGCACCGGTGACCTACCAGCGCGATGGTGACCATGCTAATACAATAAAATGTCGCTACAAACTGGATGCCGCAGCGCACCGCGTCACCTTTGACCTGCCGCACGGATATGACCATACCAGGGAGCTGATCATAGATCCGACCCTCATCTTTGCTTCCTACACAGGTGCTACAGCAGATAATTGGGGATTTACAGCAGCCTATGACAGCAAGGGTGATTTCTATGCAGGAGGCATCGTGTTTGAATATGGAGACTATGTATATACTGCCTCCGGACCCGGCACCTATCCCACTACGGCGGGCGCCTTTCAGACCAGCTACTCTGGTAGCACCTACAGTGGCGATACCTGTGATATCTCCATATCAAAGTTTGACTCGACCGGTGCGCGTCTGCTCTACTCTACCTACCTGGGGGGAAACGGCTGGGACTGGCCACACTCCCTGATAGTAAATCAGAACAATGAGCTCTACATCATGGGATCTACCCTGTCTACTGACTATCCGACCACTGGTAGTGCCTTTGACCGCAGTAGCAACGGGCATGTAGATATCATAGTGACAAAGATGAACGCCACCGGTACAGCCCTGCTCGGCTCGACATACGTAGGCGGGTCTGAAGATGACGGCCGCAACCTGGAAGAGTTCTTTACCTATAACTATGGTGATGAGGTACGGGGCGAGATCATACTGGACAGCCTCTCTAATGTCTATGTGGCTTCCTCTACGCATTCAGGCAATTTTCCCGTGACGGGGGGTGTTTTCCAGCCTAATGCCGGGGGTGCGCTGGATGGCTGTGTATTTAAAATGAACAGCAGCCTCACCTCTATGCTATGGAGCTCCTATCTGGGGGGATCTGCCCAGGATGCCGCCTACTCTCTCAAACTGGACCATAGCAATAACCTGATCGTGACGGGGCCTACGGCCAGCAGCAACTTCCGCACTACCGCAGGCACACTGCACACCTCCTATATGGGCGGTGATTGTGACGGGTATGTGTGCAAGATCAGTAATAACGGCAGCAACCTCCTGGCCTCTACCTATCTCGGTACAAATGATCACGACCAGTGCTTCTTTGCCGAGATAGACGGTCAAAACCAGGTATATATAGTGGGCCAGACCCTGGGCATCTATCCTATCTACAATGCCACCTACGGTCGTGCGGGTGGCAATCAATTCATACAAGTACTGAATAATAACCTGACAACATCGATCCGCTCCACTGCGTTTGGTACCGGCGGAGGCAGGGTCAATATCTCTCCTACCGCATTTCTGGTAGACAACTGTAACAATGTGTATGTGGCCGGGTGGGGTGGCAATGTGAACCGCGACTTCTACAACATGAATACCGGCTATACCTCCGGTCTGCCTGTCACCTCAAATGCTGTGCAGTCCGGTACAGATGGGAGTGACATGTACTTTATTGTTTTCTCACATGGCCTCTCCAGTATCCTGTATGCTACCTACTACGGTGGCAGTGCCTATGTGGGAGAGCACGTGGATGGCGGCACGTGCCGCTTTGACAAAAACGGGACGATATACTCCGCTGTATGCTCCGGATGTGGTGGCAATAGCATGTTTCCCGCTACACCGGGCGCCTGGTCTACTACCAATAACAGCTATAACTGCAACTACTCCGCACTGAAATTTGAAATGAACTACTCCGGAGCGTATGTAGATGTGAATGCCTCACCACGCGCTACGGGGTGCGTACCGCTCACGGTACAGTTTCAGTCTCAGACCAGCAATGTACAGCACATCAATTGGGATTTTGGTGATGGGAGCAGCTCCACGCAACCATATCCGGTGCATACATATACCGATACGGGGCACTATTTTGTCTCGCTGATAGGTACGGACTCCACCCAGTGCAACTCTGCCGACACGGCCGTCATAGATGTATGGGTACGGGATGACAGCCTGTCCGCTTTCTTTGGCGATAGCATAGTAGTAGACTGCTACAGCAGAAATGTGACCCTGACCACGAGCAACTACCCGACCACACACTACCAGTGGAACTTTGGTGACGGGACTACAGCTACCACCAGCCCTACGGCGCACCATACCTATGCTGCCCCAGGGTCATATACTGTCACACTCATAGTGACGGATACTACCAAGTGCAATCTCCAGGCATCCTATCAGAAGAAAGTGATCAGCCCGCCTGTCGTACGCCTGGCAGTGAATCCTGCAGACACTGTGGGCTGCATACCACTCACGGTACACTTTGGCAATACGACCCCATCTGCCGGGCACTATCTCTGGGACTTTGGCAATGGAGATACGTCTACTCAGATCAATCCATCGTACACATATATCCACGGCGGGCACTATACTATACGACTCACACTATACGACTCCAGCACCTGCAATAAAACGGACACAGTGGTAATGCACATAGTGGCCATCGACTCCTCTGCAGATGCCGGCTTCTCTGTAAACCGGCAGTTCTACAACTGTGACTCGGTAGATGTGACGGTGCACTCCTCATACATCGGAGCAGTGTGGCAGAAGTGGGACTTTGGAGATGGCTATACCTCTACGGCCAGTACAGTATCACATACCTATCGCGGCAGTACCTATGATACGATCACACATATCCTATATGACAGTACCAAGATCTGCCACCCATATGATACTGCCAGGGTGATCATCAGCCTAAGCCCACTGCAGACATCAGTAGCGGTACCGGATACGATAGGTTGCGTACCATTCACCGCTACGATGTATGGCGTGTCTCCGCTTTTCACTACGCACTACTACTGGTTTTATCCGGATGGTGATAGCTCTACCGGCTCTCCTGTGCATCATACCTTCTCTCCGGTGGGTAGCTATCAGGTGCTATGTGTATCTATAGACTCCAATGCCTGTGTCAATATCGACTCAAACTATGCTACGATAGTGGTGATAGATGACTCTGTACATGCCCGGTTTGACGTGCAGGTGCTGAATGACTGTGACTCAGACCTGTCTATACAGCTGGTGAATAACAGTGTGAATGCGACTCAGTACTACTGGACCCTGGGCAATGGCAATACCTCGACGCAGATCAATCCATCTCAGCACTACTATATGCCAGGCACCTACACCATCAAGCTACTGGCTGTAGACACTACCCGCTGCCACCCGCGGGACTCTATGTACCGCACGGTCACGCTAAAGCCGAATGTGATCCTCCACTTCACACTCTCAGACGTCTGCCTGGGCCAGACGGCGGGCTTTGTGAATCAGAGCAACACGCAGGCGCAGTACCAGTGGCAGTTTGGCGATGGGCTGGGGTCTGCACAGTATGCGCCTACGCATCTCTACAATGCTGATGGCAACTACACGGTACAACTATCCATCATAGACACCTCTACATGCGATGTATATGATACGCTGCGCGAAAACATCATAGTCTATGCACAACCGATAGCGTCCTTCACCACAGCCATGGATACCTATCTGTTTGAAACGCCGGTAGACTTCACTAACACCAGCCAACATTACAATACATCTATATGGAATTTTGGTGATGGAGACAGCTCTCTGGAGACCAATCCTACACACATCTATGACCATACCATAGACTGGCAGATAGTATGCCTGGAGGTGTACAATCAGGGAGCTCCCTGCCGCGACACCGTCTGTGACAGCCTGTATATCCGCTTCATCCCTCTCATCGGGGTACCCAATGCTTTCTCACCAAATGGCGATGGGGTCAATGATATAGTCTTCGTAGAAGGCAAAGGGATCATCGGTCTTGACTTTCGCATCTACAACCGCTGGGGCCAGCTGGTATACCAGGGCAATGATCCAAAGAAAGGCTGGGATGGCATCTACCGCGGGGAGCCGCAGCCTATGGAGGTATATACCTACACTGTAGATGCTACGCTGATCAATAAAGATAATGTGCGGCTAAAGGGCAACATCACGCTGCTGCGGTGATCATTCCACGGCTTTGACTTCCTCTATGGCAGCCCTGGTGGTTTTGATCACACTATCCATCTCTTTGAGCTCAGCCTTGAGTGCGCTCTTGTATTTCTCCCTGGTACGGGTACCGCTATCTGCCACCTGCTCGTAGACGGCCTTCTGGCGCTCGTAGGCATCCCTGATACGCTCCAGCGCCCCCAGGCCAAAACTGAGCAGCTGCTTATTCTTCTCCTGATCTGCCAGCAATTCATTTTTGAGTGTCACTACGCCACGCTCGCTGAGTGCGGGCTGCATGCGGCATAGGAAATTGGCGTAGTGATACATGAGCATGGCCTTGGAGAAACCTTTGTCCTCTTTTAGTTTCTTCTCAAAGTATGTATTGTAGCCAGAGTCCCCGCTGAGCGCAGCTACTGTATACACCGCATTTTTTATATCAAATACCTTTTCATTTTCAAAAAGGCGTATATCCCGTAGGGCCTTGGCAGAGTCCAGCTTATTTAAAATCATAAGCGCGGTAGAGGCCACCAGATAGGATGAGTCTCCGAGTGCCTTCTCTACCGAAGGCTCGTATTTGCGCACTTTTTCTTTGGCCAGTTTATCCAGCACGGCAGCCCGTACGTGTGATGCGCTGTCTGTCTCCAGCATGGCCTTCAGCAGTGGCAGGACGCCGTCCTTATCAGCCTCTGTGATGAGGATATTTTTGACCGCCAGCGCCCGTATGCTCTCCGAGTGGTCGCGTAGGGCATCTTTGAAGAGTGCCTGCACTTCACCATTATTTTTCTGCGCAGCTCTCAGGGAGTCGAGCGCCTCGCGGCGCTGCATATACCGGGTACCTTTGCGATACTGAAAGATATACTCAGCTACAGTCTTGTTCTCGCTTTTCTCGCAAAGGAGTATACGCTCACCATCAGCATCTATCAGGTCCGGCCTCCTGCCCAGCGCTTTGAATGCGAAGGTCTGCTTGCGCTTGGTCAGGGTGACATTTTCAGACACTACGATATCATCATAATGCATATCAATGCGGAAGGGAAGCTGATAGGTGAGCGGAGTTTCTGTACTGTGTTTCTGAGAGACCTTCACATAGACGCTGTCGTGTGCATAGCTGTACCTGATATCCAGCACCGGCAATCCCGTATTGTAGTACCACTGGTCAAAGAACCAGTTCATATCACGGCCGGTCACCTCCTCAAAGCACATGCGCAGGGCAGGCACTTCAGTATTTTTATATGCGTAGCGTTTGAGAAACAGCTGCAGGGATTTGAAGAAGGCATCATCTCCTACGGCATAGCGCAGCATGTGGAGTATACGTCCGCCCTTCTCATAGGTATGCGCATCAAAGACCTCCTCCCGGTCATCATAGTGGAAACGTACCAGGCTATAGTTTTTTCCTTTGCGCACATCGGCCATGTACTTGGCAAAGGCCTGGTAGTTTTTCCAGTCGGCATACTCGCGGCCGTAGCGGTATTCATTCCATATATACTCGCTATAGTCTGCAAATGACTCGTGTATCGTGGTATTGCTCCATGTTTTGGCGGTGACCAGGTCTCCAAACCACTGATGAAATAGCTCGTGTGAAATGTAATCATGATAGTCCTCGTCCAGCATCTGGCGCGGGGTACGGTTCAGGTTCTCGCCGTGGAGCGTGGCAGTCGTATTCTCCATGGCGCCGCTCACATAGTCGCGTACTACTACCTGAGAGTACTTTTGCCATGGATAGTCGTAGCCCAGCTTTTTAGAGAAAAACTCCATCATAGCCGGTGTCTCGCCAAACATCTTCATGGTATAGGGGGCGTATTTCGGCTCTATATAGTAGTTTACCTCCTTGTCCCTCCATTTGTCCTTTGTGACTACAAACTCTCCCACGGCCATCATGACCAGGTACTGAGAGTGCGGCAGGTCCATCTTCCAGTAGTCTGTACGCGTGCCGTCACTATTTTCCTTTTGAGAAACGAGTATGCCGTTTGAGAGCGTGGTGTATTTCTTGTCCACAGTGATATAGATCTCATCTGTACACTTGAAAATGGGCTTATCCAGTGTAGGAAACCAATAAGAGTTTGACTCGGTCTCTCCTTGCGTCCAGATCTGGCGAGGTTTGTCTGAGTCTGTGCCGAGCGGATTGATAAAGTAAAGGCCTTTGTCCTCCTGTATAGCCTCTGAGCCTCCGGTACGACGCTCGTTTGGCTTGGATTTATAGTCTATGAAAAGGGTGAACTTCTCTCCCTCCTTATACTCTCTATCGAGTGTGATGTCTAGCTTCAGCGTATCATAGCTATACCTGAGCGGGGTGGTACTACCATCTGCCTTTGCCAGTTCTACTTTATAGATATCCATGCCTTTGGCATCCAGCCTGACCGAGGCCTGGGGGTAGAAATGTGGCGTGAGCGTGATATGCTCCTGGCCGTAAAGCCACTGATGCTCCCAGTCAAAACGTACATCTAGTCGCGTATGCACCAGGTCACAAAACATAGTGGCTGCAGCGCGGTATGGATTCTCACGCGGTACGGTGATCTGCATGGTATCGAGGAGAATGGCATGCTTGTCATCGTAGGCTGCTTTGGCAGTCTTGCAAGATGATATAGAAATACCCAGCGATGAGGCCAGGGAGAGGATCACAAAACTTCTGACTAAAGATCTCAAGGCGAATGATTTTGACGATTTGACCGGCGTAAAACTACAAAAAGCTTGCCTTTTGCGCTTGAGCTTCAATAGTATCAGCCCTTGGGTGGATCCAGATAGCCGTGTGTGAAGCGGTATAGGCTGAATCCCGGGCTGCCGGCAGCATGTATCAGATCTTCGCGCAGCGCTTTTTTGTCAAAGCCTCTCATCCGGTGGCGTTGTATGATCTTGTAGGCTTTGTCTGCCATCAGGCTGATCCTGCGTTCTTCGTTACCTTTTGATGCAGTGATCTGCATGAATGCAGCGATCAACTCCCTGACGCCCTTAGACTCTACGGCTACGGTACGCAGGACCGGTATATGGTCCCTACCGCTGATGTGCAGTTGCAGAGAGAGAAAATTGATCATAGCCTCTGCCTCGGGCCTGTCAGCCTTATTGACCACAAAGATGTCTGCTATCTCCATGAGGCCTGCCTTCATAGCCTGTACGGAGTCTCCTGCCTCAGGCACGAGTACGACCACCGTAGTATCAGCCAGTCCGGCTATCTCTACCTCACTCTGCCCTACGCCTACAGTCTCTATGAAAATATAATCAAAAGGGTAGGCCTTCATGACCTCTACCACCTCTATGATCTTGTCACTGAGTCCACCCAGAGAGCCGCGAGATGCCAGCGAGCGGATAAATAAATTGGGATTGGTAAAGTGTGCCGTCATACGCAGCCTGTCTCCCAGCACAGCACCCAGATTGAATGGAGAGGATGGATCAACGAGGATAAGGCCAACCTTTTTGCCCTCGTCCAATAAATATCCGATCACTGCGTTCAGTAGCGTACTCTTGCCTGCACCCGGAGGACCGGTGAAACCAATGACCGGTATCTGATGCGACATCAGCGACCCCAGGATAGACTCAAAACCTTGCGCCTCATTCTCTACCAGAGAGATAGTGCGGGCCAGGGTTTTAAAATCGGACAGGATGGTCGTATTTTGCGCAGGCATAGCGTATCGAAAATATAAAACATTTGCAGCAAACGACAGGCATCGGCAAAGTACTACCAGAGGGGCGGGATCAATGGATCGTCTACCTGCTCTGCGTGTCTGTCTTTATCGGCTTCTCTGTGTCGCGTGCCATGATCAGCATCGGTGTGATAGGCCTGATAGCCTATGGCATATTGGCATTTGACATCCGGCAGACATGGCGCACATACCTATCGCGCCCGGCGTTCTATGTCAATACGCTTTTCTTTCTGGTCATACTACTATCAGGTATCAATACAGAGGATAAGCACCTTTGGGCCGGCTTTGTGCAGATCAAGCTGCCATTTCTTTTTCTTCCCATAGCATTTTGTGCCTTCTCATTTATAGACCGTACATTTTTCTATAAGCTCTTATTGGCGTTTGCGGCTATCATGGTGATCAGTGCTGCCGGTGTGATGATCCACTATGCGCTGCACTACGATGATATCACCCGTAGCGTGAGCTCGGGTGGTATCATACCTACACCCTTTTCGCACATACGCTATACACTGCTGCTGGTATTTGCTTTTTTCTGCCTGCTGTGGCTGGCAGAGCAGAAACTCATTGCCCGGTACGTACTCCTTTTTGCAGCTTCATTTTTATTTGTAGTGATCCATATCCTGTCATCTCGCAGTGGCTGGATGGCGCTATACTGCAGCCTGCTGCTCTATGCCCTCCTGTATATCATCCGTACCAGGCGCTATGTGACAGGGGTGGTGATCGCCCTCTGTACGATGGCAGCTCCTTTCGCCTTGTATCATCTCATCCCCAGCTTTCAAAAGAAAATAGACTATATGCGCTGGACTGCGGGTGAGGTAGCTGCCGGGCGTATAGATAATATGTCTGACGCTATGCGTATCGCCTCATGGCGCACGGGTGTGGAGATCATCCGGCGCCAGCCGCTGACGGGCGTAGGAGCGGGTGACCTGCTGTCTGAGTCAAAGAAAGTGTCTCATGAACTATTTCCCGCTATAGTAAATGAAGATGACCGCAAGATGCCGCATAATGAGTTTATCTGGATATGGGCTGCTGCCGGTATCATCGGCCTTTTGGCATATGTACTGGCTTTTACCTATCCATTCCTGATATATATAGGTAGGGGCAGCTGGCTCATGGCGGTGCTTTTTGTGATCTTCCTGTCCGCGTTTTTCACCGAGGCGCCTTTGGAGGAGCAGATAGGCAGCGTATTCTATCTGTTGTTTTTACTTATCTTCCTGACGTATTATGCTCATAGCCGCATAGTCCATGACTAAGATCTCTGCGCTCATCATCACACACGACGAGGCCCGGCACATAGGCGCCTGTATAGACTCACTGGCGGGCGTGGCAGATGAGGTAGTAGTGATAGACTCCTACTCCACAGATGGTACCGCCGCTATAGCGAGATCAAAAGGAGCAAAAGTGATAGAAAAAGCTTTCGAGGGCTTCGGGCCGCAAAAGAACTATGGCGCTCATCAGGCCACACATGACTATATCCTGTCTATAGATGCAGATGAGGTACTATCCGGCGATCTGCGCCTGTCTATCCAAACATTGAAGCAAGCTGATATCACAGGCAGCTACTATGTACACCGCCTGAATCATATGGCCGGGCGACCTGTCCGATCATGTGGCTGGTATCCGGATATCCGCACACGCCTGTACGACCGGCGCAGCGCACAGTGGGATGATAAAGCGGTACATGAAGAGCTGATCACGTCTGATGCACCGCGGCACCTGTCAGGAGACCTGTGGCACTATAGCTATGACAGCTATGCAGAAATGAAAGAACGTGCCGACAGGTATGGTGCACTGGCAGCAGTACCTCTGCGAAGTAAAGGCAAATCCTACCTGCTGGTCAAACTACTATTGAATCCGATGGCGAAATTTCTGAAGAGCTATATACTGCAGGGGGGGATAACTGATGGATATGCCGGCTGGATGATCAGCAGGTATAAAATGCGTGAGACTTTCCTGAAATACTACCTGGCACTGAGATGAGAATAGCACTGGACGCAAAGAGGATGCTGAACAATGGCACCGGGCTGGGCAATCATGCCCGCATACTGGCCAATGCCCTCATGCGCGACTATCCTGCTCACGAGTATCAGCTCTACACCCCTCGCCTGCAGGAGCGCTATCTGCATGAGCTGGATGGTACATTCACACTGCATATGCCGGAGACCAGGCTCTCACAGGCACTGCATCCGTGGTGGCGCAGCTATAGCATCACCGAAGATCTGCTCCGCAATATGGTAGATGTCTATCACGGCCTCAGCAATGAGCTACCCCTCAATATACACCGCTCCGGAATACCTGCCGTGGTGACCATACATGACCTTATATTTCTGAAGCATAAGGAACAATACCCCTGGCCGGACAGGCAGATATATGGCATCAAGACAAAATATGCCGTCAAACATGCTCAAAAGATCATAGCAGTAAGTGAAGAAACCAAGCGCGATCTGATAGAATACTATCGTGTGCCGGAAAAGAAAATACATGTGCTCTACCAAAGCATAGATCAGAGATTCTATAAAAAGGCAGAAGAGGCAGCATTAAAATCTTTCCGTAGTCAGTATGCGCTGCCTGAGCAGTATATACTGAATGTGAGTTCCTTTTTCCCGCGAAAAAACCAGATCAAACTAATAGAAGCCTTTGCCTCTATCAAAGATCGTATACCGCACCACCTCGTACTGGCGGGAGGTGCCGGGGGCATGGGCCATGAGATCGGGCGGGTGATCCGCGAGGCGCAGCTGACTGATAGGGTCAAGGTACTAACGGGCGTGAGCAATGAAGAAATTCCGATGCTGTACCAAGGCGCTGACCTATTCGTATACCCTGCACTGATGGAGGGGTTTGGCATGCCGGTACTGGAGGCACTGGTATCAGGCGTGCCGGTCATAGCCACACGGGGAGGCGCCATAGAGGAGGCGGCAGGACGGGGATCGCTGCTGGTAGATCCATATCGATCTGACGATATAGCTACGGCTATCACACGAGCCATAGCTGATACAGATCTGAGACAGAGAATGATCATAGCTGGTCATGAGCATGCTGCCGCTATGACGGATATACTATTTGCACGTGGTGTGATGGGCGTTTATGAATCGGTCGCCTAAAAGTTCTTAAGAAAAAGTGCCTCCTTGTACACGCGGTAGACCTTGACCCAGCCCCACCACTGTCCCTGCCAGGGCGGATCGTATATAGCCTGCAGACGCAGACTCAGGAATATCAATACTACTACCACCATCATGGATATGCTGCGCGCACGAAAGCTCCAGGAGGTAGCTCCGGTGATAAAATATGCCATAGGTACAGCCAACATAGGCATATAGTCTATGTAGGGCCGGAATCCATAAGCCTGTCCGAAATTCCAATACCACCAGCTACCGCAGATATAATCTGTGAGCACAAAGACCAGCAGGATAGCCGGAGCAGAATGCATACGCCTGCGCAGTATCTGATAGAGCCCGGCCATGCTCAAGAGCATCAGCGGTGCATATAGAAAGAAGCCGTTTAACGGATGGAAAAGCACCTGCAGCATCTTAGGCCTATACCAGTACGGGAAGCCCTCCCTGTCATAAGAGTAGAGAAGCCAGTGCCCGGACAGATAGTGCCAATACATAAACTGCGGTATCCATACGATAAAGCCCAATAGGGGAAACCAGATGACCTTCATCCAGCTAGCCCTGAGCAGCTGCAGCCGAGCCCGCAACTGTCTGAGATCATACACATCATACAGCAGGATATACAGGGAGAAAACAATATTAGTAGGGCGTATCAATACTAGCAGCCCCAACATCAGGGCAGCCAGGAAAAAATGAATGTGCCGCTGCCGCTCATACAGGATAGGGGTCAGATATATCAATGCTGCGATAAGGAAAAAGGACGGCACGTGCGAAAATCCCACCATCATAGAGGAATACATAAAAAGGTTGGTGCCCAGCCATAGGATCAGCTCGGTGATCAGGACCACCCTTAGCTCAAAATACCGCAGCAGCGCTAATCCCAAAAGAAACAATCCTGCTGCCAGGTAAAATGAATCTGAGACGATGATAGCCAGCATATCCGGTGGCGAGTAAATATTGGTAGGCGCCGAACCATGCTGCCACTGATATACTGCCCGCGATATGATGAAAAAAGGTACCTCAGATAATGCTACACCGTAGGTGTACTTGGTGAAAACCTTGTGAGTACCCGGATAGTCTGTGAATATCCACGAATCCGGATCATAAGGCTGGCTCTTGGTATCGAGCTTTTCAAAGAGACTATCATTGACCATGACAGCCGGTACATAGAGATAGTACCCGATAGAATCCCAGCTAAGGGTATTGTAGAAGTCCCAACGGTGATTTCTCTGTATGGATACGGCTACCGAGACAGCAAAAACAAGGCTACAGAATAAAAATAATTTGATCTTGCGGGCCATATTGCTGCCAAGCTACATCTTAAAATCAAAAAGCGCGATACTGAAAAGATCAGGACCTCTGGCTTGGCTTGATCTTTTCATCTATGAGAAATACATAGATGTCTGATGTGCCCTCTGCCTTGAGAACGAGGTTGCCATCATGATAGTAGTGGCCTTTTACATTGTCTGTCAGGTCCAGTATAGATGGCAGCTCTCCGCGGTTCTTGAGGTTGAAGACATCGATAGCCTTATTGAGATCTGCAGCCAGGCGGCTGGTGTCAGCCAGGAATATCTGCGTACGTGGAAATACAGGCAGCCTCCTGCGCGATGCCTGCTTGGGATTCAGGATCAGATTGCCGGAGTCTGCCACGAGCGTTTCACACAGGCAGATGGCAGCACTGGAGTTTTCCAGCGTAAAACCGATAGCTCCTTTCTGAAAGTCGTTTTCGCAGAAGGCATCTTTGATCTCATTTTCCCAGCAGAAGACATGTGCCCAGCCCATATCCTGAGCCATCACCTTCAGCTCAGCTACCACATCACTGATAGACTCGCAAAAGATGAATTTGCCACCTTTCTCTATCAGCGCGCTGGCAAACTGTATGTCCAGATCCTTGTGCTCAGTAGTATCATCTGCAGCCGGCTGCGTGTTCTGTATCTCTTCTACTACCTTGGTCACAGGGGTGAATGCCACATGACTAAAATCTACCGTACGTGTGCCCATCGGCCCTTTGGGTATTTCTACAGGGATACTCTTTACCGGTGGGATATACTCCTCTACCAGTGAGCTATTCATCACTGTCTCTGCTGTATCAGTTTCCCTGGTTGTTTTCTTTGATGAAAACAGGTTTTTCAAATTTCCCAGAAAGCCGCTGTTACTATCTTCTGTATACATGTGCCCTTGTTTTGATTCTTGCGTGCGGCGGGGTACTCCCCTCCTCCTTCCAAAATTGCCTATTTACAAGGTTGGGTTAAAAAATTGTTAGTTATGATTTTCAACCCTTTCGCAATGAGTATTCAGATTTGTGGACACTATGTGAAAACATACGAACACGGTGGAATAAAAAAGCCGCTCTGCTCAGAGCGGCTTTCCTGTTACTTTTTATGATGACTTGTCACTAGGCATCCGGAGTAGCGGTACTCGGTGTACTCTCCTCTGGTGATTCCTGCTTGTCAAAAGGGCGCTTGCCCAGCAGGCGCTCAAGATCGTCTTTGAAGATCACTTCTTTTGTCAGCAGTTCATTGGCCAGGATATCCAGCAGGTTACGCTTCTCGCGCAGCAGGCCTTGTGCACGTACATATTGCTCATCTATCAGCTTGCGCGCCTCTTCGTCTATCATCTTAGCCGTCTCGTCGCTGTATGGCTTTGAGAAAGCACTATTGTTTACCATGTCATAGAAGGACACGTTGCCCACCTTCTCATTCATACCATAGTAAGCTATGGCAGCATAGGCCATCTTGGTCACTACATCCAGATCGCTCATAGCGCCTGTCGAAATGCGGTCAAACACGACACGCTCTGCTGCACGGCCACCCATGGTCATACACATGCGGTCCTTCATTTCTTCTGTCGTCTCCAGGTATTTCTCCTTTGGCAGGTACTGCGCATAGCCGAGGGCAGCTACGCCACGTGGCACGATAGAGACCTTGACCAGCGGGTGCGCATACTCCAGAAACCATCCGCAGAGTGCATGCCCGGCCTCATGATAGGCGATGATCTTTTTCTCATCAGGCTGGATGATCTTATTCTTCTTCTCCAGGCCACCTATCACACGGTCTATGGCGTCATTGAAGTCTTCAAAGTCTACATCGTTCTTTTCCTTGCGTGCGGCGATGAGTGCGGCTTCATTGCATATATTAGCTATATCAGCGCCTACGAATCCCGGTGTCTGTGCAGCCAGCTTCAGAGGATCTACACCGGCAGCTGTCTTGATGGCCTTCAGGTGCACCTTGAATATCTGCTCACGGCCCTTGAGGTCCGGCCTGTCTATAGATATCTGGCGGTCAAAACGTCCCGGCCTGAGCAGTGCCTGATCCAGTACATCCGGCCTATTGGTCGCAGCTATCATGATCACGCCTTTCTCTCCGCTGAATCCGTCCATCTCTACCAGCAGCTGGTTCAGCGTGCTCTCGCGCTCATCATTGCCTTGCACGAGCGTCTTGCCTCGTGCCCGGCCTATGGCGTCTATCTCATCTATGAATATGATACACGGAGCTTTCTCACGCGCCTGGCGGAATAGGTCACGCACACGCGATGCACCTACACCTACAAACATCTCTACGAAGTCTGAGCCCGATATAGAAAAGAACGGAACCTGAGCCTCACCCGCCATAGCCTTTGCGATGAGGGTCTTGCCGGTGCCGGGAGGACCTATGAGCAGGGCGCCCTTTGGTATTTTGCCACCGAGGGCAGTGTACTTCTTAGGATTCTTTAGGAAGCTCACGATCTCCTGCACTTCTTCCTTGGCCTCATCGAGGCCGGCTACATCATCAAAGGTAATCTTGATCTTCTCATCCTTGTCAAAAAGGATCGCCTTGGAGCGGCCTATATTAAAGATATTGCCGCCCGGACCACCTACACCACCACCGCCCATGCGACGCAGCATAAACATCCAGAAAAGGAAGGAAACACCCAGGATCACTACCCAGCCGATAAGGTTGTCATAGCTCTTGGCCTCACGATAGTTCTTGATGATACGCCTTTTGTCCGGATGGTCTTTATAGAAATTGTTGTAGTAATCTTCAAACTTGTCATTGGATGCTACAGTAAAGACATAGTGCGGTCCGCCATTTACAGTATTGAGTATTTTGTTTTTAGACAGTGCATCGTACTTTGGCAACTTTAAGGCCGAGTCTGAGAGATATACATAGCCCTCTCTGCCGCCCACTATCTCCACACCCTTCACCTCATTATCCATGAGCATCTGGGTCAGCTGGTCCATAGATATGTCCTCAGTGTGATGCTGAAAGAGGGGAAGATTGAACAGTACTATAATGACTCCCAGCAGGAGTATGACCCACATGAAGTTAAACTTGAGTCCGCCATCGTCTTCACTGCCTCGCGGCTTTTGGTCTCTGTAGAAGGGCTTGCCGCCCTTTTCATTTTGATTTTCCATGATCTGCTACTTCTTCTTGCTTGTGTTTTTAGTCGCTGGCTTAGCTGCCTTTGCGCTTTTTGCCGCCGGCTTTTTGCTGGCAGCTTTGCGCTCCTGTATCTTTCTGTCCGTAAATTTTTTGTCTGCTATCCTGCGGCTTGGTTTCTCCTTTGGGATGATATCTTCTGCCAGGGATTTGCGTATAGACGGCTTATTGAGGCTTTCCCTCAGGTCCTTGCGCTCCTGTGGGGTGAGTGACTTCTCTACATCTTCGATGGTCATCTCCTCAGCATCCGTCTTGCTTTTCTTATTGGATGGACGTACGGCTTTGGGTTTTATTGCAGGCGCATCATCGTGTTTGGTTACTTTGGCATCACTCCAGAGCTCCTCCAGCTGGTAGAAATCCCTCCGCTCCCGGTAGAAAATGTGGGCCACCACATCTACAAAGTCCACGACTACCCATTCGCCGTTTTTCTGCCCTTCGGAGTGGTAGGGCAGCTGGCCTGTCTCTTTAGCTTTCTCCAGTACACTCTGGAAAATAGCATTGACCTGCGTACCTGAGTCGCCGTGTGCAATGATAAAATAATCTGCTACCGTATCGTGTATATCCCTGAGGTCGAGGCTGACCACGTCCTGGCCCTTCTTGTCCAGTATAGCGTCTATTACCAGATCTTTGAGTGTTTCTGTATCGCCCGCTTTCTTTTTAGCCAATATGTCTTATTTTTAGTACCGTCAAAAGTAATTCATTTTCACAAAACAAAAAGGATACAGGCGGAGAGCTACTATACAGCACCTAGTATACAGTCAGCATCTTCACCATGACCACATGATCTGAGACATGTCTCATCCTTTATTTGTCGGAGCCCAGCACATAGCTCTGCCCAGCATAGACTCTACCAATAACTATGCTAAAAATCTACTCTCTACCCAAAAGGTACCCGAAGGCACACTCGTGACCGCAGCAGAGCAGACCGCCGGGCGTGGCCAGGCCGACAACCGCTGGCATACTGAGCCGGGGCAGAACCTGACGGCCTCCTACATCCTGTATCCCACATTCCTATCGGCAGATCGCCAGTTTTTTCTAAGTATGGCAGTGAGTCTAGCTGTACGCGAGCTATGCGAAGAAATACTCAACGATGAGGTGCGGATCAAATGGCCCAATGATATCTATCATAATGGACAAAAACTAGCCGGAATCCTGATAGAAAACACCATCAGCGGCAGCCAACTCTCCTCCTCTATCATCGGTATAGGGCTGAATGTGAACCAGATGGACTTTGACCCGGCGCTGCCAAATCCTGCGTCTCTGCGGTCTGTATCGGGACAGTCTCAAAATCTGCAGCAAATCACTGAGAAGCTCAGCTCCTACCTGGAGAAATACTACCTACAGCTCCGCAGCCTCCATTTCAATTTTCTGGATAAGGCCTATATGGTAAATCTCTATCAGTATAATAAGACCGCACTCTACCGCAAGGATGGGCAGGAGTTTCGCGGAGAGATAATAGGAGTGACCAAGGAGGGCAAGCTGATCATAGAGAGCGGGGGAAAGCAGTGGAAGTTTGGGCTAAAAGAGGTGGAGTACCTGTGACTTTTGCCAAAGTCAGAATCTCCGCTAATTTTAAAGACTGAAATGAACAGCTAATGCCAAGTTTCGATATAGCCAGCAAAGTAGACCCACAGGTGGTAGAGAATGCTATCAATGTGGCGAAGAAAGAAATACAAAACCGCTATGACTTTAGCGGGTCCAATACGTCCATAGATTTTAACAAGAAGGAGCTATCCATGCATATCGTGACGGAGACGGAGATGCGCATGGATACGATCATGGATATCATCGTAAACCGCGGCATCAAACAGGGCCTCGACCCGCGCAGCTATGACCAGAGCAAAGAGGCCTATACCCAGGGCACCATGCTAAAAAAGGACCTCAAGATGAAAAACGGCCTGGACAAAGAAGCCATGAAGAAAATAGCCAAGGCCATAAAAGATGGTGGCCAGAAAGTGCAGGCCTCTCAGATGGACCAGATAGTACGCGTGACCGGCAAAAAAATAGACGACCTACAGGCGGTGATGGCAGATCTGAGGAAACAGGACTTCGGTTTCCCGCTGCAATTTGAAAATATGAAAAGCTAACGCTGGTGGCTGGAATACAACATTAATTATCTCAATACACAATACTCACTACTCAATACAAGAACATGGGCTTTCTCGATCAACTGAAGCAACTGAATGAGCTGAAATCTAAAATGGACGAGGTGAAAAATCGCCTGGATACGATCACAGTATCTGAAGAAAACAGCTATGTAAAAGTGACTGTGAACGGAAACCGTAAAGTGACCGACATACAGATCAAACAAGCTGTAGGCAATGAAGAACTGAGCGACCATCTGATAAATGTGCTCAATGAGGCCCTGACCAAAGCGGACAGCCTGATGCAGAGCGAGATGAAAGGAGTGATGCCCAATATACCGGGACTCGGATAAATGGATACCAAGACAATAGATATAGCCAATATCATACTCATGATCGTATCATGTGTAGCGGCGTACCTATTGCCTTTTGAGCTGTTCCTTTTTTCTTATGCCGTATTGGGGCCCCTCCACTACCTGACTGAGATATCCTGGCTGCACAAGCGCGATTACTTTGCCACCGGCAAGATGGACTATCTGCTCTTCATACCGCTGGCAGTGATCCTGACGCTCATGGTCGTGACCGATATGCAGGGTGCTGAGGCAGCGCGCTGGTCTACCAATCTCATTTTTATGTGTCTCGTAGCTGCATTGGGCATGGTAGTGATCCAGAGTTGGTTTTACAAACTGATACTACTCCTCGGTGCACTGGTAGGAGGTTATATCCTCAGCGCTACACATGGAGCCCAGATGGTGTTTGGCATGTACCTGCCTACACTGATACATGTCTTCATCTTCACGGGTGTATTCATCATCTATGGCGCGCTGAAAAATAAGAGCGCGCTGGGGCTACTATCTGTTTTGGTATTCATAAGCTGCGGTGTGAGCTTCTTTGTCTATCATCCTGTCATATCGTGGTATCAGGTACATCCCTATGCCCAGCGGAGCATCACAGGTATCAGATTTGACGGGCTGGTAGCCTCCCTGGCACACCTGCTGAATATGGACCATGGTACCTTCAAAAGTTTTGAAGACTTTGTATTTCACTCTGTGCCTGGCCAGAGTGTGATGCGTTTTATCGCTTTCGCCTACACCTACCACTATCTCAATTGGTTTTCTAAAACTTCTGTGATAAAATGGCACAAGGTACCTATGCGCTGGCTAGTGATAGTAGCTATACTCTGGGTGACCTCTGTGGGCCTCTATGCGTATGACTACATGCTGGGGCTGGAGGTGCTATTCCTGCTCAGTATGATACATGTCTTTATGGAGTTTCCGCTCAACTATCGCTCTATCATAGGCATAGGCGAGGAGCTGGGGCTGAAAGTGAAACTACCCAAGCCCGCTATGGCGCAGCCCGCAGCCGCAGCACCAGTCAAGGTTAAGAAACCGAAGTAGTTTACCACCCTTTCCTCTTTCTCAAAAAACAAAATCGCCTTCGGGCTGGTTATTTATTTGGTAGTTTTATACCTAGTACATATGCATACTTCATGAGATCTTTTATCACGCTTTTATTGGCCTCTTTATCATTTACAGCCCTTTGCGAGGGTGTACATGTGCATGGCCGTTTTACAGTAAACGGGGGCAACATGCCTCCTATGGTAGTCATGCACAATGCCAGCGAAGAAGGCGGTGATGCCTCTGCTACAGTCAGTGGTGGCGTATTCAGCATGGAGGTGCAGATACAGTGCCCTACGCTATACAATGTGAGGCTGGGCCGTTCGTCTTATGACCTGATGCTCTCCCCACGCGACCAGGATATTACTATCGATGTCTCTATCAAAGATGACCAGGTGGCGGATGTGCACGTCACTCCAGCCACTGAGAGTGAGGCATACAAGCGCTTCTACGCCATGATGAAGCTCAATGATGGCAAGCTGGAGAAGTATTTTCGCCAGTGCGATGGTGCAGCCTGCGAGCAGGAGCTAAACGACCTGCTGCTGGACTACACAGATGACCTCAATGCCATACGCAAGCGTTACCCCGGCACCTACGCAGCAGAGGTACTCTGCAAAATGCGCATGCCCGTAGTAGCAAAAGAGGTGAAGAACACCACTGCAGAATTTCGCGCGCACTACTTTGATGGTGTTCCCTTTGCCGATGCGTCTCTGCTGGCCACCCCTGTATACCACGATATGATCGTGAACTATATCGAGTTTCTGATAGAGGGCACACTCAGCAGTGAGGAGGCCTTTATCCGGGACCTGATGACGAGGGCCAGGGTAGATAATAAAGCGTACAATAAGACCGCCCTGTCACTCTTTGACGGCCTGCTATGGCACTCACGTGAGAAGATGCTCGGCATGCTGATCCGCTACTATGACGAAAACCAGTCATCTCTGACCAATCCCGTACTGGCGGTCAAGATCGCTAACATCAGGAAGGTGATGCCGGGGACCACCTTTGTAGAAATAGCAAAGCCGGATACGAGCGGTGTAGTGCGGTCGCTAAAGGAAGTGGTGCAGCGCTCTAAGTGTACACTGCTCCTATTCTGGTCTCCGGGCTGCAGCCACTGCACGGAGGAGATGCCACAGATACAGGCCGTGTATGACAAGTACCATGGTAAGGGTTTTGAGATCTATGCGTACTGTATGGATATGAGTCCGCAGCACTGGAAATCCTACCTGAGCGAGCACAAACTGCCCTGGACAAATGTACTGGCCGGCAGCGGCGATCCCGGCAAACCAACTCCGGGCAATGACTACGCCATCAGCTCTACACCTACACTGGTACTCATAGATCAGAGAGGTACGATCCTGCATCGATTTGCACCTAAGAATAAACTGGAGAAATATATACAGGAGGCTTTGAAATGATATTATGCTAGGCTACAGATTTAGTAAACATATGCCGGATGGCAAGACGCCATTTGACAAGCTGTTTGATATCTTCAAGCAGCTGCTCACCTATACCAGCGGTGATGTGGCAGAAGCGCTGAGCTGGCTCACCGACCTGGACAAAGAGTACAAGCTCACAAACAAGGATTACGGCATAGGAGATTTCATCAGTGACCTGCGTGAGCGGGGCTACCTCAAAGATGATCCTGCACAGCCGGGCCAGATGGCTATGACCGCCAAGACCGAACAGTCTATACGCGAGTCTGCACTGGACCGCATCTTTGGCAAACTGAAAAAGGGTACGCGTGGCAATCATAAAACAGGATTCACCGGTCAGGGCGATGAGCAGAGCAGCGACCTGCGCTCCTTTACATTTGGAGACTCTATAGAGCAGATCGCTATGCTGGAGTCTTTTAAAAATGCGCAGGTCAATCATGGCATCGGGGAGTTTATGATGAGTGAGGATGACCTGGTGGTGCGCGAGCAGGAGCACAAGTCCCAGAGCAGTACGGTGCTGATGATAGATATCTCTCACAGCATGATCCTGTATGGTGAGGACAGGATCACTCCTGCCAAGAATGTAGCGATGGCACTGGCCGAGCTGATCAAAAAGAAATACCCTAAAGACACCCTTGACATCCTCGTATTTGGCGATGATGCGTGGCCAATAGAGATCAAGGACCTGCCATACCTGCAGGTGGGTCCCTATCATACCAATACTCCTGCCGGCCTGGAGCTGGCCATGGACCTTCTGCACAAGCGCAAGAATCCTAACAAGCAGATCTTTATGATCACAGATGGCAAGCCCAGCTGTATGAAAGAAAATGGCCAGTACTACAAAAATAGCTGGGGCCTGGACCGCAAGATCGTAAACAAGTGTCTGAACCTGGCGCGTTCGGCCAGGAGACTTAAGATACCGATAACGACCTTTATGATCGCATCGGACCCCTATCTGCAGAGCTTTGTAGAGGAGTTTACAGAAGCGAATAATGGAAAGGCATTTTATACCAGCCTGAAAGGATTGGGAGAATTCCTGTTTGAAGATTTTGAAAGAAATAAAAAGCGTAAAGTAAGATGAGAGCTACCACACTCGGTGAACTGAAGAAATCGAATTACACATCAAAGAGCATAAAAGACGAACTGCGTGATAATCTGATCGCAAAGATCAGGACTGGAGAGACTGTATTCAAGGGTATCCTCGGCTATGAGGATACAGTGATCCCGGATCTGGAGCGGGCTATCCTGTCGCGGCACAATATCAACCTGCTAGGCCTGCGTGGTCAGGCCAAGACGCGGATAGCCCGCCAGATGACTGAGCTGCTGGATGAGTACATACCTGTGATCACCGGCAGTGAGCTGAACGAGGACCCCCTTATACCGCTCACCCGCTATGCCAAGGACCTGATAGCGGAGAAGGGCGATGATACACCTATCTCCTGGCTGCACCGCAGTGAGCGCTATACAGAGAAGCTGGCCACACCAGATGTATCTGTGGCGGACCTCATAGGAGACGTAGACCCTATCAAGGCTGCCAATCTCAAGCTGAGCTATGCAGATGACCGCGTGATACACTTTGGTATCATCCCTCGCAGCCACAGGTGCATCTTTGTGATCAATGAGCTGCCGGACCTGCAGGCGCGGATACAGGTAGCACTGTTCAATATCCTGCAGGAGGGCGATATACAGATACGCGGGTTCAAACTGCGCCTGTCGCTGGATATAGAGTTCATTTTTACCGCCAATCCTGAGGACTACACCAATCGCGGCAGCATCGTGACACCACTGAAAGACCGTATAGGCAGTCAGATCCTCACACACTATCCCAAGACCATACAGCTCTCCCGCCAGATCACGGAGCAGGAGGCACGGCTCACACCATCTCAGCGCGACACAGTGGCCATAGGCGATATACTGAAAGACCTGATAGAGCAGGTAGCACAGGAGGCACGCCAGAGTGAGTATGTAGACGCCAAAAGCGGCGTGAGTGCCCGCCTCACCATCTCGGCCTATGAGAACCTGGCCTCTACAGCAGAGCGCCGCATGCTGCTGAATAATGAGCACCGCACTGTAGCCCGCGTGGGGGACCTCTGGGGTGTAGTACCTGCTATCAATGGCAAAATAGAGCTGGTCTACGAGGGCGAGCAGGAGGGCGCCGCCATGGTAGCCCAGCACCTCATCGGCAAGGCGCTGAGAAGCCATTTCGTGCAGTTTTTCCCGGATCCGTCTAAGCTGAAAAAGAAAAAGACTGCGTCACCATACCAGAATATCCTTGACTGGTTTTCTAATAATGACTCTCTGGACCTGCTGCTGAATGCAGATGAGGCCAGCTATCGCAAATCTCTGGATTCTGTAGATGGGCTGTCACGTCTGGTGCAGACACATATGCCAGACTTGGACCCAGCTGAGAAATATGTAGCCATGGAGTTTGTATTGCATTCATTAGCAGAGCATTCGCAGATAGGCAAGGCGATGCTGGAGCGCAGTGTGCAGTTCAAGGACCTCTTTGGGTCTATGTTTGCCTCCGAAGATATAGAGGGCGAGGAAAGTTAAAATTCTTGCAGGTTTCGGGATATTTTCCGATTTTCCACAAATCGGAGATAATTATGAACAGCCGTCTGAATCGTAACATTCGTCATGTTTTTACGAAAAAGAAAGGCAAACCCTGCTGATAGATGATCTGGAAGAAGTACGCGCTACTGGCCTTTTTAACATTTTCGCTGACGCACATCGGCCGCTCCTCAGGGGGTATAGTGACCGGCAGCGTGACCAACGGGGAAACCACTCAGGAGATGACCATACCGCTCACAGATGCTGAGCTGACGGTCAATTCACTTCTCACCCGCTATTTCAACCACAGGCACACCGCTGAGAAATTTAACGGCGTGGTGCTGGTAGCTCATAATGGCCGCCCTATCTACGAGGAAAGCTTTGGCTACAGCGATATAGCTAGCCGCAAACCGCTGGACCCCAATACTCCCTTTGAGCTCGCATCCGTCAGCAAGACCTTCACCGCTACTGCGGTGCTGAAGCTGGCAGAAGCCGGCAAACTCTCTCTCGACGACTCTATCAATCAGTTTTTCCCGGCTTTCCCTTACAGTTTGACCGTGCGTATGCTGCTGGATCATCGCTCCGGCCTGCCGGACTATGTCTATATGGACAATCGCTACATCACAGACCGCCAGCACTACATGAGCAATATGGATGTGGTAGATGTGTTTTGCACCAAAAAGCCCCGCCTGCTCTTCCGGCCGGATACCCGTTTTGAATACAGCAATTCTAACTATGCCCTACTGGCAGCTATCGTACAGCAGGCTACAGGCATGAAGTTTCAGAAATACATACAGGACTCGATCTTCGCGCCTCTCGGCATGACGCATAGTTATGTCTTCGACTATGAAGACTCTATGCCGCGCAGCTGTGCTACTACGCACGACGCCTATGGCCGCAAGCTGAGCGATGTTTGTTTTGACGGTGCTGTGGGTGACAAGGGTATCTTCTCTACCGTAGAAGATATGCTGAAGTGGGACAATGCCCTGCGCACCGGCAAGGTAATATCTGAAGAGACTATGGCAGAAGCCTACAAACCACGCAGCTTTGAGCGGGTGTCATTTCCAGACTGCAATGCGCGCAACTATGGCTACGGCTGGCGGATGGTGAAGCAGGCTGATGGCAATAACATCATCTATCACAATGGCTGGTGGCATGGCAATAACAACGTTTTTGCCCGCAACCTGCGTGACAATACTACGATCATCATCCTGAGCAACAGGCTAAACCAGGCCAACTACTGGACAGATCCTATCTGGAATATGCTGAAAGGCGTAGAAGAGGAGACCATAGACCAGGTCGCCGCTCAGTAGATTACTCTTCTATAGCTACTACTTCCTTTACTTCAGGCACCATGCGCTTGAGCAGGCCCTCTATACCGGATTTCAGCGTGATAGACGAAGAGGGGCAGCCGCTGCATGATCCCTGCAGGGCCAGATTTACCACACCCTCTGTGAAAGAGCGGAATGCGATGTGACCGCCATCTGCCTCCACAGCAGGCTTTACGTATTTATCGAGCAGTTCTTTGATCTTGGTCTCGGGGTCAGCTTCTGTAGCATTATTATTGCTTTGTGCGGCAGGTTCCGGATTGCCTTTCTCAAAGAGCGCCTTTGACACAGGAGCCTTGCCGGAGGCCAGGAAAGAGCGGATAGCCTCTCGGAGCTCAGGCGTGATCTCATACCACTCGTAGTCAGCTTTTTTGGTAACGGTCACAAAGTTATTGGAGATAAACACCGCACTGACGAATGGTATCTCAAAAAGGCGCTGTGCCAGCTCAGACTCACCGGCAGCTTCTTTGGTCTTAAAGTCTGCCACATAGTTTGGGAGCAGGTGCAGGTTTGTCACAAACATCTGGCTATCAGGATTTGGCGTGCTCTCGGTATATATTTCTATGACTGTAGGTATACTCATGTTTTATAAATCAGGCTGCAAAATTACTCCAAACTATCCGCATTGTGTAGCCGGAGCCACTATACTTTGGTGATATAGATTTTATCGTAGTTTTGACAGTGAAAAATCAATGAAAGCGCACATTAATCACAAAACCAGAAGATAAAAATGAAAGCACTTCATGTAATCGTATTCTGCGCGGCAGGCCTGATCATGAGCGCCTGTGGCAATAAGGAAACAGCTCCGGCAAAAGACATCTCCGCTCCTGCCCCGCAGTCCGGAGTAGCTATATCTGCTGCTGCACTCGGATCGCCAAAGGACCTGGTGTGCGGCATGCCTGTAAAAGATGGTAATATAGCGGACACAGCAGTGTATGATGGCAAGACCTATGGCTTCTGCAGCACTGAGTGCAAGGATGAATTCAAGAAAGAGCCGTCTAAATACCTCACGCAAAAGTAATCGATGCCCTATAGTAAAGTGACTGGCCTCGGCTACTACCTGCCCGAGACCATAGTGACCAATGCAGCGCTCGCTGCACAGATGGATACATCTGATGAGTGGATCGTAGAGCGTACGGGTATACGTGAGCGTCGTTTTTTCAAAGAAGGAGTAGATACTGTATCTAATATGGGGGCCAAAGCCGCCCGTATAGCCATGGACCGCGCCGGATGCAGGCCTGAGGAGATAGACATGGTCGTATTTGCTACGCTGAGCCCGGACTATTACTTCCCGGGCTGTGGTGTGCTGGCACAGCGTGAGCTGGGCCTGCGGCAGATCCCCTGCTTTGATATCCGCCAGCAGTGCGGAGGCTTCGTATATGCACTCTCACTGGCAGACCAGTATATCCGTACAGGTTTTGCCAAAAAGGTACTCGTGATAGGCTCGGAGATCCAGTCAAACGTAATGGAGATCAGTGACCGTGGCCGCAATATGGCGGTGATCTTTGGCGACGGTGCAGGTGCACTGCTGCTGGAGGCACACGCTGATGCCGGCAAGGGTGTGCTCTCCACACACCTGCACTCTGATGGTGCGCATGCAGAGGAGCTGATGGTAGAGCATATAGGCAGCAAGCGCAAACAGCGCATCACACACGAGATGCTGGACGATGGCTCCATGCTGCCACATATGAATGGCAAGATGGTCTTCCAGCATGCTGTGAGGTACTTTCCCGAGGTGATCCGCGAGGCGCTGACAGCCAATAACCTGAAAGAATCAGACATAGACATATTCGTACCGCACCAGGCCAATGCCCGTATCACGCAGGCTGTACAAAAGGAACTGGGGCTGCGGGATGAGCAGGTAGTGTCTAACATACACAAGTACGGCAATACCACAGCCGGCTCTATACCTATCGCGCTCACGGAGGCATGGGAGGAAGGGCGTGTAAAAGAGGGAGACCTCGTATGCCTTGCGGCTTTTGGCAGCGGCTTTATGTGGGCCAGTACGCTGATCCGCTGGTAGGTTATTTCTGTACCTCGTCGTACTTCTTTATGGCACGGTCCTTATATGGATTGGACGTAGTGCTCAGCTCTTTGAGGAGCTGCTTTGCCTCGTCCTTTTTGCCACGGTCTATGAGGACATTTGCCTTATACCACTTTGATCCATCTACATATTGGCCGGACTTGATCAGCTTGTCAAAGTTTTTCTCGGCCGGCTTTAGCTTGCCATTCTTATACTCGCATATACCGCCAAAGAAAAGCGCGTCCATATTCTCCGGCTGATCTGACAGTACCTTGTCATATTTTTTTGCAGCTTCTTTAAAGTCGCCTGCGTCAAAGAGCGCTCTGGCTTCTTTCATATTGTCCGCCGCTGTGGCATTAGCCTTTTCTTTCTTTGCCTCCGCCTTGGTCTGGCTAATAATGACAGGCTTGGCCGCATTCTTGTCTGTCATCGCGTTGTCGGCACGATTTTCCATTTTGCTGGCAGCTACTTCTGCAGCCGGCGGGGCTGCGGCCTTGGCAGAGACCACAGCATCTGGCTGCACTGCAGCCTTTCTATCTGCCGCAGGAGTGAAGGCGCTGGTGGCACCTGAACTAGTTACAGGTATTTTGAGAGCGGACTGCGTAGCCGGGCTCTGAGTATGTCCCTGCGTGGACGATGAAACATTGCCACTGACGGGGATCGCACCTTGGTTTTGAGTCATCATTCTGATCGTATCAGTAGCCGGAGGCTGTACGGCATCTGCCTGACGGACCGTATCCGTCACAGGGGGTGCCGGTGAGATCTTCTGCTCGGTCACCGGTATGCTCTCCTCTGCCTGCGGCACGGCCTTATTCATTGCGATCGGGGTATCATTCTGCTGCATGAAGTGCACCATCACAAATCCCAGACCTAGCAGGACACCTGCTATCATGGCGGCGTAGGCATAGGTGGCCCAGTGTATCTCTACACCCTTGCGCTTTTTCTCCCGCATACCGGCCTTTTCGCGCAGGCGGGAGTTGATCGCTGTCACGGCTGTATCCATCCCTGCAGCAGCGGCACTATTCCTGACACCATCCAGCGCCTCCTGCGCAAAGGGGTCATCGCGCAGCAGTTTGTCTACCTGAGCTATCTCCTCAGGGCTCAGACGGCCCTGGGCATAGGCCAGCAGCGCCTCCTGCGTGATCACGCCCTCCTCTGTGAGGATGATATTTTTAGGCTTTGCCATTGCTCTTGTCCGTGATATATATTTTCAAATTCCTTTTCCCGTTTTGTATGTAGCTCTTCACTTCATTCAGTGAGTAGCCGGTCTCCTCTGCTATCTGCTGGTAGCTGCGCCCCTGTAGGTAAAACAACTCTACGCAACGCCGCTGCTCTTCCTTCAATACCGTGAGGCCCGATGACAGGTGCTGCGCCATCAGCTCTTTTTCCTGCTCGCTCTCTTGATGATCTGACTCGGCATTTTCCACAGACCCTTTGACATTATTTAGCAGCTGGGTTTCCTTTTTGGTAGCTGCTGCTTCCTTGCGGAAGTGCATCATACAGTGGTTCTTGACCACCGTATGCAGCCACGGGCGGAAAGTCTCGACGTGGTGTTTTTTGAGCTCTACTATCAGCTTCTCGAAAATCTGCATGACGGCATCCTGTGCGTCAGCATCATTGTGAAAGTACTTCAGGCAAACGCCATACACGAGGTGGGTATAGCGCACATATAGCTCCCCTATATAGGCAGTATCATGAGAGTTTCGGTAGCGATGTACCAACTCTTCATCACTCAAAAACGGACCAGAAGCGTTTTTGGACAAAGGGAGTTTCTTTTTGGTTTGTTTAAAGGTAGACCTTGGCTAGCACAACTCCAAGCAGATGATAAACAACCTGCTGTGTACCGACAGGGATAGTAGACAGCAGAGCCGCGATCTGCTCTCCGGATCAGACCTAAGCGTACGATCATAATGAAATCAGTCTGTGCTACAGGCGCACAGACTGATACGGGTCGAACAAAACCTCATCAAAATAACCAAACTAAAAGGGTGGTGTCCTACTGCTTTACGATACGAACCGGTGCAGCAGCAGTGTGTGCATCTACTATGTAGATACCAGCTGCCAGGGCAGAGATATCTATCCGATGCGCGGTCAGGGTGAATGGATATGTTCTGCCCAGCTCATCTGTGAGCGTGATCACAGTGCCATCTCTGAGCGCTTCATCCTGTATATTGACCAGGGATGTAGCAGGATTTGGATAAACTGTAACCGCTACGTTAGAAATTTCTTTTACTGCGAGGGCTACTGCGTTTTTATTGTAGACATCTACCCCAAAGGCATTGCTGGAGCCGTAGTCCCATGCTGTGATCCAGACATTATGATTGCCGTCTACTGTGGCGGATGACAGGTAGGCTGCTGTCAGGTCAGAGTTGTGCATGTTGTAGTTGGTCCACGACCCATTCTCCTTGATCCAGAAACCATATACATTATCCACTACATACATCGTAGTGCCGTCAAACGCTATACCATTCACGGTCTGATTGCCCATGGAGCCGGGCAGCATCTGCAGTGCATAGCTACTACCATCATAGGTGATCATGCCGCCGTATGCCGTGCCAAACCACATCATGCCAGCAGGGTCCTGAGAGATAGACTGTATATAGTCGTATCCTTGTATAGCTGGTGTATTGGTACCATTGATGAGGGTGAATGCACCGCCGCTATATTTGACTATCCCGTGCACAGTGGCCATCCACACAGTATTACCAGCTGCATCAAAATGAATGTCCCGGATCAGGTCATTGTTATTAAAGACGGGAGTATTGGTAGCAGTATATGCTGTTACATTGGTGCCACGAACCACATACAGGCCGCTCATACCACCGAGGTAGAGATTGCCGCTAGTGTCAGAGGCAGCACTAAGGATGCTGCCAGATGGCAAACCTGACAGTGCCAGGGATTGCCAGGCGCTACCATCCCATTGGTACAGATGACCATAGCCGTAGGCTATGTAGGTGCCATTCCAGGCGGCTACACCTCCACTATTGCTGGCTACAGCACCGGGCAGTTCATCTACCCTCACAAAGCTTGCCGTATGGATGTCATACAGCCCGATCTGCGTGCCGCCCATGATCCATAGCTCATGGTCGTTCTTTGCCTTCACAGCATTGATCATATCAGACCAGATACCAAATTTCTGTATAGATATATCAGTGGCACCTGTCAGGCTCTTGAGCAGGCCGCCGTGATAGGTACCAGCTGCCAGGATCTCCCCTGAGCTCCTTTGGAAAAGCAGCGTAGGTTCCGCTCCTTCTGCTATGGCGGAGTGAATGTACGGCGCCCAGTGGCTACCGTCGAAGGCAAAGACTTTGCCATCAGATCTCAGCGCCAGGAGCGTGCCATCAGCCAGTTTTTTGAGCTGCCTGATCTCAGCACTAAAGCCATCAGAGACAGTTGTATCAGAAATGTCTGTCACCGTGGTATCATGCACAGATATGATACCACCATGATCTGAGGCAAAATAGTAGGAGTTAGAATCTTTGACCTCTATAGTGGAGTTGCTGTACGCGAAAACTGTGGTAGGCTGCGTATAGGAAGTGTTAGTCACTGGATCGTAGACCACCGGCTGGCTGGAAGCCAGCAGTATCTTGCCGTTTGGCAGTACCTTGACATCCCAGCCGCCACTGAGTGTCGCAGGCGAGTTGATCTTTGTGAAGGTGCCATTGTCATTTTTGTACAGGCCATCATCTGTGGCACACCAGACTATACCGGAGCGGTCTACTGCTATATGATACAGTCTGATGGTAGAGTCCGCGAAATGGAAATTGGTAAGCTGTCCATTGCTCACACGCACCAGGCCCATGTCGTAGGTGCCTATCCAGGTGGTCCCATTGATGGCACAGGCCATGTCTTCTATCATAAGTGATGGTAGCTGCCCAGCCGTCTTGCCATAATAAGTCTTTTGCAGTGTAGCGGTATCTATCGCCATCACGCCACCGCGGCCTGCTACCCAAAGCTTGCCCCCGTTCTCATGCACAGCAGTCACCGAGGCAAAGTTGGAAAAGTTGGTCCAGTCCGCCGCATGTGTCCCGGCCGTCAGCCAGAGTGTCAGGATCATTGTTATCGCCTTTTTCATACTTACTATTTTACTGCAAAGAAACCTTGTCTTATATTTATACAGAACCAAACATTTGACTGCAAATTAAAAGTCTAAAATGCAGCCTATTTTGTATTTTTGACCAAAAGCGAGGTATATTGAAGCCGCATTCAGACTTTCTTTTTGATTTGATTAATGGTCTGACTGGTTCTGAAAAGCGTTATTTCAACCTGTTTTTACGCCGCCACTTCAAGGAAGGAGGGGCTTCCCTCACGCTCTACCAGACCCTGCAAAATCAAAGCACCTATGACGAGACCGCCGCTATCCGGGCCACCGGCCTTAGCCGAAACCACTATGCCGTACAGAAGACGATCCTCTACAAGCAGCTGCTGCAGGCACTGATACAATACAACGCCGAAACCGACCCGCTGCAGAAACTCCAGCAGGAGGTCTTTGCCGCAAAGATACTACTCCAAAAGGGACTAACGGCACAGGCCAAATCAAAGCTCCAGCACGTCAAAGACGCAGCTGGCACGTACGAGCAGCATGAGGTGATGCTGCAAGCTATACAGCTGGAGGCCGCTATCGCAGCCCGCGAGCAGTATCGCCATACTGCGCGTGAGGGGATACAGGCATACCATGCGGAGATAGCCGATAGCACCGCTATGCTGATGACAGAGTCAGCCTGGCGCACTACCTACAATACGGCTCAGCAGATACAGCTGCAAGCAGGTGGCAAAAGCGATACAAAAGCTAAAGAGGTCAAAGCACTCCTGAAAAGTACAGCTACCCAGACCGCCCGAAAGAAGCTGACACGCAAAGCGCAGATGGATAAAATGCAATCGGAAGCCTTGTATCATTTTATGAATCGCGATACGGTCAGGGCCTTTCAGGCCAATACAGATTTCATCAGTATGATGGAGTCAGATGCAGTACTGATACAGCTGTATCCGCAGCGGTATTTTGCAGCGCTGAATAACTACCTGATAGACTGCTTTAACCTGTCTGAGACTGCCGCCTTTCAGCAGACGCTGGCCAAAATGCGCGGCCTGAAAGACAATCCTGCATTTAGGAAACTACTCAACCTTGAGGTAAACATATTCCGCATCACCTATCAGGCTGAGCTAAACTACCTCATATCCAGCGGTGGCTTCAGCCATGCCCTATCCATACTGGATACAGTGAGAGATGGGCTGAAACACTATAAGGATAGCATCCCAATACACTATCGTGTCAATCTGGAGTATCTGCGCCTATGCACTCTTTGGTGCAGGACAGTACGCTGCGGCGTCCTCTGCATTGGATAATGTACAGCGCCATAGCCGTACTGATACCGCTCTGGCACCAGCAGTGATGACCGCAGTGATGCAAGTGCTCTGCCACTATGAGCTCAAAAACTACTCCATCATAGACAGCCTGGTGAAATCTGCCAAGCGCAAGCTGAAGCAACATAAGGACATGCCTTCAGATGGTATCCTCGAACTATTGAATGGTATCAACGCGTTTGCAGTAAAGCAGCCGACTGCCGCGGACTGGCAAAAGCTACAGGCAAAACTAGACAGCTCTCAGGATAAGACGGATGCTTCCTACTCCGGCTATTTTGATTATCGCACGTATGTAGCGGCACGTGCATGGAGTACCTCCTATGCTGAGGCCTGGCAAAAGAAACAGTAACCTGCTACTGTATGACCACCTTTTGCAGCTGACGGCCAGAGGCTGTCACTACCTCCAGCAAATAGGTGCCCTCCTCCAGTGACTTCACACTGAAGGAAACTGACTTTGACTCATTCGTACGCATCATCACACGCTGGCCCAAGGTATTGATGAGGGAGACCTCGGTGATAAGCTCTGCTGTGCGCACAGTGAGCACATCGGAGACAGGATTTGGATATACCTCCAGGGACAGGTCTTTATTGAGGTCGCTCACTCCCGTAGGCCAGGTCACCGTGATGTAGTCTACCTTGGTCGTATCGCTCGTAGCAGGTGTACCACCTGTAGGGCTCACTATATGCAGCGATACGGTATACAGGCCGGGCGCAGTGAAATTTACCTTTGGTGAGGCAACATTATTAGCAGTCCCCTGCACGTAGTTAAATGTATTGGGAGTGATACTGTAGAGATAGCTGGTGCCGGCTACAAATGGAGCAGACCTATTGATCAGGGAGATGGTATCGTGCGTAGTACAGGCAGTATGGTTAGCACGGAAATCTGCCTGCACAGTGAATGGTGGTGGTGGTACCCGGACACCATCGCGAAAGCGGCGGCGAGTGACAGTATAGAAGCCAAATTGATCATTGCCCGTCACCTCTAGTACTGGTATTTTTTGTCCATTAGCCAGCCATTGATAGGTGATCTTATTATTAGGTATGCCGATCGTAGTACCCAGCGCATCTATGGTAAAAGAGTCTGTCTCCTGCTGGTACGAGCGCAGGCGTAGGCACTGGAAAGTATCATATGGTGTGATCACTGTACCCCATCCATCCACATTGTTGAAACGGCGCCCGACCATGTGCAGCTTGCCGAGGCTGGGGATCGTGATGGAGAGCTCGTAGGGTGTTGTATCCTTTCTGCCATAGCTGAGCGGAAACTGATAAATCTTATCCGCCACATCATACGCAGCCGGCAGGGGGATACCATTGATAGAGGCACCAAAACCCTCTATTTCTACATACGAATTGGTCTTCTTGTAAAAGCTATATTGGTTTGATATCTGCACTTGCGTCGAAATATTTGGGAAGACGTCATTTCGTATAGCATAGTCCAGAAAATTGAATGAAAGCACGTATAGGGGATTTACCGACAGGATAGAGCGGAAGCTATCCAGGCCTTGACCGTTGATCACCAGGTTACTGTAATCCCAGACCATATTGGGGCCCGTGGTACTGACGTTGATGTTATTGGTAGTAGTGCTGTATCGTACTATATCACCTATAGCCGGCATATCATTGCGCGTGATAGTGATCTGCGCATCTGAGAAACTATAAAAACATAGGAGCAACGCGGCTACGTAGAGCTTCTTCATCGTGGGGCTGGTGTTATCTTTCAAATATAAACATCAGCATCACAACAAAGTGCTAAAAATGATGAGAATCACTAATTCATCAGCTTAGAGCAGACCGGTACGGTTTTCTATCAGGTAGTTGTAGATATCCTCCCATTTGCGGCTCTCTACGGCTATATAGGCGGCCAGCGTCTCGCGGCTGTCCTTGACCTCGGTAGCCCCCAGCGCACGTCCGTCATTCAGCCAAAAGGCGCGGGCTCCCAGATTCTTTGCCAGCTGCACGTCTGTGATACGATCGCCTATCACAAAAGAGTTTTTGAGATCATAGTCAGCGCTATTGATATATTTCTTCAGCATACCGGTGCCGGGCTTGCGGGTATCCTTATTTTCATGCGGATAGTGAGGGTCTATGCACTCCTCTGCAAAGAAGATCCGCTCTCCGGCAAAGGTATTCATGATAAAGCGGTGCGTGGTGTAGAAGGGCTCATGAGGAAATGCCTCCGTGCCCAGGCCATCCTGATTGGTGACCAGCACCAGCTCAAAGTCAAACTCGCGCACGATCCTGCCCAGCCAGTAGAATACCTCCGGGTAAAAAACAACTTTCTCCATCGTCTCGATCTTGAAATCATCAGTCTCGAGGATCATGGTGCCATCACGGTCTATGAAGAGGACTTTTTTCATTTGTTTGGTATTGAGTAGTGAGTATTGTGTAGTGAGATAATACGATCAGCCTGCCTTATTCACCCGCGCTATCCAGCGCGGCAGCACGATAGCGCCGATGCCCAAATAAAGATAAAAATTAAGCAACCTCCATATGATAGCTACGGCCGTGGTGAGCCCTGCGGGCAGGTAGTCACAGTTCAGCGCTATGAATCCCAGCTCAGAGACACCACTACCACCCGGTGTAGTAGGTATGAAGGTGATGACCCGCAGCAGGCACTGCCGTACAAATACATCCAGCATATTCAGGTCTATAGTGGCAAAGGTCCATATCAGTGCATTGGCCAGTGCATAGCGGGCGGTCCAGGAGATGATAGTAGCGACCAGCACTTTGATCAAAAAGAAAACTCCTTTGGTCTTAAATTCTCTGGAGGTGTACCATATCTCATCTCCCAGCAGCTCTATCTTGGCGCGCCAGCGGTGCAGCCACTTGATACGGGCCACCGTGTTGCAAAATGACCGTGCCCACTCTGGTTTGACAAAGATGCCGAAACCCAGCAGGCTGCCGGTGATCCCCACTACCAGAAACCCGACCCAGGCATACGTAGCCATGGTCCGGATGGCAGTCATGACAGGAGCATTGGCCAGCTCAGCGCAGCCTGGCGGCAGGACAAACATCGATGTACCATAGATCGCGAAGAGTGAGCTAAAGACCACGATAAATGCAATATTGTCCATGTAAGAGCAGAGCAGCACGATAGCAGCGCCTTTGCCAAAGCTGAGCTTCTCTTTGCGCAGCACAAAGATAGCCGTGACACCGCCTACAGATGCAGGAGTGACGGATGAGCCAAACTCCCAGAGCATGATGACCTCAAAACATCGCCACCACGATAGCTGCCCATCTGTGAGCAGCCACATACGGTATATATACGCCATATCACGCACAGCGACTGTCAGGATAGAAATGATAACGCCTATAGCCAGGTGCTGTGAAAAAGTGATTTGAGACAGGCCAGACATATCCAGCCTCGACAGGCCAAAGACCAGGTAGAGCGTGACCGCTACGCCTATGGCTACAGGCAGTAGCACCCGGCGGGGCCGGAACTGTGATAAGGGACTATTAGCGGGGATCTCTGCCATCAGCGCGAGCTAAGATAATGACAGAAACGGAGAGCGGTGTGAGGAAAGTGTTACGCCTTCTCTACCACTACAGCAGTGCCATATGCCAGCACCTCTGTCATACCCGGCATCACCTCGTTGGCATCGTAGCGCATGTTGATCACGGCATTGGCACCCATCTTCTGAGCGTGTTCCATCATCAGCTCGTATGCCTCTTCACGTGCTTTCTCGCAGAGATCGGTGTAGATACTATTGCGCCCGCCAAAGATGGCCAGGATGCCACCGGCAAAATTGCCCACTACGCTGCGGGAGCGGACTGTGATGCCGCGTACGAGCCCGAGTTGCTTAGTGATCTTGTATCCTTCCAGATTGGTACTGGTAGTGACTAGCAGTGCTGTATTCATTTTGAATTGGTTTTAGATAAAGATACAGACGAAGAGGGCACGGAGAAATTGTGCTGCCTGCTGTTTTAAGCCTGGTCGCCGTGATCTACAGGCGTAGGGTTGCGCTCTTCGTCGGTCTTGGAGCGTATCCAGAAGTTATTGTAGCCCTCTCCTACTATGATGGTCAGCACCTGCTCCTGTATCAGCTCCAGCATAGCCAGGAAGGTGAAGATGGCATGGACGCGGTTCTCTACCTGGTCAAATATCTTCTCAAACAGGACCTGTTCATTCTCTTTCACCAGCTCGCGCAGGAGCATTTTCTCTCCTTCTATGGTGTATGCAGGTGCTACTACAGTATGTACAGGCTTATTGCGCTCACGCTCTACGCGTGTGACTACAGTCTGAAATGCTTTCAGCAACCGGAACATGGTGAGCGACTGCATCTCATACTCTGTCTCAAAGAGGGTAGCGATCTCGCTCATCTCGCCGTTGATATTGCCCCGCTTTGTGATACTCTGGCGGTCATCTTCCATATGCCGGAGCAGCTCGGTTGCTTCTTTGAATTTTTTGTACTCTATGAGGCGGGTCACGAGCTCCTCTCTCGGGTCTATCTCCTGGCCTGTCTCGGGGTTTACCTCTTTGCGCGGCAGCAGCAGCTTGGCCTTGATACGCATGAGCGTGGCGGCTACGAGTATGAACTCACCTGCCAGCTCGATATTGAGGTTCTCCATCTGGTGGATGTAGGCCAGGAAGTCCTGCGTGAGTTTGAAGATCGGAATGTCATAAATGTCCAGCTCATCCCGCTCTATAAAGAAGAGGAGGAGGTCAAACGGTCCTTCAAACTGAGGCAGCTTGATGGAATATGTATCGTTTGGATTATTGCTCATGTCCGGTCAAAGGGACACGAATTTAATCGATTTTGTGCGGATAGCAAAAGGCCTTCGCAGTGCGCTGCCATTGCCTATATGAGACCCGAGGCACGCAGGATATTGGCCATAGAGATAGCTATGATGGCATTGGCGGCGGTGAGCACAAATACGAGGACGGCCTGTTTGAATAGTGTAGTGTACATAAGGGTTGTGTTTTCATAGGTATACGGCCACTGAGTCCGAAAGGTTATGGCCGAAATGTTAAATCCCCCCTATCTGCCGGTCTACCAGGTCACTGTGATCTTGCCTACGGTCTTGCGGCCCTCCAGCGCACTATGAGCCTCTGCCAGCTGTGCTACCGGGTACACACCGCCTACGAGAGGTTTGAATACACCCTTCTCCTGTAGCCTGACCACCTCTCTGAGACAGCGCGCCAGGGTAGTAGGTTTATTGTCTGCTATCCGCAGCATATTCACCCCGATCAGCGCGCGGGAGGTATTCATAAACTGTATGGGATGATAAAAACCAAAACCGAGTACCGTGCTGATCTTGCCAAAGATATTCTGCCCGGTGATGTTGGAGGCGCCGTAGCAGACGATACGTCCGCCGCCATGTATCAGTGAGCGGAAACCCTTTTTCACATTGCTGCCACCTACGGCGTCAAAGATCGCATCTACACCTACCCCGTTAGTCTTTGCCTTTATCACTTGCTCAAAGTCCTCTGTCTGATAGTTGATGGCATGATGCACACCATCTTCGCGCAGCATCTTTAGCTTGGCCTCAGAGCCTGCAGTGGCAAAGATCTCGCACTTCTTGTATTTTGCATATTGTACCAGCGCTGTACCTACACCACCAGCGGCTGAGTGTATGAGCACTCGGTCACCTTCCTGTATATTGGCGGCCTCTGCAGCGGCATAGTAGGCAGTACAGTACTGTGTGGTGAGTGCTGTAGCCTCTCCTACAGGCATATCGTCTGAGATCTTAGATATGGCGAGTGCATTGGCCGCTGCATACTCCGCATAGCCGCCAAACCGGGTGAGAGCTGTGACACGGTCGCCCACTTTCACCGTCTGCACATCTGGTGCTACCTCTGTGATACGGCCCACCACATCATAGCCGAGGATGGCGGGTATGGGTGGTGCATCCTGGTACATGCCTTCGCGGGCCATGACATCGGCAAAATTCAGCCCGAAACCTTCTACTTTGACAACCACCTCTCCAGCCTGTAGCCTGGGTGTAGGTACCTCTCTGATCTCAAATGCTTTGGTGGCATCACCGGTGCGTACTAGTACAGCAGCTTTCATGTCTTGCGGGGTTTAGATATGGCTAATATCGCTGTCAGACGCTCCACAGCATACATTATTGCAGAAAGATAAGTAAACGCCGGAAATCGGGCTATCAAAGCCCGTGTAGAGATTAGTATGAAGAGATGGCCTTGCGTGGCTCCAGCTCTGTGCTGAGCACGGACTCTATCAGAGACTGGAATACCTCCCTGCCATCTGTATTGCCCAGGTCTGCCTCAGAGGCGCGCTCAGGGTGAGGCATCATACCATACACGTTGCGGCCCTCATTGCAGATACCGGCTATGTTTTCCAGAGAGCCATTTGGATTGGCCTCATCGTTGATATTGCCATGGGCATCGCAGTAGCGGAATATGATCTGATTTCTGTCCTTGAGCTGCTGGAGCGTAGCTGCGTCAGCATAGTAGCGGCCTTCGCCATGGGCTATCGGTATCTTCAGTACTGCAGCCGGACTGATAGACTGCGTGAGGAGTGACTCTTTGGTCTGTGGCCTCAGATATATGTTCTTGCAGCTATACTTCATGTTCGTATTGCGCAGCAGTGCACCCGGTAGCAGGCCTGCCTCGCAGAGTATCTGAAACCCATTGCAGATACCAAACACCCTGCCTCCATTATTGGCAAACTCTATGACCGCAGCCATGATCGGTGAGAAGCGTGCGATAGCACCTGTGCGCAGGTAGTCGCCATAGCTGAATCCTCCCGGCAGTATGATGCAGTCCCGATTAGTAAAACCTTCCAGAGATGTTTCTTTATGAAAGATAGAAACTACCTCCTGGCCCATTACCTTACCTAGCACATGCACCATGTCCCTGTCACAGTTAGATCCCGGGAAAACTACCACACCAAACTTCATATGATTATACTTTTCAGATTTTAAAGCGCTATACCGGCACGAATATAGGCAGGTATTCAAATGTAAAGACGGACAAAATTAAGACTATAAACAGGATTTCTGCGACCAATGCCATTTTTGTTTCCACAAAATACATAGCGGACAAGATACTCAGTGAGGTAAGCATGAAAATGAGATGCGTCAGATTAAAATTAAACAGTAGCGCCACCGCCGCGAGGGAGAAAACCCCGCTCAGGATCAGGATGGTGATATACTTGCGCGTCTGGATCACAGAGGAGTAGAGGATAGCTGGTACATTGGCCAGTATCCATGCACCTACCAGTAGTATCCATGCGATACAGATCTCCTGCCAGTGTGTGAGGTGTACCTGTGAGAGAGATTTCCTGTTGGGCAGGTTGATGATCTCGGGCAGCATATCAGGCAGGCGGTCATACCAGAGGTAGTAGGTAAATACGATGACTAGTACAGCTACGAAACCGGTAAAGATGATCAGTATCCCTTTCAGCGTGCCTGTGCGCATGGTCAGAAATCCGATGATGACCAGCGGCAATATGAATATAGCCGGGAAATAGATCAGGATAGCAATACCTGTCAGAAAGCCCAGGTCAAACTTATTGCCGTACAGTTTGTCCGGGCGTGACAGGTCAAACAGCTGGTCGTATACCAGCAAAAGGAAAAACCCTGCGATCTGCGCCGGTCCTATGACCAGGCACTCAGGTATCATAGAGGCAAAGATCACAAACAGGATACCTCCTATGTAATTCTTGCGGGGAGACACCTTGTGGCGATTGATGATCCTATTGACCAGCAGAGACTCTATGAAGCACAATATACCGCCGGCAATAGCCAGCCAGAGCTGGCTGGCATGCGTCAGGTCCAGTGCACCTATGAGAAAAGAGGAGGCCGGCTCTGTATGGCTATAAATCCCCGTGAGGTCAAAATGATGAATGAGAAATACAAACCTGAACAGGACGATCAATATCACATTGATGACCACCAGCGCCGGATTGTTTGATTTGAAAAAGCTGAACATAGATCAATACTGTACCCTGGCCAGCCTGAATGAACCATTCTTGATACTGGGAATAACTACCTCATTGGGTGCTACCTGCCTGCCCTGGCGCGGTATCAGGTATACATCCTTCTCCTCCTGGCCAAAGAGTGAGACACGCTCTGAGGTGCCCGAGCTGGTCAGGTCATAGCTCTCCATAGATGCCGAGGCGCTGATCTCATCGAGGTAGAGGAAGTGTACCTTATCCTTCTCATTGCCGAAAGTAAAGGACGAGTTGAATCCGTCATCATCTTCACTGAGCTGTTTTTTGCGCATGATATTGCTCCACTCTATGCTGCCGTCAGGTTTGAAGGAGAATGCAATGATATCATTGTAGGCATAGGTGTATATAGTGCGGTAGGTATTGTACGGAGTACTCATGATAGAGGGCGACATGGTCACTACCTCACGCTTGTCACGTATCACAGACTCTGCAGCTATCATAGCGCCGCCGTCCATACGTAGCAGCATCTTACGGATGTTAAAGGTAAAAAGCCTGTTGCTCATACCCGTAGCATCCCTGCCGGTCAGCAGCGTCATAAAATTGATCGGAAAAGCGGAGTAGGCAGACTGCTTCAGTACGCCATCGGGCGCACTGTACCGGAGGAAGAAAAAGCCGCTTGCAGCTGCATCTGCAGGGTCGCCTTTCGCATCATAAAAGCCGCAGAAGATCAGCGTGCCATTGACATTGTCTATATCAAACTGGGGTTCACCAAATATTTCTTTCTCGCACCTCACGGTATAGTTGCTCTGCCGGCCGTTGTATTTATCTATCCGGATCACATAGTAGTCATCCCCCAGTGAATTATCTTTTGCATCCTTCTCTGCAGTGAAGATCAGGTATCCATTACCTGCATTGTCTACGAGGGCCTTGGCATACTCCATGTCCCGCTCAGGCCTGTTTATGGTCAGGAAGCTCTTGTAGAGTACAGCACCTGTGCGATCCATACAGGTCATCTGCATGTACCGTATCATACCATCGGCAAATACCGGGTAATAAAACAGCGTATAGTTCTGGTCTATCGAGAGTTTGTAGTGCAGATTGGCATCTACCAGGTCGCGCCTGTCGCCAAATGTGTCTATGATGACCGGCTTACTGATCTCTATAAATTTTGAATTGACAGGTTGTAGCATCAGCTGCGTCTGCCTTTTGTCTCCATGCAGGTAGATGAGTGATGCGCCGGTACGGTTCAGGAGTACTTGTTGCAGGTTGCCATCGCCGGCCTTGAAGTCGAGTGTGTGTGCGGCGGCGAGCTTCAGGTCATTGTCATAGACATGTATGAGTTCTTCATTGCCCGAGAAGCGCACCACATAGCCATCCTGGTTCTTGCCTATGATGCGTACTTTATTCAGCCGCGAGCTGAGCCGCGAGGGCGACGAGAAGGAGCTCACCTGCCCTACAGACAGGATATGGCACAAAGACAATATGGCAAGCAAAAGGCCAGTACGCATGTATCAAATCTAACGAATATCCTGATTGCAATCAGGGCTTATTTAGCCACAGTACCAGGCAGATCATTGCTTCAGCCTGGGGTCGAGAGCGTCTGTCAGGCCATCGCCTATCAGATTGAAAATGGTAACGGTGACGAAAATGGCAAAGCCCGGGAAAATAGCGATCCACCATGCCTGAGGTACACCGCGGGCCAGAGAGAGCATACTACCCCAGGTCACCTGCTCTGGCGGCACACCTATACCGAGGAAGGAAAGACTGGACTCCAAGAGGATAGCCGAGGCGATACCAAAAGATACTGAGATCAGTACTGAAGTCAAAGCATTAGGTAGCGTGTGGCGCAGAATGATACGCCACTCAGGATAGCCGAGGGCCTGAGCCGCCTCTACATACTCCAGGCTGCGTACCTTGAGTAGCTCGCCACGGAGGTAGCGTGCTATGCCTGTCCACCGGGTAAAACCGATAATGACCATCACGATCATCAGAGATGGCTTGTCTATGATGGCTACGATAGAGAGCAGCAGCAGCAGGCTGGGGATAGACTCCAGTATCTCTATGAGGCGCGAGATGATGATATCTACAGGTACTGATATTTCTGCACCGAGGTATGGTAGCTTTTTAAAGAAGCGGTCCAGCAGGTTAGGTATGGCTATGATGGCCGAGAGTATAGCCAGGCTCAGCAGCAGCTGCCCGAGGAAAGCGAAGATAGAAGTGCCTAAAGAGTCAGTCAGTGTATAGGACCGTACACCAAAGGCGTAGAAGAACGCTAAAGGCAGTATCAGGATATTGAGGATGAGCGTGAGGCGCGTCATCTTCATTTTATTGTCACCATAGTAGCCGGCCAGTGCGCCAAAGAAGAGGCCGAGCAGTAGCGCTACTGACATAGATACTACACCTACCATCATCGCTACCGTAGTACCATGTATCATACCTGATAGTACATCACGGCCCAGGTTGTCTGTGCCGAGCCAGTGCTTCCAGCGGGCAGATGGTACATTCTGCTGGCCAAATGGGCTGGCGTAGTCATTATTTTTGAGATCTACAGTGGTGGTAGAATATGGCACTGGCGCCCAGACCACTTTCTCGTAATTCAGTTCGCTCCATTTGACATTTGAGAGCTCAGAAGGCCACTGAGCCACTCCCAGGTCTACGCCATATCCTTTCAGCAGCGGGAAATAGCTCTTGCCATTGATCTGTGCATAGTATGGCCTTTCATTAGCTACAAAGTCTGCCGTAAAGCCGATGATGAATATCACTATCAGCACGCGTAGCGACCATACGGCCGGGCGGTTTTTATTAAACTGCCTGCGTACGATGGCACTGAGCGTCTGGTCATTCTGACCTTGTATATTATTGTCCTTAGCCATTATTTGTCAAAAGAGATTCTTGGGTCTACTACAGCATACAGTATATCCGATATCAGCGTACCTACCAGCGTGAGGAAGGCGGAAAGCATCATGACCGTAAATACCATAGGATAGTCACGCGCACCGAGTGACATAAAGGCCACCTTGCCCATACCTGGTATACTGAAAATGATCTCGATGATAAATGCACCACTGATAGCAGATGGCAGCAGGCTGGCAAAGATGGTGATGATAGGAATGAGAGAGTTGCGGAAGGCGTGCTTCCATACTACCTTGCCATCTGCCAGGCCTTTGGCGCGGGCAGTACGGATGTAGTCCTGACGTAGTACGCTCAGTACACCACCACGCATCTGGCGTGAGAGGTATGCCAGCGAGCCATACGTGAGGCAAAATACCGGCAGGATAAAGTGTGATGCGCGCTCGGCAAATACCTCTCCCAGGCCCATAGTGTCATTCACCTCGCCGAGGCCAAAAGTAGGGAAGAGGTCCATGCCATACTCAGGTGTAGTGACAAAGGTAATGAGGAGCGTAGCTACCCAGAATACAGGAAGCGAATAAAGTATGAAAAGGATCACGGTCACAAACCTGTCAGCCCATGAGCCCTTCTTGCGGGCACTCCAGATACCCAGCGGTATGGCTATGATATAGGAGAGTATGATAGAGATCAGATTGAGCAGGAGCGTCCATGGCATCGCCTCACTGATCTTAGACCAGATGGGGCGTTTGTCTATATAGGATATACCAAAGTCCAGCACCAGGAAGTGGCTCAGCCACCTGTGGTACTGATTGTCCGTGCCGTACCACTTCAGCTGCGGTATCCAGTTCTTAGCTGGTGTAGCCTGAGACTTCATAGCATTATAGGCTGTCTGCATTTTCACAGCCTCACTATGTACCGTACTCATCAGTGGTGATGATGCAGAGGCCGCCACCATCTCATCTATGATGGCAGAGATATTTCTATCCTTATAGTCCAGGTAGAGCTTGGCGCAGTCTTCCTTCACGGTTTTGCCACTGGTGTAGGTGGTGGAGTCTTGCTTTACATCCAGCATGGCATACTCGGTCCGCTTGATAGAGGCGTAGTAGTCAGCTATCTGAGGCCAGTTGCCATACATAGAGATGAGCCGCTCCAGGTTGTCACGCTCCGGTTTCTTGATAAACCTGTAGAGTGTATCCGGTGTAGCAGCGTTAGATAGCTGAAAGTAGAAAGACGGTAGATTCAGCCCCAGCTGCTCACTCATATCCAGGTAGGCTTTCTCTCCGGCCATCTTATCAGATGATCCTCCATTGGTCTCTCCCTGATCCTGGTTTCCCAGCGCCAGCCTGACCGGATCTCCGGGGGCCATCTTGCTGAGCGCAAAGGTCAGCACGGAGATAATGAGCAGTGTAGGAATGAAAAAAAGAAGCCTCTTGAGAACGTAGACAAACATGCGTTAGGACTTATTAAGTATGTATTACTGGTTTGACTGCGTCAGTTTAAATTCATTGTAGAGGTAGCCTGGGTTGATCAGCGTCTCTTCTACAGAGTACCTTTTGTTTACAGCGAGCCTATTGGCAGGTATGAACATGAATACGCAAGGTACATCGTCATGGATCATCACTTCGAGCTTCTTGTACATTTCTATACGCTTGCTCTCATCCAGCTCTGCACGTATCTCCTCTATGAGCTTGTCAGATGCTGCATTGCCATAGCTAAACATATTGGAGCCGCCGGTCACTGCAGAGGCAGTATGCCACATCTGCTTAGGGTCTCCCATGGTAGAGGACATGCTGTAGCCGCCGTAGGTTACTTCAAAGTCTTTCTTGTCCATATCCTGGATATATACGCTCCACTCACGTGCAGTGATATTGAGGTCTATACCTACTTTCTTCAGGTCTTCTTTGATCAGGATACCGGTTTGCTCACGGCTCTTATTGCCCGCAGGGATCTTAAAGTCGAGAGAGAGCTTTGTCTTCTCACCATTGATCATCTTATCGCGGAAACCATCACCGTCAGAATCCTTCCAGCCTGCCTCATCCAGCATCTTACGGGCCAGATCGAGATCATAGTCGAATGGTTTGATGTCCTTATTGTAATGTGCCTGTGTAGGGTGTACAAAAGATTCTGAGATCTGGTTCTTGCCAAAGTTGATCACGTCATTGATCTGCTTGCGGTTGATACAGTGTGCTATTGCTTCGCGTACATTTCTATCAGCCAGCTTTGCCTTCTTGGTATTGAACCCGATATAGGTGAAAGCGAAGATAGATGGCGCATCCATTTTCAGCTTTTGCTTCGCTACATCGTTTTTCAGCAGCTCCTCAAAAGACTTAGGGTCGATGCTGTACATTTCGTCTATCTGACCGTCTTTCAGAGCAGTAGCTGCCGTATTTACGTCATTGATGATCTTGAAGGTGATCTTGTCAGGATATGCTATAAAATCGCGGTTGTCCTTGATCTTATCACCCCACCAGTTCTTCTTGCGCTGCAGTGTGATATTCTGACCAGTCTTCCACTCTACAAATTCGTAAGGGCCGCAGCCTACTACGCTACCCTTTTCACGCTGGTATTTCTCTGAGTTGAAGTCATTAGCGAATTTCTGAATGTCGGCATTGCCTTTCAGTGCATCCCTCTTCTGATTAGTGTTCAGGTCGCGAATGGTAAATTTGGCCATGATATGCTGAGGATCATAGATATACTCAGGTATCACATAGCCTCCGGCAAACTCCTCGATCATAAAGTATTTGTCACGTGCGTAGATGGTAAACTTCTTAGGATTAGCCGAGTCTACTACTACGTCGCCTACCCACTCATAGTACGGACGGAGCGGGGTACATTTAGTATTAGGGTTCAGGATAGACTTTAGTGTGAAAATATAATCAGCTGCTGTCACCGGCGTGCCATTGTCCCACTGTGCCTCTGGCCTGATCTCGTATTCCAGCTTGATGCCGCCTTTAAATTCGCCGTCGGTCAGCTCTGTGATCTTAGCCCTCGATACAGCGAGCGCAGGGGTCAGATGGTAATCCTTAGGATCTGTACCATTCATAGACATAAAGATGAGAGCAGCTGTATGCCTGCCGTCTGTAGAGGTCAGGTTGATCGGGTTTAGCATATCAGGGTCACTCATAGACCTTGCATTGAGATAGTTCTGGCCGTTGGCCCCGGTGTCAGATTTCTTGCCTTTGCATGCGGCCAGGACCGAGCCTGCTACTACAGCGATCATTATTATTCGTGCAGAGGATTTCCAAGTCATACTGGTATTATATTTTGTTTATGAATGTCAGGTATAGCGAACAAATATAGCAGAATCTGTTATAGTATTACAAATGGCAGGCTGCCGCCTGAAACCCGCATCAGAAGCGTATTTCAGACACAGATAAAGACAATGTAATATGAGTAAAGTACTGATCACCGGAGCAGATGGACTGATAGGCACGCGCCTGCAGCAGCTACTGAAAGATAAAGGCCATACTATCTATACTATAGGCAGAGCCAGAGGCGGGCGGAGGCGGGCAGGCCACTACACATGGGATATAGCTGGACAACAGATGGACCCGGCAGCGCTACAGGGTATAGATGCCATAGTGCATCTGGCCGGAGCAGGGGTAGCCGACCAGCGCTGGACCGCAGCGCGCAAGAAAGAAATCTATGACAGCCGCATAGACTCTACCAGGCTCCTGTATCATACACTGGCCACAGTGCCCAATAAGGTGAAGACGATAGTATCTGCCGCAGCGGTGGGATACTATGGAGACCGGGGAGCGGATATCGTCTCTGAGACTGACCCCGCCGGAGAGACCTTTCTGGCTAAGGTGGTAAAGGACTGGGAGCATGCGGTAGCGCAGATGGAGAAACTGGGTGTGCGCCATGTATGCTGCCGTATAGGAGTGGTGCTGGCCAAAGATGGTGGCGCACTGCCTGAGCTCGCTAAAACTATACCCTTGGGTATAGCGCCCTATTTTGCTAAACCAGACCTCTACTATCCATGGATACATATAGATGATGTATGCGGGGTGATGATACACGGGCTGGAGCACCAGTCTATGTATGGCAGCTACAATACTACCGCTCCGAGCCCTGTACAGATCAGAGACCTGATGGAGGCCATCGTAGCCGCCCGCAGGACACATGCGCTGCTGGTACCAGTGCCACCTCTCGCACTGAAAGTGATGCTGGGAGAGATGTCAGAGGTGGTACTGCAGAGCCAGCGGTGCACCGCTGACAAACTACTGGCTACAGGGTATCGATATAAATACCCGGAGCTGTCAGCTGCGCTGAAGGATATCTATAAATAAGTCAGAATCCGCTCTTGAGCAGGACGTAGTCAGTGACGATATTGCCTTGGTCACCGGTGCTATTGGCACTCATCAGGGTGTACCCCTGCTTGCGGAGCTTATTGAGGTTGTCTACTACGAGTTTCAGGTTGCCCGGCTCTGTCTTTTCATTAAATGCTTCCAGAGTGATCGTTTCCTGTTTGCCATCTTCGTAGGTGATGATGATGCGCGAACCTATGAATCCTGCTCCCTGTGCGGCAAATTTATTGACATCAAACACGCGCATGAGGCAATAGCCGGCCTGTGCGGGCGCGCCTTTCTGTGCGGTAGCTACTATCGGACCGAGGCAAATAAATGCAAAGATGATTATGATCTGGCGCACAGTTATAGTTTTGAAGATAAATATAGGCTATCTAGCTCATAGACGGATACTTTACTTTGTATACCGCGTACCTCTACGTCGTAGCTGTATTTTCGCAGTGTATACCCTCTCTCCCTGAGCGCAGTTATCAGCGGCTCGGCTATGTACCGGTTTGGCTCGCTGAGGAGTATGAGGCCGCCCGGCTTTACCAGGGATTCAAAGGCGTGCAGCAAGGGATCGAACTGTCTGCGCTCATAGGCCACATCTGAGGCGAGCAATACATCACATGGCGCTGCTTCACCGGCGTTTCGCCAGTCAAGCGTTTGAAAAGTCATATCATAAATGCCATTACGCTCAGCATTCTGCTTTGCAAAGTCTACGGCGTCCTGCAGGTAATCTGTGGAGGTGACATGAGCACCGAGTGCGCCGGCCACCAGCGCCGGCAGTCCTAAGCCACCACCTATCTCCAGTGCCTGCCGGTCCCGGACCAGATGAGGATATGCCGCTATATGCTGTGCGAGGCCCAAAGCCGATGGCCACAGCTCAGCCCAATAGGGAATGCGCTCATCAGCCACCTCCTCATGCTGCAGCCCTTTGGCCAGGAGCTCATCATATAGCTCGTCAAAGTTGGTAACGGAAAGGATGCGAAACGATCTCTCACCGATAGTGAGATCATGCTCTGTGGTTTTGAATGGCATTACAGCAGCGATGATACATATCTTTGCAGTAATAGTATGATGTCCCATAGATAATATTCTATACACGAAGCGTCCCTGCTAATCTTAACTTTGAGGTAACATTTCGTCAATAGGTTTGCAGGCAAATAGCATGGTATGGAGATGAATGACTTTAAGGTACTGCTGGTAGATGATGAGCCGGATGTACTGGAGTTTATGAAGTATAGCCTGGAGAAGGAGGGCTTCTGGGTGTATACCGCATCTAACGGGGCAGATGGCATACAGATAGCCAAGAAGGTGCGTCCACACCTGATCGTGCTGGATATGATGATGCCGGTGAAGGATGGTATCACTACCTGCCGCGAGTTGCGTGCCATGCCTGAGTTTAAGAATACGCTGATCACCTTCCTCTCTGCGCGGGATGAGGACTACTCTCAGATAGCGGGACTGGAGTCCGGTGCCGATGACTATATCACCAAGCCTATCAAGCCGAAGGTCTTCACGACCCGAGTACATGCGCTGATGCGCCGCCTGGACGACGGCACTCAGGTGAGCAATATCAAGGTGGCCAACATAGAGATAGACAAGGAGAAGTACAAGGTGATACAGCATGGCCGCGACATCAACCTGCCACGCAAGGAGTTTGAGCTGCTGTGCCTGCTGGCCAGCAAGCCGGGACGGGTATTCAAACGGGAGGAGATACTGAACAAGGTCTGGGGCAATGACACTATAGTAGGTGACCGCACCATAGACGTACACATCCGCAAGCTGAGGGAGAAGATCGGTGAGGACCTCTTCAAGACGATCAAGGGAATCGGCTATAAGTTCGACGCGTAGAGCCGTTACATATTAAATGTTATTGTTTTTCGATTAAGCGGGAAGCATGATTGATCGGAAAGTATATTCCATATTTTCTATATATTCAATCTATTATACATCGCATTGATTATCAGAATAAATATTCTAAATACGTAAAATGCATGATAAAAGATCTGAATATAGAGTTAGTTGCTGGCTACTTCCACGCCGGCAGAGTACTGTTTCACTGACTCCTCGCCGTCCTTTGAGATGAGACGACCGGCGCCCTGACGCTTGTTGGCCTTCCAGGTGCCGACGAACATATCGCCATCGGCCCATTTGAATTTGCCGGCACCATCCATGAGTCCATTGGCAAACTGGCCCTCGTAGATGTCTCCATTGGCATAGTAGTAGGTGCCCTGGCCGGTACGCTTGTTATTGGTAAAATCTCCTACGTATTTATCTCCGTTAGGAAAGGTCATAGAGCCTTTGCCTATCTTGATGTCTTCAGAGAAAAAGCCTTCGTAGACCTTGCCATCACGGTAGGTATAGGTGCCCTGGCCGGTACGTTTGCCATTCAGCAGGGTGCCCTGAAAGGTCTCCCCATTGGCATACAGGCACATACCGATACCTGTCACCTGCCCGTTGGTCACGCTGCCGGTATATTCATCACCATTGGCATAGCGGTATACGCCCTGACCATTCATGATATCAGCCTCAAACTCGCCGGTATAGATGTCTCCATTCTTAAAGAAGTACTTGCCTTTGCCATTGCGCTGGTCATTCTTCCACTCGCCTACGTAGCGGTCACCATTGGGGAAAGTGGCCTCTCCCTGGCCGTTGCGCATATTGGCCTCCCAGTTGCCCTTGTAGGTAGAGCCATCATCCAGTATGGCGCTGGCAAAGCCTGTGCGCTCACCATTGCCATCATGCTGGCCATCATAGGTGCCGTTGATGTACTTGATATTACTCTGTGCCTGTACGCTGCTATAGCATAGCACAATAAAAGCGACAAGGGTGGCGATTCTGGTCATAATCTTAGGGTAAGGTGAGCGTTTAATTCTCATCTTTGTTTACGTAAAAACTGTTTACAGGTTTTGAATCCACTCAAAAAATTAGCGTCCCAGACTGCGATCTATGGCGTCAGCAGCATTATCGGACGGTTTCTCAACTACTTACTCGTTCCTTTTTATACCCGGGTTTTTCTCCCCGCGGAGTTTGGCGTCATTTCCGAGTTCTACTCCTATACCGGTTTTTTGTGGGTGTTTCTGACATTTGGTATGGAGACGGGGTACTTCCGCTTCAGTAAGTCGGATGAGGGGCAGAGAACTTACTCGACGGCACTTATCTTCCTGTCTGCCATGTCATTCTGTTTTGCGGTGCTCGTCTTCCTGCTGGCTCCGCTCATGGGGCAGGCACTACACTATCAGGAGCACCTGGAGTATTTCAAGTGGTTTGGGCTCATACTCGCCATAGATACCATCGGGGCCATGCCATTCGCCCGGCTGCGGCAGGAGGGGCGGCCGGTACACTTTGCCGCTATCAAGCTCATAGAGATAGCGGTCAATATCGGCTTTAACATTTTCTTCATCGTCCTGTGCAAAGGGGCCTATGACAAAGACCCTACCTCTCTGTGGGCTAAGTTTTACAGCCCGGCTATCGGCGTGGGGTATGTCTTTATCTCCAACCTGCTGGCCAGTGCAGTGAAGCTCGTGCTACTGCTGCCACAGATACAGAGCATCAAAGAGGGATTCGACAGGCCGCTGTTTCGCAAAATGCTCTCCTACTCTATGCCCATGGTAGTGATAGGGCTGGCCGGTGTGACCAATGAGATGCTGGACCGCGCCATCCTGCCGCACTATATCGTGGGGTCTGATACCTTCAAGCGGGAGCAGACAGGCATCTATGGGGCCTGCTACAAGATCAGCATCCTGATGTCACTCTTCATACAGGCCTTCCGCTTTGCGGCGGAGCCGTTCTTCTTTGCCAATGCGGATAAAGAGAACTCGCGCAAAACGATCTCTGATGTGATGACGTGGTTTGTGATCTTCTGTTGCTTCATCTTCCTCATGGTCACGCTGAACCTCGACTTCTTCGGACACTTCATAGGAGAGAAATACCGCGTGGGCCTGCCGGTAGTGCCGATCCTTATGCTGGCCAATCTCTTCCTCGGGGTCTATGTAAACCTCTCTGTCTGGTACAAGCTGACTGACCACACCATGACAGGCGCGTGGGTAGCGATAGGCGGCGCAGCAGTGACCATCGCGCTCAATCTGCTACTGATACCTACTATGGGCTATATGGGCTCGGCCTGGGCTACGCTGGTGTGCTACTTTCTCATGGCGCTCGTGTCCTATGCTATGGGGCAGCACTACTATCCGGTACCGTATGAGACGCTCAAGGTTGTACTCTATATCGCGCTCTCTGTGATCCTGTATGGCGTATACACCTTTGCGGTGGTAGATAGCTCTGCACTGGTGCACTATGCTACTTCGCTTGGGTTTATGTTACTTTTTGGGGTGTTTGTGTTTGTAGTGGATGGCAGAGGATTGATGGCGGTAGTGAGAAGGAGGTAGAACCTCATCCATCTGCCTTCGGCATCTTCCCTCTCCCAAGGGAGCGGGAAGAACCAAGTGAGTGGGAGTCGCCGCTTCTCCATTTCCAAATTAAATTTCGCTTCTTTGCCGCATGCAGGTACGTATCATCAATAAGTCAAACAACCCACTCCCGGCGTATGAGACATCGGGCTCGGCGGGTATGGACCTGAGAGCCTATACAGATGCAGAGATCGTGGTGAAGCCCGGTGCGCGCCTGCTGGTGCCTACCGGCATCTACATAGAGCTGCCAGATGGCTACGAGGCGCAGATCAGGCCACGTAGCGGAATGGCGCTGAAGCATGGTATCTCCCTGCCTAATACGCCAGCTACGATAGACAGCGACTACCGCGGCGAGATCAAAGTGGCCGTGATCAACCTGTCTCAGGAGGACTTTGTGATCAAGAGCGGTGACCGGATCGCTCAGATGGTGATAGCAAAGTATGAGCGCGTGCAGTGGGAGGCGGCAGAAGAACTAAGCGAAACGCAGCGTGGGCACGGAGGCTTTGGCCATACGGACAAATGACCACCCTGATAGCAGCTGACTAACCAAAGAAATACCAAAAAAAGACGCATATCGTTTAAATATATACACGACTACCCTTGAAGCTCCATCCCTACATATCTCACAAGATACTCGATACCGAGACCCTGCGGCAGCGCCTGCAGCACTGGCGCGCTATAGGCAACCGGATCGTCTTTACCAACGGCTGCTTTGATATACTACACCTCGGCCATGTGGAGCTGCTGGCACAGTGCCGCACCTGGGGCGACTATGTGATAGTAGGGCTCAACTCTGATGCCTCTGTGAAAAGGCTGAAGGGTGAGACACGACCTGTCAATGACCAGGAGGCGCGTGCGGCTATCCTCGCTGCGCTGAGCTTCGTAGATGCGGTAGTGATATTTGATGAAGATACACCGCTGGAGCTGATCAAAATCACTCAACCCGATATCCTGGTAAAGGGTGGAGACTATGAGCCTGATCAGGTAGTAGGCGCAGATGTAGTGCGCCAGAGGGGTGGTGAAATACGCATCGTTCCCCTCGTTAAAGGACTGAGTACCAGCAACATCATATCAAAAACATCTGCCAAGTAAACTGGCTGTTTTTAGACACTTCTGACGGCTGCTGTCTATATGTGGCTACGTGTATTGCCGCAATAGTGGAATCTTCGCAGCGAGATTAACCAAACCAAACAACGTAACATGAAAAAGTATATACTCTCAGGTATAGCTATGCTGTGCGTGCTGGCCACTATGGCACAGCCGGCAAAGACAGACCTAAAGGACGCGCTGAAGCCACAAGAGGTGGTGATCAATGATACTGCTACGCACTACTGGCGCCATACTGGATTTTTCGGTGTTAACTTTGGCCAGGTAGCACTGGTGAACTGGGCAGCCGGTGGCCAGAACTCGATCTCCATACAGGCCAATGCTAATGCATCACTGACGTATGAGAAGAAGCACCTGCTGTGGGATAACCAGCTGCTCTTCTCCCTGGGTGGTATAGCACAGGGACGCCTGCGCCAGAAGACGGCAAAGAATGCTTATCCATTTCGCAAGAATGTGGACATGCTCCAGATCACCTCGCGTATAGGCTATATCATAGACCCTAAGAAGCACTGGACGGCAGCATTCCTCGCGGATCTCAAGACGAATGTGATGAATGGATGGGACTACTCAGCCTATGATGCCGGCACAGGTCCGCGCCAGCTCACCTCTTCGTCTTTCTCTCCGAGCTACCTGCTCCTATCTCTCGGTATCAACTACAAGCCGGTGTCGTACTTCTCCGTATTCCTCTCTCCGGTCACAGCCAAGATCACGATCATGAATGCTAACAAACTGGATACGGCTAATGGTACCTATACCACCAAAGCAGATCGCACCCGCTACGGCCTGGACAATGGTATGACCTACCGCGCCTCTGTAGGTGCCTACCTGCGCGCAGACTTTCAGAAAGACATCTTTAAGAACGTGAACCTGAAGACATCGGTAGAGCTCTTCCAGAACTATACCGACAAGCGTATGCTGGATGGTATCGTACAGACTGAGATCAATAACCTGCAGACACTGCCGGACTATGCTACCAACACAGGCGCACAAGCCCGCGTACAGGACCTGACCAAAAACCACCTGTACTATGACAACAGGCCTAACACATACGTGAACTGGAATACTGCTATCACCTTTAAGGTAAACAAGTATATCACTGCGAGCCTAGAGACACAGCTCCTGTATGACCATACTGTAGCCGTGCCACACCTGCTGCCTGATGGTACTACCTATCAGGGCCGCGGCACACAGTTCCGCGAGGCGTTTACGCTGGGATTTGGGTATAAGTTCAAATAGCAGCCCCACCTAACCCAACTGAAGGGGAAGGCTCGATACAATTTAAATTTCATGCAAAGCCTGGTGTCATGCCGGGCTTTTTTGTGATTGGAAATGTATATCGGAATCGAAATAGTCCTGAGACGCGGCCTTACCACTCCCTGCCCTCTCCTAAAATAGGAGAGGGTAAACAACCTACAACTCCGCAGTAGGGCGATGCCCTACGCTGGTGTCGTGTCGCCCCGTTGGGGCTTGAATACAAATAAGTTTTGAAGGCGATCTGTTGGTACGGTCACAACGGACCGGCCAGGGTGTGGGGTATGCCCTATCTCAGTACCTCGAGGCGCTGGGAGTCGAGGCGGATAAAGACGAATAGGAGCAGCGTAAAAGCCAGTAGGGATGAGCCACCATAGCTGATGAATGGCAGCGGAATACCGATCACAGGCGCTACGCCGATGGCCATGCCGACATTGATGAGGAAGTGGAAGAAGAGGATGGAGACCACGCAGTAGCCGTATACGCGACTATACTTCGAGCGCTGCCGCTCGGACAGATACATGAGGCGCATGAGCAGCGCTACAAACAGGCCGATGATGAGCACGCTGCCCACAAACCCAAACTCCTCTCCTATGGAGCTATAGATAAAGTCTGTGCTCTGCTCGGGTACGAATTTGAGCTTGGTCTGCGTGCCCTGCAGGTAACCCTTGCCGGTGAGGCCGCCGGAGCCAATGGCGATGATGGACTGGCGGATATTCCAGTCTTTGCCTTTCTCCACTTCCTTGCCGAGGAGGACATTGATACGGTCCTTCTGGTGCGGCTTGAGATGGTCAAAGATGAAATTGACACCTGTGACATAGACAGAGGCGATGAGCGCAATGCCGGCGATGGCGTAGACCAGGCGGCGATTCTTAAAATTGAAATAGATCAGGAACGCTGCAATTAGACTAAAGGCGACCCACAGATACCAGAGGTGCGGCACGATGAGCGCCAGCAGCGAGAGGAAAATGACAGAGCCCCCTACGATCAGGTACCACGACTCCAGCCCCTCGCGGAAGAGTACCAGCGCAAATACCACAAACACGATGGCCGAGCCCGCATCTCCCTGCACGATCACGATCAGCATGGGTACGCCGATAATGGCAAAGGCGATCCATTTGTCCCGCCAGCGGCGGATGTCTACATTGAGCGTAGAGAGGTATTTGGCTACGGCGAGGCTGGTGGTAAACTTGACCAGCTCAGATGGCTGCATCTGAAAGCCGCCTATACGGATCCAGTTTCGCTGCCCGTGGGACTCTGCGCCAAAGAACATAACCCCGATGAGCAAGGGAATGAAAACCCCGTATATCACATAGGAGAAGGTCACGAAGAACTTGCCATCTATGATCAATATGATAGCAGCGAATATGGCAGAGGCGATGATCCATTGGAATTGTTTGCCTGTATTGACCGTGGTATCGCGGCCTACGGTATTGAACGGGCTGAGACCCTCGGTGTACACGGCAGAATAGATGGCGGCCCAGCCTATGAGTACGAGCGCCACATAGATCAGCACCGTGACCCAGTCTATATTCCCTGTGAATTTTTCCTCCTTCCGCATTTCGCTTTAATGGTGTCCGTTTGTGACCGGCATGTTTTTGCCGAGGGCATATTTATCCAGCAGGTTGGTCTCCATCATCTTCTTTTCCTTGGCCAGCCTGTTTGATGCCACTGTGTCATTGATATACTTCTCTACCAGGAGGCTGGCTATAGGGCAGCCATAGGTGGCGCCGAAACCTGCATTCTCTACTACTACCGCGATAGCGATCTTTGGATTATCCTTTGGCGCAAAGCCTGCAAAGACCGAGTGGTGGTCCCCATGGCTATTCTGCACGGTACCCGTCTTGCCGCAGAGGCTGATACCATCTATTTTAGACTCGATGGCCGTACCTGCCTCTACTACCTGGCGCAGGCCGTCATTGACAGGGATATACCAGCGGGTGTCTATGGTGGCATAGTTCTTCTTCAAGTCAGGTTTGACTTCCCTTTTCTCGTGTACTTTCTGGAAGGTCTTGACCAGGTGCGGCTTGATATACCAGCCGTGATTGCCTACTGCGGCGTAGAAATTGGCCAGCTGCAGCGGGGTGACCAGTATCTCACCCTGGCCGATACCGAGGGAGATGATCGTGGCAGAGTGCCAGCCTTTCTCGCCGTAGATCTTGTTGTAATAGTTGATAGACGGGATATTGCCGCGTGCCTCTGAGGGCAGGTCTATGCCCAGCTTGGCTCCCAGCCCGAAGCTGCGGCAGTAGTCCGACCACTGGCCATAGCTGTCTTGTATGCGGGTATACTTAGGGTTCTCTATTGCGTTGCGGAAGGTCTGCCAGAAGTAGGGGTTGCAGGATTGGGCCAGTGCGTACTCTATATTGGTAGCCCAGGGGTGGTGGTGAGAGCACTTTAGCGAGAGGCCGGCAAAGGGATAGAAGCCATTGCAAGGTACGGTGTAGATCTCGCCCTGCACACCTTCATTCAGAGAGATGAGGCCTACGAGCGGCTTGAAGGTAGAGCCGGGAGAGTAGGTAGCCATCGTGGCCCGGTTGAAGAGTGGCTTCAGCGAGTCGAAAACCAGCTTTTTGAAGTTCTCGCCGCGTATGGCACCACAGAGGAGGTTAGGGTCGTAGCCCGGTGAGCTGACCATGCAGAGTATCTCGCCGGTCTCGGGCTCTATGGCTATGATGCTGCCCTTCTTATTGGCCATGAGCTGCTCGCCGTACTCCTGCAGCTTGATGTCTATGGTGGAGTAGAGATTGTCTCCGGCTATGGCAGCTGTATCGTATTTGCCTTCGGCAAAGCGGCCCTGCTCACGGTTGTGCACGTCTACGTAGATGAACTTCTTGCCCTGCGTACCACCGAGCTCCTTCTCATAAAATCTCTCCAGGCCGCTCTGGCCTACATAGTCGCCGGGTTTGTAGTAGCCGTTTGAGTTCTTGATCAGGTTGTCATCTACTTCACCTACGTCACCGAGGATCACAGCGGCGCAGTTGTGCGGATACTTGCGGATGGTGCGCACCTGCCCGTCAAAGCCCGGGAAAAGGTACTGCGACTCCTCAAAGCGCTGATAGTCTTCCAGCGAGACCTGCTTCATAAAGACGGAAGCCTTGTGCGCGGAGTACTGGCGGGCCTTGGCCATGCGGGTGGAGTAGTCCTCCATGGTCAGCTTCAGCAGAGAGCAGATCTTATTGGAGTCTGCCGTCTTGGCCAGGCGGGGCGTGACCATGATGTCATAGATGGCTTCGTTGTATACTATCAGCTCACCCTTGCGGTCATAGACCAGGCCACGGGTGGGGTAGACCTCTACCTCCTTGATGGCATTGTCAAAGGCGATCTTGTCGTACTTCTTCTCAAAGAGCTGGAGGTAGGCCAGGCGCAGCACAAATACGGATGCAAACACCAATATGATGATGCGCACGACATTGTACCTGTTCTGAAAGAGATCTTTATTCACCGGGGGAAGGAAATCAGCCTCAAAAATAACGGAGTTTGCTACATTCTATGCTACTGATAGCGTGGTTTTAGCACTTATTTTTATTATGCCATGCGCCGCTTGCGGGTAGGGGTGAAAAGGTAGAGGAACATCATCATGAAAAGCACCGAAAAGGCGCTGCTGATGAGGATACGCGCAAAGAGGATAAAGAGATTGTAAAAGGTCCAGCTTTCTATGATAAAGTAGAAGGTGGTATGAATGATGGTAGCCAGCCCCGCATAGATCAGAAACCAGGTGAAACCCTGCAGGTAGATATTGGGCTCTACCTCAAACTCGGCACCCTTGGGCGTAATGATGGAGATGAGGGATGGGCGCATATAGGCTATGAGCAGGCAGGTAGCCGCGTGCATGCCCCACGAGCCGAGGAAGAAATCCAGCGATAGCCCGGTGGCAAAGCCAAGGATCATGAGCAGCCAGGTAGGCGTGCTGAATGGCAACAGCAGGATGAACAGGGGGTACACGAAAATATTGACATAAGGACCCAGAGAGGCTCCCAGATTGATCGTGCTGAAAATAAGTACCTGCACCGCCAGCAGGGCGATGAAACGAAGCAGATTGATAGGGAGCAGGCTGAGCACTGGTGATGGTGTCTAGAAGGGCGAAAGTAATAAAGTCTGCGGATAGATTAACGTAGCAGCCTGTGTGCCTATTTTGTTTTAGACAAAATAATGTAGCTTGGATGCTATAACCTTTATTATGGTCACGTTTCGCCCTTTCCTCCTCCGGCTCCTGGTTGTTTGCCTGATCGCTGCTGGTATGGCCGCATGCCAGGATCAGACGTCGACGCTGGAAAAATATCAGCTAGCCCTAAACAGCCATCACTCCATCTCCTATCACACCCATATGAAAATATGGAGTTCGATAAAAACTGATACGATCAATGAGGAGGAGGAGATAGCGCTGGAAAAGCTGCCGGGCGATACCCTGCTGAACGGACGTGTCTGGATAAGCAATCAATACGGAGAGAAATACTATAACGGTACTACAGTATATTATCACAATAAAGACTCTGCTGCTACGGATGAGTACCTGCTCAGTGAGGGTGGTATCTATAACATACTGGGCAATATCTCGGCCAGGGCTATCCTGTTTGACTTTCTGGATACGGCAGGAGCTGCCTACAAAAGGTGCGACAGCAATGTATCTACTATAAATGAGGCGACAGAGATAGATACCTTTTTTGTGAAAAATGAGGATGGATCAGCGTCCGTAGTGGTATATACATTCCTGAATGGAGCAGCGATGCCTGCCAAAATATCATGGACCAAGAAAATAAAGGATGTCATAGCCAGGCGGGAACTGACCTTCACTCATGTCTCGTTTGATGAGGACATAGCTAAGATATGGGCCTCTCACGGCGCAGGGAAACTGCCTGTAGTAGTGCGGCATCCCGCACCTGCTCCACAACCATTGCCGGTAGGAGCGCAAACCATGCCTATAGATGGTACAAATGCAGAAACCGGAGTAAAAGAAAGAACCGTCAATGATAAACTGGTAGTGCTGGATTTTTGGTTTATAGGCTGCAAGCCGTGTATGGATGCGATGCCTCACCTGATAGCACTCCGCAAGAAATATCCTGCCAGTAAGGTGGCTATCTATGGCATCAATGCCTCAGATACCAATCGGGATGGTGTAGCGGCTTTTATTAAAAAAGAAGGGGGCAACTATCCGGTGCTGCTGTGTGCTCCGGATGTTTTGAATCGCTATGCTGTGCACGCGTTCCCTACATTCTACGTGCTGGATAAGTCTGGCAAAGTGATCCTATCTGAAATGGGCTATGATGAGGCGGGATTTGATGAAAAGACATCTAAAGTAATAGATGAACATCTACAGTAAATAAGAAGCAAAACCAGATCAATCCCAGTCTATCTCTTCTCCACGCTCTTTGAGGAGGTCTATGAGCTTGCTATCATTCTCGACCATGTCCGAGAGGATCTCAGCGAGTTGCTCGGCTTTCTTCTCATTAGCCGGGGTCAGCTTGTAGTAGGCCTTGTAGGTGCCTGCGGCAGAGTTTGAGCCCATGCCGGCGGATACAGATGGGTGAAACTCATCCAGGTACCACTCCAGCAGGGCCTCCCAGCCGGAGCCATTCATCGTCACGCCACCATTGACGGCTTTGATCTTATCTCCCAGTGCGGCGATCTTGTCACTCTTGATATCAAAGCGTACGGATACGCTGCCCTCTTTTTCATTTTTGATAAACTGAATGTAGTCTTTCATACTGTTGAGATTTTGGGTAGATCACTTGTTTTTTGTCAGGGAGTCCAGCAGGTGCAGTTCATTTTTTTTGAGGTTCGTGACTACGTAGACATACGACAGGTTATTCATATTGGTAGACAAAGCTACGTCAATATCGAGAAAATTTTCTTCCGGCTCTGCATTGAAGTGCCTGACCGTGCCAACCATCACATTCTCAGGGAAAAGCTCAGAGTAGCCACTGGTGACCAGCGTGTCACCCACCTTGATCTTGACGTGCTTAGGTATCTCCTTTACCTTGGCTATGGTGGTATTAGTGCCCTCCCAAGACAGGGGGCCGAAGTAGTTGGACCCTTTCAGCTTGACACTCACCTGAAACTTCTTATTGAGCAGTGACATGACGGCTGCATAGTTGTCACTCACATTGACCACCTGGCCTACTACGCCGGAGGGGTCTATGACACCCATCTGCGGCGTGATGCCCTGCAGGCGGCCACGGTTGATATAGATATAGTTGCTGGATTGATTGACAGAGTTGCGGATCACCTTGGCGGTGGTGTATGTGTAGACCTGCTCGATCTTCTTGGGCAGCGTATCTGTGCGGCTGAGGCTGTCTACCGTATTGTCACTGCGGGAGGGCATGAGCTGCGCGCGCAGGGAGGCATTCTCACGACTGAGCGAATCTGCATAGCGCCTGAGGTAGAGGTAGTCTGTGACCCCTGCGTAGGACTGATATATCCTGCCACTGGCCTCATTGGACATATTGACCATAGAGGCATGGTTAAACTGATTATTCTGATAGATGAGATAAAAGCAAAAGCCCTCCAATAACAGGAAGAAGAAAAACAGGTGGTACCTGATGAGGAATCGTATGAGATTATACATGCCTTATGCTACCACTAATTTGCAAAAATATGCCCGCAAAATCATCCTCACGTTGCTTCTTCTTTAGTGGCCTGCCCGGATAGCCGGTAACAGCATGTTAGTCCATCAGGAAGGTGAAGGAGTCTATCTTTTTCAGCGCGATGCCTGTGCCGCGCACTACGGCGCGCAGTGGATCCTCGGCTACGTGTACAGGTAGCTTGGTCTTCTGGCTCACGCGCTTGTCCAGGCCGCGCAGGAGGGCGCCACCACCGGTCAGGTAGAGGCCCGTTTTGAAGATATCCGCAGCGAGCTCCGGCGGAGTGGTCTCCAGCGCCTTGAGTATGGCCTCTTCTATCTTGGCTATAGACTTGTCCAGTGCATGGGCTATCTCAGAGTAGGATACGATGATCTGCTTTGGTATACCGGTCATGAGGTCACGACCATTCACCGGGTAGTCATCCGGTGCATTGTCTATATCTGTGAGGGCAGAGCCTACGTTGATCTTGATATTCTCTGCGGTACGCTCACCTATGAGCATATTGTGCTGGCGGCGCATGTAGTCTACGATATCGAGGGTAAACTCATCACCCGCCACGCGGATAGACTGGTCACACACGATACCGGAGAGCGCTATGACAGCGATCTCTGTGGTACCACCACCTATATCGATGATCATATTGCCATTGGGCTCCTCTACATCTATACCGATACCGATAGCGGCTGCCATCGGCTCATAGATCATCTTGACCTCCTGTCCACCTGCCTGCTCGGCAGAGTCCTTGACCGCACGCTTCTCTACCTCTGTGATGCCGGATGGGATACAAATCACCATACGGAAACGCGGAGGGAAGAGGAACTTCTTCTTGTCAAAGATCATCTTGATCATCTCGCGGATCATATTCTCTGCCGCGTAGAAGTCTGCGATCACGCCATCCTTGAGCGGGCGTATCGTTTTGATATTCTCGTGGGTCTTCTCATGCATCTGCATGGCGCGCTGGCCTACAGCTATCACCTTATCCGTCCGGCGGTCTATCGCTACGATAGACGGCTGGTCTACCACCACCTTGTCATTATGGATGATGAGCGTATTGGCCGTACCGAGGTCAATAGCGATCTCCTCCATGAAGAAATTAAACAAACCCATACTATATCTTAATGAAAATCTGGTCTAAACAATAAACGGTCAAATGTAGATAAATTCACAGCAAATCAGCAAAAAGGCCCAACAAAAAAGACATTGCGTATACAACGCATAAAAAGGCATGGAAAGTATCGCTTCCATAAAAATCTTTTTGCATTAAAGCTGTTCTATATATTAAATATTTTTCTCCTGACAGTGCGTCTGGAGGACCCGCCAGCATCTCATATTTTCTATCTTTAGGGAATGAAGACCGCAGCCCGGATATTGTGGTGCAGTATAGTGGCTCAGCTCGCAGGCTGGGCGCTGTTCATAGATCTATTCTGCTATGGAGCGGATGGGCTGGAGCCTGTAGACACTGAGACTGTGGTCATGACCACCTTTGTGCTGACAGGTACGGTACTAGGCCTGCTGCTGATACGCTATGGTGCCTGGCTGCGCCCAGCCTTTTTCTGGCTATGGTTTATCCTTTACCAGTTTGCCTTTAGCTTTCCCGCTGTAGCGGGTATATACTATGCCTATACTTTTCTCTCGCTGGGACAATAAGCGGCCTCTTATCAATGCTTGAAATGACGTACGCCAGTCATGACCATAGCCTGACCGTTGGCATCGGCTGCAGTGATAGAGTCCTGATCCTTGATACTGCCCCCCGGCTGGGAGATGGCTGCGATGCCTGCGCCAGCTGAGATATTGACACAGTCAGGGAATGGGAAAAAGGCCTCGGAGGCCATGACTGCGCCTGTAGTATCAAAACCGAATGCCTTAGCCTTTTTCAGTGCAGACTCCAGAGAGTCTACGCGTGACGTCTGGCCGCAGCCCATGCCTATGAGTTGCTTGTTTTTGACCAGGGCTATGCCGTTGCTTTTGAGGTGCTTGACAGCTATGATGGCAAACTCGAGGTCGCTCAGCTCTTGTGCTGACGGGCTTTTGGCCGTCACCACTTTAAAAGTTTCCTTCTTGTCACTTACGCTGTCTACGTCCTGCTCCAGTACGCCATTGAGCAGCGACTTGAACATTTTGGCAGGTTGCTTCCAGCCGTCTTTCATCTTCAGTATTATTCGGTTCTTCTTCTGCATAAGGATCTCGAGTGCCTCCGGCTCGTAGTCAGGTGCGGTGAGTACCTCAAAGAAGAGATTGCTCACCTCTGTGGCTGTGGCCACGTCTATCTTCCTATTGGCCGCCAATACGCCGCCGAAGGCTGAGGTAGGATCACAGGCCAGCGCAGCGGCATATGCCTCGGCTATAGTACTGCGTGAGGCGAGGCCACAGCTATTGGTATGCTTGATGATAGCAAAAGTCGGCTCTGTAAACTCCGCAGCCAGATTGATAGAGGCCTCTACGTCCACGAGGTTATTGTACGATAGCTCTTTACCATTCAGTATCTCAAAGACCTCGCTCAGGTCGCCATAGAAAGTGCCCTTCTGATGCGGGTTTTCGCCATAGCGAAGGGTCTTGGCCTGTAGGATGCTCTGCTTGGAGACAGGCAGGCTGAAGTCCTTGTTGAAATAATTAAATATCAGTGTATCGTAATGCGAAGAAGTCATGAAAGCCTTGGCGGCAAAGAGCTTGCGATCCTCCAGGTCAGAAGCACCATTTTTGGACTGCAGGAGTGCCAGTAGCTCCTCATACTGCTCACGGGAGGATACGATGAGTGTATCCTTAAAATTCTTGGCAGCAGCGCGTATCAGGGAGATGCCGCCTATGTCTATTTTCTCTATGATCTCCTGCTCGATCTGTGTAGACTTGACAGTCTCCTCAAATGGGTAGAGATCTACGATGACGAGATCTATCTCCGGTATGTCATGCTGCTGGAGCTGGGCTATGTCAGAGTCATTGTCCCTGCGGGCCAGGATACCGCCAAATACCTTAGGGTGTAGTGTCTTGACGCGGCCACCGAGTATCTCGGGGAAACCGGTCAGCGCATCTACCGCTACTACCGGCACGCCGAGAGACTCTATAAATGACAAGGTGCCACCAGTGGAATAGATGGTCACATTATGCTGGTGGAGCTCGCGGACGATGAGGTCCAGTTTGTCTTTATAGTATACAGAGATGAGTGCGGAGCGGATGGGCTTTGACATGTGGCAGGATTTTGCGCGCAAAAATAGTCCTATTCACATCGATATGCAGACTATTTTACCACAGCTTGTCCACGGAGTGGCTGACGCATAGAAGTCTATCAATAGCTATATGCTAGTTACTCTCTATCAGATTGTTGTAGGCGCGAATAAAGATAGCACCGAGGTTTTTGTGCGGTGGTACATAGTCCAGAAACTTGGCGTATTGTGCGTTGCCCTTCAGCCTGGCGTCTACGCGGGACCATAATAGCTGCCAGTCTATATCCTTTCCGCTCCGGATATTGTCTGCCAGTTCCTTCAGTATCGGATTATTGACAGCGTAGACGCCTATCTGCTTGGATGAAATGATACTGACATCGGGGGCGCGGTCTATGATATTGGTGAGGTTGTGATAGCCGCCGCAGGAGCCGAGCACAAAGATCTTAGTATCCGCTTTGGTCTTTTCTATCGTCTTGTAGGCATAGTAGCTGTGGCCGCGATGTATGAGCACATCAGGTGTAATGGCTGCACTGTCAAAGTAGTGCTCCAGGTAGGCCTGGCCGTTGTATTCCTCCTTGGGCCGGTTGGCAAAGATCTCTACAGGCTTGCCACCTTTGGAGCTGATGCGGACATAGAGCGGACTGTGCTCGTCTATGGTCCAGGCAGCCGGATCGCGGAAGGTATTGAGGAAAGCGCGGAAGGACTCGCCGCCGTCCTCATCATCGTAGAAGTACATATGCCAGATACAGGCCTTATTGGACTCAAAAAGCCTCGCGGACGGCAGGATGTCTATAGGTGGCAGTTTGTACTTGCCGGAGATATTGGCATACCAAGCGGCCTTGAAGAGGGTGCTATTGGAAAACAGATTGGACAGTAGGCCGTAGATGGCCATGCCCTTTTTATTGTGTTCTGCTGTGACGCGCTCCAGCTCCATGGCTATGGTACCCTGCAGGATGCTCTGGATGGTAGTATCATGGATGCTGGTGTAGGCATCTGCCACCTCTACTGCCTGAGATATATCTGTGCCCTCGTGGTCCAGGCCGGCAGCAAATTTCACGAGCAGGATATTGCGCTCCTCGGGGGTCATGGTTTTAAGAAACTGATCGAGATTGCCGTAGGCCGCGCACTGTTTGATGAATGTGCGGAAGCGATTCTCACCCATAGACTGGATAAATTTGAACCCATCTTCCTTGCCTAGTTTTGCGGTGAAGCGCTTGTAGATACCATTGAATGTGCTGGTGAAGATCTCCTCCTCGCTGTATACGATGAGCGTGTATAGCTGGTCGGCAGAAAACCGGCTGACAGACTGAAAGCGTACCTCATCTTTTTCATTGTGGAGGTCGTTCACCTTGCGCACGTACTTCAGCGCCTGCACCTCCAGCTCCTGCTCCAGTGAGTACTCCGCCAGCGGATGCTTCTGCCTGCGGATATCCATCAGGGTGGTGAGGCAGGCGTAGTTATCCTTGCCTATAGAGTCGGCCTGCGGTATGGTGAGGTTTCCTTTTACTATATCATCCAGTAGCACATAGCTGTTAGACTTCTTGCCTATATCATGCGTGATCTGCAGCAGGATCTGGATAGCAGGGTCGGTACTCTCCTGAAGAATATTCTGTATGGGATCATCCTTGAGAAAATACTTCTTGGCCATCTGTGGGGCATAGCGGGCGGCATACTCCACGACATGCGCGGCATACGGCTGCTTTTGAAATTCTTCTACATTCAGAAATATCCAGTCGGGATTGATCCGCGCTGCATAGCAGAGGAAGCTATCAGTGACTGGTTCCTTCTTGTACAGTGCCATGGTCTGGATAGAAAGCGGCACATTCTCTATCAGCACCGGGTATAGGTTCTTTTCTTTCACCGCACGCAGCTCACGGTATATGTGAGTGAAGAGGCCATCGAATGCTTTGGCAGCGCGATAGTTTCGGCTATGGACGCGGCGCAGGCTGCGGAAAAGGTAGTCACGATAATAGGCCCGATCAGGCTCTGCGAAGTTCCTCTTGATGTAGCTGTCTATCGTATCCGGCAGGATAAAAAAGGCGTGATGAGCCAGCATGTTGCGCGCCGAATCTCCGGTCTCTACTTTGCGGTCTTCCTTGCCATCCAGCCGGTCTATGCGCTGTATATCTGCCTGTATGAAGTCCATACGGCTCTCCGGCGGATGCAGTTGTGCGTACCCGCTGCAGGAGACGAGCGCAAAAAGGAACCAAACGATATGTCGGATCATGCCTCTCATCCCCCCATGATCTCGTAATATGCCCTGACGAATAAGACCTCCAGATTCTTATGAGGTGGCACATAGTCATTGAAATAACTGCTGGCTCCGACCTTAGCCTTCATCTCATCCCAGAAGATCTTCCAGTTAATATCCTTGCCTTGCCGGAGGTATTCATTGAAGCTATAGAGGATGGGGTCGTTGATCTGTTTGACCCCTATCTGGCGGGTGGCTATGATCTGGGCATCCGGTGCCTTGCGCAGTGCGATATTGATCTTGTAAAAGCCCCCGCAAGATCCTACCAATACAAAGCGGGCAGTACTCGGTACCTTATTCAGCGTCTCCTCTGTATGGAAGCTATGGCCGCGGTGTATCACGCATTTGATCTCGTAGTTATTGTCTGCTATGATCTTGGCTATCTCCTTATCTCCTCCCTCCTGCAGGTCTGCTTTATTGGCGTAGATCTCTATCCGCGCACCGGTCTGAGAGATGACCCTTGTATAGCTGTAGTTTTGCTCTACGCGCCAATTGGAAGAGGCAGAGAAAGTGCGGATGAAATTCTGGTAGGAATCTCGGCCATCTTCATCGTCATAGAAATACATCCGCTCGATAAAGGGTTTCTGCCCTGTCAGCACCTTGCTGGAGAGTGTAGTGAGCGAACCGGTCTTATATTTCCGCGACATGATATTGTACCACTGCGCATCGTTTGAAACCTTGTCGCGGCACATGGCAGCTAGTATGCCGTAGATGGACATGCCGTTGTAGTCTTGCACTGAGTCGAAGGATTCGTATGACCGCCGGATGACGGTGAGCAGCGATTGTAGAGTAGCCGGTGTATTAGTATTAGCTATCGTCTCAGCTACTGTGGCTGCTTCTGATAGTTCATCTTGTTCATTTTGCAGGCCAGTAGCAAAAGCCGTCAGCAGCTCCGCACGATCTGCAGGGGCAAATAGTGCCAAAAACCTATCCAGCCTGCCATAGGTAGCACAGAGCGCCATAAAAGCGCGGTAATGCGGATAGGCCGCAAAACGAGCTGCAGTCCACTGACCGCTGGCATTGCACTTGCGCTCAAAGCGGGAATACATACCTTCAAAGGTAGAGTTGAACACCTCCTCACGGCCATACACCATCATATAGTACAGCTCGTCACAGCTCAGCTCATCTACTGCTGCGAAACGTACACTCTCCGGCTGCCCTGTCTTATCATTCAGGCTGCGCACATAGTGCAGGGCGTAGTAGTTCATCTCTTCCTCCACATTGTATTGGCCCAGGTAGTTGTGCCGGGCAGAGATCCGCATCAGCTCGCGGAAGAGGTGCGCGGCATTATTGCTGATCTCGGTAGCATCGTGCAGGCTCAGGCTATCCCTCACCATCTCGTCAAAGAGTAGGAAAGGCTTTGATTGGTATTCTGCATCCCTATTGAGGCGGATGAGTTTTTTGATAGCCGGGTTTTGGCTATAGCTCAGGATCACGGTGACAGGATGTGTCTTGCTATCCAGGTAGCGGCGGGCATTGACAGGTGCATTGAGCGCCGCAGCTTCCAGTACATCCTTGCACCAGTATTTGCCTTTGAATAATTCTACTTTTTTGATGACCTCGTCAGGCTCTACAGATGCGGCATAGAGCAGCGCAGCTTTAGCATAAGGCTTGTGTATGAAGGAAGGTATGTCCTGCAGCGCCATAAAGATATTGCGCTTCAGCGCGAGCAGCCCCCGGGCAGAGTCATTCAGCACGATATGTACCGGCTCTACCACTATCTCATCTGCCGGTTCGGGCTTTGTCTTAGGCTGCTTGCGCGGGCGCACAGTTTCGGTCACGGGTGGTTCCGGCTTCTTCTCGGGGTCGGCTGGCCTGTCACTCTCAGGTGCCGGTGTTTGAGCCTGATCGGATGTGGGTACCAGCGCGATGGTGCGGAGCTGAGGCTGCGCCTCGCGCCGCTCTGACACTGCCAGTAGTTTGGTGAGGCTGTGCTGGTCTTCCGGCCGGAATGGCTCGAGAAATGCAGCCAGCTTGTCCTCCTTGTCGAGAGATCTCATAAGGCCTGAGAGCGGACCGTCAGAGAGATTTCGGATCAGCGCCGGGCTGATGGTGCTGAGGTCTGCTTTCTCCATCAGGTGCAGGTAGGCATCCAGCGCGCGGGTACCACACTCCCGGTAACCAAAGGCCAGCATGGTCAGCTTTTCATCTGCACTCAGTGTATTGAACTGCTCGGCTATCCTGGCCTGCGGCCAAAGAGAGGACTGGCGCATCTGCTCTACTGCGCGGTACTCCGCCTCGCGCATCAGGGATCGCTTGCCCAGTGGCTGCTCGCTACCGAGCAGGGTGACGAGTATGCGCAGCATCAGGCGACTATCCTCGCCGATAGAGTCTGCCTCAGATTTGGTGATGATACCTTTCGCCACTGCATCATAGAGAATGTAGGCTTTGGTCTTGGTGCCATAGTCGGAAAATAGCTTATAGACACGGCGGACAGTGCTATCACTGCTGGTAGCGGCCGTGCGGCTCACAGCATTATCACTGAAAAAATAGCGTTTTGCAAAATCGGGGTCACTGAGTATAGCCTGCTCTATCACATGCCGGTAGTAAACATCACCCGGTAGCTGATCTGCATTAGCCAGGACTTTGCCGGGATCAGTTTCGCCGGTATAGCTGATAAATCTCTGGCCCGCAGTATCACTGGCAAACAGGGCAGCGCATCTCAACGCGAAACCCGGCGTAAGGGATAGCTGATCATACAGCACCCCCTCACGGCGCCAATCCATAACGGAAAAAGCAAATTGCAACTGGTCCGTATACCTGCCATCGAGCAGTGCGCTGCGGTCGGTCATATGCACGAGCAACTGATGCAGGCCATGCAGGTTCTGAATGCGCTGCGCGGGAGTGAAGCTATCACTAGCGGCATAGCGGCTCACGGAGTCTGCCGTGACCAGGAAGATACTATCACGCACAGCCAACCTACGCTTGACATACTGCAGGCTCCAACGGACGGAATCGGTGTAGTGAGCCACATCACCCTGCGCCGCTGCCATACCCGTGCATAGCAGCCATGCCCCAACCAGAAAAAACAATTTCTTCACTCTGCTAAGCAAGTTAATTCTAATCCATGGTGTCTCCTCACTTTTTCACAAATGAAGAGGAATCGCTATGCAAATTTGAATGATTTAACAGACAGATCAGGCCTGCACAGGCTTAGGTAGTGTAAAGGAGAAAGTAGTGCCCAGCCCTACCGCACTATCTACTGAGATCACCTGTTTGTGCGCCTCTACGATATGCTTGGCTATAGCCAGGCCGAGGCCTGTGCCCCCCTTGTCGCGCGAGCGGGCGCGGTCTACGCGATAGAAGCGCTCGAAGAGCCTGCTGAGGTGCTCCTGGGCTATGCCGGGTCCATTGTCACGGATCTCTATCAGTATCCTGTCGCCCTGATCGGTGAAAGATGCGGATACAAAACAACCTTCATTGCAATACTTGATCGCATTGGATATAAGATTGTAGAACACCTGGCCGATGCGCAGCTTATCTGCCGTGATCAGCACGGGTGTCATACTCATATCACGGAAACGCAGGTCGATATTCTTGGACCGCGCCTGGATCATAAAGCTCTCGTAGACCTCACGCACCTGCTCCACTACATCATAGTTGGTCATATGCAGTGCCAGATCGCCAGACTCATACTGCGATATCAGGAGCAGGTCGCTCACTATTTCACTCAGACGCTCAGTATTGCGCGATGCACGGGTGAGAAAGTCCTTGGCGATCTTCTCATCCTCCATGCCGCCATCCAGCAGGGTCTCGAGATAGCCTTGTATATTAAAGATGGGTGTCTTTAGCTCGTGTGAGACATTGCCGAGAAACTCCTTGCGGTATTGCTCCAGTTTTTTGAGCTGATCTATCTCTTTTGACTTTTGCATGGAGTACTCCATGACGCGGGTCTGAACAGCATCAAAAATGTTCTTGTCTTCCACATCGCTCTTGTTTTCCTTGAAGCCATCTATCAGCTCATAGATGCGCAGCAGTTTGATAAAGATAAACTCCCGCATAGTGATGTAAACAATGAGATAGCAGGACAAGAAGACCAGCGGAGGCAAAATGAAGAAAAGAGACCGGTCAAAATTGGCCCAATGCAACAGGAAAGCCAGGTACATGACAAGGGTAGTAGTGAGCGATACGACCATCGCTGTCAATACGGACACCCCACTCTGTATACTGCCTTTCATCTCTGCTAAGTTCCGCAAAATAGCTGATTATCCCCATGGGCGTGGTTAACCTTTCATTATCTTTACGCCTATGACTGACCTGCGCATCGCTACTATACAGACAGCGCTCCACTGGGAGGATATAGCGGCCAATCTGAACATGTTTGACACGCTGGTAGAGCGTGTGACTGAGGTGGACCTGATCGTACTGCCAGAGATGTTTAGCACAGGATTTAGTATGGATCCTCAGCGGCTGGCAGAGAGCATGGACGGCAGCGCGGTGACCTGGATGAGACAGGCTGCCATGCGGAGGAACTGTGTGATAGCCGGCAGCCTGATGCTCTATGATGGCGCCGGAGCCGACCGGAAATACTACAACCGCCTGATCTGGATGAGACCCGATGGTAGCTATGAGACCTATGACAAGAAGCATCTCTTCTCCCTCTCTCAGGAGCCTAAAATATATACAGCCGGCACTGAGCGCCTGGTGGTCACGCTGAAAGGGTGGCGCATCTGCCCAATGATCTGCTACGACCTGCGATTCCCGGTATGGGCGCGCAATGCGATGCAGGAGGCGCGCGAGGCAACGTATGATGTGCTGACCTACTCTGCCAACTGGCCAGACAGGCGCGCGCTGGCATGGAAGACCCTGCTACAGGCGCGCGCTATAGAAAACCAAGCCTACGTGATAGGGGTGAACCGGGTGGGTGAGGATGGCACCGGATTCCAATATGCCGGAGATAGCTCTGTGATAGATCCGCTGGGCAATATCGTATACCGCAAGGAAAACGACGCGGATATTTTCACTGCTATACTCAGCTATGAGGAGCTGACAAAGGTGCGCCGGCAGTTCCAGTTTCTGAAGGATGCTGATCCCTTTCAGCTATTGTAGCCTTCTGCCATTACTGCATTTGACTGGTAATACATAACTTCGGAGGCAATGTATCATTTCTGCACGATCACTACTGCGGACCATCTGTATAAGACCTTGGCGCTTTACGACTCGCTGTGCCAGGTGCGGCCGGATGCATTCCTGCATGTGCTGTGTATAGATACGCTACGCGAAAAACTGCCTGCGGGAAATATCGCTCTATATGGACCAGAAGATCTGCAAGGCCTGCCATCTGCACACACCATCATCTCAAAGTACAGCGCATCAAAAGATAAACTGCGGTGGTCGCTGAAACCTGTTTTCCTGCATTACCTCCTGGAGCTCAAAGCAGCAAAGGTCATCTATACGGACAATGATATTTACTTCTTTGGTGATCCGGCATTCCTATATGACCTGCTCGGTGAATATGACATCCTGCTGACGCCGCATCACTATCCGCGCGATCCTGCGCGCGATCAGAACTGGCTGGAGGCAAATTTTCGCGTAGGCCTGTATAACGCGGGCTTCGTAGGGTTCAATAAAGATGCTATCCGCGACCTGGACTGGTGGGCTGCTTGCTGTGCCTACCGCTGTGAGAAAAATGCTCTGCGCGGTATGTTTGATGATCAGAAATATCTCGATCTGATACCTGTGATGAATGAAAAGGCGCATATAGTCAGGCACAAGGGCTGCAATGTGGCTGAGTGGAATAAAGCCGTGATAAGCCGCACGGAACGCAATGGCCAGATCTACCTGGATGAAAAGTATCCGCTGGTTTTTGTCCACTTCAACGGGACGACGGTACGTGCTATAGAGCAGGGCGAAGAGCCACTACTGAAAAAGTCGCTGACCAGCTATCTGGAAAATTTAGCGAAATATAAGCCTGCAGTAAAAGCCAATGATCTGTATACGCTGCCCGGTATGGTAGACCGTATCAAATACCGGATATGGAAAATGGCTACAGACGCCTCGTTGTAGTTTATTTCCGGATGAGAAAATGACCGATGACCAGCGCATCCAGACCGCTGGCAAAGAAAGTACCCAGCGCCTGCTGTGGCGTGCAGACGATCGGCTCGTACTTGAGATTAAATGATGTATTGAGGCAAACGCCGGAGCCCGTTTTTTCCTTCAGGTGGCGTAGCAGGTCGTAGTAGCGTTTATTCTGCTTTTCATTTACCGTCTGTATGCGGCAGGTGCCATCTGCGTGAGTCACACCACTCAGTTGATCCTGCTTATTCTCCCGGGTCTGATAGGTCACGGTCATATATGGTGCGATGGGTAGGCGTCCATCGAAGTGCTCCGCGCAATCCTCCTCCAGCACACTCGCACCAAATGGCCGGAAGCCCTCGCGGAATTTTATTTTATGATTGACTAACGACTGTATGTCTGCAGTAGCGGGGTTGGCGAGAATACTTCTATTGCCCAGCGCGCGGGGGCCAAACTCCATGCGGCCCTGGTACCAGCCTATCACTTTGCCACTGGCGAGCAGGTCTGCTGCTGTGACAGAGGGGTCGTCTACTCTCTCATAGCGTGCCTGGCAGATATCCAGCACCTGCTGTATCTCTGTATCGCTATATTCATTGCCGAGGAAGGCATCAGCGGGAGCTTGTGGGGTCACGCCCCTCTCTACACAGGCCATCCAGGCAGCACCGAGAGAGATGCCAGCATCTGACGATGCGGGCTGTACAAAAAATCCTTCCACCGGAAGTTCATTCATCAGGCGCTGATTAGCCAGGCAGTTGAGCGCGGCACCGCCTGCTGTGCAGAGGTATTTCTGGCCCGTCTTGTCCAGATAGTGTGCCGCTACCTGTAGTGCGATATTTTCGAAAAGCAGCTGTGCGGAGGCTGCTATATCTTTATATTCCTGGGTGATCTCCTCATGTGGTAATCGGCGCTTCATGCCCATCTTCTTTTCAAAGAGATCATTGAAGATCATCTCGTCGCGATGGAGAGATGGTGCCTTTGGCCCCACGGTATTTATATAATCCGTATTTAGCTTTAGCTCCTCATTGTCAAAGCTGATAAGCCAGGAAAAGTCATACCGGTGCTTGTCACCATAGGCTGCGAGGCCCATGAGCTTGTATTCATCTCCATCTTTTACAAACCCGCAAAACTGTGTGAGCAGCGAGTAGAAAAGACCGAGGCTATTGGGTCGGGCAAAGCGTTTTATCACTTCTATGCTATTGCCCTTGCCGACTGCGATCTGCAGGGAGATGCCATCGCCGGAGTTGTCCATCGTCATGATCAGGGACTCAGGATAGCCGGAGCTGAAGAACGACGCGGCAGCGTGGCAATCATGATGATGGTGGCGCTGAATAGGTGGGCAGTAGCCAAAGTGATTTAGAAAATACTGCTCTATGCGTGCATCTATCTCCGCCTCCCAGGTAGACCCGTGAAAAGCTACTACATCCACCTCACGAATGGTGATACCTGCTATGATGAGGACCTCCAGCACGGACAGGTGAGGCAGGCGGCCGGCAGAATATTTGACACGGCTGAGGCGCTCCTCCTCTATGGCTGCTACGACTACGCCATCACGTACGAGTACTGCGCTGACATCCTGATAGCCGGGGCGAAAACCTCCATTGATACCTAGTATGATCATTTCTTTTGTGCCTTTTCGAGGTCGTCAAATTGTGTTCCTTTCCACTGCTGTGGCTTGATCGCTACATCTACCACCTTGAGGTCTCCCGCAAATTCGTTGAACTCTCCTTGTGCTATGATGCCGTCTTTATTGACCGCCAGTGAGCAACCTATCATTTTCTTACCCTCGTAGGGTCCGCCTACTATATAGCCCACACTGGTCACACTTACGAAAGGTATATCATAGAGCCGGGCGATGCTCTGCAGCGGATGTATCCACTTGTCGCGATAGGGGTCCATCTCCTCTGTGATAGAGTGGTCTACCGTCCACGATGAGGGAGAGAGTATGAGCTGCGCTCCCATGCGGGCGAGCATATGGGCATTGTGCGTAGAGTAGAGATAGTTGTCCGCGCAGATATTGATACCTATGAGGCCAAAAGGTGTCTCGACCACACTCAGGGAGCGGCCCGGCTCATAAAATGGAAACTCTACCTCCAGGAGGTTGATCTTGTGATAGACGTGTATGATCTCGCCTTTGTCATTGATCAGGAGTGCAGCGTTGTGCCTTTTATCTCCACGCCGCTCAGTAAGGCCAAGACAGAGCCAGATGCTCAACTCAGCCGCCAGCCTGCAAAAGAAATCTGAAAACCTGCCAGGTATAGGCTCAGCCTCTGTATGGGCAGAAGGGTGTGTCCAGGCCAGATCTAATGTCTCGGGCAGCAATACCAGGTCGCACTGTTCGGCTTTGGCCTGGCGGATCAGCTTCTCCGCCCGCTCCAGGTTGCGATCGGGCTCGCCACCTTCTACGAGGAGTTGTGCCATGCCTATGCGCATACCTTACCTGAATTTGATGTTGAAATACTTGTCATATACCACTTGCGTAAAGATGCCCATTTTAGTCAGAATATAGATCGGACCCTGTGCCAGTTTCATCCACTTATAGCTGTTTGGGTAGTCCCACCAGTTTCGCGGTGGGCTCTGGATGATCTGCTCAAACTCCTGCTCCGTGAGGCCGAGGCGCTTGATGCAGAGAGAGATCACCTTGGGATCCTCTATCTGGTAGGGGCGGCCGGCGCGGTCCAGCGCCTCCTGGCGGTCCAGCTGGCCGCTGCGGATCAGGGCGGAATACTCTATGAGGCGGAAGTTGATCTGAAACTTGGTCCGGTGTATGTAGGTGATCAGTGCCCAGTACAGGTCATCAAAGTAGTGCGCACCAGGATAGACCCAGTCCAGCTCGCGGGTCAGTATGCGACCTGCCTCTTCGCGGTCATAGGGATAATTATACAATGGTGAGTGTACACGGATGCCATTGAGAACTGTATAAAAGAACATCTCCCTTACCCCGAGATTGAAGCCGGGGTCGTCTGGTTTCCATTTGCGCAGCGGCACCTTGCCAAAGATCTTGTGTACCGCGCGCAGGTGGTCTCCATCAAAGTAGGCCCAGGCTATGGGCCGTATCCCCTCCGTGCGGAAGCTCTGACCGAACAGGATGTGCTTGATGCCTTCCTTGTAAGCTACCCCATATAGTGAAGCACCGATGCCGACATCTGTACCGTTATTGAGCAGAGGTGTAGAGGCTTTGAGGTCTGTTATCTTCAGGTCCTTGCATTCGCGAAAATCAGAGGTGATAGTACGAAGCTCGACACCCAGTTTGCGTACTGCCTTCAGCATATTTTCCCCTGCTACAGGGTTGTCAAAACCATCATTGAAATGCACAGCCAGGGGGCGCACCTTCCAGCGCGTCACGGCCAGATAGAGCAGGTAGATACTGTCCCTGCCGCCGCTGATGCCTATGACACAGTCATATTTATTGCCGGCGCCATCGCGGCGGATCTTGTCAAATTTTTCACGTAGGGCCGCCTCTCCGCGTTCGTCATTGGGAAATGCAGCGTCAAAACTTTCATGCATATCGCAAAGAGAACAGACGCCGCTATCATCAAACTCAACACCGGGGATAGTATTATCACAGATGCAGCGGGTGCACTGCTGATAGGTAATATCTTTCTCTATGCCACTGACTACTACCATGATTATTGCTGTGTGAAAGCTATGATTTTTTCGGACACAAAATCTACCTGCTGGTCAGTCATACCTACGAAAAGCGGCAGGCTGAGGCAAGTGCCGGATATCTGCTCCGTGGTCGGAAATTGCCCCTGCTGCCAGCCAAACCTCTCCAGCGCCGGCTGCATATGTGGTGGCACAGGATAGTGGATCAATGTCTGAATGCCGCTGGCCTGCAGGTGGGCCTGCAGCGCATCTCTCCTGTCATGCCTGATGACAAAAAGGTGATACACATGTACTGCATCAGCCAGGGTCTGAGGTAAGATGACTCCTGCATCCTTCAGGTTGTGCAGATACCTGTCTGCCAGGCGCTGCCTTTCCTTATTCCAGGCGTCCAGATGTGGCAGTTTGCAGCGCAGCACGGCTGCCTGCATAGTATCCATGCGCGCATTGTAGCCGATCAGTTCGTGGTGGTATTTTTTATCGCTGCCCATATTGCGCAGGAGCGCTGCCTGCCGGTATAGTACTTCGCTATCAGTCGTGATCGCACCGGCATCTCCCATAGCGCCGAGATTTTTAGATGGGTAAAAACTGGTGCCGTTGATATGACCGAAGCCTCCGGTCTTTTTGCCACGATAGGTGGCACCCTGCGCCTGGGCATTATCTTCTATCACATATAGTCTTTGCTCCTCCGCCAGTGCCATGATAGGATCCATATCACATGGCTGTCCGTACAGGTGTACCGGCATGATGGCCTTGGTCCGAGGGGTCAAAATAGGCCTTATAGTATTGGCTGTGATATTATATGTATACTCATCAGGCTCCGCCAATACAGGTATAGCCCCGATATCTATGATGGCAAAGAGGGACGCTATATAGGTAGTGGCGGGTACGATGACCTCATCGCCCGGGCCGATGCCCAGGGCCCGGAGGGCTATCTTGAGGGCATCGAGGCCATTGCTGATGCCGAGGCTATATGCTGTGCCGGAGTAGGTAGCGTAATCGGAGTCAAACGCTGCGACCTCTCCACCCAGTATGAAATCGCTTCTGTCTATCAGGCGGTCCAGCTGCTCATGGAGGTCCCTCCGTAGCTGCTCATGGAGCGGAGATAGAGAGACAAATGGGACCTGCATCAGCGATAAAGTGTTTAAATCAATACGGGTAAATATAATGACAAAGTTCATTCATTACGCTCCGGCGGTTATTGCTTATATTTGGTCATACATCATCAGATAGATGGATATCACATCATTTTTCAGCAGACTTTTCGCCCGGGAGGAGCAGGGTCCTAATCCATATGAGGAGATCCGGCGGGACCAGTTTTTTATAGACCCGGCTAAACATGCAGAGTTTCTGAAAAACGGCTGGTGCGTACTGGAGAATGTGGTAAAGCCGGAGGAGATCGCCTCGTTTATGGATACCTTTCAGGAAATATCCAAGCTGGAAGGTTTTGAGCTGGATAAGCACCTGCTGAATAGTGGCCGCCTCTTCAATCCTGAGATCAGGAAAAAGACCCAGGCCGTCATCAATAAGAATGCAAAGACCATTTTGCCCCGTATGTTTCAGATGGACAAGGTGGATGAGCATACCGGTGGCGCCTATCAGGTCAAGCCTCCGCATGTCAATAGCGACCTGCTGATCCATCAGGACAGTACCGTGATAGATGAGGAGAAAGATTATTGCCTTTTTATCTGGATACCATTCTGCGACATTACTCTGGAAAATGGCCCCGTGGCATTCCTCTCCGGTAGCCACCTGTGGGGCAATACGCAACGCAGCCTGGGAGTGCCCTGGCAGTTTCGCAATCATACGGAGACGCTCTACAAGTATGTGAAACCGGCCCTGATCAAGGCCGGAGATGTACTGGTATTTGACCCCGCCACGATCCACTCCAGCGCGCCCAACCTATCAAAAGAGATTCGCCATGCGATCACCATCACCGTGCTGCGCAAGGACTATCAGCTCGTCTACTATTTCCGCAATAAAGAAATAGCCGATGATCTGATAGAAAAATATGAGGTAGACGAGAACTTTTATTACGGTTATGACTTTATATCTAAGCCGGATGAGACCAAATGGAAAAAAGAGGTGGTGAAGTTCAAACCCTTTGACATCAATACTAAACAATTGGAGCGCCTGATCAAAAAACACATGCCTTCTTAGCCTTATGCGCAGCACTTTTCGTGATAGCAGCCTGCAAAAGGATTTTGAGCGCAAGGGGTTTCTTATTTTCCCGGGGCTGCTCAGCGCAGCTGATGTTGCTGTATTGCGGGATCTGTTTGCTTCATTCCGTAGTGAGTGCGCAGGTTCCTTTCACACCAGCCACTTCAGCTCTGACCTGGCATACAAGAAGCGAGTGCATGATACCATGGCATCTGTGATCGTGCCTAAAGTGGCACCCTACCTGAATGATTACGCACCTCTATTCGGCAATCTGATGGTAAAAAACCCTGACCCGCAGGTAGCTATGGACCTGCATGCTGACTGGTCCTATGTGGATGAGACTCGGAGCCGCTCAGTGGCTGTATGGTCACCACTGGTAGATACCACTCCTGACAATGGAAGATTTGGTGTCATAGGAGGTTCGCACAAGATCACCAATATGGTACGCGGCCCACTGATCCGGCAGAGTACGAGAGACAATGAGTCCCTATGGGAGCGCCTCTATGGCAGGCTGCTGCCTATGCAGGCTGGTGATGTGATCATCTATGATCACGCCCTGCTGCACTACTCCCCTCCAAATAAAAGTAGCGAAGCAAGGCCTGCCATCAATTTGTCCTTTGCACCGCAGGAAGGCCCGTGGTTGCACTACTGCCAGCCTGAGGGATCAGATGAGATAGAAGTATACGAAGTGACAGATCCTGAATTTTACATGCAGTATGACCATTTCCGCAGACCACAGCTAGGTAAGCTCTGCAGGACAATAAAGCCATCTGAATCTACCTACATAGATGGCCGCATGAATACGTTCTGGAAGCAGCGGATGCTGGACAAGATCACGCACCTATTCTGAGGCTGCACTTATATTCCAGCGCAGTGCAGGACGCACAGAACCCTTGCTGAGATCTCCGATATAGTCTGCATAGTTTGCGGGCTCCTTTATGGTGAAATGCAGCTCCTCTGTGAGCCGGAATCCTTCCTGTGAATCTACAGACCATGTGCCCGGCTCCACGCCAAACCGCAACCTCAGGTAATATTTGCCAGGTGTCAGCAGATGCCCGGGGATAGTACACTCTATATCTATCAGGCCCGTTTTGTCACGGACCACCTCGCTCAGGTTTTGATCACCATCATTATTGAGAAAATGGCCGACCAATACCGGCTGAAATAGTATATCCTCCAGAAAGAAGAAAGCTCCGATATTGACCCCTGACTTTCTTTTATCCAGCTGAAACCGTAGCAGGATATCATCTGCGAGATAGATATCCCTGCCGTGCGCTGCGGAGGTCACGCTGATACTGCGCACTGCCATGGTCTCATTGCCCGGTGCGCTACCTGCGCTCCAGCTCAGAGATATAGATCCATAGGAGTCATGTGCATTGAGCTCCGGTACCACTACGGTTTTTTTGCCATCATGATTATCACGATAGAGCGCAAAGTATTCGCCCATCACCTCTGCCGGCGCGCCGATCTTTTTTATTTCGCCCTTGTCCAGCCAGATGCACCTATTGCTCAGCTCCAGCACTTCGGCTTTATTGTGCGATACGAAGAGGATGGTCTTGCCGCTCCTGGCCAGTTCTTTCAGCATTTCGCGGCATTTCATGCGAAAGCCTTCGTCACCTACAGACAGAACCTCATCCAGGATGAGAATATCAGATGACAAATGAAAAGCTACAGAAAAACCTAAACGGAGAAACATACCGCTGGAGTAGACCTTGACAGGCTGATCCATAAAGTCTGCTATCTCGCTGAATGCTACTATCTGCTGGTAGTAGGAGTCAAACCGGGCAGCCGGGACGCCTGCTATGCGGAGCTGTATCATCACATTGTCCCTGCCGGACATGTCCGGATGAAAATTGCTACCAAAATCCAGGATAGACCTCACGGATCCGTAAAAACGGGCCTCGCCCGATGTCGGCTTAGTGATCATGCTTAGAATCTTCAGTAGGGTAGATTTGCCGGAGCCATTGCGCCCTACTATACCGACTATATCTCCACGATGCAGTGTAAAAGATACATTGCTCAAGGCGGCAAAATGCCCTGCGCCCTGGCCAGGTATGGACGTGCCGGGTCTGACATGGTACTCTTTTGATATACCATCTATCTCTATCGCTATGTCGTTTTGCCTGCTACTCAATCTTCAGGGTTTCCATTTTTGATACCACTTCTCCATCACGGCCAGTTTCCAGAGGCGCCAGTGCTCCTCAGCAGCCAGCAGCTGCCGGTAGTATTCACTCTTTATGATGCCGTCTCCTATCAGTTTTGACTGGTCTAATATACTCCTATACCAGGCTATATCCATGTAGTAGCTGTCCGGGCCTACGAATCCTTGCTTCTTTCGATGTAGTATTTCTTGTGGCAAGTGCTCTTTGATATTTTCATAGAGCAGGTACTTAGTGGTGTCCGGTTTGAAATAAATGCGCTCATCGGTGCTAAGCACATCCTCAAAAATCTCGTGATCCAGAAAAGGTACCCGCACCTCGAGCGAGTTGGCCATGCTGGCACGGTCTATTTTGGTCAGGACCAGCTCTCCCATGAAGCACTTGATATCCATCTTTTGTATACTCTGGAGCGGAGACAAGCCACTATCGTAGTGCTGACGATAAAACCAATCCGTATCCGTGGCTATATACTGCTGATAGCCTTCTGTGAACATTGCAGAAAGCTGTGTCCGGTCAAACCTGCCCATGGCCATAGCCTCCGCATAATACTCTACCGTATCAGTCTTCTCTCCCTTTATCCATTGCTTTAGCTTTTGCCCAAGCGGTATATGGCTCAGGGCAAAAAATTCTTTCTGCCAGGTATAGCCCCCCAATAGCTCATCTGCACCCTCACCACTCATCACAGCCTTGACCTGAGTACGTGCCAGATGGCTCACCAGCCAGGTAGGTATGATAGAGATGTCTGCTATCGGCTCGTCATATACATCAGGCATGATATCCAGCAGCTGCAGGGAGCTACTATCAGCTATGGTGGTAGATAGCCGCAGGCCCAGCCGGTCTGCTACCAGGCGCGCATACTGATCCTCACTCTGGCCCCAGCCGGCAAAACCGATAGAAAAAGTATCTGGATCTGTACCGGCCTTTGACAGATAGTAGACCACTGCCGAGCTGTCATAGCCACCACTCAGAAAGGACCCAACAGGCACATCGCTGCGTGCATGCAGCTGTACCGATCTCTCCAGATCGTGGCCAAAAGAACTTACCAATGCTGACTCAGGTTTCTTTGCCCTGCCAGATGGCACTGTCCAATACTCGGTAGTGGTAGCTGTATTCGTTTTCTGGTCGTATGCCAGCCAGGTGGCAGGCGGTAGTTTGGAGATGCCCTTCCAGATCGTCTTGGGAGACGGTATATAGCGATAGACAAAGTAATCTGCAAAGCTGCTGAAATCTATCTCCCTTTTAAACGTAGGATCAGCCAGTATCGCCTTGAGCTCAGAGGCAAAAACCAGCCCGGTTTCATCATGCCTGTAGTACAAAGGCTTGATGCCAAAGCGGTCCCTGACCAGATACACCTTCTCATTATTGACATCCACGAGGCCAAAGGCAAACATTCCTTTGAGCCTGGTCACTATATCCATGCCCCACTGCTCATATCCGTGGAGGATGACCTCTGTATCACTTTTTGTCTTGAACCGATGACCCAATACGATCAGCTCCTCCCGCAGTTCTATATAGTTATAGATCTCTCCATTCAGTACGATCCAGATGGTATCGTCCTCATTGCTCATAGGCTGCCGGCCGGCTGGTGTCAGATCCAGAAAGGAGAGCCTGCGGTGGCCCAGTGCTATGCGGCCATCCATCAGGTAGTGGCTGTGTGCATCATCCGGGCCGCGATGTGCCAGTGTATCCCGCATCCTGTCAAAGGCATCTCGGTCTACCATGCCCTCCTTCCTGATATATCCTGCTATGCCACACATCAGTCTGTCGAGGGGGATTTGGTGAGCAGGGTGGGATACTGGCAGCGCATGCGCTGCAGCAGCAAGTGAGCAAAAAGATCATAGCCTCTCGCAGTGTAGTGCATGTCACGTGGCCATGAGTAGACCTGATAGTTGGCGGTGGTGACTACTTTCCTAAAGTCGCTGAAGAGGTTTATCGCGTCTATATGTTTTTGCTGCAGCAGGGGCATCATACCCGGCAGTATGTCTTGCTTCTGTAGATAGCGGTCATGCGGATCCAGGTATGGATGCAGCACTACCAGAAAGCGGACACCACGATCTGCACAAAGTATTCTCGCACTATCTGCACAGACCGCCAGTTGCCGTAGCGCTTCTGTTGACCGCTGCTCATGCCGGGCAGGGGATAGCAGAGAGAAGTCGTACCTGAGTACAAAGTGGACGAACATGCGGATGAGGTGCACATTCTTGTAAAGCGGCTCAAACCACGGGCCGGGAGCGAACTGCGTAGTGCCATCTGAGTGGAAGCGCTCCAGACCACCGCGTGTCATGCAGTCATTGATATCTGAGTAGTTGATACTCATGATGACCACATCCGGATGGAGGTTGATGAGCTTCTCACGCAGCTGCACGTACTCAAAGAAAGGGTCGCTACCCGCTACACCACAATTATAGATGCGGTAGTGTGTACTGTCTTGGCTATCGTTTAGCAGTGACTCAAGCAGGGCCGGCCAGCTGCTGTCAGGTGGTGCCCCCATGCCCTGAGCAAAAGAATCTCCCAATACGAGCCCTTTCAGCACATGACCATCTGCGAGTGTATCAAAATCGCGGTCAGCAAATCCATAGTTATTGGCCTTGGTGTGGTAAGTGTACTCCGGTTTATTATCAATGATGGAATCAAAAGGGTGATGCCCCCAAAACCACGTAGGCATCTGGCGGCCATAGTAGCTCACATACTCGCCATCCATTTTCTCCGTATAGGTTTTGTAGAAGCCTAGCATGCGTAGGGCGACCTCCAGCAGTATCACTGTAGCCACAGATATGACAGCAATGGCTGCCAGGCCTATCGTCTTTTTGGCTGGCGCAGTCATCTCAGGCAGGAGGGTTTTGAACTATCCGGGCTGCTATCCAGGCATAGGTCTGCTGCAGTCCCGCCAGCAGCGGATAGGACGGGGCCCAGTGCATTTCTTTTCTGATCCGCTCATTGTGAGAGGTACGGATGTCTACGCCTTTGGGACCGTCTATATTCTTGATATGGAGCGTCTTGCCGGATAGGCCTATGATCATTTCAGCTAGCTGGTGTATGGTCACCATCTCTTCAGATCCTATATTGATGGGATCGCCCACGGATGACTGCAGCAGCCTCTCTATGCCATCCAGACACTCATCTATATATAGAAATGAGCGTGTCTGCAGGCCATCGCCCCAGACTTGAATCTCACCCCCGTGAGGGGTCAGGATGACCTTGCGGCATAAGGCTGCGATCGCTTTTTCTTTGCCCCCGTCCCATGCTGAGCCCGGTCCGTATACATTGTGCAGGCGCGCTATCCGCACATTCAGTCCCGTATTGCGCGCGTGAGCCAGGTAGAGCCGCTCCGAGAATAGCTTCTCCCAGCCATACTCACTATCCGGCTGGGCGGGATAGGCCGTAGACTCCTCATAGATCTGGTCTGAGTATATAGCGGGAGGTGGATAGATACATGCCGATGAGGCATAGAAGATCACTTTAGGCTGTACTCTGATAGATTCGCGGATCACGTTGAGATTGATCTGGGCCGAGTTGGCCATGATAGCCGCATCATGCGCTCCGGTGAAAATATACCCCGCACCACCCATATCTGCAGCGAGCTGGTAGACGCGATCATACTGCCGGTCAAAAACGGAATGGCAGAAAGCCGCTTCCCGTAGGTCACCTAGTAGAAATCGCCCTGCCTCACTGGTGCCAAACTCCGGCAGATGCATATCTGCAGCAGTGACATCATATCCCTCACCGATCAATCTGCTGACCAGATGAGAACCAATAAATCCGCCACCACCGAGTACCAGAGCATTTGACATACTCTGCCAAATATATGCTAAAGGGCCGAGACGTATCAGCGGATCGGGCAGCAGGGCGCCGGTCGATCGATCTGGAGCGGACGAGCAGCTTACCTTTTTTACAATAGCTGTTTTGTTTAAACAAACCAAAAACAATACGCCCCGTACATCAATTAAGTTTTTTTATAAAGGTAGTTTGGAGGGAGTAGTCTATATTTATCGAAAACTATCAATGTAATGTTGAGTTCAAGATATTGGTAAAGGTGTGCTATTAAAAGTCTAGAGCTGGCCTGAAAAACGTACAACCACCATCTTACGCGACCATAAATTGGCTTCGTATTATACTGATTTACAACGTAATTATTCATAATAATGGGTTTGGCCCGATTTTTAGAGTATTTGGCTGAATAATATATTCTATTTTATCGTACTATAACATTAATATTGACATCGGAGCCTGAGAAAAAGATTGACGGACAATAGTATATGGTTTGATAGATAATTTTTATTTGATTTTTGTTTTATATAATATATTGAGAATATCTAATTTTTTTGGTTTATGAGAAAACCCTCTACCCTTCTTTCCTGGTCCCAGTTTTTATGCTGCTGTCTGCTGGTATGCAGCCTGGGTTTAAGCCAGTCTGTTTCCGCACAGTGTAATGTCGGCACCAGCACCGGTACGATCACAGCACCTACCACCTGCAGTGGTAGTACGACCAGTATGGGTGCCGGTGAGTTTAAGACCATGACCTTCGCAGCCGGCGTCGTGTATCAATTTTCTTATACCGATAATGCTCAAAGTAGCGGTATGTGTATCAACGGTACGCGCTACACAGGAACTACCAATTTCACCCCGGGTGCGGTAACCTGGAACGTAGGTATCTACAGAAATACAGGTACGTGGACCACCTCATCAGCAGTACTCAGCTATAAACTGGTGACTCCGGGCCTGACCACAGGTGGAGGTGGCACATCGTGCAACTCTGTCGCAGTGACAGCTGCAGCCACCAATGGTACAGCCTACTGGCAAAATACGACTAACTGTGGCACCTCTACTGCTACAGCCTCCACATCACAAACAGTATCGTCCTCAGGTACCTACTATTACAATGCTAATAACGGCGGCTGCTGGTCAGGCTGCTCCAGCCAGACTGTGACCATCAATGCCTCATCCAGTGCTCCTACTTCCATCAGTGGCAATACGACCATATGTAATGGCGGCAATACGACTCTAAGTGTATCGGGGGGCTCGGTAGGTACCGGCTCTTCTGTGAAATGGTATGCCGGAGGCTGCGGTAGCGGTACAGCTGTAGGTACAGGCGCCAGCATCCTGGTAGCACCGACCAGTACTACGACCTACTATGCCAGGTATGAAGACCCGGCTCCGTGCAGCTCTAATACAGCCTGCCTCAGTACTACAGTGACCGTGAATACAGCATCTACCGCACCTACCAGTATCACCGGCGGCGGAGCCACTATCTGCCAGGGCTCGGGTGTCACTCTAACTGCGGCCGGTGGTTCATTAGGCACCGGGGCTACCTATCAGTGGGGAACCGGCAGTACAGTGGGCACCAGCCCGATAGGTGGAGCTACTTCTGCTTCTTATACGCCTACTCCTTCATCTACCACCAGCTATTGGGTCTCCGTGACAGGCGCTGCACCATGCGGCAGTCCATCCGGAGGGGCTACTACTACTATCACGGTCAATACGCCATCTACTGCACCTACAGGTATCAGCGGTACTACGCTGGTGTGCAATGGCACAGGCACTACACTGACTGCTACAGGCGGCTCACTGGGTACAGGTGCTACCTATCAGTGGGGTACAGGCGGTACGGTGGGCACCAGCCCGATAAGCGGCGCTACATCAGCCTCCTATTCGGTCACACCTTCATCTACTACTACCTACTGGGTATCAGTGACAGGCGCGGCTCCATGCGGTAGCCCATCCGGTGGTGCCACAGCTACAGTCACTGTCAACACGCCATCATCTGCCGTGACGAGCATCAGCGGGTCCACACTGATATGCCAGGGTAGCAGTACGACACTGACGGCTCTGGGGGGCTCTCTAGGTACGGGCGCTACCTATCAGTGGGGCACTGGCAGTACAGTCGGTACTAGTCCGATAGGCGGAGCTACTTCTGTTTCTTATACTCCTACACCATCATCTACTACGTCATACTGGGTATCTGTCACAGGCCCCGCGCCATGTGGCGGTGCCGGTGGTGTCTCTACCACCGTGACAGTCAATAATCCATCTACAGCTCCTACGGCAATCACCGGCGGAGGCACCACTATCTGCCAGGGCTCATCAGTGACGCTGACTGCGACGGGCGGCACACTAGGTACCAGCGCACAGTATGTATGGGGTACAGGTTCTGTGGGTACAGGTGTATTCCAGCTTTCCACATCCACTACAGCTACTGTGACACCTTCTGCTACGACCACCTACTGGGTGTCTGTGACGGGTACAGCCTCTCCGTGCAGCAACCCGGGAGGCAGCGCGACCACTTCCGTAACTGTCAATAATCCATCTACCGCTCCTGTGGCAATCACTGGTGGTGGCACCATTTGCCAAGGCTCAACTGCTACACTGACAGCCATAGGCGGCACTCTCGGCACGGGAGCTAACTATGTATGGGGTACCGGCTCGGTAGGTACAGGGGTATTCCAGACCTCTACATCTACCACAGCCACGGTGACTCCTTCGTCTACTACATCATACTGGGTATCAGTGACCGGCACTACTGCTCCGTGCTCCAATCCTGGTGGCAGCGCTACCGCTACCGTATCTGTGGCAGTACCATCTACAGCTGTCACTGGCATCAGCGGCACCACATCTCTCTGCAGCGGCACCGGCACTACACTGACGGCCACCGGTGGCTCACTGGGCACAGGAGCCAACTATCAGTGGGGTACAGGAAACGTAGTAGGCACAAGTGCCATACCTGGTGCTACATCAGTCACCTACTCAGTGACACCTGTCTCTACTACCAGCTACTGGGTGTCTATCACAGGGCCATCGCCATGCAATGGTGCCGGCGGCGTATCTACTACTGTGACAGTGACCACTACGCCGACTCCTACTTTCAGCACTGTACCTGCCAGCCCTATCTGCACCTATACTAATGCTACCTATACTACTCAGTCCGGCTATACTAACTATGTATGGTCCAACTTCGGTACTGCAGGGCTGGACTATAATATCATATCAGGTGGTCTGGGGTCTACTGATAATACGGTAACACTGCAGTGGCTCACTACAGGCACCAAGACTGTAGGCATCAGCTACTCAAATGGTAGCTGTCCCGCACCTACTCCAGGCGCTACGACCACTGTAGTAAACGCCAGCCCGACTCCTACTCTCAGTACGTCAGGTGCATTCTGTACCTCAAACTCGATCGTATACACTACGCAGTCCGGACAGTCTAGCTACACCTGGACATTTAGCGGTACGGCGGGTGTAGACTATACCCTGGTAGCAGGAGGTGGCAGCACCAATAGTACTGCTACAGTACAATGGCTCACTACCGGTAGCAAAACAGTAACTGTAAACTATACCAATGGCTCCGGCTGTACTGGTCCTACTGCTGCCAGTACCAGCAATTCGGTATCTAATGGCCCTACAGGTGCCAGCATCTCTGACGTCATAGATCCATGTAATGGTGGCCACACTGCTACTGTGACCATCACCGGAGGCACATCTCCATACAACTTTACTGTATGTGGCACAGCATTTACAAATCAGCTCTCGCCGTTTGAGCTGGATGCCACCAGCAATACCTCCTGCTCTCTCTCTCTCGTATCCGATGCCAATGGCTGTACGCCAAGCACGATCTCCGGCAGCCCGGTATCGTATCCTACACGTACACTGACCAGCGGCGATACATATGCGTGTACAATATCGACAGGTGCTCAAAAGGTATTCTATGACAATAGTGGCAACCTGATGGTGAAGATCACCGATGGTGGCGGCACACTCGGCTCTACAAACGTGGTAGTGACCCGCGATGCCTCCGTACAGCAGTTTGGCCCGACCAATCCGCAGAGCTACCTGCAGCGCCACTTCAAGATATCTCCTACTAATACTGCAGGCTCAGCCAGCGTGTGCCTCTACATGACAGATGCAGAGGTATCGGCGCTCAATACATCATCATCAGCAAATGATAACCATAGCGCTCCGTCATACTATCCTACATTCCAAACCAACCTGTCCAATGCAGTAGTGACAAAATTCCATGGTGCAGGCGAAACACCTACGAGCAATACCTCCCGCCTGGTACTCACGCCTACATCCAAGACACATAATCCTACGGTGAACGGAGTGACCTACAACAACGTATGGGAAGTATGTATGAACGTGACCTCATGGTCGGGATTCTACATACACGGCCAGAATACAAACAATACGCCGCTGCCGGTCACGCTGCTCTACCTGACTGCTGATGCTATTGAGAATAAATATATAGACCTCGACTGGGCTACCGCATCTGAGATCAATAACAGTGGCTTTGCTATAGAGCGTAGCACAAACGGATCAGACTTTACCCAGATAGCATGGGTAGATGGTCATGGCAATAGCAATACACAGCTATCATACTCATACAGTGACCGCACAGTACAGCCGGGCATGGTCTATTACTACCGCCTGAAGCAGGTAGACTTTGATGGCCAGTCTACTCGCTCTGAGATCGTATCAGCATCGCTCCTGGGCGACAAGGGCTTCAGCTTTGAGGATATGGTGCCTAACCCTGCTGTCAACTCTGTGCAGCTTGGTATACTCACTACCTCTGGTCAGAAAGCGTCTGTGACTATCACTGATATGCTTGGTCGTGTAGTACTGAATCAGCCTTGGCAGCTGGCAGAGGGCTATAACGTCTCTACATTCGATATTTCTGATCTGGCTCAGGGCACATACTCTGTCACTGTATATGCCGGCAATGCATTTACTACAAAGAAACTGGTAGTGACCAAATAATCTCGTAGCACATAATGTTGTATAAAGGCGCCCACATGGGCGCCTTTTATTTTTGTTTTATATAGCTTAGTAGCCGTATGATCCGCATAGCCCACATCGTCAATCCAGTCAAAACGCCGGACGGGTCAGAGCTGGCTGTGGTACAGCCCATCACTTTTGAGAGTATGCGGAGAGCCAGGGCCTTTGCTACTGACAGGCAGATAGAGTTGTTTTCTACTTCCTATGCGGAAGACCATGCCATCATCCCAGACTTTTTTAAGAAGACGGCGGATCTGGAGCGCTCTATACGGGGCATACCATCTTTTGCTGCTAAGAAGAAACTGCCGTTCATAAGCGATATCCTCTACCGCCTGCATGCCTCTACTGATGCCGAATGGCTGATCTATACCAATGCCGATATAGCGCTCATGCCCCACTTCTACGATGCGGTGGCGGAGTATATAGCAGCTGGCCACGATGCCATAGTGATCAATAGGCGTAGGATATCCAGGAGGTATCATGCCATCTCAGAGCTGCCTCAGATGTATGCTGAGATCGGAGGCTCACATCCTGGCTATGACTGTTTCGTATTTCACCGGGACCTGCTGCCACGATTCATACTGGGTGATATTTGCATAGGCGTTCCGTTCATAGAGGTGAGCCTGCTGCATAATATCATCACACGTGCTGCGCGGCTGAAGCATGTAGATGATATGCACCTGACCTTTCATATAGGCATGGAGGTCATGCCTCCGGTAGATAAAGATTTATATCAGCATAACCGGAAAATATATGAAGAGCAAATAAGACCGGCGCTGAAACCAGACTTTGATAGCCGCAAGTTTCCATATAGTGATCTGCCACTGCCTGTACGCATGCTGAAATATGCACTGAATCCATGCTACTCCACGGCACTGATGCTGGAGCTGGAGGGAAAAACACTAGGTAGCAAGATAAAGATCCTGCTGGACGAGATACGCTGGCGCATCCTCTCGCGCTGATGTCAGATCACCTCCAGTCCATCTGGCCGTACAGATGCAGCCAGCGAGGCTTCAAAACTCTTTTTCAGCTCTTTATCTATCGGGTCATTTTGATCAAACTCGAGTGAAGTTTTATCTCCATAAAGCTGGCGTGTAGCACGGTGTAGCAGTGTAGTAGCCTGGAGGTAGTTTTCTCTTTTGAGGCAGTACTCGTAGCCCTGGCCCAGTTCGATCTTTTTTGTGCGTTTGAATCCAAGAGATGTGTTGTATAAATGGGCTACTATATTGGAATCACGCACCTTGGCATACATAGACTCCAGATTGGTAAACGTAAAGAAGACATCCAGTATACTCAGCGATGCCCTGACCGGCACATCGGTGCCTATATACCGGTCATCATAGATGAAGAGTCCGGCAAAAGCATTGCGCGTCTCAAAGTCTATAGATGAAATACTGATAAGACCGCAGGGCTCCTGGCCGGTATAGATGAGGAAGTAATAATTCTGGTCATTATTGATAGAGTCAAACCAGCGCTGCTGCATATCAGGAGTGATAGTAGCCTGAAAAAACATGTGCTTCTGGATCTTGGGGTCATTTCTCCAGTGGCGTATCATCTCTATGTGCTCTGCACGTAGCCTGACCAGCTCCAACCCATATTTCCTGATGATCACCGGATTATTTCTTTTACTATAAAGATAGGCTTATCTGTCTGGATAATGAATAACCGGCTCAGGTATTCACCTATGATCCCTATGCAAAAAAGGATAACTCCGGTAGACATAAATATAGATACGATCAGCGCCGTAAAACCAAGCTCGGCTCCATAAGTATACTTCATGTACACAAAGTACATGATGATACCCAGGCACACGAAAAATGAGATAAGGCCGAGCCAGGTGATCAGCTGCAGCGGCAGAGTAGTATAGGTCAGGATGATCTGGATGGTATACCTGATCAGCCGCAATGTAGTATATCCGGATTGCCCGGCTTTCCTGTCTTCGTGGCGTACGCTGACATAGGCGGTACGGCGGCTATACCAGCCTATCACCTCATCCAGAAATACGTAAGGATGATTGTAGCTGCGGATCTGGTCAATGATATGACGGCTGATCAGTTTGAAGGAGGAGCCCTTTTGCGGCATGTGGGCATATTTCTCAAATATCCCAGCGACCAGATGACTGCCTATATTACGGAGGAAATGATGCTTCTTTTTATCAAAAACACCATAGACTATATCTGCGGCTTCTGCCTGCTGGCAGGCTATGAGCTGGGCTATATCCTCGGGATGATACTGGAGGTCATCATCTATGGTGATAGCATACTGGCCCTTGCAGTGCTTCAGCCCGCAGAGGAGTGCTTTATGCTGTCCGAAATTTCTGGAGAGATTGATCCCTGTGACCCGCTGAGGATACTGCCGGCACAGCGAGCTGATCATATCCCAGCTGCCATCAGCGCTGCCGTCATTGATCATCAGTATCTCCGCAGCTTCTCCCCGCGTTTCAAAAAAAGAAATGATGCGCGCGCACAGCTCTGTCAGCGTTTGCTCACTATTGAAAACCGGAATGATAACAGAGTATACAGGATGCTCCATGTGACTGCACCCTAATATAGTCTTTCCTGCTTATATTTCTATCAGGTCTATTATTTGCAGGCTGTGTGCTGGCACGATAGCTGATCCCCATGACAGTCCTACACCAAAGCCACAGAGCAGCAGTCTACGGTCCTGGGCCCGTAATGCCTCCTGTAGCTGAGCTACGATAGTGACCGGGATAGAGGCCGAGCTTGTGTTGCCAAAATCATGGAGGGAGTAGGGAAACCGGGAGGAATCTTCCTTTAGCTTTTTCCGCACGCACTCGAGTATGAGCTTATTGGCCTGATGAAGGACAAAAAAATCTATAGAGGCTTGATCCGTCTGAGATGCCCTGAGTAGTGTTTCTATATTGGGCGCCACCTCACGCAGTGCAAAGTTGAAGATATTGACCCCATCCAGCTTCATCTGCAGGTCTGAGCGGACCTCACCGGCCGCATACTCATGCTCTCTGAGCGAGTCCGGACCAAACGGATGCCTCATGCCGCCGCCCTTTACCATTATATCCTCATAGCCTGCGCCATCTGTCTGGAGATTAAAATGCCATATTTCACCCTCTTTATACTCTATAGCTGTAGCAGATCCCGCATCGCTAAAAAGGGGATAGGTAGCCTTATCTCTAGCCGATACTATCGCAGAAGAGCAGTCGCCTACCAGCAGCAGTCCCCTTTTGCCCGGCATATTCTGTAGCAGGGAACCGATGACAGACAGGCCGTATACATATCCCGAGCAGCCGAGGTTGATATCCATAGCCAGGCAGGTCTTGGGCAGGCCCAGCTGCTGCTGGATGATAGAGGCAGAGTTTGGTATCACATAGTCGGGTGTCTGCGTCACAAAGATCAGCAGCTCTATATCAGATGCCTGCCAGCCCAGCTCTCTCAGCAGTCTCTCGGTACTGATCCGGCAGAGGTCAGCCGCAGTAGTACCCTGCCCGGCTATACGCCTATACCTGATACCCGTGGTTTTCACAAAGGTGTCACGCTGATTTTGCGGTATGAGGGGCAGGTCCATATTATCCTCACGGAGTGACGGCACACAGGCGCTGATCCCTCTCAGTGCTACATTGTGTACGGATAATACAGCCATTACTTGGATTGGATGATCACAAAAAGGTCATTGATAGTATTCGCATTGCGGATGTCTTCAGAGGTCAGGGTTTTGCCATACTCCGAGTCTACCATAGCTATCACTATCAGGGCAAAAATAGAGCTCCACTCTTCCAGTTTTTTGAAATGTGTCCCCCCATCTACCGGTGTAGCCGGTACAGCACTGAGGCAATCCACAAATTTTCCGGTAAAGTCTTCTAACTGCATACGATAAAGGTAAAAAAATAGTCATAGCCTACCCTGTCTGATACAATTTACTGTTATCTGAAGTTTTCGCTAATTTGTAAACAGATATGATCTCCTCGCTCTTAGGCAAGACGCCGCAAACCGACCAGCGGGATCCGGCCAAAACGGATTTTTGCTACTATCCATTTTTTCAGGTGCTGCTCTCAGCAGATGGCAAGTATATGCCCTGTAGCCACCATGACAACTTTATGATAGAAAATGGTAACGAGCTGACGGTGAAAGATCATACCATAGAGCAAGCCTGGAACTCAGAATACATGAACCGGCTGCGCGACAACTTTCTAAAGAACATACGCAGCGCTGGCTGCAATCAGTGCTGGCGGGAGCAAGGCCTGGGCCTGAAGCCCATGCGCTATGACTCCTACGGCTATGGCATCACCGAGGAGCAGGTACAGCACCCCACAGCTCCACGCAGGGTGGAGATCAACGCCAGCAATGTATGCAACCTCCGCTGCCGGATATGTGGCCCGCACGCATCCTCCCGCTGGATCAAGGAGGCAAAAGAACTATACAAGCGAGAGCAGGCCGAGCTGCACTTCAATATGACTGCGGAAAACCAGGAGATCATCCGGAGCTGGGTACCGCATTTTGACCAGATAGGCTTTTTTGGCGGAGAGCCGCTGATGGCAGAGGAAAACATAGACCTGATGCGCTACTGTGTGGCTACCGGCCACGCGAGCCACATCTCCCTGCTCATCAATACAAATGCCACTATCTATACCGAAGAACTCGTCACCCTTTTCAAAGCATTTAAAAACGTCTATCTCAATCTCAGTATAGACGATATCGGCCCCCGGTTTGAGTATCAGCGTAGCGGAGCCAAATGGGATGAAGTACTGCAAAACCTGACCCTATATACGCAGCATGGCGGCTACCAGAGCACAGATCAGCTGCAGGTGAAGATATGCTGCTCCGTCACGGCCATGAATATCTATTACTTCCCGGAGTATTTTGAGTTTATGAATGCTCATTTCCCGGGACTGCCTGTTTTCTGGAATATGGTTTACGCGCCGGCAGATCTATCTATGCAGATATTCCCCGCTGAGGTCAAAAAGGTGATAGAAGACCGGCTCCGCACACAGGTGACGGCTACATATGAGTTTCAGGAACTGCGTACGCGCACGGTAGATAATCTGATCTCATTCCTCAATGGCCCGATCAGCACCGGTTTCCAAAATTTCTTTGACCACATCCACCGCCATGACCGGTTCAGGCATGAGAGTTTTGCGGACACATTCCCTGAGCTGTGGAGCCTGATCCGCAGCTATGACCGGTCCGGAGCCTGAGAGGCGGCCATTAGTACAGCGGGAATTATTTCACTATTTTGAGAAGCTATTGCAGCTAATATGTTTAATCTCTGGGAGGATATAAAATCATCGGTCCGGCTCAATGCCCGCTACGAAGAGGGCATCGCCCGGGGGTTTAATCCTATCGACAAAAAGAGGTTTCGCAGGTACAACCGTTTCAGGCCCGATGGTGGCAAGGAACTTTTCTGCTACCTGCCCTACAATAGCCTCACGTTTTCATTTGGCGGTCAGGTTTTCGTATGCTCATACAATCGCGATGTACAGCTGGGCAAATATCCTGACAATACCATAGATCAGATATGGAACGGACCCGAGGCACAGACTCTCCGGGAGCACATGCGGTACAATGATCTGGACTATGGCTGCCGGCATTGCAAGTTCTTTTTTGACAAAGAGAAATTCTCAAACCTAAGGCCGCTCGTATTTGATAAATATTATGCCAATACCAGTGCCACTTTCCCGCAGGTGTTTGAGTTTGAGCTGAGCAATGAGTGCAACCTGGAGTGCCAGATGTGCCATGGCGAGGTATCCAGCAGTATCAGGAAAAACAGGGATAACCTCCCTCCGCTGCCATCACCTTATGATGATGAGTTTGTAGCGCAGCTATCTGCATATATCCCACACCTCAAGGAAGCTAAGTTTTATGGGGGAGAGCCATTTCTCATACCTATCTATTACAAGATCTGGGACAAAGTAGCCGAGCTCAATCCATCTCTCGAGCTCTTTGCCATCACCAATGGTACTCACTGGAATAAGAAAATAGAGAGCATCGTCACAGAGCTCAATTTTGATATCGCTATATCTATAGATGCACTGGACCGCAAGAAGCTGGAGACCATCCGCAAAAACGTGGTCTATGACAAGCTGATGGATAATATCAGGCGCTTCAGCGCTATCTGCAATAAGAAGGGCAAGCACCTGTCCCTCAGCTTTACCGTACAAAAGGATAACTGGGAGCAGCTACCCCTGGTCATAGGCCTCTGCAATGAGGTGAATGCCTACATCTATGTGAGCTACCTGGAGCGGCCATCGCGATTCTCTATAGCAGACCTGACCAAAGATGAGCTGCGGCATATCAGGGAGTATATGGACGGCGTACGACTGCCACGCGGCACGCAAAAGGAAAGGCATAATGACAATTGCTTTCAGGATTTCAAAACCTACCTGGATAAATACCTGGAAAACGCTGAGGAAAAGCGGTACGCCGAATACGAATTTAAGGGAGAGCAGAAACCTAAGACAGAGGAGGCAAAAGTAAAAGAGTTTCAGCCGATGGTGCCGGTGTCTGATGCGGACCTCTCTGCCTGGATAGATCAGTGCTATACATCTGATGGTAGCCTGGCTGATACATTGCCGGCTGATCAGCTGAAAAAACAAATAGCGCTACTGCTGAGTGAGTATCCTGATGATGACAGGCTGCTGCTGAATGCTTTTATCAGGCTTAATGATTTCAATGCATTCGTAAATAGCCTGACAGCATATAGCGTAGAGGACCTGCGCCAAATGAGTCGTGCCTCTCTGGAGGAGTACAAAAAACTGCGGCACCTGAGCGCTGCACAGACCATGAGTGTGTGATAATGAATAAGACGATACACAAATTACTGAGCAAGGTCTTTGCCTCCGATAAGAAGTCCGGCCCGGACCTCAGCAAGGAGACCATAGCAGAGTATAATATAGCCCGTGGCAAGCCAACCTCTACACATATCTGCCACGCCCCCTTTACCAATATGTACTTCAATGTACATGGCGACTGCGCCCCATGCTGGCTTACCTTTCTGGATCCGGATAGCTACCCTCAGAAATCTGTGCGCGATATCTGGTTTGGCGAGCGGTACCAGTCACTGCGCAGGCACCTGCTGGACTATGACCTGCGCCACAAGTGCAGCACCTGCCTGAAAAACCTGCAGGGCGGCAACTATACCTCTGTACTGGCCCGTGCCTATGATATCAATCCCGTGCAGGACTATCCTGCTATGCTGGAGCTGGAGCTGGAGAATACCTGCAACCTGGAGTGCGTGATGTGCATAGGCGAACTCTCCTCTGCTATCCGCAAAAACCGCGAGAAACTACCTGCGCTCAAAAGCCCCTACGACCAGGCATTTGTCGAGCAGCTGGAGGAGTTTATCCCACACCTGAAAGAGCTACGATTCAACGGCGGTGAGCCATTTCTGATCAATCTGGTGTATAGGATATTTGAAAAAGTAGAAAAGCTAAATCCTACGCTGAAAATAGTAGTAGCCACTAATGGCACAGTAGTGAACTATAAGGTAAAGGAGTGGCTGGATAAGCTCAATATACATATCAACTTCTCCCTGGACTCGCTCACACCGGAGATCTACGAGGGCATACGGGTCAATGCTCACTTTGACCGTGTGATGGAGAACTTTAAGTTCTTTCACGAGTACACACGCACGCATCAGCGCACCATGTGCCTGATGGTAAATCCTATGCGGAATAACTGGCATGAGATGCCCGAGTTCATCCGCTTTGTGAATAAGCATAATATCAATATCTGGTTTAACACGATACAGCGGCCGGAAGAGCTATCTATATGGGCCCTGCCGTATACAGAGCTGCAGAAGGTGTATGATACCCTGAGCAATGTCGAGTTTACGCCATCTGAGAGGAGCAGCTCCATATCCGGATACAACATCTCTATCTATCATAATCTGGCCAAAGTACAGATCAAAAACTGGGTGCAGGAGGCCGAGCATAGAGCTACCCCTGAGCACACAGCAGAGTTGCCCGTAGAAGCTCCGGACAATGTACAAGCCAAAATACTGGTGGAAAAAAGGCTATCTGATTTTGCCCTGTCACAGTTCAAAGACTCCATAGACCAGCGTAGCAGGAGGCTGACCTTGCTATTTGAGAAAATAGAACGGGTGCAGTCTATACTGCAAGAGCGCAACGGTGATATAGAGTTTTATGTAGCTATCTATCAGACACCGGCAGATATCCTTTATGAAAAGCTGCAGTCGCTGAGTGTCAATGACCTCGTAGTCGAGTTTGAGGCGCACATACTGCGTGTCTAGCCAAACGCAGCTGCCAGCTGGGTGGCCAGCTGCTCTGTAGTGGCATGATAGAAGGTTTGAGCCAGATCTTTGGGCGTAGCCTTAGACATCATGACGAGTATCTGGTCCCTCTGTGGGTGGCCTTCTATCAGCGCAGCTATCACTTGTGCCTTTTCGAGGAGTGCTGCTTTATCATCAGATGGTACACCCTCAGTTATGTCAAAATAGCAAAGCACTACATCCCGGAGCATACCAGGCGGAGTGGCTACAAATAGACTGGCTATACGATCCAGCAGTTGTGTTTCCTTGTCTACATAGATAGTGCCGCTGACCAGGGCCAGTGCGCGGAGCTTCTCCCTGACCTCATCCAGAGACCATGATTCTATTTCTGTCCTGTGATACGCTACCGGCTGTACATGCGTCACAGCGTCTGTGTCTTTCGTACTTTCTTTGTCCTTCTCCTCCAGCCATCCCCGTAGTAGCTTTATGAAATCGACATAGGCATTAATACTGAGGTTGACCGGAGAGGTAGCTCCTCCGCTACGTGCAGGCAGCTCATGCGCGCTCAGGGTGTCGATCACATTCTCCAGATACTCTTTGGACTGATCCCTCAGCGAATATTCTGATGGTGAGAAGACTGCATTGAAATAAAGTGCGATATTTTTCTCGATACAAAAGCTGAGCATCTCGGGTAGTTCATGCCAGTTGTAAGTGATAGGGCAGACTGCCATGGAGAGAAATGTGCCCTTCCTGCGCGTATAGTCGCGAAAGTACTCCAGGTTTTCCATCACTTTCTGATAGTTGCCATTGATGCGGATCTTCTTATATGTATCAGGGTTCACAGAGTCTATAGAGAGAATGATACCCGCGTTCAGGCTTTCCAGCAGGTCCTTAATACGACGGTTGAGAAAAGTGGCATTGGTCGTGATATGTATCCTGATGCCCGGTTTTATCTTTTGTATACGCTCCCAGATCTGCAGGTAGATATCTATCATAAAAGGCTCGCCACCCAGAAACTTGGCATCCGTCAGGTGTGGTATAAACTCCTCCAGCTCGTCTACAAAGCGGTCGTCGTATACCATGGGTACCGGAGGAAGTTTCTCCCTGTTCTTGCGGATGCTGGATGAGAAGTAGCCATTGCACATCACGCACTCCAGGTTGCACTCATTGCTCAGCTCAAACTCCATCACTCTGGGATAGGGTAGCTGACCGCTCATCTCCCGGAGCCAGCGCTGTACTGTAGCTGCTACGCCGGCTGGTGCATATTCATCATAGTAGTGGGCGCGGACGCCCTGATAGTTGCCCGATATGATCATGTGGCCACACTCAGCACAGCCACCGCCCAGGTCATTAGCAGCTATATAGCTGCGCAGCTGCTGCGCGGCCTCTCCGCGCCACATCTCCAGCAGCGTCTGCCGTGGCCAGGTGCCCAGTGAGTGGGTAGTGTTGTAGCAGCAGGCCCGCACATTGCCATTTTGCTCAAAGTTCATATTGACAGACGGGGCATGGCACACCAGCCTGCGGTCCGTGCCGGAGCGAGATGCATTATAGTCTTTGATGACGCTATCTGTCAGTTTCATACCGCTGATTACTTATTGAAGATAGTAAACCTACGCATGAGCGGGCTATGGCGGGCCTCATTCCACAGCTCCTCTGTGCGGGATGCAGGTATCACCGCCAGGTGGTATGACCGGAGCAGGCCGGCCAGTGCAGAGCGATAGTAGAAGCTACTCCTGCTCACCTGCTGTGTGCGCCACTCCTCATTCTGCCAGTGTATGAAGTACCACTGTGGTGGCAGCTCTGCATCTGTCCAGATATAGCGGCTGGTCACATCCCAGCGGTCCTGATTGCTGACTCCGCGCACGATATATTTATCCAGCCCCAGGGCATCTATATTCTCATTCAGGATATTGATAGGCTTGTGCCAGTCTGTATTGTGCTCTGTGACCTGCTCTGCGGCCTGCTCATAGCAGCGGCGCATCAGCTCAGAGTGTCGCGGGCACTTCATCACATTGCCCACCACCTTCAGGTCATGATGATCGCGAAAGAAATAAGCCTGCGGGAAGTCCAGCGGCCTGAGGCAGGTCACGTCCATATCTGCCCACCAGCCTCCTTTTTCATAGAGCAGTTTGTACCGGAAAATATCTGAAAAACCTGCATAGCTACCCTTGCCATGGCCATAAGTATTTTTGTGGCGGTAGGAGAAGACCTTATCCCGCGGTATGATCTCATTGGCATCTGCTATGATCACCCCCTCGGGCAGCGGTGTCTCCAGCCGGTCATAGAGCCAGAGCCGGTACCGATAGCCCAGAGACAAAAATGACTGAATAGTGAGCAACTCCAGCGGACTGAGGCTAGTGCCGATCCAGAGTCCGTTTATGGTCTGGCTATCGGGATCTATCTCTATGCCTGTAGCATGCTCTACTGCCTGCCATACGTCCCAGCGCTTGTCTGCCCAGTGGTGATATATATGCACCAGGACCGGCCTGATCTCTGCTTGCTCTTTTTTCAGGTCAAACACCAGATCTCCTTTGTGATCTATATTGCGGTGCATATAGTCGGCTATCAGGTTGAATCGGCGTGAGAGCAGTGCATGGTCCTGCAGGCCATACTCCCAGGCGGTAGCGATCAGGGTACCCTGGTCTCTGGTCTTCCACCCCGGCAGGTCAAATATCCGCATCGTCTTGTCATGCCAGCTCTGCAGAAAGTCATGGCTGCTATCATCAAACAGGAATACCCCTCCATTCCAATGCTGCCACCGGGGGTCTGTGACCTCTATACCAAACACATCGTGTATCCCCTGCATCAGGTGGGTACAGCGTGCGTCAAATACATTGAGGCTATCCCGCGTCCAGATACCCGCCTTGTCTGTCTCGCAGCGGTACGGAGTCGTGCTCTCTATTTTTTCTACCGAGCTCTGCACGGGATTTTCGTACAGTATAGGTGCACCGTTTTTATCATGCCAGTAGTGCTCCTTCTTATTGAGATAGGTATCATCATCCAGCCGGAAGATCTTGCGCGCAGCATTGAACCGCAGGGATAGAAGTCTGTAGCGCAGTTTATCCTTTTTGATCTCCTCCAGGTAGTGCAGCAGCTTTTCCTTCTTTTCGGGATTTTCGGGTGTGCGGATCAGGTCTTTATATTTCAGGAATAACTCCTTGAGCTCCTTTTCCCATTCATTAAATCTCTCTGCACAGCCGCAGCGCACAGCAGACGGGCTAAACTGATCTGCCACACAGTGATCCGGAGCAAATGTGATGGGGCTGACGTAGTGGTCAAAGATCTCTTCTACACCCGGGCGCACGGCCACCACATCTGTATCGAGATAGCAGTATAAAGAGCCGGCAGGGAGAAACCGGTGCAAGCCTGTCTTGAGGTAGATGCTGGCCTGATGGTGATCATAGCGCTCCGGTGTACGTATGTCTATGACATGCGGGTGCGCTACCGGGATCTCATTTCTGGTACTATCGGTCACCACCCATACAGGATACCGGGTGCGGGCGGTGAGCGCAGCCAGGCTATAGTGCAGCGTGTCTATGTGCTCCTGCGCACCACAGACCACAAAAACGAAAACTTTCTCTCTGTGCTGCATCTTTACCTTTGCGCTTTGTTTCTCCGGCGGCGTATATAGCCCATGGCGTCAGTATTCTCTTTGATCAGGTCGACACCGCCCAGTCGAAAAAAAATATAGATCATCCAGTTTCCCATTAGGCGTATTTTGTCACTGGCCCCTACTATACCCCTGCGTAGTGCCTCCCGGAGTTTCCCCCATGGCACCCTGCTATACAGCTCTACCACTATCTCACGTGAAAATAAAATACCATGGATAGGGATCAGAATCAGAAACCGGATATCCTGCGCTCCCATTACGAGTATGAATGCATAAGGCAGCCACTGATCATACAGTATATTGGGATAATAAATACGGTAACCATTGCTACGGCTCATCTGCATGCAAGTGCCCAGTGAGGCTCCTACCGCTAGTAGTGGTATCAGATATATAATATCAAATCGTGCAAACCAGATCAGCAGTGCCGATAAAAGGAACAGCTCCAGGACGCTTATAAATAGCATGCCTATGGCAGATAGCCGGCCACCAGCCAGGTAGGTGGCGGTGCCGCTCAGAGCATCACTCTCCAGGTCATTCTGCTGGTGCATGAGCACATTGCGCACGCCTGCCACAAACTGCCAGAAAAAAAGTAAAATAAAAAGAGTGGGATCTACAAAAGGAAAAGCTGAAATCAAAAGATAGGTATAGGTAGCCATGACCGCAGGTATGCCATGAGCATACAGTGCATCTACTACTATACCCGACATGCCTCTCTCTTTGAGCCGCAGAGGAGGGACAGAGTAGATGAGGTAGGCCGCTACCTGAGATAAGATGAGCCCCAGCGTGAGGCGGTCATGCGGCAGGACCAGCCAAGGTGCGGCCATCAGCGTAATGGCAAGCAGGAAGAAAAAAACTTTGTGTGCCGGAGACTTGCCCAGCAGAAAGTTTTTCTTTCCAGCCAGGCGGTCTTTCTCCTGGTCAAAATAATCATTCAGCAAATAGCCCACAGCGGCAAACCCGCTGATGGTAGCCATAGAGCACAAGGCCCAAATACAAAAATCGCCTATAGCGATGCCAAAAAGAGCAGATAGCATATATACCAGGCCCATCAGCATTGATGCTTTGCCTATCCACCAGTCCTCCGCCCTGAATAGTTTTCCTGCCTCCATATTATTGTGGCCTGTTCAGGAAATAAAGGTGCTTTTCCTTATTGATATCAAATGGCGGTTTCATGACCTTCACCTCATAGAAATCTATAGGAAATACGTAATTCTCCCAGGTCACGATCTTGCCGATGTCAAACAGGTTTTGAAAATCATTTGAAATGGTCAGGTGCTCAAACTGTTCTGTCTTGACCTCGGGGGTTTTGACAGAGAGTAGTATGAAGTTGAGTTTTCGTATCGCCTTCATGATACTGGTGAAATCGGCTACATTATAGTTGTATGCCTTATTGATCCCATCTACTATGGCGTCTATTTTGGCGCCATCCTCGGTATTGGGATGCTCTCTGCGAAATAGGTCCTTGATATACAGTATCCCGCCAGGTTTCAGGCAGGCATAGGCGCTCTCTATGAGCTGCTCCTGCCTGTAGGAGTGGCCAAAAGACTCCAGGAAAATGATCCTGTCAAACTGCTCAGGACCAAAGATATCCTGCATCTGGTGATAATCTCCTGTCTGTATGTGTACGGTACCCTTCAGCTCGCGGGCGGCGATGGTCTGCCTGGAGCGCTCTACCTGCACCGGAGATACGGTGAGGCCCTCTATCTCTACATATAGCCTGGATGCAAAGTAGCTGGCCGGGCCACCTACGCCACAGCCGGCATCCAGTATGCGCTGTCCATCGTGCAGCTCTGCGCTGGACATGGTATAGTCCAGGTAGTCATCTACATTATTGGTGCGGAAAGCCTGGATCACCTCCCCGTATACCTCTAGAAACTGATGGGTAGTCCGGTCATAAAATGCTCCTACCTCGGCAGGCTTGGATCCGGATGGCCTCACAGCGGGCGCGGGAGTATCTGCAGGAGCCTGCCGTATCAGGTAGATATTGCCGAGGATCGAGATAAATAACGCCAGCGTCAAAGTAATAATCAGATACCAAAGCATTTACACATATTTAGGTGAGTGGGCCAGCTGTTTGCCTTAAAAATAGCAAGTTTTTCGGGCAGATTTTTATATTTGATAGAGACTCGTTCCGTGGCAAAAAAAGAAAAAAACAGCAAGGAGCCTGTACCTAAAAAGGTCAGCGCACCCGCAGTACACAAAAAGATCTGGCAGCGGCCTTATTTCTTTGACCTGATCGTTTTCATATTTGCCTTTCTGCTTTTTGCCAACTCGATACCCAATGACTATAATCTGGATGATGAGCTGGTCACTGTCAATCACCGCCTGACCTCAAAAGGTATCTCTGCTATAGGCGAGATCTTTACCTCTCCGTACTACCAGGACGAGTCCGGCTACTCGTATGAGTACAGGCCCGTGGTGCTTGTGTCCTTTGCTATAGAGCATCAGTTTTTTGGAGACAATCCGCATATCAGCCATTTTATCAATGTGCTGCTTTATGCCTTGCTGTGCTTGTTGCTATTCCGGGTACTGAAAATATTGTTTTACAAGTATTCCATATACCTGTCACTGGCCATTGCTCTGCTATTTGCGGCCCATCCCATACATACTGAGGTGGTGTGCTCCATCAAAAACAGAGATGAAATACTTGGATTCATCTTCAGCCTGTGTGCACTATACGCGGCTGTGGCGTCAGCCCGCAGCAAAAACAAATGGCTGTTATTATTGGTGCCCCTATGTTTCACACTCTCGCTGCTCAGCAAGCTAACATTCCTCTCTTTCGCCGTACTCATACCACTGGCAGCTTTAGCTTTTGCAGATATTGATCTTTTGTCCTATTTCTTCGTTTTGCTGTCCGTCATTGTTCCGATGGGATTTTTGATAGACACAGGCCTCTGGAGTCAGAGAATGGCGCTCCTGCTGATATATTTCGCTTTATCCATGGCCGTATATTCAGTATCTCATTATGCTCAGACAATAGCATTTGTGCAAGAACTACCCAAACGGGCACGTACATTCTTTGACTCCCCGGCGAGTGAGGTAGCTGCAGACTCTGGTGAGGATACTTATGTCAAGGCATTTATTGCTGCTCTGACCTCTGTTTCTCTGATCTCTGCGTCGGTACACCTCTGTATCATTGTGTTGTATGTCCTGGGGGTATACTATCAGCTACTCTCACTACAGATAGCAGCCTGTATCATTCTTATCACCCTGCTACTCACTCAAAAAAACAGATCCTGGCGCTGGCTATCCCTTATCACAGCCTTCACCCTTATGATCACGGGATATTACTTCTCCGGGCTGCTATATGGCTGGATCTTTATTTATCTCCTGTTCATTCCCATAGTCTACTACAGCATCTGGCCTGGCAAGGAACTCCTCATACCCGGCGTTATTGCTGTGATAGCTATTATACTGATAGGTATCGTGGGTGATTATGATCAGAACTATCCTTTTGTTGCGCCGGTATTGTTTGGCATATTCTACGCGCAGCGCTACCGCTGGGGATGGCTGGCGATCGCAGCTGGGTTGATCTTTAAGGTACACCTGACCCTGAGCATGAGTTCGGATCTCTATCACCTCAATCCACGCAGCTTTACGGTCAATAAGATAGATTTCTTGCTATTCGCTGCTGTTGCGCTGAGTCTCTATTTCAAAAAGTACACAGACCACATAGTCAAAGCGTATGTCATAGCAGCGCTGCTGGTGGGCACAGTCTTATTCCCACGCCAGTATCAGGACCGCCAGGTCATAATAAACGCACCGCGCACTACGATCGGCGCCATTAATGCGCAGCAGATAAAAGCACTCTCGAGCAACCGACCGATCCAGTACGTAGAGAACTGCGTAAACGAACACACCCCTAAAACAGTAAAAGCCGGCACCTCACTGGAAATATTGCTGAAATATTTATCCAAAACCATTTGCCCATATCCTCTTTCCTTCTATTACGGGTACAGCTTTATCACACCTATGCAGGTCTCAGATCCAATGCCGCTATTGAGCCTGTTTATCCACCTGCTATTGCTAGGGCTGGCTGTATGGCTATGGCAGCGCGCACGCCTTATCTCCTGCGGGATACTGGTGTATATCATAGCCATCGCTCCATTTACAAATTACTTTGTGCTCGTACCCGGTATGCTGGCTGATCGCTTCCTGCTCGTACCTTCATTGGGCTGGTGCATTGCTATCGCATCATTGGCTTTTATACTATCAGGCCGCTTATCATCGCGCCAGCTCTCATGGACAGGCTTGCCAGCTCCTCTCAGGTACGGTATGCTGGCCTTGCTCACATGCTATACAGTACTCTCCATATCCAGAAACTTTGATTGGAAAAATGATCTTGTATTATTTGAGCATGACCTGACCCATGTAGATAACTCTGCTCAGGCACACAATCTCTTTGCCGTACACCTTATGAAAGCGAGCTTTGCGCCAGGCATCACCCCAGGCGAACAACTTGAGACCAGGCAAAAGGCGTTAGGCCATTTTAAGAAAGCTGTGCTGATATATCCTTCTTTCTTCAATGCCACGTATGATATAGGCAGGACCTATCTCACTATGGGGCAGGTGGATAGTGCGATAATCTATTTTCACAAAACATTGGATATCGATCCTGCCTCTGAGCTGGTCGAGATCACAATGGTGAATCTTCTGACACAGCAGCACAAAGAGGCTGATGCCATTGCCAGCCTTACGGAGTTCATCAGGCATGCGCCATCTAACTATACAGCACACGACAAACTGAGCTACCTCCTTTTTTTGCAAAAAGACTACCCGGGAGCTATACGCGTATTAAAGCAGACTATAGTCATCGCTCCAGAAAACCCTGTAACATATATCGGTCTGGCAAAGGTGTACCACATTATAAATAAAGATGACAGCACCCGGTATTGGCTGAATGAAGCCCTGCGGGTAAAACCCGACTATAGTGATGCAAAGGCCCTTTTGCAATCACTGAATAAACCTTGATATACCTTTGCTCGCAAGAGTTAGTGCTTCTTAGAAATATCTCTGGCAGAAATATCCCTGTGCCTATATGGTATACTCCCGATCAGTGGTGCGTCCGGAGCGCCTCCATATGCCATCTGCCCGAGGCTGGTGAGAAATGCCTCGTCAGGTAGCTGATATACATTGACACTATCATCCCCTGCTCTATCATAATATAGAAATGGCGCGGCCATGGGAAACACCGTAGCAGTCACTATCACTCTATGTGCTGCTGAGCTATTGGGCATGGAGCCGTGAAAAACGGCAGGGTGAAATAATACAGCCTGGCCTTTCTTTACCTCCAGGTGTACAGTGCATTTTTCAGGCAGTTCAGCCTGGCTGATACGTGCGGTGGGCAGTGATCCGGACCTGAGGTTATCAAACCACAGGTGACTGCCGGGCACAAAAAATAGCGCACCGTCTTTGCCCGTCACATCATCCATCGGGATCCACACATTATAAGCATTAAACAGATGCTCATCTGTATAGCACCAGTCCTGATGCAGGTATAGCTCATCTGGTGTAGATGCGGGCTTCACCAGAAAGGAACCCGTCCGCATCCTGTAGTCCACAAAAAACCTATCATAAAAACCAGCCAATGTCTCGTGTATGAAAGTATCCAGTTCCCTATTTACACTTGCCGCGTTGGATAGCAGGCTATAGTAGAATCCACCATCAGGCCATGCGAAGTTCTGATAAATGTAGGTACGCAAGGTAGCCAGCTCCTCTGCCAGACCGGCGTCGAGCAGCAGAAATCCATCTCTTTTCAGTCGTTCGTATTGTTCCTCCAGTCTGATCATACTTTTTAGGGCTTCTGCTGACCGCTTTGTGTTTTCTTCTGTAGTGAGAAAATGTATATCTGCTCACCGTGCTGGCGGTTTTCGCTCTTGTGCTCTGGCATCAAATTTACTCCTTTCACTTCTTGCATTGGCAGAGTAAAATCATATACTTCTTTCATATAGTTGGTCATAATATGCATTCTGCCCGGCTCAGATAGTATGATGACATCTTCGCGCTGGCCAGCCAGCCATGTCCATACATCGGGGAAGTGATACACACTGCAGCTACATTCCTTTTCTATATACGCTTTGTAGTAGGGCAAAAAGGGTATCATAGAGCCATCTGTGATATACACCTTGCCAAAAGCAGAAAAATCAAACTTGTGGAATGGCGTATTGGCCAGACACAGATAGTCCAGTGAGTTAGAGTTAACGGCTAGTATCTTGCCTTGGGCTACAGATGCTATCTTTGTAGCATTAGCTCTGTATATCTGCCAGTCTGCCCTCAGGGTATCTGCCTCAGCCTTGAGATAGATGACATGTGCGATACACAGTACGCCGCAGCATACCAGTATAGCCAGTACGCGTCTTTTGATACCCTCCTGCATATATAGCAGCAGGATGACTATATGGCATAGCAGAAATAAACTCAGAAATGGCGCAAAGCTCCGGTCATTGATCTTAGCTGTATACGTCTGCATCACATTGAGTCCCCAAAATGACAACTCAAAAGCAAGCAGGTAATACAATGACCACCGTCGGGTACTTTTATATTGGAGGAATATACACAGTACCAGCAGCAGCCAGATAGATAGCTGCAGTTTGTAGTGGCTGACTACATTTACGATGTCGCTGAAGGTCCTGGCCCATTGCCTTGCATCTGTATAGAGGGGAGCTTCCTTTCTGATGAGAGAGCGTAGATAGGTGGGCGTCAGCACCGCCGGGTCTGACCACATCATATTACCCGCAGCCTGATAGAGGACACTATCCCGGTAGGTATGCATATCAGACAGTGGTATCATATTCTGACGCTCGCCATATTGTACCTCTATATCAGGCTCTATCTGCAGATAGAAAGCAGTACCGGTCCTGATCTCATGGCTGATGCCAGCTACCAGCACACCTATCAGCATCAGGGGATAAACAAAGAGGCGCAGCCACTGCCGTATATCCTGCAGCATAAACCAGCCCCACACTATCAGCATAGATATGGCTGCGGTGCCGGACTCCAGCCTGGTCAGTATACCTAGTGTCAGCGTAGCCTGTAGTAGCAGAAACAATGGCCACCTGCTACGGATCACCGATGCCGCAGGGAATAGCACGACAAGTGATATCAACGAAAGTCCGGACAGTAAATAAGAAACCCGTGTAAAGATGAAGTGTATCGTGTGGTCAGCAAAGATGAACCAGTAGACAGCCACCAGCACCAGCGCCCTGAGCACCGGAGAGAGCCGCTGAGGTAGCAGCATAGAAGACAGGTACAGGCCCAGGGTGGCAGATAGGAAGAGATAAGTATAAAGTATCCAGGACAGCCACTCTACATCCGGCCACCACGTGTACAGCCATGAGTAGGCCTGAGAGAGACCGATATGAGCCAGAAAGTAAATAGAGCCAAACCTGACACCTGGTGTGAGGGCGCCACTGTAGAATGCATCAAAGATCCCCTCATAATCTACATAGTAAAATCCCCAAAACGCATAAGTAATCCCGAAGCAAAAAATCGCAACGGACACAGACATGAACAGATGGTCTTCATACCATCTCAGATTTACTGGCGCCCTTGTGATCTCGTCGTCTTTACCTTCTGAATTCATCAAAAGTATATATGCTGTATTTTGTCCAAAATAAGGCTTATCCCATGGAATTTCGCGGTATTGCATCCATATTTTTGCTACTTTCATGAGATATACCAAATCCCGACATCAGTTGAATATTGTCCTGCTCAACCTGCCCAATCCGCACCGCATACAGCGCCGGTACATGTGCAGCTACAATGCGCCCAATCAACTGCTCCCACCTATAGAGATAATCGCGCTGGGAGGCATCACACGGGGTATGGACGGGTGCACTACGCACCTCATAGACGCGATAGCAGAAGAGCTCGATACAGCAGGCACCATAGCCCGCCTCCGGGCCTTGGTGCCCGATTACATTGTGACGCTGCATGGCTTTGAGTGCTTTGAGGAGGATATGGAGGCCATCCGTACCATCCATCAGGCTATGCCTGAGGCCAGGCACATACTATTCGGTCACTATGCCACACTATTTCCCGAAGAGGTTTTAAAAAATACACCGGTAGAAATCATTATGCTCGGTGAGCCGGATCTGGTGTTCGGAGACCTTGCCCGGGCACTTTTAGGCAATGCTGATCTTAGGAGCATACGAGGCATAGCCTACAGATCAGGAGAGGATATCTGCGTGCAAAAAGGAGATGACCGCATCATCCACCCGGAGCAGCTACCCATGCCTGCATATGAGCTGCTGCAAGCGGATAAATACTTTGAACCATTTCTCAGGCCGCCCCTGGGCCTGATACAGACGGCACGCGGCTGCCCGTACAACTGTAATTACTGCATCCGGAGTTTCGGCAAGCGGCTGACATACCGCACTCCGGCTCAGATCATGGAGGAGATCCACTATCTCATAGATAATTTTAATATCCGCTCTCTGCGCTTCATAGACGACACTTTTACTGTACACACGCGCCGTGTCATAGACCTGTGCCAGAAAATGATAGAGGACCGGATAAACATAGACTGGACATGCCTGAGCCGCGTAGATACCCTGCGCCCGGAGATGATACCATGGATGAAAAAAGCAGGCTGCCGCCGTATATACTTCGGTATAGAAAGTGGTAGTCCTGAGGTATTGCAATATTTGGACAAGAATGTAGATCTGTCAGAATCACTCTCTGCTCTGCGGCTGTGCCAGGAGCATGGCATCGAGACGATCGGATTTTTCATAGTAGGCTCGCCAAACGAGACGAAGGAGGATTTTATGAAGAGTGTCAATTTTGCCATAGACGCTGACCTGGATTACATCACAGTCAATAAGCTGATACCCTATCCGGGTACTCCACTCTTTGATATGCTGGCAGACAAGCTGGAGTTCTCTCTTTTCCCGTATAAGAATGCCTGGAAGGATCAAACAATAGACCAGCATATGGAGCAGCTGGAAAAAGAATTTTATAAGCGTTTTTACTTCCGCTCGCGATACGTACTGAAGAACGTCGGCAAAGTGCTCCAGCATCCTCTGGAGTATGCACAGAGCCTGTCCAAGCTCACAGCATTCCTTTTTACCAATCAGGATGCCAGCAGGTCAGACTTTATCTGACGCCCCCTACCTGCACCTGTAGTAGCTGATAGTCCAGATTGCTAGTATCCTCTCCGGCCATCATAGCATCATAGTGCTCCGGCTGTATGAAGTGCAGGTCCTGATGATGCACGATGCTCATATATTTTGCTGTCAGGTCAAATCGCTTCGGCTTTGATATATAGAGCGCCCCGGCATCTGACAGGTACTGAAAAAATGAAACAGGATCAGAGGCATCGCACCCACAAACACGGCCCAGGTATTGCACATAGTTGGGCGTCAGAGAATAGGTGAATACATCAAAAAGTATGTATTTGTTTTTGGTATACTGATGCTTGCGTAGCGTAAAATGGCGGTCAAAGAGGAAGTAGTTATCATTAGTCACGACCACCAGCCTGTTTTGATAAATGCTTTCCAGTTTCTTCATAGCCTGCTCATGATAGCTCATTTGCGCCGCACCTTCGTTGTTGGTTTTTTTATAATGAACCATGGTGACCACAGCTCCTGCAGACAGCAGTATTGCTACGAGCCTTGCACTGGAGGCTGAGCCAGTGTCCCAGCCCACACCATCAAAAAACAAGAACAGGATCACCGTCATAGATACTATTTGTATACCGATATAATGTCGCTCACCTACCATAAAGGCATTGTAATCTATGGCGTATATCAGAGCAAAAGTATATGTGGCAAAGAGTGCAATACGCAGTGCTGTCTTCCGCCTTTGCCGCCGCACCAGACAGTATCCCATCAGGCTGAAAATAAACACTGGCACAAACGTGTAATCCTGATAAAAAGTCGCTACGTGTAGCATAGCATCTATGATATGAGTGATACCCAGATCTACGCCGATGTGCCAGGAGTGCGGCCTTTCGAGCTTCTGATCAGTGACCAGGCCGGGGTTCAGATCAAATGTCGATAGCTGTATGCTGCGCAGATACTCTGGTGTCAGCACTTTATAGTCAAACCACATGCCTTGCCTGGCGGCCATGTGCTTTACAGAGTCCTGAGCCGTCTTCATCGTGCCGAGATCTACCACGCGGCGTGCCATCATTTTATATTCTATCTCCGGCTCTACCCTGCGCACATATATGTCTGTGTGGTGCCAGTCATATGAGAATGCTCCAAATAAAAGTGCGGTAAAAACTACAGGCAGCAGCGCCCTGCGCAGCAGGTGTACAGGATCAAAACGCCACATCAGGTAGCCACCGGAGATGAGCAGTATCATGCCCATGCTGCTCTCGGGCCGGATCAGCATACCTAGTAGAAATATGGCTGCATATACCAGTGTATAGCGCCAGGAAATAACCCTGGCAAAGACAAGCAAAAATACACCTATACCACATAGTGTCAGAGAGAACCGGGTATGAGAGATAGAGACAAAATTCTCAAGATAAAAGAGCGCAAACAGGACTTGAAAAAAGATCACCCAGCCCCTGCTGGCTCTTTGGCCTATTGCTATGTGCCTGATAGCCCATAGCAATACAAAAAGTGCCGCGACATCAAATACTAAAAAGAAGATTCCCTCCCAATTGTAAGAGGGCAATGCATTGTAAAAGAACTCTAGGACATAGCTGATGCCGATCAGACCCAGATAATAATTGTCTTCATATGGATAATCGCTAAACTGTCCGCCCGGCAGGCTATAGTAGGTAAAGCCACCGTAGTCATCTGCCACCAATGTAAAAAAGCAAAATCCACACACTACAGTGAATACTGTGACCAGAATCTCTACACTGTGTGATTTTATAAATCGTATCATCCTGCTAAGGTCTTTGACTGGTGGTGTGACGTGTCACTCCGGTGATAGAAATTTAAAGCTCCGCTGCACGGGCAGGTATAGTCTCCATGCCAGAGACAGCATGCTATGCAGTATACGTAGTGCCGGCATAGGCGTCCTTTTGATCATAGCAAAACGGTTTTCCAGATAGTTGACTGTCTGCGCTCCTAATACACTGGCACATACCGCCATCCTGGATTTGGATATGAAAGAAGGTACAATGTCTACTATTAGCACATATCGCTTACCTTCTGTCCAGTTCCACGCGCTGTGCAGGTATGCCTCCGTAAACAAAGTGAGCTTGCCCTCTTGCCAGCCGGCCTTTTCATCAGCCACTCCTAGGCCGCACGCTGGTAGTGTGTCCGGCACGCTGAGGCCGAGCTGGCACCGTACTATACCATTGGTATCACCATAGTGAGGCTTGACTGCAGAGTGCGGGTACAATACGCTCAAAACAGCTAAGGAGGCATTAGGTATCTGGTCTACCACCGAGCAGATGAATGGGAAGTGTACCCGGTTCTTATGGTGCCTCCACATAAAGTTATCGAGATACATATTGCTCCAGCGTGTGCCCTCATACTGGGCAGATACATATTCATTGGAGCTGATACCAGATATCTCCTGATTCGCCTTTTCAAAGTGGAAGACCTCCTCACGTATTTTTTCCCAGTTATCCAGCAGTGGCTTCAGCTCGGGAAACAAGCTCGGATCATGAAAAGCTGGTAGGGGACCTTCATATCGCTCATCACGTAGCATCACCTTCAGGGCTTCTTTGGGATATGTATATGCCATAGTATACTAGCTCAATAATGGTGCGTGACGCTATGCTGTTGTCAGTCTGTTCGCTGTTTCTTCTTCTTCTTCAGTGATCACTTTTATCTTAGAGCGCTTTATCAGCTCACCCAGCGCCATCTCCGCACGTGATTCATACCTGCTGGTCAGGAGGTTTCGCAGTGTAGCGAAGAGTCGTGACGGATGAAAGATATAGTTAGACAGATAAAAGACGGCCAGATAGGCTATCAAATATAGCCTTAGCGTGTACATGTTTACGTTGCCGTTATAAAAGTAATTATTGAAGAATGTATCCACATAAATGATCTGGAAGAAATAGTCATCATTGGTCATGTCTATTTTGCCCTCCTGGCTCAGGCGTTCAAAAAGCTCACTACCCGGATATGGCGAAAAGACAGAGGGCGCCATATCATTCACGCCGGCCCGGCTGGCCTTGATCAGAAATAGCATCGTGCGCCAGATATCCCGGTGTGTATCATCTGGGAATCCTATTATCACATTGATCTTGATATTCATCTTCTCTTTGGATGAATACCTGATGGACTCCAGCATGGCACCCAGGTTCACTTTTTTCTTGATCGCCTTTAGTATATGCTCGGAGCCGCTCTCAGGCGCATAGGTGATATTGCGACAGCCCGATTTGTAGAGGTAGTGGGCCACCTCCTGATCTATAGCCTCAGATCGGGTACCGGCTGGTATCTGCCAGGTGATATTCAGGTCGCGCGCTATCACCTCCCGGGCGAAATCTATGATCCACTTTTTGCGAATGATAGCGGTCAGGTCGTAAAAATCAAAATTGAGTGCCCCGAAAGTATTCTTGAAATACTCTATCTCATCTACCACATCCTGCGGTGTACGCATAAAGTACCTCGTGCCCCACATCTGCGGGCTGCTGCAGAAGGTACACTCATATGGACAGCCGCGGGTAGCCATCAGTGGCAGAGAGTATACACCTCTGTCTACTCCGTATATGATCGAGTTCTCTTTATACTTATCCAGTGGAAAGTACTCCCACGCCGGTCGGGCTATCTCTTCTACCTCGCGGATCCTTTTGCGCGGAGCAGTGCGTAGGGGGGTACCGCTCGCACTACGGTATACTATGCCCTCTACAGCGCTCAGATCCCCGCCTTGAGCTATGACACGTACTAATTCCTTTACCGTCTCCTCACCCTCACCCAGCACACATACATCCAGCCCGGCGGTCTCTGTGATACAAAACTCAGGGCACGCCGTCAGATGCTCACCTCCAGCCATGATCACAGCCTTGGGAAATACAGCTCTAAGATGGTTTATCAGCACTCTGTTGTGCAGCCAGTTGCCACTAAACATGAGGCTCAATCCTATGATTTCTGTATCGGCAGGTACGAGTGCTGCTACGCCCTTTTCTGAGAGGCCATTGATCACAATATCATCACGAAATGCGATATACTGCTGCGGAGCCTCCGCCAGCGCGTCTACCACGCTCACTTCGTGGCCATCTGCCTTTAGCGCACCGGCTATGAAAGCCAGACCCAGAGATGGAGAGGGCTTCATCGTAGCGCTCATCGGCTTCATGAGCCGAGGTGGATTGATGAGGCATATTTTCATTGCGCGTGAGTAGAAATGGTATAGGTAGTGAATATAGTCAAATCAGCATAAAAGTGCCACCTATAGCAGAGATATGAAAAAAGTCAGTGCTTATTATCAGGAATATAATTTAGCTTTATCTCATTCATCAAAATAGATCCCATCAGGATGAGACCCCAGAATGTCAAGCTCTCTCATTGGCTCCAGTACAACGCGCTTTTTTTATCAGAACATTTTCTCGGCGAAAGGTGGTATCAGAAGCTACTAGGCAATACAGAAAAACGGCTTTATAAGAAGATAGATGAGTGGGTATCATCTCATCCTGTGCCAGATGACTTCCGTATCCTTGAGTATTCTGAGGGTCAATACCCAGAGCCGGAGTGCCATCCATACTTTCCCATCGTATATCGTGGCAAAGCAAAGACATGGCCTGCAAATGAAAAATGGAGCTTTGACTTCTTTGCTGATAAATACGGAGACAATGATATCACCCTGATCAATAATGCCGGCCTGGTCAAAGACTCTGACCAGGCATATGATATAGTGAAATTCAGAGACTATATAGCCAATCTGAAAAAGGGAGCTAAAGAGTATCTCAAGTTTTCAAGGATAGTAGAGGAGCAGTCTGAGCTCCGGGCAGATTTTGACTACAGCTGGCTGAAAAAATTCCGCACTAAATTTGCTCAAAACGACCTTTTCTATTACTTCATGGGAGGCAAGGGTACCATCACACCCATACATGACGGGTACGCCATCACTGTATTCGTACAGGTGAGGGGGTCAAAAAAGTGGGTCTTCTATCCTTGCAATCAGCGCCTCTTCATCGGAGCCCGCCCGCGCCGGTTCAATTACTTTTACAGCGAGGCTGATCCATACAATCTAAATGATCCTAAATTTCCTCTCATGAAGCATGCGAAACCGCATGTGGTAGAGGTACACGAGGGCGATGTCCTCTACTTTCCATCCCTGGTGTGGCACCAGGTAGAAAATACTACGGACTCTATCGGTGTCGCTTTTAAATTTGCATCTATACCTGCTGGCTTTGTCTCATCCAAGATGCTCGCATCATGCTTCTTTATGGCTACTAAACCATGGCTGATAGAGACCATGATGCCATGGAGAGGCGACACTTACAATTATAAGAAGGCTAATCTGAAGGATAACCTTTAAAACTCGGTTTTTCAAAAAGGACATCCCTTTCCCGCCATATATATATGGCACCTATCACTACATCCGGCAGAAAATAGGACAGGTGCGTATAAATGCCAAAGACAGCAAAACTCTGCAGGTCTGCTGCGCTAGTCGTGATACCATGGATCCGCGCCGATAGCACCAGACCCGCATATACTCCATAGTGCAGCACACCTATATTGCCCGGTGCTGAGGGTATTATCGCGATGATCATCATACTGATAGCCACCAGCAGCGAGGTATAGAAATCACAGATCGGCGCCCTGACTCCGGCAGCCTTCATCAGAAAGTAGAACTGTATGATATTCAGCGAAAATATGGTAAGGCACCATGCGAGGTAGGACGGCAGCTGCCTGTTTTTGTTCACATTATCTATATGGTCGCAGGTGGCGCGGTATAGCATATATAGTACGCGTCCGGCACGGCCCAGCAGTAGAGGTATGCGCCACACTATCCGCTCCACAGGCCTCGATCTCCTCATCACAAAGTAAATAACTGATAAAACTACTGTCACCGCAGCCGTACCGAGTATAGAGTAGAGTATGTAGTCCGGGTCAAAAGGGCGCAGGCAAATCAGCAGCACTGCCAGAAAGACGAACATCTGAGCGTCCAGCCACTTCTCAGTGATGATAGCTGCCAGCGAGCGAGTAAAGAGAACCGTATTGCGCCGCGCAAAATGCCAGGCCCTGACCCCTTCGCCCAGATTGGCCGGCAATACACTGCTATAAAAGTTTCCCAAGGCTATACTGGCAAATGTGCTAATCCTGGCAGATGGTACGATCTGGCCCTGCCACACTATACGAGCACGCACCGCATAGATGACCACCGCCAGAATAAACAGAAACTCCGCTAAGAGGTAATAAGGATGCACCAGCTGCGAAAAATCAATTGCACGCAGCTCCAGCCCGCTCTGCCGTATGGTCAGCCATAGCAGCGCGCCACTGATAGCGAAGCCGAAGATATCCCTCAGTATCGCCTTGGCAGAGGTGGAGCGCCCGCCGGGCGGCCCATCCACGTCATGAGGCGCGGCTGGCCTTTGGTCACGATCACTCATCTTGCTGTATTGCTATTCATTGCTTAAAAGTAAAATTTATGTCCGACTCCTCTTCATTACTTAGTCTTACTCCTTAGACACATGTCGAATAGATGCTTATATTTACTAGAGCGCAAAAACACCGCATAGCAGCACACATAAAGCGGTCCGGACTATAGATTTTATGACAGAAAAACCACTTTTCTTTTTGAGGGAAGAGGCGTACACCGGGACGCATGCATTCTTTTATTCCTCTGCAGACTATCCGGCTATACAGGAGCTGGAGCGCAACTGGGAGACCATAAGGGATGAAGTGCTCAATGCTGTCTCTCAGGAAGAGCTGGACGGCATCAAAAATCTCAATCCGCCATATCTCTCACATCCCGATGCCTGGAAGAATATCTACTTCTACAACTTCGGATGGAAAAACCACGCTAACTGTGCCCGGTTTCCCCGTACGCATGCGCTGCTGACCCGGTTGCCAAATTTTGTCTTTGGGGGAGTCACGGTGCTCAATCCTCACTCGCGTGTGCTGCCACACAATGGTGAGACCAATACCACTATCCGCTGCCACCTGGGGCTCAAGGTGCCTGCACCGCTGCCTACCTGTGGTGTCAGGGTAGGTACTGAGGAGCAGGGCTGGCAGGATGGCCGCGTCATGATGTTCTCAGATGCCCACTACCACACCACGTGGAATGAAAGTGACGAGCAGCGCTTTGTGGTCGTCTTTGATATACTCCGGCCGGAGTATGCCGCACACCGCACCTGGATGTGCGCCCAGTCACTTGGCGCCCTATCTATGAAGTACTTTTATACCGGCCGCTCATACCTGAAAAAGACGCCGTTGCCTGTTTTAAAGGCTGTGCATTTTGCCTTTTCTGCCGTCTGGTATTTATATTTACCCATACAAAACCGCCTTAGCTTTCTGCCCTAAGGATCTAAAACACATCGCGTGAGACCCCTTCATGTCACATTCGTAGCCCTGGGCACAGAGCAGCTGGCCATCAGCCAGATGAGTGCATTGGCACGACGCGATGGACATCGTGTCTCACTGGCATTCAGCGCCTCCCTTTTTCACGACCGGTTCAATCTGGAGTTTCCCTCCATTGCACCATTCTTTGATGATACAAAAGATGTGATCGCCCAGATACGGCGTGAGCAGCCGGATGTGCTGTGCTTCTCAGCACTCACATCTACCTATCAGTGGATGCTGGACGTAGCCCGCTCGGCCAAGGAAATAAATCCTGGCATCAAAGTTATCTTTGGCGGTGTGCATCCCTCTGCCGTGCCCGACCTGGTACTGGCCCGGCAGCAGGTAGACTATGTGGTGATAGGCGAGGGCGATGAGGCCTTCCCACGCATACTGCGCCAAATAGCTGCCGCAGACTATTCTACTCCTATCTATAATACTCGCTACAAATCGCCCACGGGCTCTATCATCACAGGCCTGCAGAAGGGTTTTATGCAGGAGCTGGATACCCTTCCTTTTGTAGATAAAACGATATGGGAAGAGCATGTGCGCCTGGGCGACCTCTACCTCATCATGGCATCGCGCGGCTGCCCGTACAGGTGTACCTTCTGTTTCAATAATTTCTTTGCTCGGCTACCGGAGGAGAAGAGCGGCAAGTATGTGCGCCTGCGCAGCGTAGAGCACACCATAGCCGAGCTGAAGCAGGCTACCCGCAGGTACAAGGTGCACAAAGTAGACTTTCAGGATGATGTCTTTGCCACTAGCAAAAAGTGGCTCAAAGATTTTGCCTATGAGTATAAAAAAGAGATCAATCTACCCTACAATATCCTGACGCACCCCCGCTATATGGACGAGGAGACGGCAGGCTGGCTCAAGGAGTCTGGCTGCGAGTGGGTACAGATGGGCGTACAGAGCATGGATGAGAACTTTAAAAAAGATACGCTCATGCGCTATGAGAAGTCTGATCATATCAGCCGTGCGCTGGATGTGATGCAGCGCTATGGCCTCCGCGCCAAGGTAGACCATATGTTTGGCCTGCCTGATGAGCCGATATCTGCACAGGAGACAGCCCGCGAGCTCTATGCCACACATCATCCTAAGCGGATACAGACCTTCTGGACCTGCTACCTGCCGGGTACTGACATGATGAAGGAGGCCGAGCAGAAAGGTGTGCTGACACCTGAGCAGGTGCACAAGATCAATGAAGGCGAAGACTTTTATTTCTTCCGCAATACGGACAATGTAAAGGACAAAGACCTGATGGATAAGTATAAAGCCTATGAGGTCATCTTCCGTATCATGCCGGCGCTGCCCGAGCGGTGGCGCTCACGCATCCGCATAGAACATGTGCGCTATGTACCGGGATTTCTCGTGCGCCCACTAGCTATGGCAGCAGACCTGGTCACTAATTTTAAATTGCGCAATCCGGAGTTCTCTGCATACGCCCTGCACAACCTGTATCATCTCTATAAATTTGCGATGAAGAAAGTAGGCATCAAAGTAGGGCCCGCTACGCCGGTCATAGACCCGACGGTGGTGCCGGACTTCAGCGGCTTTGCAGCTGGCACAGCACCTTCGCAGGGAGATGTCCTTGAGGCACAAAAACTAAAAGCAGTCTGATCATTACAATAATCGAAGCGAAATATGGCAAATACAGAACGCATCTACGGAGAAGAGATCTTCTTCAACTTTCAGGAGTATGACTATGACACGATAGAGCAGCACAAAGATCTGGTACATCAGATACAGACCGGCGAGTTGCATGGCTTTATCATGAAAAATGTATTCTCTCCCGCAGAAGTAGAAAGCCTCAAATCATTTGTGTCTGAGCTGACAGATGAGGACCTGATGCCGACCCCATCCGGCAAAATATTTCCATCACCCTTTGCTACTATCACGGATACCGGTGAGCGGCTGGATAGTTACTATGACAAGCTGGCCCGCCTGGACAGCTATAAGACTCAAAAAGGTATAGTACAGACACTCTCTGACAGGCTCGGCCGCTTTTTTGCCACCGTAGGGGGCAACTATAGCGTAAGCATCCCATACAATAAGATCAAGGACAAAGCAGTGGCTCCCGGTACCTTCCGTCTCTTCTACCCGGGTATGGGTGGCCTGCACGTACACTGTGGCAATCTCTTTCAGGCGCAGAGCATGTTCTTCTATTCCCTTATCAAAAATGATATAGATATGGACGGCCAGCTCAGCTATTTCGTGGTACTACAGCAGTCAGAGGAGGGCGGCGAACTCACTATCTACGATATGCTGTGGGATAAAGTAAAACGCAAAGACAGTCCTGAGAATAATGAATTTGTGATAGATGATGATGGCAAAGAGATATATGTAGATACGCTAAAAAGCTTTGCGGTAAGACCCAAACCGGGCGACATCCTTGTCTTCTCCGGCGGGCCTATCTGGCATAGGGTCGAGAATATCAAAGGAGCCAACAAACGTATCACCTTCGGCGGATTTCTCAATTTCTCACGGGATAATAAAGAGCTCTACTACTGGTCCTGATGAGTAGGTCTCAAAAGTTACTTTTCCTTCTGGCCTTTTCTATTTTGCTGGTAGGCCGGCTGTGGATAGCCGGCAGAGGCTATCTGGATGATAGTGACGAGTGGCTCTATCTGTGGATCCACGGCCATTGGGCAGAGTTTTGGCAGCCTGCTACATGGGGGGCATGTATGAAGCACATGCAGGCTCAGCCTCCTGATATCGCTATCAGGCTGATCCAGTATCTCACTATCCTGCCTCTGTCGCAGCTGTCAGGCCATCAGATGCTGCATCAGCAAAACCTCTACTACGTAGGACTATACAATATCATAGCCTCTCTGCTGGGTGTTTTTGTGTTCTTCCGCATACTGCGCCGGCTGGATGTGAGCTATGAGCTAGCCACGGCAGGCATGTTTATGCTCGGCGCCTTATTGAATTATAATATCTACACCCGCCACCTGCTTCCCTATGATTATGCGCTGTTGTTTCACCTCTTATCCCTGTATATCCTTCTGCACCCCTCACTCTCACGCCGGCGCGTTATGGCAGCAGGCCTGCTATCAGCCCTGGGGCTCACCACATACATCGGTAGTTTTATACTCGTGGGTATCTGCGGTAGCTATCTGATGACCAGGCAGGCTACAGGCCTGAGGGAGCGCATAGCACGGGGCGTATTGTTTGCCCTTCCGTTTGTCCTGCTATATAGTATATATGAGGCGCTGGCACATGCCAATGGGCAATCTTATTTTCAGGCTATAGGCACTTATTATGATGGCGTATATACCGAGGCCAGCCTGGACGAGGGGCTGATATATGCCGGACTGTATTTCTACCTGGTAGAGCGCCTTTGGGGGGTGTTGATATTGTTATTCTTCATGGCCGGGGTGGCGCTGCTCTACCGCCAGCCGGGGCGCAGGGATACCAAGATCCTGCTATCGCTCGGCATAGCCGCATATCTGGTATACGGATCTCTGGTTTACTTTTTTCACCAGTTGCCATTCCATGGCCGGATACTCCACTACTATTATCCATTTATCATTCTAGGTGTAGTAGTAGCGGCCTCCTGCATACGTGTACGTGGCACTTATGTCGCACTGGCCCTGATACTCTTCGCTACGGTCAACTATGGTTATGTGCTCCATGGCCTGAATGACATCGTCTACCCCCGCCAGGTCATCTATGAGCAGCATCTTTTTGCCCGGCCTGATACCGTGCACCTGAGCCACTATGAGGAGATACCACATAGCCTGGACTACACAGACCGCGCCAGCTGGTATATAGATAGCGTAGGTCCGGCCCGGCTACCATCCGGGGAGTACCTGCTGGTCAATGTTGCCTTTCTGCGGCACTATCCTGATGATTTCATAAAAGAGTATAGCCCCTATCACATGGCCGCTGGTGATAGCCTGATATATGAGGGTACCCATTTTCAGTCACATCCGGCCTATACCCTGGAATATTGTACCCGTCAAGCCCGGCAGTTTTTCACCACAGAGAAAGTAAAGATCCGCGTGATCAGAAAGGCTACGCATTGATCACTCAGAAATGGACTGCATAGATAATGCTGCAAATTGGATAAATTTATGACTGGACCTATGGCCCGGCCCGGAGGGCAGCACACACATCACACTATGCGCAAAAAGCTACTGACCATAGAGGAGGCCGAAAGTCTCTCTCTTCATGACATAAAGCAATGCTACAAAGGACATATCAATCCTGTGTATGAAGATGTCTTCTCCACCTTTGCTATAGGCCAGGAGCTGGTAGATCATGCAGAGGGCGTATGGCTCCATACCAAAAGCGGTAAAAAAATACTGGATGCTACCGGCGGCCAGGGCGTGCTCAATCATGGCCACAACCACCCCCGTATCCTCGCAGCACGCATCAGGTATCAGCAGCAGCGCAGGATGGAGGTGCACAAAACTATCTTCTCTCCCTACCTCGCCGCGCTGAGCAGCAATGTAGCAGCGATGCTACCGGAGGGGCTGGACTATCCTTTTTTCTGCAACTCGGGGGCAGAGGCCGTAGACGGAGCTATCAAGATGGCCTATAAATACCATAAAGGATCACGCTCAAAAATATTGTACTCAAATATCTCCTATCATGGCAAGCTGCTCGGCGCAGGTAGTGTGACCGGCTCTAAGGAACTCCATTTTGAGTTTCCCAAAATACCCGGCACGATGCCATACGAATACGGTAGCCTGGAGTCTATCAGTCAGCTGATCCGTCAGTACCGGCGGGCAGACGGATCGAGTGATGTCTATGCGCTCATCATAGAACCATTCTCTGCCAGCACCTTCCGCAGCTGCGACGGCCACTTCCTCAAAACACTCCGCCAGATCTGTGATGATGAAGATATCGTACTGATCTTTGATGAGGTATTCACCGGCTGGTGCAAGACGGGTAATGTATTTTACTTTATGGATCATGGTATCGTACCAGATATCCTGACCACCTCCAAGTCTCTGGGTGGAGGTAAGTCCTCCCTCTCGGCCTTTGTATCAGGCAGCAAACTGCTGAAGAAAACCTTTGGCAATCACAAAGACTTTGTCCTGCACTCTACTACCTACAATGGATTTGGTGAGGAGTGTGCCACGGGTATAGAGGCGCTGAATATCATAGCAGACGATGACTATGTGACCCGCGCGCGCAGGATAGGAGAGATCACCGAGGCCAGGCTGAAGCAGCTCGCAGCCAGCTATCCCGGCCAGGTGAAAGGATACAGCGGCTGCGGAGCTCTGTACTCTATCCATCTGGATATCAAAACGGAGCTGCTGGACAAGGTACTAAAGCTCGTACCTGTAGATATGCTGCAGCAGGATCAGTTTGTGACGCAGGTAGTACTGGCCAGCGTCACTGATTGGCTCTTTGCCCATCATCAGGTATACGTACAGTTCACACCACGTGGTATCACCTTCTCTCCGCCGCTGATTATAGCGGAGTCTGAGATAGATTATTTCTTTGACTCCCTGGCGGCTACTCTGGATGCCGGCTTCATCGCTACGACCACAGCATTTGTGTCAAACCGGTTTTTAAAATTCTTCAAAAAATAGACGCCCAGCTACGATGCAGATGTTTGACAATACGCGGAAGGACCTGATAGTAAATAGTCGGGGGGAGCGCTATATAGATTACCGCAGTACACTGTCTCCGCGGTTTGGGCTGGTGTGGCTGCACATAGGGCTGGGGTATGCTGCACTCGCGGCGATACTGGTATGTCTCGTATACCTGCAGCAGCAGTACATGTCCTGGTGGTGGCTGTCCGTGCCGGCAGGTGGCTTTATGGTAGGGTATGCAGTAGCTTATATACACCTTTTCACGCACGAGGCGTCTCACTACAATATCGCTGCGGGTAAAGAGACCAACGATTTGCTGGCCAATCTTTTTCTCGGCTCTCTGGTAGGCATGGACATCAGGTTTTACCGCTCTATGCACCTGCTGCACCATCAGTACCTCGGCACTACGCGTGATACTGAGAAATCCTACTTTGAGCCGGTGTCCACGCGCTTTATCATAGAGTCTCTCACAGGTATCCGGGTATGGAAGGTGATGACCCACCGCAATAAAAATGTACAGCTCAACGATGACGGCTCTGCCGCAGATGTGATAGCGCGCAATAAGAGGATGTTTTTGGCATCGGCATTTTTGAATGTCGCTTTTGTGGTGGCTTTCCTTCTGGCAGGCTACTGGCAGGCGGCATTGGCCTGGCTCATAGGTATGGGCTCTGTGTTTCCCTTTCTGGCCTCTGTGCGGCAGATACTGGAGCACAGGCAGGAGGCCGCCGACAGTGCGGTAGACTACAACACAGTAGACCACGGTGCGTCACATCGCATGTTTGGAGATGGGCTGCTGGCTATCACCCTGGGTCCTGCGGGGTTCAACAGGCACTTGCTGCATCACTGGGACCCTCAGGTTTCCTACACGCGGCTCAGGGAGGTAGAGGATTTTCTGTCAGATACGCCACTCGGCAGGAGCATAGAAAAAAGCAGGACCACCTATCTCAAAACATTTGCCAGCCTTTTCCGGTTTTGATAGTGTGATAATATAGGCAACATCTGGCCTCAGCGTAGCGGCCAAATCACAAATAAATCTTATTTTCCCCCAGACTAATACTGAGGAAGGTCATGAAGGTATGTATCATACGCCCTGCGGTTATCCACAAGGAAGTGGCCTTCTCGCATATGCCCTCGCCACCGCTGGGCCCTGCCTACGTGGCGGCCATACTGCGGCAGGCAGGCCATGAGGTACAGGCTATAGATGCAGCAGTAGAGGGCTTTTACGATGTAGAGCCCTTCGTATTCAATACACATATCTTTGGCCTCAATCCTGAGCGGACTGTAGCCATGATAGCACCGGATACGGAGGTGATCTGTATCAGTCTGATGTATACCAATAGCTGGTACCTGGACCGCGAGGTGATAGCTCTGGCCCGGCGCAGGTTTCCGCAGGCCATCATACTGGGCGGTGGTGAGCATGCCACTGCAGTGCCTCAGTACTGCTTTGATACTGCCCCAGGATTGGACTATATAGTGATGGGAGAGGGAGAGGCCTCAGTGGCAGATCTGCTGGACTGTGTGGCGCGCGGAGAGCAGCCGCAGGATATAGCCCGCGTAGCATACCGCACTGATGCTGGTATCCGGATCAATACCTTCAGCCGGAGGATCAAGCGCGTCACCGAGGTAGACAAACTGCCTTGGCCGGCCTGGGACCTTTTCCCGCTGGATAAATACTTTAACTACAAGGTCACATATGGCGTCTATCGCGGCAATAACCTGCCTATACTCGCCTCGCGCGGCTGCCCTTATGACTGCACCTTCTGCTCCAGCCCACTGATGTGGGGCAAAAAATATGAGCTGCGCGAGGTGAAAGATGTGGTAGATGAGATGGAGTACTACTACAAGACCTGGCAGGTAGTGAGTTTTGACTTCTTTGACCTGACCGCCATTATCTACAAAGACTGGATCATATCCCTCTGTGATGAGATCATATCCCGTGGCATGCAGATATCCTATCAGATACCTGCCGGTACGCGGGCAGAGGCTATAGACTACACCGTAGCCCGCAAACTCTACGACTCAGGCTGTCGCAATATCACCTATGCACCTGAGTCCGGATCGCCCAGAGTGCTACGGGCTATCAAAAAAAGAGTCAACCTCTCCCAGATACTGCAGTCTATCAAGTATTCAAACCAGGTAGGTATGAATATCAAGCTTAATATCATAGTCGGCTTCCCTGATGAGACACATCTGGATGTGTGGCGCACCATTTTCTTCCTGGTACAAAGCAGCTGGTACGGAGCACATGATATGTATCCCGGCGTTTTCTCTCCCTATCCGGGTAGTGCACTGTATGACCGACTAGAGCAGGAGGGCAAAATAGACATCTATAGTGATGACTACATCCTGCAGATAGTGAGCTCACACGATCTCTGGCCGGGCCAGACCTACAACGATGCGATGAGCGCCACCTCTGTCAAAGTATATACCCTGCTCATGTTCTTTGCTTTTTATGCCAGCAACTTCCTCTTCAGGCCGCAGCGCATTTACAGGCTATTGAGAAATCTGTGGTCTAACCAGCATGAGTCCCGCGCAGAGTTAGTACTCGCTCAGACCTTTACTAAGTTTAAACTATCTAAATCGGAGACACCTCCTGCCAAAGAGCCCGTGCTGCAGAGCTAGTTGGCTTTAGGTGACTTTATATTGATGAGTATCTGATTGAGCTTTGCCATAAACGTGGCATCACCCTCACCCTGTGCCGGAAATCCAAAGAAAGAATAGTACTGCAGCAGGTATCCGTTAGCTGTGAGTATAGCCTCTTTTTGAGCTTTGAATCGCAGCGGATCTGCAAACTCGACATCATGCGGCTCCTCCACCCTGTCATGGTCAGCGTCTATCCTATATCTGATAGCAGTAGTATCTGTCACACAGCTTTTGTGGTCGTCTATAGATTTGCCATTTCCATGCGGCAGAGCAGCCTGATATATCTCTGAGTTGCGCCTTTGGCGGATCATAGTATATATCGCGGTATAGCTCAGCGGGTTGCTTTGCCTGTCTACATAGTAGCTGCAAAACATAGGATCCAGCAGGTACATACGATCATCCAGCACCACGCCCACAGCCGTATGCAGGCCAAAAAATTTACCAGCATTATCTTTGGTAGAAAAATTAAAAGACCCCGCAGAGATACCCAGATCACTCAGCACAGCTACTGTAAAACTGGCATACTCGCTGCACAGGCCGGACATCTGATCTGTACTATAGGCTATGTATTTCTCACGGGCCGTCAGCTTGGTTTTGTCCATATCGGTATGAAAGTCGCCCTCACGGGTGGTCTCATATACTAGTCGAAGTGTACGTTTTATTTTTTCCCATGGATCTTTGAGCCCCTTGGTGCTGGCTACAAATTGATCGTACTCCTGACCAGCCTTGACAGGATCCTGTGGCTTATACGGCAGGTATTTAGGGCAGTAAAATTGCGTAGAGTCAAACTTGGCCCTCAGTGCCTACCACTTTGCCTTTGATACGGAGCCCATCCATTCATTTATCATGGTCTGAAACTCTGCGGTGATCTGCTCACAGCATGCACGATCTTTTGATGTGCGCCATGTCTGAGGCTTTACCTTGTAGGCTTGTTCGCTTTGAGCATACCCGGAAAAGGGGATGCTATAAAAGACAACCCCTACGACAAAAGCTAAAAAAAGGCGGAGCATATGCCTACCGCCAGGATCTTTGAAAACCATTTGATTACGAAGATACGCAAAAAGTGCGTCTATTTCACCCCGTTTGAAGGCTAGGAGAGCGGCTTTAACACATTCACCAAGGTACTGACAGGAGCCTGCAGCATGCTATGGGGGCCATAGCAGCTCATCCAGCAGTGAGGGCAGCGGTCCCGCCGCACCTCTTCCAGCATACGGACCACCTCGGGCTGGTGATAGTCGCTGAGCTCAAAACCCTCACTGAGCTTTTTGATAGGTGGCAGGTACATGCATGGATGCAGGTCGCCATTGGCCATGATATGAGCCGAGGAGAGCCCCACGTCACATGGTATCACATTGGTTTTACGGCCCTTGCGCAGAAACAATACACCCAGCTTGATATACCACCGTACCAGTATCTCACCGAGCGCAGACACTTTATATTCTTTGTATATGGTCTCCATAGAGTCCGCTATACGGCCATACGTTTCTGTCGTAGCTGCATCATCTGCAGTCAGAAATATACCTCCGGTATGCATAAAGGTCACAGCCTTTATTTTATCGCGGTATTTGCGGAATGAATTTTTGATGAACTCATGATTTCCTTCGGCCACTGTGATGCCGAAATGGCACTCTATGTCATTGGCTATCAGTAGATCATATGTCTCCATGCATTTGGCATAGTTGCCCTTGATACCTCGTATCTCATCATGCACCTGCTCATCTCCATCCAGGCTGATAGTGATAAAAATGTCGCATCCCACCTCACGTTTCATCAACTGGGCAAACTCCAATATCCGCTGTGGCAGTAGCCCGTTGGTAGTGAAAGTCAGTATCCTGAGCCGTGGGGAAAGCTTTTTGATCAGGTCCACCAGCATAGGAAACTGATTGTAACTGGATATTTCACCTCCAGTCAGCGCCAGCCACAGCAGGTGTTTATCCATCTTTTTGAGAAAGAGTTCAAACTGCGCCAGGTCTATTTTCTGCAGGTTCTCTTTTTTGATCTTCCAGATATCGCAGTACAGGCATTTTGAGTTGCACTGCGTAGTGATCTCTACCACGGCCTTGTAGGGTATGATACGGCTCCTCTGCCCGGTCAGCTTGTAGTAGAGGTGCTGCACGTTTATCCGGGCCAGATCTGCTATGGTCGCCAGCTTCATCTTACTGCCGTTTGAAGGGAATAGGAAAACGGCATCAGCAGGCCACTCGTCATCCGTTTTATTACGCCTGGCTCTATATCATGTATGTGCTCTGTCAGCATTCGCAGTTACGTTATTATCCCCGAGGCTGAAATATACATATTGACTGAATAATATGAAATGCCGGAGCCGCTATGATGGAGGCCGGGCCTCCCAAGAGTTTTTTTAAATTTGTGGAAATCACTTTTACCTCTACTAAAATAAGCCAAAAACAATGGTCAAGGCGGCGCTCTTCAGATTTATTTTGGCCCTGATCATTATTGTAGTTTTAGAGAGCATAGGCTATATCGGTATCGCACTGAATAGCCGCTCTTTTGACAACCTGGCCAATAAGTCCTACTCTCGTATCAGGGCTATGCTCATGGCAGACAGGGATCCCGCACTGTATCCCAGGTATCTCTCACTGCCCCACCTGGGCTACATACCATATCCCGGCTATCAAAAGAACGGCATAGAGCAGCATAATGGTGATGGCTACCGCGGAGGCCTGGTGCCCAGGGAGCGCGATGGCAAATATCGCGTGCTCTGCCTGGGTGGCTCTACCACTTATGGCTACGGCGTAGACTCTCCCGGCCAGACTTATCCTGCACAACTACAGCAGCTGCTGGATGCTCATATCCGGCATGACAGCTCCCTCTCTCGCAGGTACACAGGCGCCGAGGTGATCAATGCAGGCATAGAAGGTGGTACTACCGGAGAGGAGCTGCAGCAATATTTATTTAAGTACAGGTACTACAGGCCTGATGCCGTAGTGGTGCATAGTGGTATCAATGATGCCCTGCTGAGTTCGGGTTCTGATCCGGACTTCCAGCTGGACTACACCGATACGCGGCGCCTCCTATACCATCTGGAGCCGCTGGGCCGGCCGCTACGCTTTATGATGCACTCCCGCTTCCTGAGCTTCCTGATCATCCGGTTATTCTATGATGACTTTGCAGAAAACGGCGGCAGGGATGAGTTTAAACACAATGGCAGGCAAACGTATGTGCACTGGTCTCATGTCTGCCTGGACAGCATCATAGCCCGCAAGAACTTTGAGTATTACCCTTTCTACAGAAATAGCCGGAGCCTGTATAGCGAGATAGTCCGTGACAGTACCCTATTGATCGTCCTGCCCAATTTTCTGAATGATAGCTGCAAATTTGTGCAGTCCAGTGCCCGCTATGCAGCCTGCTGCGCGCTGAATGTATCTTTGTCACATCAGCTGTGCGATGAGTATGGAGGGATTTATATCCCATTTCAGTTTGCCGACATCAGCGATACCTCCTGCTGGATAGGAGATGACTGCCACCTGACCGCCAGGGGCGAAAGAGCCAAAGGAAATACGATATTTATACACCTTCGCCAGCAGTTATCAAAAATCCCTGGCTCAGATAGATGATCTCTGTGACCTCATATAGCCTCGCCCCCATACAGGGTCCGCTGCAGCAGGATGACCTGCTGCACCTGCTCAGGCGCTGCCTGTTTGGCGTAGGGCACAGGGAGTTGGCTGCGTTTAGTGGTCGTGATATCGGCGCCATCATGGATATACTGCTGCGCCAGTCGGCACAGGGCCCGGTACCTGTACAGGATGACCCGGACCGCATAGATCCGCTGGTACCTCGTGGGCGGCCATGGATACACGCGCCCTATGAGGACGAGAATATAGATAAAAGCCGCAGGGATGCTCTCAAGTCATGGATAGCAGGCCTGATGATCACCAGAGACCACTCCCTGACGGAGAAAATGACACTTTTCTGGCATAGCAATGTGGTGATCGAAATGGATATCGTAAAGGATAGCCGCTACAGCTACAGATATGCCAGCATGGTGCGCTCCCACGCACTGGGCAATTTCAAAGATCTGATCACTGAGGCTACTACTGACCCTGCCATGCTCGTATACCTCAATGGCAACTCAAACGCCAAAGGCGCACCAAACGAAAACTACAGCAGGGAGCTGATGGAGCTCTTTACTATAGGCAAGGGATATGCATCAAACTACACGGAAGAGGATGTAAAGAGTGCGGCTCGTGTCCTGACCGGATGGACGGACGATAAAGAAAAGATTCAGGCGGCCTTTCACCCCGAGCGGCACGATACAGCAGACAAGAGGTTTTCAGCCTTTTTTGATCACGCTGTCATACGCGGGCAGCAGGGGCCAGCGGGCGCCACTGAGCTGGCAGACCTCATAGACATGATATTCAAAAAGGAAGAAGTCGCCAGGTTCTTTTGCAGGAAGCTATACAGGTACTTTGTATACCATGTCATAGATGACCGGGTAGAGGCAGAGATCATAGGACCTTTGGCGCGGATATTTGCCAGCCATGACTATGAGGTGGCACCAGTACTACGTGTGCTGCTCAGCAGTCAGCATTTTTATGACCGGGTCTTCAGAGCGGCTATGGTCAAAAGTCCTGTAGACTTTTTTATAGGGTCTGCGCTGCAGTTTGACCTTGAGTTTCCTGCAGATCCTAGTCAGAGCTTGCTGGCTTATGCATTTTTTTATTTCAATATGCTGGGCCTCCTCATGGGCGTGGGAGACCCTCCCTCTGTAGCGGGGTGGCCTGCGTACTACCAGGCACCTAAGTACAGCCAGTGGTGGATCAACTCGTATACGCTGGGCCTGCGCAAGATGTTGATCGAAGCACTGGTATCGCGAGAGGGCCTGGCATGCAATGGGCCGGTGCTCAGATTTGATTTTATACGCTGGGTGCAGCAGCTAGGGCCGGTGCAGGATGTAGACGGCATGATAGCCCACAGCCTCAGGATATGCTGCGCAGCAGACGTCAGCGCCCAAACCCTGGCTAAACTAAAAGGCAGGCTGCTCCAAAGTACGACAGAGTCAGAATGGATGGCAGCATGGCGCCGCATCCTGAGTGGCACCGCCGATACATCGACAAAAAGCAATATAGATAAAGACCTGAGGGCTTTTTTTAAAGCTGTGGTCAATATGCCTGAATATCATATGATGTGAGGGGCCTTTTTTTGTAAAAATCATTAGCTTCACGAAAACAAAAAATCTTCCAGAAAAAATGGCTGTCGTCCCTTCGTATAGTCTGGCTCCGGTGAGGGGGATCCTGCAGAAAAAAGATACGCTGCACCTGCTGCGGCGTTGTCTCTTTGGCGTGGGTCATAAAGAGCTGGCACATTTTTCGGGCAAGACCATAGAGCAGTGCATGGATATCCTGCTGCGCCCCTCTCCCGCACCGCCGGAGGTGGTAGAAGAGGACTATGATGAGATAGACCCGCTAGTGCCCAAAGGCAAGACCTGGGTACACGCACCATACGAGAGCACGGCAGTAAACTATGGCCGCAAACTCATGCTCAAGATGTGGTGGACCGGGCAGATCATAAACCGAGATTTCTCCCTGAGAGAAAAAATGACCCTCTTCTGGCACAATCATTATGTGACTGAGCTGGACGTGGTCAAAGATAGCCGCTACTCCTATCAGTATATAGCACTGCTCAGGGCACATGCACTGGGCAATGTAAAGAAGCTGATCACAGACGGCACCACTACACCGGCCATGCTGGTATATCAAAATGGCAACTCCAGTACCAAAGAGGCTCCTAATGAAAACTATGGCCGCGAGCTGATGGAGCTATTTACCCTGGGCAAGGGGCATGGGGTCAACTATACCGAAGGCGATGTCAAGGCGGCCGCCCGCGTACTGACCGGCTGGAAAGATGATAAAGATGCGATCAAAGGTGTCTTTTATCCCGATCTGCATGATGATACTGACAAGAAATTCTCTGCTTACTTTGATAATAAGGTGATCTCTGGGAGAAAAGGTGCTGACGGCGCTAATGAAATAGGTGATCTGATCGAACTTATTTTTTCGCGCAAGGAGGCTGCCAGGTATATCTGCCGCAATCTCTACCGCTGGTTTGTATACTCCAAGATAGATGAGGAGGTAGAGGCTCGCATCATCACTCCGCTGGCAGACATCTACCGCCAGAGCAATTGTGAGATCATACCCGTGCTGAAGACGCTCCTGAGCAGTGAGCATTTCTTTGATGCCGTATTCAGAGGCTGCCTGGTCAAAAGTCCTGTGGACTTTCTGGTGGGTGCCGCACAGCAGGTGAATGTGAAGGTATATGATACCAAGGCTAATGTCTATACGGACCTCGTTCGCTGCCACGAGCCCTGGCTACAGTTTCACCTCTATCTGGAGGATCTGTCCCAGCGCATAGGAGACCCGCCTAGTGTGGCGGGCTGGGCAGCATACTACCAGGAGCCCAAGTTTCACCAATGGTGGATCAACTCTGCCTCCCTCAGCCTCCGCTCTAAGATACTGGGCGGGCTGTCCACTCATGAGGGTCTGGTATTCAACGGGCCTCGTGTCAGCTTTGACTTTATATCGTTTGTGAGTGGCTTTGCCGATCCGGCCACTGTAGATGCATTCACAGATGACTGTACCGACCTCATGCTGGCAGTGCCTATCAGCACCCGGTCAAAGGACAAACTAAAAGCCACCCTGCGGTCTAATATGCAGTCTGACCGAGACTGGAAGAAAGCCTGGCAGTCCCTCAGGAAAGATCCCGAAAATATGGAAGCGCGCTCAGTACTGGAGACCCGTCTCACACAGTTTTTCAGAGAGGTCATGAATCTGACCGAATACCAAATGATGTAATCATGAACAGGAGGAAATTCATAAAAAACACATTGATCACCGGATCTGTCCTGCCATTCCTGGGTGTCATGTCTGCCTGCCAGCCACCGAGGTCCAAAGGCAAGGGTAACCGGATACTCGTGGTCATACAGCTGCTGGGGGGCAATGACGGGCTGAATACACTGATCCCTGTAGATCGCATGGACAAGATAGCCGCCGCCCGGCCCAATATCTATATACCAGAAAATAAGGTCCTGACACTCAAGGGTACATCTGCCGCCGGCCTGCATCCCTCCCTGGCCGGGATCAAAGACCTCTATGACAATAAGTGCGTCACATTTGTGCAGGGAGCCGGATATGACAATCCTAACTACTCACACTTCCGCTCATCTGATATCTGGCTCACCGGCTCAGATGCGGGTAGGGTTTTGTATACAGGCTGGATGGCCAGGTTTCTGGAGTCTCGCTACAAAAACTATCCGGAGGGATTTCCCAATCCAAAGAGTCCCGACCCTCCGGCCATCAAGGTGGGAGACACGGGTACCTTCCTCTTTCAGGGAGATGCGCTGGACATGAGTATCGTGATCAACCCTGTAGCAGGACTGGAAAACTCCGATACCGACCCTACAGGCAGCGAGCTGCAGAGCTACGCCACAGCCGAGGTCAAAAGCATCCGCGAGATACTCCTCCAGACCGACCGCTACTCCAAGACCATACAGAAGGCGATGAGCAATACATTTGCACACTCATCCCTCTACCCCAAGGCCGGAGAAAACACACTCGCAGACCAGCTCAAAGTGGTGGCCAAACTGATCCATAGCGGCCTGCAGACTCCGGTCTATATGGTAGATCTCAAGGGATTTGACACGCACGCTGAGCAGGTCAGCTCATCAGACCCGACCAAGGGAAACCATGCGGATCTATTGCATAAACTATCTCAGGCTATCACATGCTTCTGGGATGATATCAATAAAATGGGCCGCGCTGATGATGTGGTAGGCATGTCCTTTTCAGAGTTTGGCCGCAGGATAAAGTCCAACAGCAGCTATGGCACTGATCACGGCTCCAGCCAGCCCATCATGTTCTTTGGCGAGGGGGTACAGTCGGGTATCATAGGAGCCAATCCCGAGATACCGGACAAAGTGACCGTAGACGATAATCTGGCTAAACAGGTTGATTTCCGGGCAGTATACAGCTCTATGCTGCGAGGTTGGTTTGATGCTCCGGATCAGGTAGCAGCCAGTGTCTTTGGTGGTGATTTTCCTGATTTGAAGATTTTCCGGTCCTGAGATCCATAGCCATGGCGGCACAGAAAACAGCGGCAGCATGAATCGTTTGTTATCCCGTTCACACTTTCTCGCTATACTGGCGGGCGCCCCGGCTGCCGGCCATACCGGCACCCATGAGCCCGATAGCCAGAGGCCGCGCACTGCGCTGCAGCCATATACCGGGCCGTGGGATAGTGACAGGCTGCTGCACCTGCTCCGGCGCTGCCTCTTTGGCGTCACGCCGGCAGATCTCAAGAGGTTTGCAGGGCTGGACCTTGATGCTTGCCTCGATATCCTGCTCACACCGTCTTCTCCCGTCGCACCTCCTGTCAATGCATACAACGATGCACACTATACAGACCCGGATGTGCCATTTGGCCAGACCTGGGTCCATGCATCCTTTGGAGATCCCGATGGCCCGCAGGAGGGCAAACGTGTAGATAGCCTCAAAGCCTGGTGGGTGGGCTGTATGATACATCAGGACCACAGCCTCACGGAGAAAATGACCTTATTCTGGTCAAACCACCTGGCAGCACAGATGTACCAGATGAAGGACTCCCGCCTGGACTATGGCTATTTGGCGCTACTCAGGGCCGGCTGCCTGGGCAACTTCAAAAAGCTGGTGCGCGATATGACCACCAATCCCGGCATGCTGGAGTATCTCAATACCAATGTCAATACCGCCAAGGCTCCCAATGAAAACTACGCCCGCGAATTGCAGGAGCTTTTTACGGTAGGCAAGGGGCCGGACTCCCACTACACTGAGGCCGATGTCAGAGAGGCTGCGCGTGTGCTGACAGGCTGGGAGACGGTAGATCGCCCGGGCGGTGTCTTCGCCGTTTTCAATGCACCTAATCATGATATCGGAGATAAAAAGTTCTCTGCCTTCTACGGTCATGCAGTGATCCGTGGCAGGACCGGAGCTGCAGGCACCACAGAGACTGATGAGCTGATAGATATGATCTTTGCCCAGCGGGCAGTAGCCATGTATACCTGCCGCAATCTCTACCGGTGGTTTGTATATCACCATATAGATGCACATACTGAGGCGCATATCATATCACCGCTGGCAGACATTTTCATCGCTCATGGCTTTGAGCTGCAGCCCACGCTGCGCGCGCTGCTCAGCGGTGAGCATTTCTATGATGAGTACCAGACAGGCTGCCAGATCAAAAATCCAGCAGAGCACCTGATAGGTGCCTATCGCCAGTTTGGCGTAGCTGACCCTGTAGACCTGCCGTCACGCTATGCCTCATGGTCTCACCTGGCCTGGCTCATGGGCCAGATGGGCATGAATCCCGGAGATCCGCCCAATGTAGCCGGATGGCCGGCTACCTATCAGACACCTGCATACAGCAGGCTCTGGATCAGCTCTACCACCCTCACCGCCCGAAACCAGGCTACAGACACACTGGCATCTGCTCACGGTATACAGTCAGATGCTATCTCTCTCCACTTTGATGTCTTGCGGTTCACACAGCAGCTGTCACAGCCGGAGGACCCTGACAGGCTGATAGCAGAGGCCTGGCGCATACTGTGCGCACCACCCGTCAGCACAGCGCAGCAGCACATCCTGCGGGATATACTGCTATCGTCTCAGGCCGCTGCACACTACTGGACCGCCGCATGGCAGGACTACTGCGCCCGGCCGGATGATGAGGTGGTACGCAGTGTCGTGACCAGGCGGCTCATACCTTTTTACACCTATATCCTGCAGCGCTCAGAGTACCAGCTGGCATAATCATGAAAAGAAGAGACTTCATACAGGTATCGGCACCCATCGTAGCAGGCACAGCACTCTCTCTGGGCCTGCGTAGTACACTGCGGCACCTACCCTACCCCGCCCATCGCGGTCATGATAAAGTACTCGTGCTGGTGCAGCTGGATGGTGGCAATGATGGGCTCAATACAGTGATCCCCCTGGACCAATACAAAGCGCTCTCTGCCGCTCGCAAAGACCTGCTCATACCAGACCAGAAAGTGATCCGGCTGAAGCACACAGATACTACAGCCTTTCATCCTGCTATGCCGGAGCTGGCGCGCCTCTTTGATGATGGCAGGCTCACTGTGGTACAAGGCGTAGGCTACCCGGATCCGGTCTTTTCCCATTTTCGCGCTACTGATATCTGGCATACTGCATCCGCATCAGGCCAGGTACTGGATACGGGGTGGCTGGGCCGCTATCTCGATAGCCGCTATCCGGGCTACCCGCAGCAGTACCCCACAGAGGCTGTACCTGATCCCCCTGCCATACAGGTAGGCAGTGTGCTGTCTACCAGCCTGCAGGGCCCACGGGTAGGCATGGGCATGACCGTGACCACTACCAGAGAGTTTTATGATATCGTGACCAGTGCGCAGGATATGGCCTCGGCGCGTCCTATGGCACAGGAGCTGGCATACATCAATAGTGTGGCCTCACAGACCAAAGACTACCTGGCGCGTGTCAAAAAAGCTGCCGGCCTCCAAAAGAATCTCTCGCGGCTCTATCCTGACCAGGGCACTAATCCGCTGGCAGATCAGCTCCGTATAGTGGCCCAGCTCATAGGTGGCGGCATGACCTGTCCTGTGTATGTGGTCAATCTGATGGAGTTTGACACCCATCACAATCAGGTAGACCACTCTGATCCTACACGCGGCACACATGCACACCTGCTTTCGCAGGTCTCTGCTGCTATAGCCGCCTTTGAGGATGACCTGCATCTCATGGGCCGGCAGGATGATGTGCTCGGCATGGTGTACTCCGAGTTTGGCCGCCGTATCAAGGCCAATGCAAGCTTCGGTACAGATCATGGCTCGTCGGGTCCTGTCTTCATGTTTGGGGCTCGCCTGCGCGGTGGATTGGTAGGAGTCAACCCTCATATACCTGATACGGTTTCTGTGGAGGACAACCTGACCATGCAGCATGATTTCCGTGCTGTATACGCTTCTGTTTTGAGGGGCTGGTTTGGTGTAGGCACGGAGGAGCTGAGCCGTATCATACCAGGCTCATATCCGGCTATGGATTTCTTTGTGTGATGCAGGCTGCTTAGTTCCGGTACATCCGCGACACCGTATAGCCTATGCCGTATGGCTGCTCTACGCAGTAGATGGCACCCTTCTCCGGTGTGATGGTAGCGCAGGTCCCTACTTTCTGTACGGTGTGGTATTTCGGTCCAGTCAGTTTGTACCAGACCAGGTGAGAGGCATCTCCACTCACGGTCAGGTGGTCTCCCTGCCGGATGATCTGGGGACGCGCGGGCTTTGGCCAGCTCCGCAGCAGGCGCGCCTTGTACGTGTATATATGCTTTGGCAGCTGGTACACAGCATTGGTACCATCGTGCAGGCGGTACTCCATCACATCCCTATTGTCCAGTGAGTCCGGTTGGTCAAAGAAACCATACCCTATCGCATAGTCGCCATTGGCAAAGTACTCCAGGTTACCCTGGCCATTTGCATAGTACGATAGCTGCGGCGCTACATATTTCACCAGCCGGGCCTTATGCGTTTTTTTATCCATGCTAAAGATCACCCCCTTGGCGTACTTGCTGCCTTCCTTTCCATTTGAGTAGAGGGAATATGTAGCGGACGTGCTATTGTCAGACAGGTAGTTGAGGTCATGTGGTGAGTACCACTCCAGCGTATCGCCATCTGCTACCAGTGGCATATCCCGCCCATTGATCTGCCATATCACATGGCCATCAGCTCGGGATATTTTGCCTATGCCTATCTGCTTCATAGCGTAGAGTATGTCTCCGTCATAGTCCCAGAGGGCCGAGGTGAGGCGGGTCCACTCCAGCAGGTCGGAGTTATTGGCGGCAAAGGCCTTCTTGCGTACAGCTTGCTTATAGTTAAAGAGATCCGGATCGAGGTGGTGCAGTGGGTTCCAGTTGAAAACGATACGGCCCGTAGAGTCCTGTATCTGGATGTGGTCATAGTTGCAGTGTACAGAGGTGTCTTTGTCATCGCCGGTATAGTCGCGCAGGTCCAGGTAGGTGTCGCGCTTCAGGTTTACCATTCGCTCACCACGGTCATTGAGCCTCAGGTCATGAAAGAACATGTTAGACCGCCTGGTATTGCTACGCACGGTATCAGCGGGCTGCATCTTTTCATTCAGCAGTATATAGGCCGCAAACTCCGGAGCGGATAGCTGCCCGGCGTGAAAGGGCTGACGGGAGAGTATTTTATAAAAGGTAAAGAACCGGCCATCTATCTTGCCATCCAGTGTGAAGTCATACCGGTAGTATCCATCCTTGGTATCACGCTCAAAAGCTGAATCAGAATAGAATGGCGTAGCTGTATACCACCGTGGGGGCCATGGCTCATCAGCATCTACTATCTGGACCGAGTTGACATAAGGCTTTTCTTGCTTCTTATTGTCAAAGCGCGCTACATTGTCAGTACTGAGCAGGATACATGTAGCGGTGTCATGATTGCTGCCAGAGGTCTCTACAGCCGGCAGGTAGATGAATGGGTCTACATCTCGCGGTGATGATGCAGTGCTGCGATCATCATGCTGGTGGCAGCCCTGTGTGCCCAGCAGGGCCAGGCAGATTATGGTAGCGAGATATAACCGTGGCATATCGGAGATTGATGTACAAATAAAGCGATTTACTCCCTATTGGCAGTTCCAAAAAAGTTAGGCCCCGCTGATGAATGTTACCTAACTTTATGGCGCTTTGATGTAGTTTTATGATACAGTAGGAGATAGGATGGACAAGAGACCGATTTTCAGCGATCCCGCCCGTCAAAAAGAGTTTGACGACAATGGATTTGTAAAGATACAGCTGCTCAGCCCCGCAGAGGCAGATGCGTTGTATGCGTTTTACGAGTCGGTCAGCGGCCAGCACTCTTCTGAGCACAGCCTCCATCATACTACTACAGAGACCCGTGACCGTGACCTCATACTGCGCGTAGACCAGCGGATCAAAGAGGCTTTCACTCCTGCATTGGCCCGGTATATGACCGGCTACAAGGGACTGGCCAGTTGTTTCCATATCAAAGAGTCGGGTACAGGCTCTGCTACAGGACTGCATCAGGACCCCACCTTTGTAGATGACAGCCGCTACTATAGCGCCAATATCTGGTGTGCCCTCCATGATATAGACAGTGCCAAGGGCAACCTCTACTTTGTAAAAGGTACTAATAGAGTGTGCTCTCTGCGCCCTGTGCCGTCCTATCCCAGCTACTACAGCGAGGTACAGGACATGGCGCGCGAAAACCGCATAGAAGTCCCATTGCAAAAAGGCGAGGCAGTGATCTTTCAGAATGCTACGATACACGGCGCTACGGACAATGTATCCGGCAGCAAGCGCCTGGCAGCTACACTGCTCGTGGCCTCGGAGGAGGCACAGTGGTGCATGCTGTACAATGAGGCCCACGAACAGACCGGCCGCCTGGCACGCTATGATCTGGATATGGATGCTTTCATAGACTTCAATATTCACCACCGCCCACCCATACAGGCGCTGCGTGGCGAGGAACCATATACCTTTCCCAGCCTGGACCGGGCACAGTTTGAGAAGCTCTTATTCCCGGATAGGGTGGAGCAGCGCCCTCGCAGGTCATGGTTTAGCTCTTTACTTCAATCTATCGGCCAATGAGTGCGCGCTTATTCATCTCAGAGGAGCTGCAGGAGCGCTTTGACCGCGACGGTTTTGTCAGTGTGCCGCTGCTCTCAGCTGCAGAGGCTGCCAGCCTGGCCGCGGCCTATGAGCCATACAGGGCTGTGCATGAGCAGATAGGGCTGCCATATATCACCACCAGCCACTCCAGTGACGCAGCTCTGATCACAGAGGTAGATGGTGTGCTGCAGCAGGTACTGGCACCGGCCATAGCGCGGGTCATGACCGACTACAAGCTCCTCTTTGGCAACTATCTGGTGAAGATGCCGGTAGAAAACTCTGAGAGCGATCCGCATCAGGATATCACCTTTGTAGATGAGCATCAGTACGCCTCTGTCAATATATGGGTAGCCCTGCAGGATACGACTGCATCCAATGGTGGGATGTACTTCCTGCCTGGCAGTCACCGCTATATGGAGGTGATACGCCCTACGCATCACTACCCCTGGGCTTATGAGCTGGTGAAGGGTGAGATACGCGAGGCCTCCATATCATTTGATGCGCGGGCAGGAGAGGCATTTATCTTTCACCACAGTGTGATACACGGCTCTCACCCCAATAGATCTGGCCACGTGCGTCTGGCTGCTGTCATGGCCGCCTACAGCGCAGCAGCTCCACTGATACACTACTACAGGCCCGAAGAAGCTCCGGATACGCTCCATGTATACGCCATGGACAAACCCGCCTACCTCTCCTTTGAAAAACAAAAACCACCGCGCCAGGGTGTACTCATAGATACCATACCCTATCACCCCATACAGCTAGACAAGGCTGCTCTATATACACTCATGCATAAAGATAAACCCCGCACCTGCACAGATCGCATAGCCGACTTTGTGAGAGGTGTATTCAGCCATGGATAGGAGGCCTGCCATATTCCGTGATCCTGCACTACAGCAGGCATTTGATGATGACGGCTTCGTCCGCTTCCGCCTGTTCACACCAGAGCAGGTGCAGCGGCTGCATGATTTCTATCTGGCTACAGAGGCCGCACATGAGGTGATAGCAGATCAAAAGAAATTTCACGCTACCAATGAGACCAGCAATGCCGCGCTGATAGCTGACGCAGACCGATTCATCAAATCTGTGATGGCAGAGGAGATAGACAAGCACTTCACAGGATACAAAACGATAGCGGCCAACTATCTGGTGAAGCAACCATCAGAGCGGTCGGTACTCGGCCCGCACCAGGATCTGCGCTTCGTAGATGAGTTGCAGTTTTACTCGCTCAATATCTGGGTAGCCACGGAGCCCACTCACAAGGCTAATGGTGGCCTCCGTTTTATCAGAGGTAGCCACCGCTGGCTCGACACAGTGCGCGCACTACCCTCCTACCCGTGGCCGTACAGGAGCATACAGGAGCAGCTTGATCCTTATTTTACAGATATACAGACGGAGGTGGGAGACTGTGTAGTGCTCAATCATGCCGCCATCCACGCCTCCTATCCTAACCTGTCTGACCATCGCCGCATAGCAGCTATCCTGGCCCTGATACCAGAGGGTGCAGATATCCGGCACTACTTCCTGCCGGAGGGCGACCCTGCCCGCGAGGTAGAGGAGTACACCATGACGCTGGAGGACTTTATCCATCTCAAGGTGGGCCAGCGCCCGGAGCATGCCACACTGGTGCGCACATTTCATCACGACTTTTCGGCTGTCGGCCAGGACTTCCTTGTGCGCAAGGCTGGTCCTGCACCTGCAGCCGCCATTCATACGAGTAGCCCATATGACCGATTCAAACAAAAACTATCAGCCCTTTTTAGACGCTCTTGATGCATTGGGATTCTGTTCTTTCCGCGTGTTTGATGATGCTATCATCCGGCAGCTCCGCGATCTGTACCAGCTGCACTTTGCCACGCGCGAGATCAGCGGGCTCTATGCCTCTCACAACTCTAATCCTGCAGAGAAGGGCTTGGCGGTGAGTCACGCCATACGCGATATAGTATCAGGTGTGCTGGATCAGGTGCTGTCGGACTATGAGTTTTTCCTTGGCCATTTTATGGTAAAAGGTGCTCATGAGAATAAAGCCTTTGCCCTGCATCAGGACTGGAATATAGTAGATGAATCTAAGCACAAGAGCTACCAGATATGGATACCCCTGCAGCTCACCTACGCGGCCAACGGCGGCCTGTATGTCGTGCCCGGCAGCCACAGGTTTTTTAATAATCACCGCTCCGGCAGCTACAGTATACCCGTGGTGCAAAACTGGGAGGGCATGAGCCGTATAGCCACTGATATCATCGTGCCTGCAGGCAATGTGGTAATGTACCACAACGGACTCTTCCATGCCTCGCATCCCAATACGACAGATGATATCCGCATGGCCGTGATCGTAAACTATGTACAGAAGAGTGCCCCGACATATTTCTTTCAGAAGAATGAGGCTAATGCCACTACAGACCTGTATAGCGTGACGGGAGACTCACTCATAGCACACCTGCCCGACCTGGAGAAAGGCATAGTAGGCGCAGACCTGCCGCCGGCAGGCAGTATGCCACTGAGCCCTATAGATAATCATGCAGTCACATACCGCGATCTGGAGCAGCACTATGATGCACTCTTCCGCTCAGCGGCACCGCAGGTCAAGCAACTGCACGTAGCCAAAGATCCTGCGCTGGAGCTGGAGCTGGATCAGAAGGGATACAAGGTCATTGACTTTCTGAATGAAGGAGAGGTGCTGGATTTCCGCAGCAAGTACGATTCCCTCTTTCGCGATCTGGACCGTACGCCGGGCCGCTTCACCACGCTACAGCATACTGACAATGCCACCAAGAAAAGCATCCATCAGTTCATCGTGCAACACACGAAGCGGGCCATGGATGAATTATTCCGCGACTATATCATACCGGTATCGCAGTACTATACCAAGAAGGCCCATACCTCTGGCGATATAGACCTGCACGCCGATAGCACGCTCCTGCTCAATCATCAGCTGGAGCCGCACTATGCTATCTGGGTACCCCTGGTAGATGTAGACGAGCGCAATGGCTGCCTCACGGTGATACCCGGTAGCCACCGCTACCAGCGCGCTATCTATGGAGGTTCCTTCCGCGGCAGGCAGGAGTCTCAGAAGGAACTGCTGCGTCACTCAGAGCTACCCATCCGCCTGCGGGCAGGCCAGGCCGTCATCTTTGACAATAACCTGCTGCATAACTCTACTGCCAATAGCACTGACCAGGACCGTATCTGCTTTACATTCCGGCTCACGCATACCGCTTCCGACTATTACAGCTTTATATGCCAGGACCCGTCACGCAGAGACCTCGATATCTATCTCGAGTCTCACGACTACTATATGAATGATATGTGGGACGGTGAGGGAGATCGTATCACCGGCAGGCACCGTGGTACTCTGAGAGATGCTATCAGAGAGATGCAGCCGTCGGAGCTCACACCACTGACCTGATCTATTGTCGCCTCCGTCTGAACCTGCCTAGCTCAGCTATCAGGCTCACTGTCTCAGCCAGTGCGCGATAGAGTGTTTTGATGCTACCTCCCTTAGGCGTACCGCCACCGCGCACCAGGTAGTCAGATGGCAGCTCTACAGGCACTGCACCCAGGTGGATCAGCTTTGAGCAGATCTCCGTCTCTACCAGAGAGCTGGATAGCTGCAGGTCACAGCGGTCCAGTTGGTCACGGGTATATACCTTCACCCAGTTTACATCGCGCAGGCTGATGCCGAGCAGTAGCTTATTAAAGGCCTTATTGCCCCAGGTCAGGATAGAGCGGTAGGCATTGTAGTTTGTCTTGCGGCGGTAAAAACAGTAGAACTCCTTTTCGCCAAAGGCCGGCACATCACACAGCAGCGCTACATCAAACTGCCCATCGCCCGGTATAGCGCACACGTATTGATATTGTGCGGCGGCGTAGCCTGTCCTGAGTGCGCAGCCTATGCCTTTATTAGCTGGGTGCTCCACATATCTCAGCTGTGGCAGTGTAGCAGCCAGCGCCCGGCACACATCTCCGGTTTGATCAGTACTACCATCATTGACCACTATCAGCTCATACCTGCCGGCGCATGATCGCATCACCTCCGCAGCCTGGCGTATCACACGCTCTATAGAGGTGCCCTCATTGTAGCAGAAAATGATGATGGAAAACTCCATTAGCGGATACTTATTTTTTCACCTCCCCGCTGCAGGGAGAGGATAGCATGCTCTATGATACTGATCACAGATAGTGCACTCTGCCCATCAGAGAGCGGAGCCGTCTGGTGCAGTATAGCCCCGGCAAAATCTTCCAGACAGGTCTTCAGAGATTCTATCACTTCAAATTTAGGTATGGAGATATTGCCCAGCCGGTAGTCTACCAGCGTTTTCTTGTCCTCATCTTCGGCTATACTATTATCAAACTCATATACCGTCAGTTTATTGGATGGCTCTATATCATCGTAGATGATCATCTTTTTCTCACCACCTATGATCATCCGGCGCATCTTGACAGGAGATGCCCATGAGGTATTGATATGTACCATCAGGCCCGAGTCATAGTGCAGGAAGAGGTATGCCAGGTCTTCTACATCATAGTCTTTATTCTTCTTGGCTATAGCGCTCACAGCAGAGGGGCGCTCATCTATCAGGTAGTTTATGATAGAGATATCATGGCAGGCCAGGTCCCACAGCACGTTGGTATGGCTCTGGTACACGCCAAGGTTGATACGTGTAGAGTCTATATAGCTCAGCTGGCCTATCTGGTCCTGGGAGAGGTAGGTCTTTAGTTTGCGCACAGCAGAGTTGTAGGTAAAGATATGATCTACCATCAGTACGAGGCTCTTCGCCCGTGCCAGTGCTACCAGCTCTTCTGCCTCTGCCAGTGAGGTGGTGAGAGGCTTCTCTGCCAGTACATGTTTGCCATGCTGCAGTGCTGCGCTGCACAGGGTGTAGTGCGTAGGTGTAGGCGTAGCTACGATCACTGCATGGATATTGCTATCGTCCAGCACCTGATCGTACGATCCAGCTATGCGTATCTGGGAGTATTGAGATTTTGCCTTTCCCGCCTTGGCCTCATTGGTATCATATAGCCATATATCTCCAAACGCCGGGTTCTGCACTATATTCCGCAGAATGTTGGTGCCCCAGTATCCGTATCCCAGCAGTGCTACATTTATCTTTTTGATGGCCATATTTTGTCTAAAAGCCGTCGCATAGCTCCCGGTCGTGGCGGAGGCAGCAGAGATATCTCTCCAGCCAGTGCCAGACCCTTCGGTCCATCAAATATATTGTTGTATAGGAAAAATTCAGGATTTGAGTGATATATCTCTATCGTATCTGCGTCCTTCTGATGGTAGTAGTACATCCCGGCGCCCTGTGGTATCACGCCAAAGACACATGCCAGCCTGATCTCATCAGTAGTATTGGTGCCGGAGGCGTGTATGAGGCGGTGGTCATAGATCAGGGCCTCGCCGGCCTTCATGTACAGGCGCTGCATATCCCGCCAGAACTCCTCCTCCCTATCCTGATATATAGATGGGATACTGGCTGAGCGGTAGGTCTTCTGCCAGCTGTGGCTACCGGGCACGATGCAGATCACACCGTTATCATCCGTCAGGTCTACCAGCGGCACCCATACATTGAATGACCTGTAGTGGTCCTCGTCCACTATGTTCCAGTCCTGGTGCGGGCGCAGCAGGCCGTTAGTGCCTTTGCCCTTGGCTATGTATGATCCGCCCAGCGCATTGCTATTGACGAAATATGCTTCTATCGCACGGCTAAATTTCTCTTTGATAAAGTCATTCATCCGCATACGGAATGGCACATCAGGCACATGCGCTGTAGCATACATACCCTCCTGCTCACGGCTGTGATGGCTGTAGTAAAACTCCTTGAGCTCCTGCACCTCGCCCTCTGTGAGGAAGGGCACGACCACATAGCCCTCACTCAGCAGGCGGGCATCCAGTGTTTTATCACGTAGTATCTGCTGTCCGTTTGTCATGCTGTGAATAGCTTAGCGATGCGTTGAAATAAGGTGGGCCTTTCTTGTACTAAAGTTGGCTCACTGAGCGCCCTTTCCTGCGGCGGTTCTGGCAGGGCGATGCCGAGCATAGCTGCCAGCTGCTCCCTGCTGTATGGCTCTACGCGGGCATCTATGTGGCCTGCGCTGCTGCCCATCTTTGGCCGTTGCAGTATATCCTGCATGAAGTTGTCAAAACTGATGAGGAAGTCTTCCGGCATATCAAATCGCTCGATAGCTGCTGCCGGATCAGACAGGTCACGGTAGTGGAATATCATCGGCGCGCCTGCGCTCTTGACCCCCGCTGTGATGGCCTTGCGTATCTTATCGCTGCGATTGGGCGGCGATCCGTGTATCACGCTCTGATTGAGTATCACAGCATGTCCGGCAGGCACGCTCATAGGCATAGCGGCCTGCTCCATCAGGTCATCATTGCCCGAGAAAAAGAACGGCAGTGTAGGCGCCCGCAGGGTCTTGACATTATTGTAGTGCGTACCCGGTACTACGCCCAGGGCACCATTATCTGCCGTCACATCTGTGAGCGGCACCCAGCAGTTTAGCGCTACATAGCGCTCCTCATCTACTATGGTCCAGTCCTGGTGTACCGCCAGCTCACTCTTGTTATTGGGCGCCTTGTACAGGAATGCCGCACCAAAAGGCAGGTAGTTTTGAAACAGGCGTGCATAGTGGCGGGAAAACATACTGACTATCGCATCACTAGCGCGTTTCTTATAAGCATAGTCTGAAGAGTAGCTGCCTGATACAAAACCCCTATCCGGAGATATGTCCGGGTGCAGCTCATCAAAGAGGGCATCCAGCGCGGCGACCTCCTCTGCATCGAGGAAGGGCAGTACGATATAGCCCTGCCGGTCAAATAGCTCCTGGTGCTCACGCTGCTGGAATATAGGCGCCACCATCAGCTGAATACTTTCTGCATCAGGCGTTGATAAAAGCTCTTCTTAGGTACATCGGCCTGAGGCTTGCCATACATACGCGCCAGGTCATCAGGCGTCACCTTAGGAAAGTTGTACTCCACCAGCCCTTTGCTACGTCCTACCTTTGGCCGCGCATGTATATTGGCGCCAAACTGCTCAAAGTCCGTCATAAAGGAATCGCTCTGCTCAAACAGCTCTACCTTGTCTCCATAAGACGGCTCCCAGTAGCATGTCTGAAAGACGGCGTCTTTGTGCGTCAGGTAGGTATTGGTCACGATGCGTGTCTCCTGTGACCTGTTGGCGGCAGAGTAGTGTATGATGCTCTGGTCAAAGATCACAGCTTCACCGGCCTTAGGGTATACCTTGGTCATGTAGGGCTTCACAGCCTCGCTGCAGTCGCCAAAGAACTCCGGTATCGTAGAGCTGCGGTAGGTAGGGAATAAGCGGTGGCTGCCCGGTAGCGTCTCCAGTGTGCCGTTCTCATCATCGAGGTCTATGAGCGGTACCCAGATATTGATGCCGGTGTAGCGCGACTCATCTACCAGTGTCATATCCTGATGCACACACATGGCGCTTTCCGGTACGGGTGTCTTGACTATAAAGCTGCCACACATTACCTTCACATCCTGAAAGTATTGCGCTATGCCGCGCTCACAGAGGCGGCGTATTTCTTTGTCGGCTTCTATGCGGTAGTTGCGGTCTGAGGAGAATGTGCTCGGGAAAAAACCCGTCTCATCCTTTGGGTGCAGCTTGCGGTAGAGCGCAGTCAGCTCTGCCACCTCATCCGGCTCATAAAAGGGCAGGATGATATAGCCATCCCGCTCAAATGCAGCTTGGTGCGCCTCATCACGAAAGACCCGCATCATCTTTGGAAACTCAAACATCTGCCGTCAGTCGCTTTTTGATCTCTCGTACTATATTGACCGGAGAGTATTTCTCTATAAATGATCTGTCGTCTACCCACACCCATGGTTTCTCCTCTACCACAGGCTCTGGCTGGGTCACCTCTGGCTCCGGCTCCGGTGCAGCGGCCTTTGTATCCTTTGTGCTGCCATCCATGTTGTAGTTAAACAGCTTCGCCAGCTTCTCGCACATCGGTACATTAAAGGTATTGCCATGATCTTTGATCAGGTCTATCAGTTCATCTGCGGTAAACTTGGGCAGGGTGAAAGGTATCGTGCCCTCCAGCTCGTAGCCCTCTATCACCTCACCATTGTCATACATCTGGGCCAGTCGTGAGTTCTCGTATTTGCGGAAGAAGTTTTCTTCTATCGCATACTTGAATACGCGGTCTTTATTTTCTGCCTTAGGGTCCAGGTAGTAGTGTACCAGTTTGGCATCACGCTGTGTCATACCTATACCAAAGGCTACACGCTTACCATTGCTGCTATTAGGCGGCGATCCGTGGAAGGTCCTGTTGTCAAACACCAGCATCTGGCCGGCCTTCATCGGCACTAGCTCCAGATATGGGAAGATGCTGAACATATGCTCAGACAGCGGGGACGGCACCTGCGGCGATGGTGATGGGCGGAAATTTTTGAAGAACCTATGGCTGCCCTTTATGACACCCAATGCACCATTATTCAGGTCCACATCTACCAGCGGCACCCAGCAGGTTAGCGAGCTGTGGCGGCGCTCATCCTCTACGAAGCTCCAGTCCTGATGCACAGGCACCACGCTGGTAGGGTTAGGCTCCTTGATCACATAGCTGCCTACAAATGCCTTGCTATCGCGAAAATGTACTGACATTTTGGGCAGAGCCACTTCCATCAGTTTGTCCAGTATGGTCCCTACCAGGCTCTTGTCCTTCTGGTCCATACTGATATGAAATCCGAAGCCTTTCTCGTCTTTCAGCTCCAGGTCGTTGTAAAAGTCCAGCAGCGTCTTCACCTCTTGCGGTCCGAGTGCTGGCAGCAGCGCGTAGCCATTCTGATCAAAGAAGGCCTGCACGCTATCATCCTTAAAGATGGGCACACGCATGCGTGTCTGCTCTTCATTGTTGATCTTAGCCTCTATGCTGATGCGGGATTCTATCCTGACCTGATAGTCTATGACCTCTGCCAGCTCGCCCACCAGCGGGCGCTGGCCCACATTATAGTAGCGCTGAAAGAAATTATCCGGTACGTTATACTTCTCCACCTTGCCATCTCCGGTGGCGTGATAGAAGAGCAGCTCTGCGCTCTCCGGTATCAGGCCGTAGGCTATAGACAGGCGCTCTGTCTTGGTCAGGTTTGGAGAGGAGGCGTGTATCACAGCATGGTTTAGCAGAAATGCCTGGCCAGCCTTCATCGGCACGGTGATCATCGCATCCCACAGAGCATCTTCATTGCCATGAAATGCAAACGGCATGGTAGGTGACCTATAGGCATCAAAGAACTTGTGGCTGCCCGGTATGACACGCAGCGCGCCGTTTTCCTCCGTGGTGTCTACGGTAGGTACCCAGATAGTGGCAGAGTACTGCTTCGTCTCATCTACCACGGTCCAGTCCTGGTGCACTCCTACTTTGCTATTCTCTCCCGGAGCCTTGCACAGGAATGTGCTGCCCAGTTTTTTGAAGCCTGTAAAGAGCTCCTCTACCTTGGGATCAAATATAGCGTCGGTAGCGCGGTAGATATCATCTTTGGTCGTGCTGTCCGGATTGAATGCTTCTGAGTAGAAGCCTCCGGGTATTTCCTTGTGCAGCGCATAAAACTTCTCCGCTATGTGCCTGGCATCATCTCCACTGATAAAGTCAAACACCACGTAGCCATCGCGGTCAAATTTTTCCTGCAGCGCTTTGTCTCTGAATATAGCTGGTTTCACTGTCTGGCATTAATTGGTGATGAGATCGCGTACCCGGCGCAGCAGGTTGAATGGCTGCTTCTCGTCTATCTTCGGTCCTTTGATCCTTTTCTTAAACTCCTGCATCGTGATCTGCTGCGTCTCATGCTGAAAGGTCCGAACCACCCTGGCACCCTCAGGCTGCTTCCATGGATTAAATTCCATGTAGAAGTCTTTGTCTACCTCCAGGACATTCACCTGATTCTTATCCACCGCAGGGTTGACATGGTAGTGTATAGAAGGCTCCTCGTCTGGTATGAGTATGAGCTGTATAGTCAGGCGCAGGTCGTTTGTTTTATTGATAGCTGAGTAGTGCACTATACTGTCGTCCAGTACTACCGCATTGCCGGCTTTTACATTGCACGGCACGAGGCACTGCTCTATGATATCATGCTTGATGCTGTCCAGCTCCCACGGGATCATCGGACCGCGCACCTCGCCAAATCGCTTTTGCGAGCGTGGCACCATCTGCAGGGTACCATTCTCTACATTGCTGTCTACCAGCGGGCACCAGATAGATACCGTAGTCACCTTGCGCTCATCGGCAAAGGCCCAGTTCTGATGCAGCGGCACCTCACCGCCTGCGGTCTTCTTGCGGATATAGTTGGCTATGAGTGGGCGGTAGTCTGCCAGCCACTTTTTCACATGCGGCATAAAGATCTTCGTGATCTCGTCAAACACGGCCTTCTTATACTCTATATTTTTGTCTATAAAGGTGAAGTCATACGTGATCTCTCCACCCTCTACGCCGGTATCTGAGGCGGTGATATTGCCACCGCTCGTAGGCATGAGGTCAAAGAACTTCTGCTTGAGAAGCTCCACCTCCTCCTGAGATAAAAAGGGGATCTCTACATATCCCTCCTCCTGAAATATCTTCTCATAGGCCGGGTCCCGCAATACTGGTCTCATACTGACACGATTTGTGATAAAGTTACTCGAAATTGGACTATTAAATATAGTCAACTAATTCGTCCTCTGCATTGATAAAAATCATGAGGCCCCAGAGTAGTAGTGCGATGCACACACCTATAGCGGGCAGGTACCAGATGCTGGGCAGTGTATCTCCCAGTATGGCCCATCTGCAGCCCTGTATGGCGGCAGATATAGGATTGAGATAGAGCATAAAGGAATAGGCAGACGGCACCACCGTGACCGGATAGAAAACCGGCGTGAGCCAGATCATAAAGCCCACCAGCGTAGGTACGAACTGATGAAGATCACGGTACCTGATACTCAGCACAGACAGCCATACAGCCACCGTGAGTCCCGTCACAGCGCTGATACTCACAAATACCGGTACAAAAACGACGTGATATGACAGTGGTGTACCCAGGATGAGCATGAGTAGCAGCGTGAGCACCAGGGAGATAGAGAGTTCTATGATGCTCACTACGAGCTTAGACAGGATCAGGATCAGCCGTGGGAAGTACATCTTGCGGATCAGGTCCTGCTGGGTCATGATGGCGCTGCCTGCGTTATTGATCAGGTAGCTGAAGTTATTCCACGTCCACAGGCCTATGAAGGCAAAGACCGGATATGGATACCGCAGGCCGGGTATGGTGAAAAGCCTGGTAAAGATGAAGGTAAAGAGCGCCAGCACCAGCAGTGGCCGGCCTATGACCCAGAGCAGGTTGAGCCGTGTCTGTATGTACTGTGCCCGTATCTCCTGTAGTGCAAAGACCCAGATGAGCTGCCTGTACTGCACCAGTGCGGCCAGGTACTGACCGGGTGTGAGGCGGGCGGCTGATACGATATGCGTGGGCTTGGGTCTGTGCATAGTGGTGTGGGAGGCTACGCAAATAAAACTAAAATTAACCGGGCACATATTTTCACCCTTGCAAATCAGTTGGCGTGGATAGAAAATATGAGTTAAATTTGAAAGACTCAAACGATAGCGATCATGCTGATACCAAAGTTTAAAGATCCGGCCCTGGAGCAGGAGCTCACAGAGCGTGGCTATGTGGTCATACCGGGCTTCCTCTCTCCGGAGGATGTGGACAGGCTGCTCACCCTCTACCGCGCCAGCCACCAGGAGCGCGAGATAGGCTGCTGGAATAGCCTCTACGACCTCCCTACAGGTGCGGGTGCAGACCTCTCTGCGCAGATACGCACCGTAGCAGAGCCGAGGCTCGACGAGTACTTTATGGACTGGAAGTTTCCCTCAGCATTATTTATCGTCAAGAATCCCGGCCGCGGCCATGAGAGCCTGGTACACAGGGATGACAGCGTATTTGACGAGGAGCAGGTGCAGTACCGCCAGTGCTGGGTGCCGCTCGTAGACCTGACCGAGACCAATGGCGCACTGTATGTAGTGCCCCGCAGCCATAAACTTTTTACGGACAGCAGGCCGATGTTTGCCAAGTGGCCGTATGAGCACCTGCGCCCACGGCTGGAGCAGGAGTTTGAGGTACTATATGCCAAAGCCGGCGACCTGGTAGTATACCTGGAGCGCACCCTTCACGGCTCTCCGCTAAATGTAGGCGATGAGCCGCGCCCGGTATTCCAGGGTGGTGTGATACACCGCGATGCTGAGCCACTCTACTCCCGCTATATAGCTGACCGCAATGAGGTAGACTACTATCAGGTAGACACCGCCTTCTTTCACAATAAGGAATACATGAAGCCGGTCATAGACCCGCAGTACCCGCTGGTCCGTACTGAGCCGTATACTGTCACAGAGATCACCGAGGCTGACCTCGACGCCTTCTTTGGCGAGAAGGTGGTGGCAGCACACTGATACATCATGACATAGCTAAATAGAAAAAAGCCCCGCTGATGCAGGGCTTTTTTGTTGTGGTTGAGGAGGGACTGTTTTATTGAAGGGAAATTTCCTATAAACCTATGAAAACTTATGTAAAATGACCCTTTTGGCGTTGATTTTCAAATATTTATGAGAATTTTTCTCCTCCCCACTGGTAATAAGATAAGAAAGAATAGGACTATGCATGTAAAGAAGTGCGTGCAATAACGCGTGTTATGAGCCCCCATGATGCAGAAACAACTCCAAAATAATCTTTTACGGTTATCTAAATATAACTGTAAGATTAAGTTTTAACCGGTACAGCTTATCAGTTTACGAACAGAAAGAACTGCTGGTATTACCGAGGGATTGGCGGCCTTTGTACAAAGAGATGCTTTAAAAAGTGATTAGACTGATGGAGTTAGGCTTAGCTATCTTTGCTCATTAAAGCTACTTATGAATTCTTTCTATGTCCTTCCGTTAGATTTTTTGAACTAACTCTGAAATAATTTCTATACAGAAAGGGAATTACATAGTTTGTGTATTTTCTATTGGTGTTGTCTGTCTCTTTGATAATGCCATTGCTTAACAAGATTGATTTCATGTCGTCAATTTTCTTCAATCCCTCCACTTCGCCCTTTTCATCTTTATATTTCATAAAAACCTGGTTGAGCATGTCATTAAATTCAATTCTTCTAAACGTTGGAACCTTTATTCTTGTTGGGCCGTCTACTGTGATATATTGATAGAATTTTAATAACGCCTTATTCCCTTTCTCCTTTGCAAGATCTTCGTAGTGTTGCTTTACTGCATATTCGCGGACGCGGTTATCTGCGTAAAAAGAAGCAGATAGTACAGACTTAAGGTTACGATTATTATACTGACGGGCTAAGAACGCTACTGTTGCGCCTTCAATCAAGTTTAAGAAAGGTCTCAAACTTATCATGTCATTTGCATCCCTCAGATTTCTTGAGAACCAATCATAACTTTCGCCCATGCCATTATTGACGCCCACGTCCTGCCAATTAGCATATTTCCCAAAAAAACTTTCAACTAATGGTCTTAAATATTTTTGCTCTGTTGGAACTTGATTATCGTTTTCAATAACCCTTTTATCTAAATCCAATATAAAATCCAAATTCCCAAAATTGAAATGAGAATAAAGTATCAAGTAGAATTCATTTTTTGCATTCAGTAATACCAGTTTAAAAAAGTATGAAAATAACTCCTCTTTAGTCCACTCAATGTATATCGACCTATTAGGCAGGTTTTGGCTATTTGTGATATTAGTTAATTGATTGAACAAATCTGAGCGCAAAAAGATTTTCGGAAGAATTTTGGTGAACGGATTAGACCGCCAAAAATTGATAAGGGGCGAGATGCCTTGTGACCAGTATTCCGGTTTCACCACATAGTCTAATTGTTCAAAAAGGACTATTAGATTTTTATCATCCTTTTTTAACTGTTCATCAAGTTGCTTAAGAATATTGAAAATCTTGGTGTAAGCATCATTGTCGTTGATATAATTATTAAATCTATTGACAGTTTCAGGTTCTTGGGTAATTGGTAGCACTGGCAAATCATTGGAAAAATACTTCGAATCACGAATAGTAGGGTCGAGCATTATAGCGTTCCAAACATAAACCACCCAGAATCTTTCGAAAAAGAAATCGGGATCAATAATTTTAGGTATGTTGAACTTTGTAGTTTCCAGATACTTTTCACCTCCCTCCTCTTTATGAATGGAGATAGCGTTGACAAATAGATGCTTGTCATCGAAAATGTTTGACCTTGCTTGTAGTTTCTGCCGTAAATCTGCCTTTCTGAATGCTTGGTAAAGCGCCGTCTTCCCTGTTCCTTTGCTTCCGATGATTAAGAATTTATCTCGGTTGAACATGTCTTTCATGCAATCGCGGAAATAAAAATCTCTAATTTCAGGAATAGCATCATCAGCATATCGCGAAATACGCCTTAACTCGGAATCCATTTTCCTTAATAAACTTTTCCTTAGCTCGATTACAGGAACATTTTCTTTATGCTGCTCAAGTAATTCTTTAAGACTGCTGCCGATTGATGATTGAATATTTTCTACCATTCGAGTTTCTTCAACCACAATGGCATTTGGTCTAATAGGTTCAACTACTTCGCTTTCCTGTTTAACTACATTGTGTTCTTGAATTTTCGCGAACAACTCATCAAAGAAGGGCTGGAAATGTTTATTGCTTTCGATAAGCGATACAAAATCAGCATCAAAATATTTTTGTTGTGTCGCTTCCTTCTTGTAAGAAAACTGTGTTCCGATATTTTGAAGAGCAGTATCGTTTTCGAGTTGATAAATCTTAAACTCCTTTTCTGTTAGGGGCTCTTCCTGAATAAACTTAGATTGGTTTTGTGGCAATTTTGTAATCCCGTCCACTTGTTTTTTGAAATCCTCCAAATAACGTTTGCCTCCGCCAAGAATGTTTGAGTTCACTAAAACGACATCTTTTTCGGCTTCAATCTGACCAACTGTTTGTAAAAATTGCTCCAATCCGGTTTTGTTCTGTACGTTGTTTCCAAAGAATCCAACTATAATTTCGGATAGGCATGCAAGAACAGCAAAAGTATCATTGAAACCAGTTCTCGAATCAAACAAAACAATATCAGGATTGAGTTGAGTTTTTAAGTCGTTGACGAAATCAGTGAATTGAGAGACGATATTATCTACGCTGGATAAATCAAGCTTTGCAAGGGCTTCTAAATAGTGATCACGGTGAATGAGATTTAATCCTGTCCTATTGCTTTCTAACAGCTCATCTGCATCGGCAGTAGTAAGTTCATTACTGATATTGCCAGCAGGAACAACAAAAATTTCACCCTGACCAACATACTCAAATCCTACCTTATAGGAATAGTTGGCTTGTATATCCAATTGTTGGCCTGTTATTGTAGAGAATTGTTTATCCAGCAAATATTCTACTACACCACTTTTCCTTGAAAGAACATCACCGTCTAAATCGAAATAGTTGGTAAACCCAGGTGCCTCAAAATCACAATCAACTATAACTACTCGCTTACCTTGAATTTTAGCACAGTAAGACGCAAAAGCCGCTAAAGTAGTGGAGCGTCCCATTCCGCCTTTGTAGCTATAAAAAGTGGTTATTAGCGGGTCTTTAATAGTAACCCCTTTTTTCTTGACAAAGTCAATAAGGTTATTAAATCGTCTTCTTAAACCTAAATCAATTTTGTTTACGTTGTGTTCCGGTTTAAAAAGCCAAGAATGATATTGGTCATAAACCAGTTCCGATTCTAAAACTTCCTCAATGTCAAAGGCATCAGAAATAACAGTAAAATTATCTTGCAGCTGAGCATCAATAATTCCCTTGTGGGAAACCAGAAGATGAATGCCAATTTCCATATCGTTCTTCAAAACGATTTTATAGTCCTTCAAAATCTCATTTGGAAGTGAATTGAGAAATTCAGCGATAGACTCTATTTGATTTATTACCTGTAGCATCTTTAAAAATATTGTGATTTACTTATTAGACTGATATGGATGTGCTCTGCCAAATTTAGAAAGTCCAAGACTTTGTCTTTCTGTAATACGTATCCAGTCACAATTCTGTACCTTGCTTCAGCCTCCCATTTCTTAAGCATCTTTTTCATTGTATTATCAAGAGGCAAGTCTATTCCTTGAATGTTTAAGCCGGACAATCCAGCTTCCATCGTAAAAAACGTGAGATTCTGTTTTAACTTATGACCTTTTGAATAAATCGACCACCGGCAGTCATAAGAGCCTGTTATATCTGTGTTACCTATATCGCGGTAAGCGTAGCTAACTCCATAATTATTATTGGCAGCGTTTGAGTGATAATACCTAAGTTGATTGACATCGTTGAGGCTATATCTGGTTTTGATTGTATCATAACCAATGAATTTGAGAATACAGAAACTAACAGAACATTCAATTACGTATCCCGACAAATAATAAATATTTGCGAGTAGTTCATTCATTTTTTTTATCTCCGTTAGAGTAGGAGCTGCTGAATAGGAATTGTTTATTACATCACGTAACTTTTGACAAGTTTCAAGATGTCTTTCTGCTGCAATTTTATATTCTGAATAATCCTGCATAATTTAATTTGGCAAAGAGAAAATTCTTTGCTGCAATCTATTTGCATTCACTTAAAATACTTTTTTCCTGCCTCTTTAATCAGCGAAGCAATTTTGGTTTTTAAATTGCTCGGTTCTAAAACTTCTACATCAGCACCGTATGATAAAATGAGCGCTTCTAACTCATTATTGGGAATAAGCTGAAACTCGTAAGAGTTTTCGGCACCCTTTAACTTTTGCTGTGTATGATGTAATGGATTAGTAGTTACATACTTAGAACGCATCGGTGAAAATTGCAACACTACCTTTTGTACCACTCCTCCGGATGGTGTACTCATGCCATAAACATTGTTATAGAGTTTACTTGGGTCGAAATTGTGATGTTGGTAATGTTCAATTTTGCCTTCAACTTTAACTTTACTCTTGATGCGTTCCAATGCAAATTGCTGAAATTCGTAACGACTTTGCTTACGCCACTCTTCTGGTAAGCCAATTAAAAACCAACGATTATTAAACTCCTTAAGTAAATATGGATGTACAACCAAGCTTTTGGGTGCGTCATATTTAAAGGGCTGATAGTCGAAACTGATAACAGTTTTCCCTTTTATGGATTCGAGCAGATCAACCATATATTTAGAGCCTTCGTAATTAGGACGAGTATCGAATTGAATTATCTCCATTTCATCTTCAGCATCAGCTTTCATTTCAAGTTTCTCAAAGATGTAATTGAGTTCTTCGTGAATATCAAGCCCCGGCACTTGTTTTAAGATAGAGGCTGCCAGTTTTATTTTTTCTATTGATGCCGATTCAACTTTTACTTCAAAGTGATTATACCGAATAGGCTCATAAATGTATCCCTTGCCTTTTTCAAAATGAATGGGAGCATTTTCCCCCCTCATATCCATTATATCCTTTTCAATGGTTCTTTCCTTTACACCTACACCTAACTCACGATTTATTCTTTCCGTTAATTGCGACAAAGTATAATAGCGACTCCTAAACAACTTGTTCAGAATTCGGGTTCGGTCGATATAGGATTTAGTTTTGGGCATAAATTACAAATGCAAATAGATTGCACCAGCTCATGGTTCCTTTGTGGCGTAATAAACAAAAAAAGCATGAATTTACAAATTACTATAATGGATCATCTGCATTTTGGAACACCTACAATGGAGCAAAGAAGGGCCCTTCTCAGTATGTCCGATTTTGCGAAAACTGATAATGTCGATGATTTCATGATACTATGCGGTGCTGCTGGTACCGGCAAAACATCCATTGTCAGTGCCTTCATCGGTTATCTAAGCCAAGTAGACATACCTTACCAAATCGCTGCACCTACTGGAAGGGCTGCTCGCATCATTGGTCGTAAGAGTAAAACCGTAAGCAATACTGTACACTCCATGATTTATAGGCCCATGAGTAATAAACAAACAGGCGAGATAGCGTGGAGGTTAAGACAAAACCTTAACTCCAAGCAGACTATTTACATCATAGATGAAGCTTCAATGATTGCAAGCATAAAGGAAAATGGAGTAGACTCACTATTTACAAGTGAAAACTCGTTGCTGCATGATTTAGCAGCGTTTGTCAAAAATGGCAACCCGAAAAATAAAATACTTCTCTTAGGTGACCGGTATCAATTACCGCCAATCCATGAGTTAGAATCAAGGGCATTATGCGAGGAGTATCTTAAAGAGACTTTCGCCTGGAAAGGTAGGACATGCCTACTAACCATAGTAAAGCGACAAGATGATGGTAGCCAGATTATGTATAATGCCGTTAGTACAAGAAAAGGAATCGATGAAGGCCATGCATCAGTTAAATTGGAAGGCCAAAGATTCTCGAACACCTGGCGCGCTGTGGATGACTTTGTGCACGAATGCACCAGCAAGGGTTTTGACCATGTAATTTCGATTGGTACCACTCATAAAATGAATGAAGTATTCAACAATGCCGTAAGGGCAAGACTGTTTGGCAGAAATGCCATGATGCTTGAGCCTGGGGATGTAATGATAGTAACTCAAAACTGGAAGCGTAACTCACATCAACTCTATAATGGTGACCACGTGACTGTAAAGGAGCTTTTCCCAAATTTAATAGAGAAGGTAGCTGATCTGCATTTCATGCCGGTAAAACTCTTATACAAAGCATTGATTGGAAGTGAAGAGGAAATCGAGGATTATCTTCTTATTGAGAGTTTGACAGCTCCAAATGGTCAGCTTGGACGTGCTCGTGAAAATAAGCTACGTAATGAGCGGTTTATAAAAAATCCTCAATTTGCTGAAAGTGCTTTTCCTGAAGATGATCGATACGTAGGTGCAATAAGATTGAATTACGGCTACTCCATAACTTGCCATAAGGCACAAGGTGGGGAATGGGATAAAGTTTATATGAATACCTACTATATCCCAGACTTGAGGTCCCAATATACGGCAGTGACAAGAGCAAAGCGTGAACTATCCTTTTATTAATTAATAAAGAACTAATGAAACAACTAAACCTTTTTGCCAGGTACGCTACGAGATTACCAAAGACTCAATATGATGCTGTGATTTATTTTATGGCCAGACTTGATATTGAGATGGTTAGCGACATTTTAGATCGGGATAAAACCTATCAGGACTTCCCTAAAGATATCTTCATTAGTAAGCTCGTTAAAGCCTTTGAAAAATTTCAAGACTCAGGTGATAAAGCTCTGGCATTACACAAGGGTCGATGTGCAGGTTGTAGCAATGGATGCAGAGGCTTCACCTTTCAAGGCAGTAAGGGGTTATATATGGACATTCTATTTCTGACCGATAATGGCAAGATTAAAGATATTTATGAATGTTCCTTGTTTGTAAATGAACAGAAACTATTAAGGAAGCTTATCAGGGTCAAAATTGACCCCAAGGAAATTAATGCAAATGGTGATTTCATTCCATTTTGATTAATTATGCGGTAATATGATAATTACCTCCAACCCCGGTAGTTACCCCTTGGCGGGACATACTGATGAATAGGTTCAGCGGGGTGAGTTATAGTATCAGTTTTCCAGTCATATCTTTGCTCTGATTTCGCACGCTCCAGTTCCAGATGCTCGTATAGATTAAAATTACCTGCTTTAAGCCAAACCGTTATGGCATGTTTGTCATTTTCCAAGTTATGAGTAACTCTTTGTACGTAGAAATGATGGAAATTGAAAATCGGTCTTAAAAAATCCAGTTCCATATCATCGCCTACTTTAGGAATATGGTCGAGCATGGCGCAAAAGGAAGCCCTTTTATCATAGAACCTGACATAAAACTCTACAAGGATAGAACCCATTATTAATGTGGTGCCCGGTCCTTCCATTGAAGATAGAAAGTCATCATAAACCTTTTCAAGCATTTTTCGGAGTTTACTTGAGCTAATTTTTAATGTTGCTTGTAATTCTTTGCTTGTGGTAAGGTGCTGGTTTTCTTCCGTAAATGGGTCATATTTTAGAAGCTCTTGTATCAGCAAATCATAGTTCTTCCCTTTATTCATTAAGGATCGCGCCACATTGGGATGATATGGAATAGCTAATATCATATCCTTCGATGATAAGGTTTTTGCAATCATAAAATAGAATAATGATTAAAGCTATAAATTAATATTTAGCCAATCCTATGTAAACAAATTGTTTTTAAGAAAACCGGTATAATCGAATTTAGTCGATATAAGCCCTTGGCTCATCCGTTTTTTAGCTAAAGGACATCTTGTTGGGACAAAATAAATAAACCAATGCAGCGGAATAATTTGAAATAGGACCTACGGGCTTCATTGAGGAAACAGCTGATAGCTTGATCTATGAACGTTCAAAATTCAAATGCAAATTATTTCCTACGCGCGTGATCATATATAAGCGATGAAAGCGCTCTCATTATTTAGATACAAGGATTTCTTAACCGAGCAAAGTGAAGAAGCTAAAGAACTTGTCAATCAGGTTACCGCAAATGCAATCTGGAAATACATTAACGAGGAAGACCCTTTTGCGATCTTCCCGCTGTATAATACAAGGACCGGTAAATGGTTAGAGGAACAAAAAGCCAGCGATATTGGTCTGTACCTGACCCAAAACGACTTGGATTTTACACTTTTTGAGGTAGAGATTATATGCGGATTACTACCGGATCAGACCAAGAACTCTAACCGATACCTTTTTATACAAAAAGTAGAAGAGGGACAAGCTAAATCGATAGCGGGAAAATTTGATTTGGATCAAATCGTCTGCGGAAATGGCTTTCGGGCATACTCCGTTGACCTTCTCGGCGACAGAAAACAATTAATGCTCAATAGCGGGGACATGCAAATGGCGTGGGTCGGTGCTCTTTTGGGTCCGGTGAAGCCTTGGATTTAGGGGCTAAGTTGGGATTCGAGCATCTTTGACTTATAGAAGTTTACATCAAATGCACGGAAAGGACCAATGCCTATCATTTTTGGGGTTGGATGAACTATCCGAGACCAAAATGTGCTGCGACTAATGTCGCCGACCAGTCCAAACACTTCCTTTTACTATCCATTTGCTTCCTGAGGTCAAAACACAACAAAAGCGGCCAAATACATGGCCCGACCTTACAAGTGTCCCAGGAGCGCCCGAAACAGACCATTTATTTTAGCATTTGCTTGCGGGTAGAGCTGTCAGTCTTTCCTTATCCCGGTAAGACCACTGACGGTAGCAATCTGTAACTTCCCCTGATTTATCCCTTTGCGGAAGACTGTGTCCAAGACAAGGGGAAGATGTACTTCCAGCGACCGGAAATACACAATATCATTTTGGTGCAGCTTCCTATCGTTAGAGGAAATGACCAGAAAGCCATTTTCTGTCTTTCTGAGTTCAACTTTCTTAGACGGCTCATATAAAATTGTCACCGTTTGCTCTTTCCTGACTTGGGTGGCAGTCAGCTTTTCAATCTTTGCGGCTTGCTCTTGAGCATCAGGGGCCAGATCACTCAATAAATGTTCCCATCCTTTGTAGCCCAGATACTGACTTATAAGATCCAGAGTATAAAGACGCGGCTCCTGACTTGCTCCTTTTACAAACCCGTAAAGCCGTTTTAATGTACTTGCACTGATCTTGGCCTTGCATACAGCGCTTATCTCCTCTGCCAGTGCGTTGCACTGCACGGGGTATCGTATCGGACCTTGGCCGAATTTGCGCTCAATTCTCTCCTTGATAATTTTCGATAACACCGGTCACTCTTTTTACAACATCGAATGTAGCTTTTGGAACAAAGCGTTTAGCTGATTGGACTATAAGATCGGAATGAACTGAATGAACTATAAGAACGTAATGGGCATTTATCTGGCGGTTATATTCGATTTTTCATCAATCTAAAAATATCGTTTATGCAAAAACTCTTCTTTTCGCTTTTGTTTATCATGATGATACTTACTGCAAGATCACAAATCACGATTGTATCAGTTAGCCCCGATACAGTTTGTCCATCAGGAACGTTCACGACCAGTGTCTCTATCCATTTTGGTCCTGACAGATCAATATTCACTGATTCACTCCGTGTATCGGGTTATACCTTCCCTCCAGATACTTTCAAATACACGCCGCACCTTGCCGGCCATACTTTTCCTGACAGCTTATCCTTTTATTTTGACACTACCATGCTAAATACTACTCGTACGATTTCATTTATATCATCTATACATGACACAGGGGCCTTTTACCTGAGTGACACCACCCGGTATTACAATACTACTCACATGTCGCTTACCCTGTGGTCAAGTGATCTACACAACTCTGATACATTTAATATTCATCATGCGGCTTATCCAAATCCTACTATAATGGTTGATTCGATAAGGTCTATCTGCCAAAATGCGACTATCAACCTTACAGCTTCAGGGCCAACAAATCATGGAATATATTTGTGGGTCAACCCACATAGCAATGATACAACCGTCGGTAAAACGGTCATTGTCAACGGTGATAGTCTTACCCCTATTGGATATAACAATATCTACCGCTGTATATACATCGATACCTCCAAGCATTGTAATAATTTAGCTACTACAAAGACCGCAAATATTATAGTTAAGACAACTCCCTTCCAGGATATATGTGCAGTAACCTTAGATAGCACCTTAACTCATAATGTTATAGTATGGGATAAAAACCAACCATCTGATACTTTTCGTTATTCCTTGATCGATTCATTCTTGATTATGAGGGGTAACCAGCAAATTGGTTCACAGCCATTCACCTCATATAGCAGTTTTCAGGATAATAATGCTAACATATCTCTCCAGGCATGGACATACAGCATCACAGCTAAAGATGTCTGCGGACTCTTACCAATATATTTTCCTGGCAACAGTGTTACCACAATGTTTCAGCTACAGCCGAATAACGGTGATGTAACGTGGTATCCATATCAGGGATCATTTTCAGGTACCTACTCCGTGATGCGCGATGCCAATGGCAATAACAACTGGACACTACTTGACACTATTACAGCAAATACTTCACCTATAACCGTGCATGATACGAATGCAGCTATCCTGCCAAACACCCGGTACAGGATAGAAGCTGTCGGCGCCAGTTGCAATCCAAGAACCGCATATACATTGTATTCCAATATCAGGAGCGTCCAGCCAAATGGCATAGAGGAAATAAACGCTCAAAAATACTTTGTATATCCCAACCCAACCAGTGACATTCTCTACTTCAGTGAACCTGGCTTGCATCTGACCATTACAAACATAGAGGGGCAGCGTATCGTTGATATTGATAAATGTAAAAGTCCATTGGACGTATCAGGTATGGCATCTGGCGTTTACCTCGTTTTGCTTAATGGAGAAGTAAGTAAGTGGGTCAAGTATTGATCCGATAGTTTATTCACAAAGTTCGTCGCGCGCGCATGTGTATATATGCGCGCGTTCTTTATAAATACTCCCCCTTCATCAGCAACAAGCTATAGCGAGTTTCTTGTCCTTTGTCCTTAAAGACTTAAATTGGATTGTTTTCAGCTAATACCAAACAATGATGCTGTCAAAATATTTTTTCAAAAAGGTGAAACATTCTGCCGAAACGGGCATATAAAATTGGTCAGAAATTTCAGGTTTTGGATTTAGTAAAGAGTTTAAGACGGTCAGACACTTTAAACACTTTATAGGACCTAACAGTCTTTACAGGCCTTACAGGTCTCATACGCACCATATCCGCTTAACGGGACAAAACTCCTAAACCCAAGTAAAGAACAGTTAACGACAGCTATTCCACGAACAGGTCTACACGCCTCTATACGCAGCTATAAAGAAATAATAAGAAATCTGACTATTCCAGAGTTGATTGATGGGCGTAGCCCTTATAATGTGCCCGGACATCCCAATTGCTCCTTCGGTGGAATTTATGGGACACCATACCTGTTTGACCTTCATGCTTAGCTACTTTTGAAACCGAGAGCGATTTGGAGCTGCCCTTTGTCAATAATTGATTGTTACAAAAATTGTGTGTGCCCGGCACAACCAGAGATTTTCTGGCTTCATCGCTAATAAACGCAAGAATCGCATGACTTTTTCCATTTCCTCTGGCGGAAACTTCTCGTTTCCGGCGGTTGCTGCTACACTCGTGTTGTAATTATTATCAAACAAAAATTGTAACAACATGACAACACAACAAGCAACGGAACTGGTGGTAAAATTTCTCAAAAAGTATCCTGACTCAACGAAGGCAGCAATAAGCGAGGCCACCGGGGTAAAAGGTATAGTCCTGGCAAACGTCTTCAAGAAGCTGACAAACGAAGGCTCGCTAATGGAGACAGAAGGTGACGAAGGGAAACTCTACTCTATCACTGAGCAACCTGTGGCAGAAGAAACACAGATCGAGGAAGAAGAAATTGCTGCAGGCAAACAATCAAAAGGCCGCAACAATCAGAAGTTCAAATTCAACGGTGAAGAATATGGCAAGGGCCCATTGGTCAGAGAAGTGGTCAGGCAATATGTAGAGAATCATAAACCGACACTCAAGCAGCTCAAAGAAGCTTTTCCTGATGAGCTCCTTAAGAGATTCGGCGTATGGCAGGAAGAAGATACGGCCCGATCTATACAAGGTGCCCGTGACCGCTACTTCTGTAAAGAAGAACATCAAATCAAGGTGAAGGGCAAGATCATTTTGGTTTCTAACCAGTGGTCAAAGGACACTTTGCCTGGTTTTTTAAAGCGCTGTAAAGAGTTAGGAATAAAAATCAAATAGTTTCTTTGCTGTGCTTTCTATACAGGCGGGTATCGTAACAGGTGCCCGCCTTTTAATGCAAAAAACTGCTAACCCATTATTTCAGTCCATTCTAAATAGTATATTTGAGTATTCATTTAATTCTCGGATAAAGTTTTCATAGGTTCAAAGGGGTCGTCACGAAAGTGCCGGCCTCTTTTTTTATCCCCTTCCCCCCACAGAAAAGTTTGATTCCGGGATTGCCCGCGATATACTATATCATTTTCTCTCTTTTGAAATTCAAGGAGATAGAGAAGAATTTGCTAAAAAAGATAGCAATTACTAATTTTATAACCTAAAACGAGATTATGGGATATGACCGAGGGCAATGGATTATAGACAGTAAAAATAAAAAACCGCTTTGGATTACGGCTATTGCTGAGGATGTTGGTCTCCTCATGGGCTGGGGCATTAAAAGACATTCGCCAGTCTGGCTGAGTTGCACAATGAGCACAGATAAGCCCAGAGTGCTCCAGGAGCATGAAGTCGAGCAACTCATCACCGCCGAATACGATACCGAGGGTTATACAGCATTTAAGACGGTCATGCAAAACCCAGACGATTACCTTTTTAAGAATGCCACCCAATACGGCATCGAGGACCCTCTACTTGTGAGTGCTACACTTTTAAAAGTCTACCCCCGAATCAGAGAATATGATCAAACCTCCCAGCAATAAGAATCCTAATGACGCCACTGGCTTTGTATCTCCTACACAGGATTATTTAGAGACACGCCTGAGCATAGATGACTATGTCATCAAGAACCCTAATGCCACGTACTTTGGAATAATCAAACAGACAAACGATGATGTATTCGAGCTTCATTGCGGCGACGTCCTGGTAATTGAGCGCAGCAGGAGGCCAATGCACGATAACCTCGTCCTCGTCTTTGCCGAAGGGGAATTTAGGATGAAGAAGCTACGCATTATTATCGACCGCGTTTATCTCGCCCCACTCGGTGCCGGCAAAGTCATCGATATTACGGGGCAGGAGGATACCGTCATTCATGGTGTCGTAACCTACATCATCCAAAAAGCCGAAAACTTCTGCAATGTTCTTCGGTGAACAGACATACTGCCTTACCGACATCAACAACTGCTATCCGAGCTGTGAGGCGGTTTTCGATCCTTCCCTCAAAGGCTGGCCTGTCGTCGTACTAAGCAACAATGACGGATGCGTCATAGCGCGAAACCAAGAAGCCAAAGACCTTGGCATAAAGATGGGTGACGTCCCTCACCTCATACCCGACCTGATAAAGCAGTGCAAGATATTCAGCTCGAACTACACCCTCTACGGCGACATGAGCGATCGAGTCATGAATACGATCCGTGAATTTTCGCCCGAAGTCGAAGTATATTCAGTGGACGAATGCTTCATAAGGGTAAATCGACAGGATACCTTCATGCTCTATTTCTTGGGCAGCAGCATCAAGGAACGCATCAAGGCCGTGACAGGACTGCCCGTTAGTGTTGGTATCGGCCCGACCAAGACACTCGCGAAGATGGCGAACAAGTATGCGAAGAAAGTAAAGCCTATCGGCGTGTATGTCATTAATAGTGAGGACGCTCGGATAGAGGCGTTAAAGGGATGCGAGATTGGGGACGTGTGGGGCATTGGTCAACAGCATGCCAAGCGCCTCATAGCAAATGGCATCACTACTGCTTACGAGTTTAGTGTGCTTAACCTGGAGTGGGTGCGAAAGAATATGACAGTCGTCGGCGTAAGGATGCACCAGGAGCTTAATGGCCATCCTTGCCTTGAAATGAAAGAGACGGTAGCTACCAAACAAAACATTTGCACTTCGCGATCTTTCGGCAAGCTGCTGGAAACCCTGCCTGATATGTCGGAGGCAGTAGCGAATTACGTGGCAACCTGCGCCAGGAAGCTCCGTAAGGATGGTACCTGCGCCAACATGTTACAGGTATTCCTTCATACTAATCCCTACCGGACGGACCTATCGCAATATGCAAACTCAAAAACCATAGCCCTGCCTGAGGCGACGAATTCAACAATAGAGCTGGCGCACTATGCTTTGGCGCTATTAAAGGCCCTGTATCGCCCTGGGTACAAATACATGAAAGCAGGAGTGATCGTTTCGGGCCTCATTCCTGAGCATTCACGCCAAGAGGTACTATTTCCGAAAATGAATCATGAAAAACACTCTAAAGCCATGAAAGCATTAGATTTGCTTAACTCACACTTCGGAGCGGGATCTGTTCGCATGGCATCGATGGCAGGCCACAGGAAATACGCCCTGAGAGCCGGTATGAAATCGGGTCATTATACGACTAAGTGGAGTGATATCATTAAAGTAAGCGTTTAAGCATGTGTAACAGATACAGCAATTTAACCACGTTGGTAAATGAAGTGTTAGAAGAACGGCTTTCGAGGGAACTGCGGGAGCAGGTGTATTTCTATCATACCTCTGCATTTGAAAACAGAGCGCAAGGCATAATTACACAGAAGTACCCTGACCAAGTACATTTGGTGAAATGGTCCGCCAAACATGCCAATGCCAGAAGCGAAAAGATTTTTGATACATGGCCCTTTAAGAGCTCCATTTTTGACAAGCGGTGCATCATTCCCGCCACTGGCTTTTATGAGCACAGGAAAGTTATGGAAGGCAAGCAAGAAGTAAACTATCCGTACTACATACAGGTGAAAGATGGTGATGAGCATAAAGCCTTCTTCATTGCGGGAGTATGCGGAGTATGGGATAATGTGCCATCTTGGGCGATGCTCACCACGGATGCTAACGAAATGATGCGCTACATACACAATGGTGGCAATCACCCGTTCAGAATGCCTGTCATTCTCACAAAGGAGGAAGCTATGAACTGGCTTGATCCGACCTTGAAGCGAAGCGACATCGAGAATTTCACCAAGCCGTACCCTTGTGATGGTATGATAGCCCATAGCATTGCGAAAGGATTTATCGGGAAAAATGCGACTCCCGATAGCCAGAATACGGTAATGCCATTCGATCATCAGCACGCAGACATACAACCCGTTCTAAAAGGACTCGACTTTGTAAAAAGTATGCAATGAAAGGGAAAAGTTTAAAGCAATTAGTAAGGGAAGCCGGTCCCGATGAATATGTATTAGTAACGTATGAAACAGGGGCCGCTGTTTATATCGGGGAATTGGATTCAACCCTTCAAATTACAACAACAACCGATTTTACAATGGCAAAAAAATGGGGAGCATTAGATGCAGTTAATACTCTTAAATTGAATTTCCATAAAGCGATTACTGGCTTCGTAGAACTAAAGTTTGAAAAAGTAATTATTTCATAGGGTTTATGGCTGATGTTCATGATAAGGCCACCAGGTCATTCAATATGAGCAAAATCAAGAGTAAGGATACTAAGCCTGAGTTAGTAGTCCGGAAGTTTTTGTTTTCAAAAGGGTTCCGCTATAAACTTCACGACAGTTTTTTGCCGGGCAAGCCAGATATTGTCTTACCCAAATATAAAACTGTGATTTTTGTTAATGGCTGCTTCTGGCATGGTCATGATAATTGTAAATACTTTGTGGTACCAAAAACGCGGACGGATTGGTGGCTAAATAAAATAAACCGCAACAAAGAAAATGACAGGCACAATATTGAAAAATTAATGATGGATGGGTGGAAAATTTTAACAATATTTGAATGTGAATTAAATAATAAAAAACAAGAAATAACTCTGGCAAAGATGCTTTGCGACCTCTGAACATTTATAAAAAAAATTAGGGCTCTTGAATCACTTAAACTATATAGACCTTTTTGCTGGCGCTGGTGGACTTTCTGAAGGATTTACTCGAGAAGGTTATAGAGCAATTGCTCATGTTGAAATGAATAAAGAGGCAGCCGATACTCTAAAAACTCGTTTAGCCTTCCATTACCTCTCTTCAAAAAAGCAAACAGACAAATACAATTCTTATTTAAAAAATGAAATTTCTCAGTCAGACCTATGGAAATCTGTTCCAAGCCACATACTGCAATCAGTAATCAACGAGGAAATAACAAAGGATACAATTGATGGCATCTTCAAAAAAATAGATGAAAAACTCGGGTCAAGAAAAGTAGACTTAATTATTGGAGGACCACCGTGCCAAGCCTATTCTCTCGTTGGCAGAAGCCGCGATCCTAATCGCATGGAAGGTGATAAAAGAAATTATTTGTTCCGTCATTATGCGAAGTTCCTATTTAGGTATAGGCCAAAATATTTTGTCTTTGAGAATGTACTCGGTCTTTTGACAGCTGGCAATGCGAAGTACTTAAACGAAATGATTAAGTTATTTACGGAAATCGGATATTCCGTTGCTGAACCAACAGTTTTAAATTCAGAAGATTTTGGGGTCTTACAAAAACGGAGACGGGTCATAATAATAGGTCGCAGAAGTAAGTCCATCTTTGATTTTCCTGAATTGGAAATCGAGGATAATCCTTGGCAAACAAAAAAGGATATCTTCTCAGACCTTCCTTTTTTAAAACCAGGTGACGAAAAGCATATTGCAACATATACTAATGCAGCCAACAAATACTTATTAAAAAGTGGGATCAGGAATGGAATAGATTTTACTTCTCAGCACATTGCAAGGAAACATAATGATAGGGACTTGGAAATTTATTCAATTGCTATTGACAAATGGATTAATGAAAAAACAAGATTAAAATATCCAGAACTACCAAAGAAATTACGGACGCATAATAATATTGAAGCGTTTCTTGACCGATTTAAAGTCGTTGACCCAAACGGACATTCTCATACATTAGTAGCTCATATTGCCAAAGACGGACATTATTATATTTATCCTGATGAAAATCAGGTTCGATCCATTTCTGTTCGTGAAGCAGCAAGGATACAATCATTTCCAGACGACTTCTTTTTTGAAGGCGGAAGAACAGCAGCTTTCAAACAAATAGGCAATGCGGTACCTCCCTTGATGGCACAATCTTTAGCCAAGCAATTACTCAATTTACTATAACAAATATGACACCTTGATTGACTATTCTAAATATGACACTACACCTGCCGTTCCCGAAGCATCCTCAATGATAGAAACCTTTCGGGCGATAGGCTATAGTATTGAAGCGGCTGTTGCTGATATTATCGATAATTCAATTTCTGCCGGGGCAAAAAATATTTGGGTAAGTTTTGATTGGCTTGGTTCTCAGACTTGGCTCTCGGTAAAAGATGACGGTTGCGGAATGAATAATAATGAACTTGTTCAGGCAATGCGACCAGGAAGTAAAAACCCTCTTGATGACAGAAGCATAAAAGATTTGGGAAGGTTTGGGTTAGGTCTAAAAACCGCCTCATTTTCTCAATGCAGAAAACTGTCCGTAATCAGCAAAAAGGACAATTTTAAAGCAGTCTACTGGACGTGGGATCTGGATTTTGTGAATGAAACTGGTAAATGGGAATTAATAAGGTACTTGCCAGAAAATAAATTTGGAACTGAAATCGACAAATTAAATTCGGGGACTATAGTCATCTGGAATGATATTGACCGGCTCGTGAAAAATTTTCACTCGGAAGATAAAAAGGCCCTTGAAAAATTTCTGCTTATCATGGAGCAAGTGAAAAAACATCTTGCAATGGTATTTCATCGCTTCTTAGAAAATGGGAAGGTTAAAATTTATTTGCAAGACAGATTAGTAGAAGCATGGAATCCATTTTTAATACATGAATCAGCTACGCAGGGATTCCCAGATGAACCTTTACAAAATGGAAAAGTAACAGTTAAGGGATATGTTTTACCACACAGATCAAAAATATCTGAGGAAAAATATAAGAATGCAGAGGGCCCAAAAGGCTGGAACGAGCAACAAGGATTTTATATTTATCGAAACGAAAGATTATTACTGGCTGGTGACTGGTTAGGTTTATTCCGCAAAGAGGAACATTATAAACTTGCCAGAATTCAAGTAGATATACCCAACAGTTTGGATGCAGAGTGGCAGATAGACATAAAAAAATCTGTAGCTCGCCCGCCCTTGGTTTTGCGAGACCAATTAAAGGCATACGCTGGGCAGATTAGAAATCAAGCTGTAGAAGTTTACAGGCACAAAGGAAAAAGCGTTAGACCATTACCTGGCCAGAAATTCGTTCCACTCTGGATTGACCATAAAAGAGGAGATAAATGGTTCTACAAGATTAACAGAGAGAACCCGATTATTGAAAAAATAAAGAAGCAAGCATCATCAGACCCGGATAAAGCGGTTGAACTGCTTATTCGATTTATTGAGGAGACTATTCCAACCAAATCAATTTACATCAAGGAGGCTTCTGAGGAGGATGCTTTAGGTAAGCCTTTTGAAGGAGTGGACCAAGAGCCTATAAGGAAGGCGATGAAACAGATGTACGATAAACTAATAGGTGAGGGCAAAAGCGATGAAAAAGCCAAATCCATCATCTTCAATATTGAACCTTTTAATCTTTTCCCTCACTTCTTCGATTTTATTACTTAAGCATAACTTATGATACAACAAGCTATAAGAACCATCAGAACCTTATTGCCATCAACAGGTAGCGTTACTCTTGAACAAATTGAAAATGCTGTAGATACTACGGTTGCTATTCCGCAATATGCTGGACTCGAAAGAGAAAACCTAATTCGAGAAGTACAATCAATATTCAATATCCGCTTAGACGATTTCAGAATAATTGAAGCTCGCCGACAGCCGTGGGTTGCAAACAAAAAGACCGCAATAACATGGAATTTCTGGAACAGATATAGGGATTATCTGGCAGTAGAAAAAAACTTTTCCGAAACCGTCATAAACCATCTTGACCGCTTAACTGACCGAACTCTGGATGGTCTATATGACCCATCTATACAAGGCATTATTGACAAGAGGGGCCTTGTAGTTGGACAAGTACAATCAGGCAAAACCTCAAATTATACTGGATTAATATGCAAAGCTGCCGATGCTGGATATAAATTAATTATTGTTTTAGCAGGAGTTCACAACAATCTTAGAAGTCAAACACAACTGCGTTTAGATGAGGGCTTTTTAGGATTTGATACTCAACATGAAAGAGCATTCAGGGAGAATAATTTGTGGATAGGGGTCGGTAGAATTGACCAAAACATTATCGCACACTCACTTACTTCAAGTCTTTCAGATTTTAAAGTAGCTGCCGCAAATGCTATAGGAATAAACTTCAATACTAATGAACCAATCATTGCAGTAGTAAAAAAGAACGGTAGAATCTTAGAACGACTTTTACAGTGGTTGTCGGCACAAGCAATTGAAGTTAATGGTAAAAGGACAATAACAAATAAATCTGTGCTTTTGATTGACGACGAAGCGGATAATGCTTCTATTAATACAAGGCGAGAGAATGACGGAACAACAAGAATCAATGGCTTGATCCGAGACATTCTCCGTTTGTTTGATAAGAGCGGATATGTTGGTTATACAGCTACACCATTTGCAAATATTTTTATACCTATAGAAGAAGATGAGTTATTTCCGAGAGATTTCATTATTAATCTGCCTGCTCCATCAAATTATATTGGTCCCGATAAGATTTTTGGATTTCGCTTGGTAGAAAATGATGAGATTTCTGAAACAGTTTTACCAATTGTAAGGAGGATTGATGACTTTCAAGATTTTGTACCAAATGGACACCGCAACGGCGATAGATTGCCGACTAATGCGCCGCAGTCTTTAATGCTTGCAGTAAAATGTTTTATCCTGACTTGCGCAATTCGGAGACTACGGGGACAAGAAGCTCTTCATAATTCCATGCTTGTACACGTTAGCAGATATCTTGCCTGGCAAAGACAAATAAAAGACGTGGTGCAAAACGTTTTTGATTTCTACAGGCGAGGAATTGAAATGAATGTACCATCCATTATTGAAGAATTTCGCCAAGCGTTTGAAGAGGATACGGCTAACTATAAATCTTATACAACGACATCCCAAATCATACTGGATTCTGAGCTGTCTGAAATAGATCCACAAGTACAAGTACATTCATGGAACGATGTTCTTGGCCAACTTAATGAAGCTGCATCGAGAATACAGGTGAGAGAAATAAACGGAGGTTCAGCAGACGCTCTAAATTATTTTGACCACAAAAATGGGCTCTCTGTAATCGCGATTGGTGGAGACAAGCTCTCAAGAGGCCTTACTCTTGAGGGGCTTTCTGTGAGCTATTATTTGCGTGCTTCGAGAATGTATGATACACTAATGCAAATGGGGAGATGGTTCGGGTACAGACCTGGATATGTTGACCTATGCAGACTATTTACCAGTAGAGAGCTAAATGAGTGGTTTTGCCATATAGCTCTTGCTTCAGAGGAATTACGTGATGAATTTGATTATATGGCAGATGTTGCCGGTAGCACTCCAGAGCAATATGCACTTCGTGTAAGAACGCATCCTGGGGTTTTACAGATTTCAGCTTCCAATAAAATTAGACGCGCTGAAGAGGTTAGGATTTCTTGGTCTGGTCGCTTGATTGAGAGCTACGAGTTAAGTAAGAACTCAGCAACAATTCAAAGTAATTTGTCGAATACTATAGAGTTTATTAACTCGCTTGGTACTGGATTTGTCCGAAATGCCAATTACTTTTTGTGGAATAACATCAGCATCGAAAGAATAAAGCAATTTCTTAACGGGTTTGAAGTTTATGACAGCTTAAAATCAGCCGCACCGCAAAATCTTTCAAAGTTCATAGATTTTAAGTATCGAAATAATGAGCTGCAACTTTGGAATGTTGGAATAATCACAAAACAACAAGGCACTTCTTTCCAAGTGAATGATGCGGTTAACGTAAATCTAATTGAAAGAACACAGGCGGGTGATGGAAAATCTACAGACCAGCTTTATTACATTCGGAAGTCTCACATCATCAGTCCGGATGACGAATTTATTGACTTAACAAATGATGAACGTGCAAGAGCACGAGAAGCATCTACCAGAATTTGGAGGGAAAAGAAGGGTTTAACCGAAGGCGAACCAACCAGATTAAATGGTGAGTGGGTTAGAAATGAAATTCGTAAACCAGATAAAGTGTTATTGCTTCTATATTTCTTGAATCCGATTGGAGCTGAATTACCTGAAGGTTCAAATCCAATAGTAGGTTTTGCAGTTAGTTTCCCTGGGACAGATCGCGATGACGCAGTAACCTATGCAGTTCACAGTCAGCTTTTGCAAAACTTCGATACTGAAGAAATATTTGAACCAAATGAAGAGGATGAAGATTGATGAAATTTGGGCAGGGCTTGAAAATGAGGAAACATTTTTCAAGGGTTTACTTTTGCGGAGGTATTCTGGGGCTGTAATACCCGATGTTTTTATTGCATTAAGTTCACCTGAAAAATATCGCTCCATTGCCGCTTCAATAAGCAGTTCTGTAACATTGAATCTTTCAGCTTTCTCTAATCTTCAAGATATAAGCATTGAGTTGCTGCCTGACGAAAAGAGAGGCAATAAGAATATTCTTGTTTTTAAGTTACTCAACAACCAACATCGAGATATTTTTTCTGTTTTGTGTGAAGATTTATTTGCAAGCATCTCTACTGTAACAAATGAACAGCAGCTTGTAGGTGAGTTAATCAACCGTTTTGAAAAGTGGAAATCACTTTTTGACAGCGTTGGAGCTCAAGGACTTTCATCCGAGGAACAAAGAGGTTTGTTTGGTGAATTATATTTCCTTAGGAAATTCTTGCGAAATAGCTCTGAGTTTAAAAATATTATAAGTTCTTGGGTCGGCCCTGAAAGGCAAATAAGGGACTTCCAATATGGTAACTGGGCTGTAGAGGTTAAAACAACTTCTGGCAACAACCATCAGACGGTCACTATCACAAGCGAAAGGCAGCTTGATACTTCTCATGTTTCAAATCTTTTTCTTTACCACATGTCTCTCGAAGTTCAACAACATTCGGGAGAGACACTTAATCAAATTATTTATTCAGTAATTGAATTATTAGATAGTGATTTTGTCTCAATAAATAGATTTAAGGCTAAACTACTGGAGGGTGGGTATTATGAATTACAAGGACCTTTATATGCTGATATAGGGTACCGCATACGTCAAGAACTCTTTTATGAAGTTGAGAGGGCATTTCCGAGAATTGAAGAGGGAGATTTACTTAGCGGCGTATCGGATGTGTGTTACACGATAACCCTTTCAAACTGTTCAGAATATATTCGTACTGAAGAGGAAATATTTCAAACCCTAACATTCCTATGAGTGAGAACTTAGAAAACAAAGAGCTGAACAAGTTTTATGAATCTTTGATTCAAGATGTAAGAACAACTCAACTTTCAGAAGAAGAAGGAGGAATACTTGAACAGATTTTTACACAAGCAGCAGTTGACTTACTTGCTGATGCTGGCGAAACCGAAAATGTGCGCGTGGCTCACGATGAAAAGGCCTTGGGAACAAAAAACCAGCATAAGATAAACGCGTATTCAATTTCAGATAACTATGAAACTATTGATCTGTTTGTTACAATTTTTAGAGGTGGCGATGAGCCACATAGAATTACAAAAGATGAGATTGACACCGCAGGGAAACGGGTAACAAATTTTTTTCGTAAAGGCGTTTATAAAGATTACGTAAATGAGATCGAAGAATCTGCCGCCATTTTCGATTTTGCGCATACTTTAAATAATTCATCTGAACTCAAGGACAATCTCGTAAGAGTAAATGCAATAATTCTTACAGATGGATACTACCCGGGAGACTTTCCTGAAAACCAAACCGTTTCTGGCTATCCGATTTTCTATAGAGTAGTCGATGTAAACTATCTTTTCAATATTACTGAGAAATCGCACATCCCAATTGCAATTGATTTTATCAGTGAAGGGTTTGAGGTTCCTTGCATAATTTCTCCCTCGGAAAACCAAGAATATCAATCTTATTTGGCAATAATACCTGGTTTGGCATTAGCAACTATTTATGAAAGATATGGCTCTCGGTTATTGGAACAAAACGTCCGCTCGTTCTTGCAATTTAACGGGAAGATTAATAAAGGGATTCGTAATACTATTTTAAAGGAACAACACATGTTCCTTGCTTTCAATAACGGAATCGCTGCAACTGCTGAAAAGATAGAGTTGCAAATATCACCCTCTGGAAAAGGAATGGTTATTTCAAGTGTTCATGATTTTCAAATTGTTAATGGCGGCCAAACGACAGCATCAATATACCATACTCTTAAAAAGGATAAAGTTGACATTTCGGAAATCTTTGTTCAACTAAAGCTATCTGTAGTCAAAAACATTGATAACTTCAGTGAGATAGTTTCTCGGATTTCGGAGTATGCCAATACCCAAAACAAGGTTTCGGTATCGGACTTAAGCTCTAATAGACCATACCACATTCAACTGGAGAAATTATCGAGAAGTATTTACGCTCCACATATTACCGGGCAATCAAACCAAACAAAATGGTTTTATGAAAGAGCACGCGGGCAATATAAGAATGCACGATTAAAAGAGGGTTTTACAAAAGCGAAGCAGAAAGCTTTTGATTTAAAGAACCCTAAAAGTCAGATGTTCACGAAAGAAGAACTTGCAAAGTATGTGAATTCTTATAGTGAAGTTGTTGATGGCAAAAAAGTACTTATAGGACCCCACTACGTAGTTAGAGGTAGTCAAAAAAATTACGTTCAATTCATTAACTACAATCTTGTCAAGCAACCAGACAACATATATTTTGAAGACGTTGTTTCAAAAGCTATTCTTTTTAGAGCGGCCGAGAAAATCTACGGAGTAAAACCCAATGCGATTGGTGACTTACGATATATAACCGTTCCGTATGCAATCTCTCTATTAACCTTTAAGACCAAAGCAAAGCTTGATCTTTATAAAATATGGAAGAATCAAGGTATCTCAGAAAAATTGAAGTCTCTTTTGTATGACTTGATGGTCCGGGTTGAAGAGTCAATTAAGGAATCAGCCGAAAGAAAGCAGGGAAGCTTATACGGCGAATGGGCGAAGAAAGAAGAATGCTGGATGGACTTAAAAAAAGTAGAGTTTGATATTGATTATTCAACGCTAAAATTCGATTTTGAAGATCCCAATAATTCTTCACAGCGAAAGCGAATGTCGGATGAAGACTCTATTCAGATTCAGGTTCAAGAAGAACTTGAAAGAATAAAATCAATTCCACCAGAAGTGTGGCATAAAATAGAGGATTGGGGTGGTGAGACACAACTTTTCACCGAAAAGCAAAAAGCTGTTGCTTTCACTCTTGCCCAAAGAGTAAGAACAGGATCACGAATTTCTTCGTCAGAACGTGATACTGGTCTAAAAATACTTGACCTTGTTATTGAAAAGTCCCCAGAACTGCTATTTGAAGTTGATGAGATTGAGGAAAAAAATGTTCGTAATAAAGGCAAGGAAATAGAAATGAATCTTGAGGTCGTAAAAAAAATGGTAGAGTGGGATAAGGCTAAACGCAAATTGAAAGACCATCATTTCCTTTTTATGTCCGATGTTGCAAATGGTAAAAAGTCCTTTAACGAACAAGCAAAGCGATATGCGATAATGAATTTTGAAACTTTGAAAAAGTACGGATTCAAACCTTAGAATCTAATTCTATAATTTACGCCGTTGCTCATTTTTCTCCTTAAGTAGACCCCAAAATAGGTCTTCATTTTTTGCAGAAGAAAGTTTGTCGTATAAAGATAGCAATGTGTGGTTGTCCATCGCTTTATCGTAGGCCAAATTCATTGCCTTCACTAAATCTGGCTGTGCTCTATGAGGATACTCTTGTAGTTCGTAGCTGTCAATGTTGAATTTTCCCGCTGTGATTTCATCAAAAATGATAGCTACATCTGGGACGAGTATCATTAATTGAGCAAAGGTTTTTACTGTAAACTCCATTAAGCTAAATTAAGAATTTGGGGCAAATGAGCTGACCACTATTTTATCATTCACACAAACTTAGCCTGTAGCCCAAATTGTGGTTCACTATATCTCTACCAGGAGCGTCAGAAAGTGTCAGAAGTTTCGGAAGTCGTTCCTACGACCATCTTTGTACACTAATATTTGGCCGCTACTATGGCCCAACTAAAATCGTGATTCATGAACATACTATACGTGCGCGTCTCTACTGTAGACCAAAACACTGACAGGCAGAAAATAAATGAGAAGGATTACAATCTGATTGTGGAGGACAGATGCTCGGGCGCTATTCCATTCTTTGACCGGCCAGGTGGCAAAGAAATAATAGCACATGCTCAAAGAGGTGACATTACTATCTCAGTCATTTCCATTGACAGAATGGGCCGGGACCTGCTCGATGTACTTCATACGATAAAGTACTTTACCGACCGGCAAATCTGCATTCACTTCATAACACAAGGCTTGCGAACCTTGCAACCCGACGGGAAAGAGAACCCCATCAGCAAGCTTATAATATCAATTCTGGGAACCGTCTCCGAGATGGAGCGTAATCAGATCAAAGAGAGAACAGCAGAAGGCATTCGACTGGCAAAAGCTCGGGGGGTTTATAAAGGCCGCAAATCGGATACTAAAGAAGATATACTAACCTTCCTGTCAAAGCATAAAAACAAGAAAGTAATTGAGTATTTAAAGAAAGGATATAAAGGCACCGAGGCCGCTAAGCTGGCGGGTGTGCATCCAAATACTGTATGCAAAATCAAGAAATGTATGAGTCAAGTTGTGTGATGTAAAGGTGCCCAGGATCACAATTTGTTATGCTTTTTGATAATTGCCTGTACATCTCGCAGGCTTATAGCCTTTCCAAAATTTTCCTTGGTTGCTGCAACCTGTTCCCAATATTTAAGATTATTTAAAAGAGACTCTGGATCCAAAACTGCCTCCTGAATGAAATCGTCATTATCACTCAGTCCTAAGCTATGCCGTATGGCGTGTGATGCGTTAGCGAGTAGCATCCCGCTCCCAACATTTGAGCTAAAGTATAATGTAGCATCATTATTCTCCGAATCACGAAATGTTATCCCGCCACCGAAGATCTTTGTCCATGCGTCAATCAATATAATTTCAGCATGAACCATCACCAACACTAAAGTATCTACGTCTTCAATTCGTACGGATGATAATATCCTAAGTGTCTCCTTCGACTTACATTTATTCTTTCGGTATTTTTTCCTTGTGAGCTGTTCAAATCTTTCATAGTTTGGATCGAAATTATTGAACGTGCTGAACATACCGTATCGTCCGTCGGTAAAATGAATTTTAATTAGTGGGGCAGCTTTTTCCATATCAGTAATTTTTTGTAAGAATGGGTCTTGGTTTAATAATCGGATTGTAGGCTCCCATTTCTTCCTTTCATCCGTGTCAGGTAAGTGTAGCCGATTATTTCAAATGCAGAAGCATTAGGGGGCAAAAGCTTCCAAACCCTGTCATTTTTTTCCAGAGACTTTTGTACTTCAAGACAAAGATTGCTTTAGCCCTTACTTAGAAATGCGTCTCATGCCGACATAAAAACCCAGGCCAGCGAGCGCTGGCCTGGGAACACATAGTCAAACAATGAACATCAATCTTATACCTGCGGAGATGAAAGGTTACAGGCTTGCACCATAAGTTTCTCCAGTTCCAAGAAGCTCAGCCTATTTTCTAAAAAAGGGACCACTATTCTTTGCGAGTAAATTATCTCCTATACTGCCTCTGTAGCTGCGCTGGAGAAGCTACTCAAGGCGCAAGGACAATAACAAAAAAAAATATCTAATGACGATGAAATTACAATACGCGCTGAAGCGCGCCAGGCAGATACAGCAGAAGCTGAGGCCTCATACTGAAAGAGTAGAAATCCTCGGCTCGATCAGACGAAAAAAACCGGAGGTAAAGGACATCGAGATCATGTGCATCCCGAAACACAAGGTCAAACGTGTCCTATTCGGTGAACCGTTAAAAGGTGGACGTATAACCTCCTTTATAGAGACCGTACAGTCTTTAGGTGAGATAATCAAGGGCTCTCCAGAAGATGGACGCTATGTACAAATCAGGCTGGACGACGGTCTCAAAGTCGATCTGTTCATCCCGCAGGAATCCGACTACTTCCGGCAATACGTTATCAGGACCGGCTCGGCAGAATATTCCAAAGCAATTATAGCGAGGGCATGGCGCCGTCGCGGATGGGTCGGCACTGAGGATGGGCTCAGGCGCGAGACCGAATGCCAGGATAAAGGCAATGGAGAATGGAAATGTATATCTCCTGATCCCGAGCTGCCGCCTTTATGGAAATCCGAAATAGAGTTCTACGACTGGCTCGGTGTAACATGGATCGAGCCTGAGAACCGCCATCTGGAATAGGATGGCAGCCATTAACTCAGTCAGACGTGACCCGCCTGTATTTTCGCAGGGGCGGTTTCAAACCGCAGATCATTTTTAGCTGTTCGTTGCGCTCCTCAAGCAGGCGGTTCTGGAGCCGCAGCAAACGGACAGACTCGGCCAGCTCAGTGATCTTCTCAGACTGAAGCCAAAGAATGTCTTCTAAAACCGCTCTTGGAATTTTACGGGCCATAACTGTATTACACGAGTATACAGCTTAGAAGCGATCCGGTGGCAGTCCAGACGCGCCGATCTGCTCTGACAGTATAAAGGCGTCAGACAGGTAAAACGAAGCTGATAGAGGGCTGGCCTGCGCGTGATTCTTCAGTTAAGGCTATTCAGATCAGGTGATCCGGAGAGTAAAGGCCAGTAAAGGCCTCTGCTCAGCTCTGGATAACCTTTATTCTCCGTTTCACTCTGAGTAGCGGTAGCTGGCCTCGTTAAGGCGCGTCAGACTCGTTAATCCTGTATAAGCGCGCTAAAGTCCCGTAATACTAATGGCCGACCCAATCCCTGAAAGCTTCTATTATGTCGCACCTTTTTGATCCTGCCGCCATATTATTACTATGAAATCTCAAAAAAAGAAGCTGCTGAATGTACGTATACCGGCTTGGCTGCCGCGCGTAGAAACATTGATCAAGGACACTTCGATGCAACCGGACCGGCTACGAGCCGTTATACATCAATTCTTCCTCGCCTGGATCAAGGACAAACATATCCGTAAAGCAGACAGTCATGAGGCCATAAGAAGAAAAAAGGGCTACTTCGCGGTCAGCGCCGAGTTATTAAAAGAAGTAGGCACCAAGCATTACGCGGGGTATGTGAGGCTCCTCGAGTCCCACGATGTAATCCGCAGGCATAGAAGTGTTAATGGTAATGGCTTGTACCGTGCAGGTGACCATTGCACCTTGTTTCGCTGGGTCGTCCCCGCACATATTGAAGGCGACATCCCTTTCAGAGCCGAGGTAATATCGGATAACCGGACAATAAAGTCAATTCTCCACTGCCGCGACAATCACAGGCGGGAGATTGTCGGTGTACCTGACAGAATAGACCTGTCAATGAGGCCCTTGTTCCAGAAATTAAAAGAGTTTACAGAAGAGATCGTCTGGGAGGAAACGGACTTTGATCGGGTCAGTTCTGATCTCGGAGAGTTTTATTTTGAACAGTTGTATAATGGAAATATCTTCTGGAATAGCGTGTGCGAATTTGGAAATCGCTATCATACGCCTTATACAACCCTTTCTAAACGCTACAGAAACAGACTGAGGTTCAAAGGCAGAGAGGGCACACCTCTGGTTCTTCTGGACTTTGCCAACTCACAGCCGTTTTTCAGTTCCATCCTTGGCGACGGCGAGCTTATCAGTGAGCTTGCTCCAGAGTTCTTACCCATACTTCCAGTGATCAAAGAGATAGTACAGCAGCCGGACTTTAAACTGTATAAACAGCTTTGCAGCGAAGGCCGGCTCTACCAGTATTTTACCGAGGGCACAAACATTACAAAAGACGAGATCAAGACTCTTTTATTCAAATCTGTATTGTTTGCCAAGAAAAGACCGGGTTCAGCAGCAGTACGAGACTTCAGGGCGCGGTTCAAGCGGTACTTTCCAAGCGTAGTGGCACTCGCTGATGCGATTAAAGAGCTGGATGAAAATGTGCTACCAGAACTACGGGCAATCATCAAGCCGCCAAGCCTCAAATCAAAATCCTACAATGACAGCCACAAGATCGTTCCTGCTCTCATGCAGAGGCTCGAAAGCAGGATGGTCTTCAAACATATTGTCCCGGCGATGCTGACAGCCGGGATCGGGCCATTCCTGACTGTGCATGACGCCTTTATCATCCTGCCGGATGATGAAGAGAAAACACGTAAGATAATAGCAGAAAGCTTTTCTTCATTTAATGTCAATGCGCCTCTGATCAGATCTGACATACTTAGTAAAACTCCCTGGGAGGTTGCTCAAACCCAAAAAGTATGAGATCGAGACTGATGCATCGTTCATGAATGATTCGCAAAGGTGCGACCTCTGTCAGCTATAGCTTAATAATATAGTAGTAGTCTCCATATTTTAGACAGCTTATGGTTTTGCCGTTCCTATTGAACTTGCCCAGAAAATACTGGGTTAGAGGAGTGTCGTATCTGATTTTGAAATCTTTGTGTGATATGCGGAGTGCTTCACCGGGTTTAAGCTGATTGATTACCTGAGCATACTCCCCTCCTTTATGGGCGGCTACTATTTTTCGCACAACATCCTGGCTTATGATTTCCATGATGTATATACTTCGATCAATAGCTGCTTCGAGCTCAATTCTTGACTGAGGAACTGCTGAAAGAAATCTGATAATATCGCTCACGACAAAACTAAAAAGCCGGCAATGGCCGGCTATTAGTTCTATCCCAATTTTAGATGTTACGCTTCGGTAACAACTTGTTCTTGCATTGTGCAAACCTCGGCAGGGAAACAGAGTATATCATGCTTGATATACTTTAGTACATGGGCCATGAGATTTGGCGGTACTGCGTTTCCAATCAGTTTGCATTTCTGCGCGTTTGTACCCTCAAGCACGAAGCTATCTGGGAATGATTGAAATTTACGAAGATACTCTTCATTCTCCGCCAGCTTATACCACTTGCCTCCTTCAAGGTATTTAATACCTTCAGTAGCGGTGATAGTAGGCATAAACTCGTTAGGGAAACGGTCGATTTTCTTACTCTGGCCGAACTGTATCTGTTGGATCGACGGAGCAATGTTGCCGATAGTCATTGGAGTAGGATCATCTATTGCCGGTGTAATAATTGGCCTCTTCATGAAAATATCTTTCCTGATACAGATGAAAAATAGGCGATCCCTGTCGGAAGGTACAAGGAAAAATAGCGCATTCAGTTGGAAACAGAATACATAATAATCCTGCCCGAGATCTTCCCTTAATCGCGATTTGATCTCATTCATGATAAGTGTATGATATTTGTGAAACATACCGGGCACATTCTCAAATATTGCAACCATAGGCTTAATACCTGCGACGAACTCAATGCCCCTGAGGAATAAAGCATTGCGAGAGTCTAATGGGTTAAATTTGCCCGTTGCCAGTGAAAAGCCCTGACACGGCGCTGTGATTATAAGGACGCAGAGCTCTCCCGCAGCAATGAGAGCCTTTCTGAGAACATCTATCGGGCTGATTTCCCAGATATCGTAGCACCAGTACGGGACATGGTGCTCGCCCTTGAAATTTAGCCCAAAGTTCCGTTGTGCCACCGGGTCATGGTCGATTGCCAGTAGTTCCTTGAAGCCCGCCATTTGCGCGCCGAGAGAACTTCCTCCTACACCTGCAAACAATGTGATGCACGTAGGTACGGAGGCTGATATTAGACTTATGATAAACTCATAGATTATTGCTGTAGTTTTTTTTGCTGTATTTAAAGATGTCATTTGTTAGCTTTTTGATGATTAATAAATTTTAATTGACATAGGTTTCCCTGACCCGCTATGGAGCTCTTATAAATTTTTTCATGTGTTTAGATTATGCTGCTATCTGAAGAGTGCCGTTGATAACGATAACTCGTGGTGTAGGAGAGATACCGCAGCATGGGCACGGAAGGGGGTCCAGGCTTATCTCGGTCACTGGTTGCAGATGAGAGAAATCTAACTGCTTACTGGATTTCCTGATTTTGCTTGCCAGGCTGGTGACAGTATTTATCTTACCATCTATGCTCGCCAGTAGTTCAAGACCGTTAGGTGCCTCGCCGACAGTTTTAAGGTCTCTTACCAAGCTTTCCGCAACTTTCATCCTCTTGCTGATTTCCTTTCGTTGATTGTATGGTTCCTCAGAGTCCGGTTGAGGTCTTTGGCCCTGCCGTTTGGTAAGCTCCTTTTCATACTCCTTGATTTCCTTGAAAAATTCGACTGGGGTTTTGACTCGCTGATTGTTGGACTCGAGTATGAATAAATGCTCGTCTTCCGCTGGCAACCCTTTAATAACATCAAGGGCAATCTGGTCCCAGCCCAGATAAGAGGCCGCCTCTGTACGGCGCCGTCCCGCAACTATGGTATAGACACCCTGGTCATCCGGGCCAATTGCAATGGGATTATTTATGAGTCCACCGAAGGCCTCAATTTTATCGGCCAGATCGTGGATGTTGCTGGCATCATACACCTTTAGAGTGAACGGATGCGGCGTTGTGGCAGCAAGGTTGACAATAACTGTCTCTTTTGAATACTTGGCTGTAAGTGCTTTCATATTTTAGTATTTGTTACGTTGATAAAATTTAATGAATCAGTTATGAGGAGCGCCTCCGAATGAGAGTAGATTTTAGTTGGCTCCGTATTGAGGAAGTCCTTTCGGAAAAATGTAAATGCAAGCCTTAATTTGCGATCGGTAGTGTTGGTTTTACGATTTGTGTAAGTATTTTTCATTTTAGCATGTTTACCTACTATTATGCAAGCATACTTCCATATTTTCCAGGGGCCAAAGCAGATTAGTTCCTCAACGTAGTGGTAGTGCGCCTTTTAAGATATATTAGGCTGTGCAGGGTCCTCGAGCGGCAAAATGAAAAAATCGAGGGTTAACAAGGGTTCCAGCACTCCTGGAAAATTATTTTCAAATGAATTTTAACAGCCGCCTGACAATTCGGCATTACATGACAAAGAGTTTTGTTCTCCGTCAACATGACATATTTTTATATTAAATCACAACGGAATTAATGAGAGTACTACGGACAAAGAGTATGGTTCTCCGTCAACATGACATCTTTTGTATCAAAGGACAAAGGAATTAATAAGAGTACTATGTAAACTTTAATATTTCATTCACTCGTATGAATTTATCCTTGTCTGCCACACCAGTATAAAACTTCATACACGTTTTGGTAGTATGTCCGGCTATCGAGGCAACTATATGTATAGGTATGCCTTTAGCGGCGGCAACCGAGATAAAGGTTTTTCTACCGATATGAGTGCTTAGTACTTGCCACTTTTCGACATACTTCGTTGTACATTTGTCACTTTTGAACTCATCAGTTGCGATGACGCTTTTAATCCCTGCGCGTCTGGCAATATCCTTAATAGTATCGTTAATGCGCTGATTTGAAATTCTCGGTAAGGCGAAGTCGCCCTTTTCCAATTTGTTTCGTTCAATTATTTCTAAAGCTTCGGGAAGCAAGGGTATAATATTCAACTTACCCGTTTTTACTTGTCTATATTTTATTGAGTAATATCCTTCTTCAACACCAGGAAAGTTTACTTCGGATATATCCGCTCGTTTGAGATTGTGATAATCAGAATATCTCATGGCTGTAAGACATCCAAATAGGAAGTTGTCAAGAGCTTTGCGATCCATCGAGCTCTCTGGCTTATAGCATATGAGGGCTTTAAGCTCATCGGGTTCAAGGAATATTATTCGCTTTTCCTTCTGGCTCACAGAAAATTCTTTGTAGACGACATTATTATGAAGACCGGCCTTCTTTGCATAGTTCATGAACCGTTTCAACATCTCAATGTGTTTGTAAACCGTGTTGTCGCCATGTCCAAGCTTTTGAAGATACGAGGCATATTTCGACATTAACTCGGGGGTTACCTCATCAAATGATAGTCTCATCCCCTTCGAGAATTTAGTAAAGTGGTTGAGGGAAACAACCAAGCCTTGTAATGTTCTACTATTTACTTTAATAATTGTATGGTACCTTTTCCATTCACCTATTATGGATAGTGGCTCGTGCTTATTTTGTTGGGGTTTCTTATCATTTCTAAGCTCTTTAATGATATAGCTGTTGTCAGGCGTAATTCCATTGGCGAGAGCTCCATAATATATGTTATTCACCTTATCTTCAAGTCGGTCTATATAAGCATTGACTTCAGAGGCTCGTTTCACCGACAGCTTGACTCTCTGTTTTGATAAGTCCCAATCATATTCTGCAACCTTAACACCCGTCAAAGTGCATAGTCGTTTGCCATCGTAGTTGAACATCATTACTACTGGCCTCGGTCGTTTAGGACTTTTGTCGACCCACGAGTTTCTTTTTTGGATATAAAAGCGTGCATATTTTTTTATCTCTCTCATGTTGAGTTGTATGTTTGTCTGCAAAATAATTTATGGTATGACATGGACTTGATAGCGTTTATATCGGATAATTCGTCTTAATGCCTTTGCGAGTCATAGCATATTGAAGCTGATCGGACGTCCAATATGGACGATTGGACAAATCCCTTTGAGGTTCTGGGAGTTCGCCATTATTGCGATAGTTGTTGATCGTGTGACGCGTCACCCCAAGTATCTCTGCTACTTGGTCTGTGTAAAGGCGCTCTTCCTGAAGCAGAGCATCCCGCTTAGATATCAGTGTCTGGTTAATTTCTTCTCTGATCTCGACCATTTCTTGTCTGACAATGGCCCTGAGCATTTCTTCAAGTAGGCTGAGCTCGATGCCTATAATACGCGTATCCATATCTGCCTGTAATGTTTAGTGGCAGTATAGTAGAACATGGAGAAAAATCGTGGATATACAGGAAAATAAAACTGCAAAGTGTATACAGTGGAGTATACCGATTGTCCTATAAATAACAAAAGCCCTTGATAATCAAGGGCTTATTGTGGTTGAGGAGGGAATTGAACCCCCGACACATAGATTTTCAGTCTATTGCTCTACCAACTGAGCTACTCAACCGTTCCTCTGAGGGACGGCAAATATAGCCTTTTTGCCAGTTTTTCAAAACATTCCCGCTTCTTTTCACTACGCCAGAGGCTAGAGGCCCAGTTTTTCCAGTACATATTGCTCCTCGGCATCTATCTCCAGGGTCTTGTGAGAGGCACCGGCGCCCTTTAGCAGCACTACCCTACTGGGTGCCAGTCCCAGCCGTCCGGCTATATACTCCGAGAGGTATTTATTGGCCTTGCCCTCTACTGGTGGCGCCTTGATCTTCACACGCACCGTGCCGTCTGCCTCACGGCTGACCTCGTCTATGCGGGAGTTGGGCTTTACTTTGATACGGAGGAGCATGGTATAGCTAGTCTTTATACAGCAGATACTTCTTCCGCATTTCCTTATAGGCTTTCAGCGCTGGCTGCCAACTGGCTTTGATCTCAGCCTCTGTCTTGCCGTCCAGGATCTGTTTGCGCAGCGCATCCGTACCCGCCAGCTTGTCAAAGAAATCCGGACTGCTAAAGAACTTCTTCTTATCCTTTGCCACCGCATACATCCGCAGCAGGTAGCGCACATTGATGCCATGCATCTCGGTGCTCAGGTCTTTTCTGTAGCGGCGCAGGTCGTAGCCTTTGCAGAGCAGTCCTTTATTCATCGGGTCTGTGGCGCCTGGTGTGCTCTTCGGCGTGAAGGTAAAGGCACTATCCAGCTCCGCATCCGGCGATCCTATCACCTGAAACGGCCACTGCGTGCCGCGCCCCACACTCACATTGGTCCCCTCAAAGAAACAAAGAGATGGATAGAGGAAGATAGCCCGCTCATTTTTCAGATTGGGCGAGGGTGCCACAGGCAGCCTGTACCGCATGTTGTGGTCATAGCTGGCACAGGGTATCACTGTGAGGTCCAGGCTGGCCGCGCTATCTGTCCATTTTTCCCCTTTGGCCATCTGGGCATACTCGCCCGGCGTCAGCCCATAGACCACAGGCAGCGCATCTATGCCTACAAAGGAGCGGTACCTCAGATTCAGTACTGGCCCATCTATATAGAAGCCGTTAGGATCCGGCCTGTCCAGTACGATCAGCTTTTTACCGTAGGCAGCGCAGCTCTCCATCAGGTAGTGCAGCGTAGAGATGAAGGTATAGAACCGGCAGCCCACGTCCTGTATATCATAGACCACCACGTCTATATCGCGCAGGTCGTCTGCCGTGGGCTTTTGCTTTTTGCCATAGAGAGAGATCACCGGGATGCCGGTCTTGCTGTCCGTCGTATTAGCCACGTGTGCGCCGGCATCTGCATCTCCGCGAAAGCCATGCTCCGGCGCAAAGATCACCCGTACATCCACACTTAGTGCTTTCAGGCTGTCTGCCAGGTGGGTTTTGCCTACACGGCTGGTCTGATTTACCAGCAGGGCTACGCGCTGGCCCCTGAGCAGCGGCAGGTACTCAGCTGTGCGAGCTGCCCCTATGGTGACATGCGGGCCGGCACTTTTGCCCTGCGCACAGGCTGACAGGGATATTACAAAGCAGATGAATAAAAGGCTGTATCGCAGGCGGCAGATCATATCAGTTGAGCTGTTCTTTGCTCACGTCCAGCTTGCTCTGCGGGGTTTCATATGGCATGAAAAGGAAACTCATCAGCCCCTCTTCGGCGAGGAAGATGCACATGAATTCATCAGGGTTCTTATAGTTGCGGATAAAGTCCTGCACTCTCTCCTGGCTCACCACACCGTGATGTACGAAGTCCTCCAGATGGGAGGCATTGATAGCCCATGTCAGGTCCATCTCTTCCCTGTTTATGATAGGCAGGCCAAGGTCTATATCCACCTCAGACCGCGTCACCACAAAGATCGGGTACTTGCTCACGTTGCCCTTTAGCATACCCTGGCTCACCTGGCGGATATAACTCCGGCAGGTCTGCAGGTCACTGGTCAGGCTGGCTAGTATTTCTTCATCAAACTTCACGTCGCAAACTATTGAAACGAAAGTTAGGAATTTTTCCGAACCACCAAAATGATATGCCGGAGACCGTGGAAATGTTGAGGTTTCACATCAAGTAAAGCCGCATAATTATGCGGCTTTAAATGCAACCCTCCCGGCCTCCCTGAAGGGAGGAGCAATACAAATGTGCATTTTGATAGGCTGTTAAAGTCTCCCCTTTAGGGAAGATTTAGAGGGGCTTGTATTAAACACAAAGTCCGCCGAAGCGGACTCTGCAAACCATTAACTCTAAATTAGCCTCGTATCAGAACTTGATGACCATCTTATTGAACGGATCATCGCTGAGTGCATACTTCACATCGGTAGCTTCTTTGGCTTCGTCAGCCTTCAGGTATAGATCGAGGCCTACCAGCGCCGTATTGGTCTTGATAGACTTGGCTATATATTTCTGATAGCCATCTATTTTAAAGATCACACGCACTGCCTCTCCCATAGCACCCTTCTGCAGGGCTATGGCATAGTTGCCCTCCTTGTCCAGGCTGGCTGCTACCAGCTCATCGCCAAATTTGTCAAAGTTGATCTTTGCATCCTTGATGGTCTGGTATGTTTCAGCATCTACCAGCTTGCCGGATATCACCATGATCTCAGGATGGTTGATAGCCGCAGTGAGTACTGCCTGTGTAGATGGCAGTAGTTTACCTTTGTCTTTGCAGCTTTGTGCTTGCATGTTTGTGGCCACCAGGCCCACAGCGATGAGGATCATCATTAGCTTTTTCATAACTCTCTCCTTTTTTATTTTATATATGTACTAATCAGCTTGTTTAGAATAAGACGCCGTGGAGATCAATTTATTTTGCTGAGTGGGGTCGAAACAACTAACACGCTTTTTTCTTCAGCCAACTGATTTTCATCTATTTCCTGGTGCAAAGATACGCGCGAAACCCGCACTGCATGTAGGCTGCAGCCTCTATTAAAATGAAACCAACAATAAAATCGGTGAACGAATCCTTTTTGTATTTCCTTAACGAGACCCCATTTTAAACGTGCATTTTTTCATCACGAACGGCTCACAGATTTGTCATAAAAACGAAACAACAAAAAACACATTTGATTTTATACTCAACATAGGTATTTGCTTGTATTCGGCTGGTTTTCTCCCGGCCTTGCGCAGTTAGCCGTGAAGAAACAACTGCATCGCATGGCGAGGTTGGCGGTCACTGTTTGAGCCATATTGCAGTAGAATAGAGGGGTAATAAAGACATCGCCGTTGCTGGTCGCCTGACCAGCAACAAACGCAAGGCGCATCACTCAAACGCCTGCAGCTCCACGAGCTTCGCGTACAGCCCGCCTCCACCCAGCAGCGTGCCATGCGTACCGCGTTCAGCTATGCGGCCCTCGCTCATCACGATGATCTCATCCGCATTCTGTATCGTAGCCAGCCGGTGCGCTATCACGATGGTGGTGCGGCCCTTCATCAGGTTAGACAGGGCATCTTGCACCAGCTTCTCAGACTCAGAGTCCAGCGAGGACGTAGCCTCGTCCAGTATCAGCACGGGAGGGTCTTTCAGCACGGCGCGGGCGATGGTCAGGCGCTGCCGCTCGCCACCGCTCAGGCGGCCACCGCGGTCACCTATCACCGTATCGTAGCCCTGCGGCAGGCGCGCTATATAGTCATGCGCATTGGCCACACGGGCCGCGTCCTGTATCTGCTCATCGCTGATCCCCTCCTTGCCAAAGAGGATATTATTACGCACTGTATCATTGAAGAGGATCGGCTCCTGGCTCACTACACCGAATAGGCCGCGCAGGTCGGACACTCTCAACTGGCGCACATCCGTGCCGTCTATCTCTATACTACCACCCGTCACATCATAGAATCGTGGCAGCAAGTCTGCCAGCGTCGTCTTGCCCGCACCGCTCTGGCCTACGAGGGCTATCACTTTACCTTTGGCTATGGTCAGGTCTATGCCTTTCAGGATCTGCCTGTTAGGATTAGACGGGTAGTGGAAGGAGACATTCCGATACACGATAGACTGGCTAAAGAGCGCAGCAGGTTTGGCATCCTTTGCTTCTACTATCGTATTAGGTGCATCCAGTATCTCAAAGACCCGCTCTGAGGAGGCGAGGCCGATATTGATTTTATAAAAGGCCGTAGAGAAGCTCTTGGCCGGCTGTATCAGCAGCGAGAACATGGCGATATACCCGATAAAGGTAGCCGCCTCCATCTCCCCGCGCAGCACCAGCCCGCCGCCAAACCATAGCACCAGGCTAAACACCGCGATAGCCAGAAACTCCGTAAGTGGTGAACTCAGCTCATAGCGGCGGTTGATCGCATTGCCCTGCTGGTAGTGCAGCTCATTGGTCTCTTCAAACTGCCTCCGCTTATACCCCTCCGCACCAAAGGCCTGCACGATCCGCAGCCCTGAGATGCTCTCTTCTACTATGGACATAAAGCGGCCTATCGTCTCCTGTATATTCTGCGACTGGCGCTTGAGCGTCTTACCTATGCTACCTATCAGCAGCCCCACTACGCCCAGCATCACAAAGACGAAGAGCGTCAGTTTGGCGCTCAGCATCAGCATCCAGGTGAGGGACAGGATGATATTGACCGGCTCACTAATGATCACCTCCAGCATGCTGAAGATCCAGCCGTCTATGGCGCGGATATCATCCGTCATGCGCGTGATCAGGTCGCCCTTGCGCTCCTGGCTATAGTAGCTCAGCGGCAGGCTCAGCATCTTGCCAAATACCTCATTGCGCAGGTCGCGCATCACTCCCGTGCGGATAGGAGACAGCACCCGCAGCGCCAGATAGCGGAAGACGTTCTTCAGGAAGATGACCACGATGATCGCCACACAGACCTCCAGCAGCGCCTGTGCTGGTCCATGCACCCGCTTTTCGGTAGAGAGCACATACTTGATGTATTCCAGGATCGAGTTGGCATTGGCTGTCAGGACTGGTTTCACCGTCACATCCGGCACCTGGTTGAAGATCAGCTGCAGCAGCGGGATCACCATCACCACAGAGAAAAGCGAGAACACCGCCGTCAGCACGTTGAAAAAAAAGTTAAGCGCACCGAGTCCGGTATACGGCCTGAGATAGCTGACTATTCGCTTGAAATTTGACACAGGGCAAAGATAGGAGAAGGAATGAGTAATGGGGGATAACGACAAAGGGTAGACGCTAGTATTCGGCTTACATCCTTTTCTTGATGTCGTCAGGGTCTCTTTTAAAATGAATGATGCCAACCACTCTGATCTCCGCAATATCCGCGACTACCTGATAGTAGATGCCATAGGGGAACTTCCTGATCACACACCTTCTATAGCCTTTATAAACCTCCTGATAGATCTTGGGTGTCTTGGATATTGACTCGATAGATTGGTCTACTGACTCAATAAATTTATCTCCCAAACCTATTTGCTGCGTTTCATACCATATAAAAGCTGAATCCAGGTCTACTTCCGCTTCCGAGAGGATGGAAACATTGTATGCTCCCTTCACTTTTTATACTTGGCTTTGACTTCTGACCATGGCCTGAAGGTCGCCTCGCCACTGTTAATCTTTGCTATCCGCTGATCCAGGATTTCCTTGTGCTCTTTGGATATAGATTCCAGCGAGTTGTCACGTGCAATATCGTCCCACAACTCCAGTACAAGCTGTAGCTTCTCTTCCACCGGTAGCTTATGAAGCTCTGCTATTTGTGATTTATCCATTGCACGCCTTTTACCCAAAGTTACCGATTCTTATCTTATCTATGAAGTGTGCTTCAGCGACTGGCCGCCTCAGTTGCACCCATCCCCCTGCTTAACATCTTTTTACACCGCACCGTTTTGTTAAAACTTAAATTCGCTTTCCCAAAAGATACACGTACATGGAAGTAATCACACCGTCCTCATCATCTGTAGACATCGCGTCTCTGAATGATCGTATCAACCGCGAGAGCGCCTTTATAGACGTGCTCAATATGGAGCTAGGCAAAGTGGTCGTAGGCCAGAAGTACATGGTAGAGCGCCTGCTGCTCGCTGTGCTGTCCAATGGCCACATCCTCCTGGAGGGGGTACCCGGCCTGGCCAAGACGCTCTCTATCAAGTCGCTGGCCTCTGCGGTACACGCGGGCTTCTCGCGTATCCAGTTCACGCCGGACCTGCTCCCTGCCGATCTGATCGGTACCATGATATACAACCCGAAGGACCACGAGTTTAGCGTCAAGAAGGGTCCTGTATTTTCCAACTTCATCCTGGCAGATGAGATCAACCGTGCCCCGGCCAAGGTGCAGTCCGCACTGCTCGAAGCCATGCAGGAGCGCCAGGTGACCATCGGAGACCAGACCTTCAAGCTGGAGGAGCCGTTTCTCGTACTGGCCACACAGAACCCGATAGAGCAGGAAGGTACCTACCCACTGCCAGAGGCACAGGTAGACCGCTTTATGCTAAAGGTGGTCGTGACCTACCCCAAGAAAGAAGAAGAGCAACTGATCATGCGTCAGAATATGGCCTACGAATCGCCAAAGATCAACCCTGTCATATCTAAAGAAGCCCTCGTCTCTGCCCGCCGTACTACCCGTGAGGTATATATGGACGAGAAGATCGAGCGCTACATACTCGACATCGTTTTCGCTACGCGCCGTCCGGAGGACTACAAGCTAGGCAAGATAAAGCCACTCATCACCTACGGCGGCTCTCCCCGCGCCAGTATCAACCTTGCCCTGGCTGCCAAGGCTTATGCCTTTATCAAGCGCCGCGGCTATGTGATACCGGAGGATGTGCGTGCCGTGTGCTACGATGTGCTGCGCCACCGTATCGGCCTTACTTACGAAGCCGAAGCAGAGAACGTCACTACTGAAGAGATCATTAGCGATATTCTAAATGCTGTTGAGGTTCCATAGTCCATCATGGCAAAGTCCCTTCAAATAAAGTCTGACAAAGCGCAGGCTGCAGATACCGCACAGAGTGAACGCCGCAAGAAACTTCGTCGTATTGAAATAAAGACGAGGAAGCTTTCCGCGCAGGTTTTCTCTGGTAGCTATCACTCTGCCTTCAAGGGGCGTGGTATCTCTTTTAGCGAGGTGCGTGAGTACCAGTTTGGCGATGATATCCGATCTATAGACTGGAATGTGACAGCCCGCGCCAATAAGCCTTTCATCAAGGTATTTGAAGAAGAGCGCGAGCAGACGCTGATGCTGATCATAGACGTGAGCCGGTCTACCATGTTTGGCACGCAGACGGAGTTTAAGAAAGAGATCATCGAGATCATCAGCGGTATCCTGGCATTCTCAGCCATTACCAATAATGATAAGGTAGGCGTCATCTTCTTCAGTGATAAGGTGGAGAAGTTCATTCCGGCCAAGAAGGGCAAGTCGCACATCATGCGGATCATCTCTGAGATAGACAGCTTTGAGTCTCAGGAGCGCGGCACGGACCTGGCCGAGGCGCTGAAGTACTTTAATAATGTGAGCAAGAAGAAAGCGATCGCCTTTATGATATCAGACTTTATGGGTGGCAAAGACATCCAGAAGGAGCTGAGTATCGCCGCCAGGAAGCATGACTTCATAGGCATACAGGTTTATGACAAACGGGAACGTCTGCTGGAAGACGTGGGCACAGTGCTCATACAGGATGCCGAGTCTGGCGCAGAGTTTTTTGCAGATACCTCTGACAAGCGGCTACGCACCCAGATACAAAAGCTGTTTGACGAGCAGCAGGTGAAGAACAAAGTCACTTTCGGCAAAGCCGGTGCACAGTTCGTAAGCATCGATACCACGGCCAACTATGTGACCGCGCTCATGAAGATGTTTAAAGAAAGGGAGATCAAGCGGTAATGAAAACGCTACATAACATATCATATATCTCTGGTGGCCAAGGCCAGCTCCTATCTGTAGGGACAGGTCGCGACCTGTCCCTACCAGCTAGGCGCCACAGCGCTGTAGAGTCAGGTCGCGACCTGACTCTACGAAAAACACCTTACAGAACGCTGATATTGTCTTGCTTCTTGCTTTTTGCTTCCTTTATCTCTCACGCCCAGATCAGTGCTACCTTCAAGGGTGACTCCTCTAAAGCAGAGATCGGAGACTACTTTAATATGAAGCTGGTGATCAATGCCCAGCCGGATATGGTGGTCGACTTCCCAGCTTTTCCCGGAGATACGATCGGCAAGGTCTCTATCGTAAAGAAGGATAAGATAGACACTGCAAAGATCGGTAATAGTACCATCTACTCGCAGAATGTGACCATACAGGCCTACGAGGGCGGGCAGTACATCTTTACCCCATTCAAGATATACTACCTCAATAAATCTACGGGTGTAGTAGACAGTACCTATACCAATGCCTTTGAGCTGCGCGTATCCGAGCCGGCAGTAGATACCACCAAGCCCATCAAACCGATCAAAGCGCCTCTGAATGTACCCTATCAGCTGAATGAGTTTTACAGCTGGATAGCTATCGGGCTCGCGGTGCTGGCTGCGATCATCGTTGGTATCATCCTTTACCTCAGGTATAAGAAGAAACCGGCACCAGTGGTAGCGCGTCCGCGCCCTAAAGATCCTGCCCATATCTGGGCTGCCAAAGAGCTGAAGAAACTGGAAGATGAGAAGCTCTGGCAGAAGGACCAGGTGAAGCTCTACCACTCACGCCTGACGGATATCCTTAGGAGCTACCTTGAGTTTCGCTATGACTACTACGCACTGGAGGCTACTACAGAGGAGATACAGCTAGAGCTGGACAGGCTCAATATCAGCCTCGATGCCCGCAGCCGCCTCATGGAGACACTGCGCCTGGCAGACTTTGTCAAGTTTGCCAAGATGAACCCGGCACCTGACGAGAATATGCGCAGTATGCAGAACGCTGCAGCCTTCGTAGAGCAGACCCGGCAGATAGATGTGACCCCTGCTGCAGCTGAGGCACAGAAGAAAACTAACACTAAGAAGAAGAAATAGGATGCTTCACCTGTCACATATCACCTTTGCCAATCGGTGGGTACTCTGGCTGATACCGGTAGTAGCCATCCTGGCCATCGTGTGGTGGTACCTGCGCCAGCGGAAACAGTATCCTACGCTGACCTTCTCTGACACATCGGCATTCAAGGGTTTTCAGTCCCCTGTCAAGGGCGTGCTGAAAAAGTATGCGCCACTGCTGCGCATCCTCTCGCTAGGCTTCCTGCTCGTAGCGCTGGCGCGGCCGCAGAGCAGCTATGACGAGAGCAAGTCCAGCACCGAGGGCATAGACATCGTGATGGCCATGGACGTCTCTACCTCCATGCTCTCTCAGGACTTCAAACCTAACCGTCTGGAGGCAGCCAAGAGTGTGGCCCTGGACTTCGTAGAGGGCCGCCCGCATGACCGGATCGGTCTTGTGGTCTTTGCCGGAGAGAGCTTCACGCAGTGCCCGGTCACCATAGATCATGTCATAGTCAAGAATCAGCTGAAGGACATCAAGAACGGCATCCTGGAGGATGGTACTGCCATCGGCATGGGCCTCTCTACCGCCGTACAGCGCCTAAAGGACAGCGAGAGCAAGACTAAGGTCGTGATCCTGATGACGGACGGTGTCAATAACCGAGGCATCATAGATCCCCGCATGGCAGCAGATATAGCGGTGCAGTTTGGCGTGCGCTGCTATACGATAGGTGTAGGCAAGAACGGTCAGGCGCTGACGCCTGTAGCGATGGGGCCTAATGGCCTGATATTCGACTACGCAGAGGTGCAGATAGATGAGCCGCTGCTGCGCACCATAGCCGATAAGACCGGTGGCAAATACTACCGCTCTACCGACAATAAGAGCCTCAAGGAGATCTTCGCACAGATAGATAAGCTGGAGAAGACCAAGATCAACGTATCTGCCTGGACACACAAGACGGAGAAGTTCCATCTTTTTGCTTTGATCGCTGCGGCGCTGCTTTTGATCGAGTGGGTTTTACGTTACACTGTATTAAGAAGCATTCCATAGATGTTTAGGTTTGAACATATAGAGTATTTGCTGTTACTGGTCCTGTTAGTACCCGTACTGCTGCTGTTCATATACTTTACTGTATGGCGCAAGAAAAGTATAGAGCGCTTTGGCAGCAAGTCTCTGGTGTACCAGCTGATCCCGGATTTTTCTGACGGCAAGCAGGTCATCAAGTTTGTGCTGCTCGCGTTGGCGTACACCTGCCTGGTGATAGCCATAGCCAATCCACAGATAGGCACCAAGCAGGAGAAGGTAAAGCGCAATGGTATAGATGTGGTCGTAGCGCTGGACGTATCACGTAGTATGCTGGCCCAGGATATACAGCCTAACCGCCTGGCCCGCGCCAAGAACTTTATCTCAAACTTCGTAGACCAACTCAAGAATGACCGCTTTGCAATGGTCATCTTTGCGGGTCGTGCTTACCTCCAGATGCCGCTGTCTGTAGACTATAGCGCCGTGAAGCTCTACCTGCGCTCTGTGAGTACCGAGAGCGTACCTACGCAGGGTACCAATATAGGCCAGGCCATCGAGCTGGCCAATGAGTCTTTCGCCAAAGGCGATAACAAGTCTAAGGCCCTCATCATCATCTCTGACGGCGAGGACAATGAGCCGGGTGTAGAAGAGGCGCTGGAAGAAGCCGCCAAGAACGGCATCAAGGTCTTCACCATAGCTGTGGGTACGGATAAAGGCTCCCCTATACCGCTGGCCAATGGCGACTACAAGCGCGATGCGGAGAATAACATCGTGCTCTCCAAAGTAAACATCGAGGCCATGCGCAGCTACGCTGCTAAGGGCAATGGCAAGGCGCTGATACTCGGCAACGGTAAGGATGAGATCGATGCGATATTTAAGGAGCTGGGCCGCATCACTAGCAAGGAGATCGACGATGTGGTCTTCACCGAGTATGACGACAAGTTTCAATATTTCCTCATAGCGGCTGCGCTGCTGCTCATAGCAGAGTTTATGCTCAGCGAGCGCCGCAGCAGGCTGTTTGAAAAGCTGAAGATATGACCGCGCGCATTTCACATATCACCCCTTGCGTCCGTCGCATTGCAGCATCCCTCTTCGCCTCTTCGCCTCTGCGGTTCAGCTGTGTTATGCTGTTTGCCGTGGTCGCTCTCTCGGCCTCTGCACAGGAGGAGCGCGGCCTGACCCGTGACGGTAATAAGCTCTTTACCAAGGGCAAATACGCCGATGCAGAAGCTGCCTACAAGAAAGCGCTGGAGAAGAAGAACAACTTTCCTGAAGCGGTCTTTAACCTCGGCGATGCGATCTACAAGCAGAAACGATATGACGATGCCATCGCACAGTTTGAGCAGTTTGCCAAGACGGCCAAGGACCCAAAGCAAAAGGCGCAAGCCTATCACAACCTCGGCAATGCACAGCTGGACAAAGAGGAATATGAGAAGGCTGTAGACGCCTACAAGCAAGCGCTCAAGCTCAACCCCGAAGACCGCGACACCCGCTACAATATGGCCTATGCCAATGCCAAGCTGCGCAAAGAGCAGCAGCAAAACCAGCAGAACAAGAACAATAAGAACAAAGACAACAAGGACCAGAATAAGGATAACAAAGACCAGGACAAAAAAGACCAGCAGGGCAAGGGCGATAAAGAAAAGAAAGACGACAAAGGTCAAAAAGACAAAGATCAGCAGGGTAAGGGAGATAAAGACAAACAGCAACCGAAGCCCGGACAGGAGCCTAAACTCACTAAAGAGCAGGCTGAGAAACTACTCGAAGCGCTGAAAGCCGAAGAGCAAAAGGCACAGGACAAAATGCAGAAGAAAGCTGCTAAGCCTGTGGAGGTGCAGGTAGAGAAGGATTGGTGATCACTCGCTATCGCTCGGATGGCAAAACGCCCACTTGTCAAAAATCCTTAACAAACCGCAGCCTCTCTTGAGTTTTGTCTATCCTTACTTCAATTTTGCAGTGTGAAAGAAAGCCGCCACATAGGATACAAAGGCCTGCTATGGGTCAGCCTGTTTGTGCTGATGGGTATGAGCCTGTCGGCTCAGGTGAGGTTCTCTGCATCTGCGCCTGGCTCGGTGGGGATCAACCAGAACTTTCAGGTGGACTTCACGGTAGAAAATGGCAGCGCCAAAAGCATCGATCCGGGTATCGGTGGTGACTTTCAGATACTGAGCGGGCCCAATCCTACACAGCAGGTACAGATCATGAATGGCCACATGAGCCAGTCTGTGATCTACTCCTATATCGTACACCCCAAGAAAGAGGGAGTCTATAAAATAGGCAAAGCCAAAGCCAGCATAGAGGGCGCCACGATGGAGTCCAATGAACTGACCATCACTGTGACCGGACCTGTGCAGCAGCAGCAGCGCCGCAGGCGGGACCCGTTCAACCCGTTTGACGATGATGATGATCCCTTTGCTGCGATGCAGCAACAGATGCAGCAGCAGATGCAGCAAATGCAACAGATGCATGAGCAGCCACAAAAGTCCAATGCCGATATAGACAAAGCCATACGAGACAACGTGATCGTGCGCATGGAGACCGACCGCAATAATGTCTACATAGGCGAGCGCATCACAGCTACGATCAAGATCTACTTCAAAATGAACATCGGCAATGTATCGCCGACGAAGGCACCTTCTTTTGATGGCTTCTGGAGCCAGGAGGTGATGAATAACAAGCAGATCAAAGAGCGTATAGAGACCTACAACGGACAGCGGTACTATGCGGCAGACCTGATCAAGTACAATCTCTATCCGCAGCGTGCGGGTGCCCTGCAGATCACACCGGCAGAGCTGAATATGATCGTGCAGGCAGAGGTGGGCCGCTCATTCTGGGGGCCGGAGTACGCCAACGTGCCCTACAAAACATCCAGCAACGCGGTGACCATCAACGTAAAGGATGTGCCAGCTGCGGGCAAACCTGCTGACTACAATGGCGCAGTGGGCAGCTTCAAGTATGAAGTAAAACTGTCTGACAAGGAAGGCAAGACTGACAATGCGCTCACCTATACAGTAAAGATCAGCGGCGTGGGCAACCTGAAGACCATCGAGCTGCCTAAGCCGCAATTCCCTGAGAGCTTTGAGACCTTTGACCCGAAGGTAAAAGACGATGTGGTCAACACAGATGGTGGCATGAGCGGCAGTATACAGTATGACTACCTCGTGATCCCGCACCAGCCGGGAGACTACAAGATAGCGGGCACCTCTTTCTCCTTCTTCGATCCGGGTGCGGGCAAATATGTGACACAGACCTCTCCCGAGCTGGCACTGAAGATCACCGGCGCACCGTCTCAGAATCCCAACACCGGCGCCGCTATGGTGAGCAAGGAGGACGTGGCCGCGCTGCACTCAGATATCCGCTTTATCAAAATGAAGGCTGTGCTGGATAAGGAGCAAGCGCCATTCTTCGGCTCGGTAGGATTTATCGGTCTGGTGGGTACACCGTTCTTTGCCTTTATTGGGCTGCTCTTTGTGCGCCGCCGCACGGAGGACCTCGCTGCTGACATCGTAGGTGCCAAGCGCCGCCGTGCCACACGCCTGGCCAAGAAGCGCCTCTCTACCGCAGACAAGCACCTGGCGAAAGGCAATAAGGAGCCGTTCTACGATGAGGTGAGCCGTGCTATGTGGGGCTACCTGGGCGATAAGCTGAACATAGACCTCTCGCAGCTCTCTAAGGATAACGTAGAAGAAAAGCTCCTGGCCAAAAATGTGAAACCCGAGACCATAGCCAAGCTAAAGGCGCTGATCCACACCTGCGAGCTGGCCCTCTACTCGCCGGTGGGTGCAGGAGATGAGATGAAGCAGAACTATAACGCAGCCTTAGAGCTGATAGCAGACCTGGAGGACGAGATCAAATGATACACGCCATGACATACGCACATGGACCATCATGGTCGCTCAGCCGCATGGTGCTGGTGCTGCTCTGTGCGCTCGGCCTCAGCAGTGCAGCCTATGCGGAGACATCCACACAGCTCTTTGACGCGGCCAATACTGCCTACAAAAGCAAAGACTACGACCTGGCCATTACCGGCTATAATAAGCTCCTGACACAAGGCTACAAAACAGCAGAGATCTACTATAACCTCGGCAACGCGAGCTATAAGAAGGGCGCCATGGGCCAGGCCATCCTGAGCTATGAGCGCGCCCTGCGCCTGGCACCCGGAGATGAGGATATCCGCTACAATCTCAAGCTGGCCAACCAGAAAACCGTAGACCGCCTCATACCTGTGCCGCAGCTGGCCATAGTGCAGCGCTGGGACCACTTCGTAGAGTCGCGCTCGTCCCGCACTTGGGGTATCCTCTGCGGTGTGTGTGTATGGCTGGCGCTGGCAGGGTTTGCAGCTTACCTTTTTGTACAGAGTATCCGCAGGGCGGGTTTCTATCTGGGTGTGGTGCTGCTGCTGTGTGCGGGTTTCTTTGGCTCGCTGGCATACTCCCAGTCCCGCGCGGAGTATGGTGCCGACCAGGCCATCCTCACTACAGAGAGCGCGTATATCAAGAGTGCCCCTGACGCCTCGTCTACAGACCTCTTTATGATCCACGAAGGCATCAAGCTGCAGCTGCTGGACCATGTGGGCGAGTGGGCCAAGGTCCGCCTCTCAGACGGCAAGGTGGGCTGGGTGCAGCAAGCGGCTTATACGGTCATCTGAGTCTTAATTTTGTTCCTCTTTTGCCAGATATATTTCTTGCAAAGACGCAAAGGGGATAAGGAAATACAAAGGCCTTTAAGGTTATTTTCTTCCTTCCTTACCGCTTCCTTAATGATTAGCTCTGAGCTAGTTTTGTTTTAGAACCGGGAGAGGAGGGTGAGCAGTGCGTCACGGTCTGTGAGGTGGTATACCCGGAAACCCAATGCTGCTGCGGCGTCTGTATTCTCCTTTTTGTCATCTATGAATAATGTGCGCTGCGGATCGATGCCGGCATGGTCTATGACGGCGCGGTATATCGCGGGGTCGGGCTTGCGGCTGCGGAGCTCGTGTGAGTAGTAGGCATGGTGAAAGTAGCTGCGCATATCAGCGGCATTAAAGTTGGCCTTTATGTAGCGGTCTATGTCCGTCAGGTGTATGTCATTGATATTGCTCAGGGCGTAGACTTTATATTTTGCGCGCAGCGCGGTGAGCCGCTCCAGCTTGCCTGGCGGGTAGTGATAGAGGATCGCATTCCACGCGGTGTCTATCTCTGCGTCGGTGACGCCATCTCTCAGATAGGGGCGCAGGGCAGCACGAAACTGATCGGAGCTGATATCGCCCCGCTCGTACTGGCTGAAGAGATCATCCTGCGCTGTGTAGCTGATGAGGTGGCTGAAGTCACGCGCGGCGATCTGGCGGAAGGCGGCGATCATCACGTCATAGTCTATGTCTATGATCACATTGCCGAGGTCAAAGATGATGGTGTCTATACCGGTAGGGTCTAGTGGCTCTGGCATGGCGGCAAAGATAAGCGCTCATCTGAATGCTAACAGCCACCTCTCCCAACCCTCTCCAAAGGAGAGGGCTTTAATACACACGAACACCTGTGTAGGATCAGATCAATGTCTACCTCTGCAGTCCTATTGATCTTCCGGTGTCGTATATCTGCGGGTTTCGGCGGACGTCTATATCGAAGCGATCTGATAGCTGGGGGTCGGTATACTGCGGGATGAAATTTTTGCGCGGGGCCTCTTTCGTTGGTTTGCTGACGGGCTGGGTCTGCGGCTGCACTGCTACGGGCTCTGTGTCTGACTGGTGCGCCTCGAGGTCGGCCATCAGGTGGGATGGTAGTTCGTTTTCGCCTTTGGTGTTGTAGCCATAGTTATTCCTCAGGATAAAGTAGCAGGCAGCGGGATGCATCCGGCGAAAGAGGGCGCCTTCTTCGAGCTTATGGATAAAGATCTGCTCGATGTAGTAGACGCGGTCCATGATGTCGCCATCATTTTCCCATTTCTTTTTGAAATAGCTCCAGAGCTGCTTGTAGTATTTGAGTTTGAGCAGGGCCTGGGTGAGTGTGTGGCAGATCGAGAACTCGTCGAGGGCCATGGCCTCGATCTGATCAAGTACATGATGGGTTTTCTCGCGGGTCCATTGGGACGCATTGGTGTTGCCGGTAGGTGCGGACATGGGTGTTTTATTTATGAATGAATAATAGATCTCTGTGCTCCCTGATGGGCGCTTTGATACTGAGCTGCTGACCCTCCAAACCTCTCTAAAGGGAGGCTTTAATACAAAATACAACCCTCCGATAACAGGAATATAAAATGGCGCACTTCGCTCAGAAAACGATAATGCAAAGGAGAGCAAAAGCCGCTGCTGTTTCGGCGGGAATTACTGACAAAAGGGGGTTTGAGGATAAGTTTTTGCGTGCGATGTGGGGCTGTGAGCAGTCTGAGATCACAGATCCAGCATCTCACCCTCTATCTCATAGGGCGCAGCCGGGGTGTCTATAGGTATCACACGTTTAGGCAGCTCTACCAGGTCGTAGCTACCTACTTTACGCAGGTCCATGACCATGCGGCCATCGGTGCCTACGTAGAATGGCTTCTGGAATTTGGCGCCATAGATCAGGTCGCGCCAGGTGTAGGACATGCGGATGTAGATGGTTTGCGCGTAGGTCTCGTCATAGCCGCGCAGGGTGATGAAGACCTCTATCTCCTGTTCCTTCACGTCATCTTCGGTCATGCCGTAGAGCGGACTCTGGTCGTCTATGATATGATTGATGGTCCAGCTGAGGGGAAACATGGCGATCTTGCTCAGCTCAAGGTTGAGCTGCTTGAAGCGGCGCAGGCCGTCAGGTGTGTTCTTGTCTACCCAGCTGAAATTGACCGTGGCCTCGAGGTCCATGATATTGGACGAGCGCTGATTGGCAAAGATGAACTGCAGGCCTGTGAGCTCGCCTACGGGCGCGATGATCAGGTTGCGGCCAAACTTCATCTCCGGCCGGGGCTTGGAGAAGCGGCCATACAGCGTGCCTGTGAGTACGGCAAAGCCCATCAATCCTGTAAAGGCCTCCAGCGATGCCATCCAGCTGCAGAAGATATCTGTAGGATACATGGCACCATAGCCTACAGTAGTAAAGGTCTGGCTGGAGAAAAAGAAGCACTGCATGAATTTGCTGATACCATTCAGGCCCGAGATACCGACGATGCCCTGTGCATCTACTACATAGTAGATGATAGCGTAGAAGAGATTGACACCGCCGTAAAAGAGGAAGACGGTGATCCAGTAGTTCTTCCACCTGGTAGTGAGCAGCCAGTGATAGAGGTCAAAGTCTATGCGGTCTCCCGTGATCTTGCGGATATTGTACGAGCCGTCCAGATTGACGGTGCGCTGGCGGCCGTCCTGGGCGCCGTGGTCCAGGCCTATGTCTACATTGTTTCTGTTTCTATTGATACGGTCACGCAGGGCCATGGGGGAGTGTTTTTAGCGTGTGCAAGGTACGGTGTTTATGGGATAAAATGATTGCTTGTGATCAGGTTTTAGCCGCCGATGCTGCCCCTCTAAATCTCCCCTGAAGGGGAGACATGAATGCAAAACAGCCTGCCCTCCAAACCTCCCTAAAGGGAGGCTTAATGCAGTCTCTTCCAAACTCCTCTCAAAGAGGATTAACAGGCCAGCTAACTTGGTTGGATACGATATGGTTATTTGCAAAGCCATATAATAATACGTTTCTAAAAACCACGAATAAGCCATTTGGGAAGACGCATAATAATGCGTCTCTACACAATGACAAATGAGATAGTCCCTTGCTGTTGGCAAAGGCTGCCTCTTCGTCCAAAATTTAAAACAGCGGAATACGTTAGATTTGTACCCGTCAGCATGAATAAAGGATACACCATAGCAGAGGCCGCAAAAGCCGCTGGCGGCAAACTGCACGCAGGTGCCGGAGAGGACAAGGTCATACAGCACCTGCTGCTGGATAGCAGGCGTATACAGTATCCGGATGTGAGCCTTTTCTTTGCGCTGCCGGGTGCGCGGCAGGATGGGCATCAGTTCATAGCTGAGCTGACGGCGCGTGGTGTACAGAACTTTGTGGTAACCAAGGCTGACTGGGCCGAGCGCTACCCACGGGTCAACTTTATAGTAGTAAAAGATACCATCGCTGCGCTGCAAAAGCTGGCGGGGTACCATCGCAGCAAGTTTCAATATCCGGTGATCGGGATCACCGGCAGCAATGGCAAGACGATCATCAAAGAATGGCTCTACCAGCTGCTGAATGAAGACTACAAGATCGTGCGCAGCCCCAAGAGCTACAACTCGCAGATAGGTGTGCCGCTCTCGCTCTGGCAGATGAGCGACCAGCACGACCTGGCCATCATAGAGGCCGGCATCTCTGAGAGTGACGAGATGGACAAGCTGGCACGCATCATACAGCCTACGCTGGGCATCTTTGCCAATGTGGGAGAGGCGCACAATGAGGGCTTCCTCAACCTGAAGCATAAGGCCAAGGAGAAACTGAAGCTCTTTACCAAAGTGGACCGCCTCATCTACTGCAAGGACCACGCAGACGTAAACCAGGCCATCACAGAGATAAACGGGCTGAAGGGCGCAGATGCAATTCCGGTCTTCACCTGGTCGCAGCACTCTGATGCAGATGTGCGCGTCACCTCTATCCTGCAGCAGAATAACCACTCCTATGTCTCTGCGCAGTACCACGGGCAGGACTTTGACTTTGAGATCCCCTTTGCAGATAAGGCCTCTGTAGAGAATGCCCTGCACTGCGCCTGTACGCTGCTGGTGATGGGCAAGGACTTTGGCATGCTGCGTGCGCGGATGCGCCTGCTGACCCGCATAGCCATGCGCCTGGAGATGCGCGACGCAATCAATAACTGCTCGCTCATAAACGATAGCTACAACTCAGACTTTGAGTCGCTGCGGATCGCCATAGACTTTTTGCGGCAGCAAAACCAGCATCCGCGCAAGACGATCATCCTGTCAGATATCCTACAGAGCGGCCGCAGCGAGCTGGACCTCTACACAGAGGTGGCCAAGCTGCTGAAGCAAAACGGCATCTACCGCCTCATAGGCATCGGCCCATCTATCACGCGGGAGCGGAAGGTCTTTGAGCAGAGCGGTGTAGCAGAGCTGATCTGCTATAAAAGCACCGAAGAGATGCTCAAGGAGTTTGACACCTCAGCGCTGCACGATGAGGTGATCCTGCTGAAGGGGGCGCGCCAGTTTGAGTTTGAGCGGATAGCCAAGCTGCTGGAGAAGAAGGCCCACCAGACCGTGCTGGAGATCAACCTCAATGCGGTGGTCAACAACCTGAAGACCTATCAGTCGCTGCTGCGACCAGAGACAAAGCTCATGGCCATGGTCAAGGCCTTCAGCTATGGCAGCGGCAGCTATGAGATAGCCAATGTGCTGCAGTTTAACCGGGTGGACTACCTGGCCGTGGCCTATGCTGATGAGGGCGTAGAGCTGCGCAAGAATGGCATCACGCTGCCCATCATGGTGATGAACCCGGAGGAGCGCAGCTTTGAGGCGATGATCACGCATGGGCTGGAGCCTGATATATACAGCCTCTCGCTGCTGGATAAATTTGTAGCGATACTCAAGCTGAAGCGCAAGTCTGCTACAGCGAAATATAAGATACATGTAGAACTGGAGACGGGTATGAACCGCCTCGGCTTTGAGATGCAGGATATACCCCCGCTGATAGAGCAGATCAAAAAGTCTGAGTGCATAGAGATCGCGTCTATCTTCTCCCACCTCGCGGCCAGCGAGGCGGCGGAGTATGACGAGTTCACCCGTGGGCAGATAGCGTCCTTTGAGCAGATGAGCGGACGGATCTGTGCGGCCTTTGGCTATCCTATCATCCGGCATATCCTCAACTCGAGCGGCATCTCACGCCACACCTCCGCGCAGTATGATATGGTGCGCCTGGGCATAGGCCTCTATGGCCTGGACCCGACACCGGCCGTCCAGTCGCGCCTGCTGCCTGTGTCTACACTGAAGACGACCATCTCCCAGATCAAACACGTAAAGGCCGGCGACTCTGTAGGCTATGGCCGCGTGGGCAAAGTAGAGACCGACAAGACCATAGCGACGGTGGGCATAGGCTATGCAGATGGCCTGGAGCGCCGCCTGAGCAATGGTACCGGCCGCATGCTGATAGGCAACCAGCTGGCACCCATCATAGGCAACGTATGTATGGATATGACCATGATAGATATCACCGGTATAGATGCCCGCGAGGGCGATGAGGTGATCGTCTTTGGTGGCAGGCCGAGAGTGGAGGAGGTGGCCAAGGCTGCGGGCACGATAGCATATGAGATACTGACGGGTATCTCGGCGCGGGTGAAGCGGGTTTATTATCAGGAGTGAGAGTTATTGTCATCTTACTGCTATGTGGTGCTGCGTCGAATCCCCCGGCCTGCGGCCACCCCCTTTTTAAAGGGGGACTTCAGCCATTGGTGTTTTTTGGCAAGGGTAAGCTCCCGATGTTTTGAAGCATCTGTTTTTCAAATAGTGCACTATTTGAAATGCTCTTTTGAAACGGCGGATAAAGCATTAGCCGCAGGCTATGAGGCTTTTCAACTTTAACAAAAAGAATTTATTATTGAGAAATAGTATCCGTACCTTACTGAGGATTTATTCACCTAAATCTTCTGTTTATGAGTATGTTACTGTACCTGATCAGAGTAGATGAAAGAACGTTGCACTCCTGCCTGGAGGATAGCAGCCACCTCGAGGCGATGCTCGACCGCGAGGAGCTCCTAGACCGCATGATAGATATAGACAAAGCCTGGGATGGGATCTTATTTCTCCTGACGGGCTCATCCATAGCGGGCTGTACGGAGCACCCTATGTCACGGATCTTCTTTAGCGGACAGGCTGTGGATGAGCGGCAGGACTTTGGCTATGGGCCGGCGCACTACCTCAGGCCACAGCAGGTGGCGGAGCTGCAGGCCATGCTCGCCGCTATAGAGCCTGCTGCACTACAGGCGCGCTTCAGCCCGGCGCTGATGACGGAGGAGGAGGTCTACCCCGGCTGGGATAGCGATGATGAAGCCGATGGGCTGATAGAGGCCTTCAGAGATGTGCAGGGATTCTATGCGGCAGCAGCGGCGCGGGATGAGGCTATTATTAGTTTGCTGGTGTAGGGGATAGCGGCCCCTCTAAATCTCCCCTAAAGGGGAGACTTTAACAGCCATTTTTGGCGGTGTTTACCCTGCCTCTACTACAATAGGGGAAGAGTAAAAGTCTGTGTGGACTGCTGCGTCGAATTCCCCGGCCTGCGGCCACCCTCCCGACCAAGGTGCAGGATCTGCGACCTTTATAAAGGGGGAATATCAGCGATTTGTTTACTTGGGCACGAAGTGCGCGAGATTCATTTAAAGAGTCGCTTTCTTCAAACTTATTTGCTGGTGTCTGCCATTTCTTCGAAGGCTTTCCAGAGGTTGTCATCCGGTACGGGGGCGGTGATCTGTACTGTTTCCTTTTTGACTGGATGGATGAACTCGATGGCGCGCGCGTGGAGGCAGATGGAGCCATCGCGGTTAGAGCGCTTGGCGCCGTACTTGAGGTCGCCCTTTATGATACAGCCCATGTGTGAGAGCTGCACGCGTATCTGGTGGTGGCGGCCGGTATGTGGGTCTACCTCCAGCAGGTAGTAGTTGTCCGAGCTGGCCAGGAGTTTGTATTCGAGCTCGCAGCGGAGCGCGCCTTTGGTGCCCTCGGCGTAGACGTAGGAGGCGTTCTTCTCTTCGTTTTTGCGCAGCCAGTCTACCAATACGCCCTGCTCCTGCGTGGGTGCGCTCTGCACGATGGCCCAATAGGTCTTTTGTATCTCCCGCTTTTGAAACATCTCATTGAGCCGCTGCAGCGCCTTGGTCGTGCGGGCGAAGAGTACAAGGCCGCTCACCGGCCTGTCTATCCGGTGCACAATACCAAGGAACACCTCACCCGGCTTGTCGTATTTCTCTTTGATGTATTGCTTCACGATATCGCCGAGGGTCTCATCGCCGGTCTTGTCTCCCTGCACGAGCATGCCTGCTGGTTTATTGACCGCTATGATGTGGTTGTCTTCGTAGAGTATGTGGAGGTCGGCGACTGTCATGGATGCGAATCGGTTTAGGCACGTAGAGATGCAATATGTTGCTTCCTACATGGAGCGCAAATATAAACAGTCACAGCAAATACGACGCCTTACCACTCCCGGCCTCTCCTAAAATAGGAGAGGTGTAATACAAAGAACTAACTTCGCAGAATGAAACTATTACTGAATGTAAAGAATAGCAAGGCTGATTTCCTATTAGAGCTTCTCGCCAATCTACGTTTTATAAAAACCAGAGTAATTAGTAATAACGAGGCTAAGTTTATCAAAGATCTTTATGCTGCTATGCATGAGGTCACAAAAGCTAAAGAAGGAAAACTTAAACTCAAGTCGGCACGAAAACTACTTAGTGAGCTGGATTAAGATGTATCACTTTCGGGTTTAAATGGTGAAGAGGTAATATTTTGCAACTCTACATATTCTCTGATGGCGCAGATACTGGAAGCTGTTGCGCTAAACGAATCACAATACGGTCTGCCAAACGCTCTGATCCATAGAGGGGCTATTGGGAAGACGCAAAATGAAGGTTTCTGACCAAAAATGAGCCTGTTGGGAAGACGCAAAATATTGCGTCTCTACGGGGCTGTAGATACGGAAAGCTGCCGTGTCACATCCACTTCATCGGGCAGCGGGGTGCCATCTGCGATGTGGGCCGCAAGGCGCTCCGACCAGTATGGCGCAAGAGACATGCCCTTGGTGCCCATACCATTGAAAATGCCGATATGCGGATGCTGCGGATGAAAGCCGAGGAAGGGCCTGCGATATCTGGTAGATGGCCTCACTCCGGCACCATGGTGCACCACCTCAAAGGGTACGCGCAGCATCTGATGCAGACTCTCTATGACCTCATCACGATACTGAGCGGTAGGCGCTATAGTCTCATAGTGCCACTGATAGGTAGCGCCGGCATACCAGAGGCCGGGCTGACCGGCGGGAGAGATGGTGGTATCGCCACCCACTATGCGGTCGTCATAAAATTCCTTTATGCGGATGAGGAGGTACTCACCCTTCACGATCTGCCAGGGTAGCGTGGTGAAGATACCCTCGCGGGCAGACCGGTAGCCATCGCAGAAGATGATGCGGTCTTTGCGCTGCAACGCCTCTTCCTGCGTCAGGCTCTCTTCATAGAGCATCCCTTTATCACGCAGGTATTCACGGTAGCGAGAGAGGAAGGACGGTGTGTGTACGATACCGCCACCCTGTATGGCAAAGGCGCCAAAGTCATTGATGAGCCAGTCTTCATTGAGCTTGTGCAGGGTAGTATCGGAGAGGTACTGCTGGTATGTCGAGTCCGTGGTGCGGGCGCTCCAGTCGTTCTGCTCGCGTATGGAGCCGAGCAGCTTGTAGATAGGCATGGGAGTGTAGACCTGTATAGAGAGTGCCTGGCCCAGGTCAGCATAGACTTTCTCGGCTGTGGGTATCAGGTCATCTACCATCCATGATTTCACGTAGCGCTTGCCGGTGATAGGATTGAGCAGGCCGGAGGCTGCAGCAGTAGCAGAGAGGTGAGAGCCGGTATCATACACGCGCACAGAGAGGCCGCGCTGTATCAGTGCCCACGACAGCAGAGAGCCGCATATGCCCTGGCCGACTATCGTGATGTCTGGGGTCATTTATCTGAAATAGGAGAGGTCCTTGTCTTCCTTCTCCGGCTTGGATGGAGGAGGCGTGCTGGCTATGCGGTCTGCCTCGTCGAGCGCGTGCACATATTTCAGGATGCGGGTGCGGAAGAAAAAGAAGAGCATAACCTGGTACAGGAGCACAAATGGCTCTACCCGGATCGCTACTTTGCCCATGAAGTCTATGTCCTTCATCATATTCTCACCATACATGCCCAGCAGTACGAGCGCCATGGCAAAAGAAGATGCCATGAAAGTGACGACATAATTTATGATCCACCTCCAGGGCCTGATCTGATGGCTCATAGCCAGCCTGTAGAGCGCGTAGCTGAATATGCCTAGTACGATGATATCCATATTGCAAAGTTATAACAGTTCAAGCTCATTTCGCAGTTTTTTTGTGAGGCCGCGTACTACCTCGTCGTAAGAGTGGTCTACCATCCAGAGCAGCTCACGGCGCGGGATGGAGCCGGAGTCAAAGCAGACTGTGTTCCACATCTTCTTATTCATATGCCAGCCGGGCTGTACGTCTTCATAGCGCTCGCGGTATTCGGGCACCTTGTCTGCATCCATCTTGAGATTGACAGTGAAGGGAGTGGACGACAGTGAGGTGAGGGCAAACATCTTTCCCATCACCTTAAACACCAGCGTATCGCTGTCAAAGGGAAATCCCTCCTCTACCCCTTTTTTGCGCAGGCAGTACTCCCTGAAGGTCTCAATATCCATAGGCTCTAAGATAGTGGCAAAAAGGGTGCCGCGCCAGTGCCTTTTCTATTTTATTGGCTATGGCCCCTCTAAATCTCCCCTAAAGGTGAGACTTGAACAGCCTATAATCAGGACCAAGTCACGTAAATCCTGTTGATGTTTGGCGGACAATTGACATATTTGCAGCCGGCTAAACGAACACCGCCCATGATACAGCGCAAACAGACCATCTTCCTGATCCTCGCCATTCTCCTGACAGTGGGCTACATCTTTGCCCCTGTAGTCAAGGTGGAGGTAAACCAGGCTGCGAACTACAGGTATATCACAGAATTATCTTTCTCTCAGAATGTGAACTTTCCTATCATTGGCCACTACTTTGTGCTGTGGCCACTGGTGGCAGCCATCGTAGCGATCGTGCTGAACCTGTTCACCATCTTCCTATACAATCGCCGCCCGCTGCAGATCGTGCTGTGCTGGCTCAGTGTAGTGCCGCTGCTCTTCTCTTTTTGCTATATCTACTACCAGTGGTCTGTGGGCCGATCTCCGTTTGACCAGTATTTCTATTTTGGCAACCTATGTCCGCTCATCGCTATCGTGTTCATTTTCACGGCCATGTTTTATATCCGCAAGGATGAGGAACTGGTAAAAAGTGTTGACAGACTGCGGTAAGCCTTGCGGGTGTCAGGTGCATGGTTTACTTTTGCGCCTTACCTCCCCCATCCATGAGTGATGCCATCAAGCACGAGTGCGGAATAGCACTCATCCGGCTCCTTAAGCCTCTCGACTATTACATAGAAAAATACCGTACGCCGGCCTACGCGCTGAATAAGCTGTACCTCCTGATGGAGAAGCAGCACAACCGCGGGCAGGACGGCGCCGGAGTAGCCGCTATCAAGCTGGACCCAGTGCCCGGTACACACTTCATAGACCGCTTCCGCTCTACACACCAGCAGTCTATAGCCAAGATCTACGAGCATATCTTCTCCCACTTTCCGGCCAATAGGAAAGTCTCCGATGATCCGGTAGCAGAGGCCAAGTGGTACAAAGAGAATGTACCATTCATGGGAGAGCTGCTGCTGGGCCACCTGCGCTACGGCACCTATGGCAAGAACAGCGATACGAACTGCCATCCTTTCCTGAGGGAAAACAACTGGATGACGCGCAACCTGGCCATAGCGGGCAACTTTAACATGACCAATGTAAACGAGCTCTTTGCCAACCTGATCCAGCTGGGCCAGCACCCGGTAGAGCGCAGCGACACCATTACGGTGATGGAGAAGATCGGCCACTTCCTCGATGCAGAGGTGCAGGTCATCTTTGACAAATACAAAGACCAGGGCTACGGCAATAAGGAGATCACAGACTTTATCATCAAGGAGATGAGCGTGCGCCGTATCCTGACCCGCGCGGCCAAGAACTTTGACGGGGGCTTTGCGATGGCGGGTATGATAGGACATGGTGACGCCTTTGTGCTGCGCGACCCTAATGGCATCCGCCCGGCATACTACTACCAGGATGAGGAGATCGTAGTGGTGGCATCAGAGCGGCCATGTATCCAGACCGCATTCAATGTCAACTTTGACTCGATCAAAGAGATAAAGCCAGGCCACGCGCTGGTGATCAAAAAGGATGGCCGGGTGAAAGAAGAGATGATCCTCGAGCCGCAGGAGCGCAAGGCATGTAGCTTTGAGCGGATCTACTTCAGCCGCGGTACGGACAAGGAGATCTACGCGGAGCGCAAGGAGCTGGGCAAACTGCTCGTACCGCAGATACTCACAGCCGTGAATAACGATGTGGAGAACGCGGTGTTCTCCTTCATACCCAATACGGCAGAGGTAGCATTCTACGGCCTGATCAAGGGCGTGGAGAGCCACCTGACCACCGAGAAGGTAAAGGCCATACAGCAGAACCCGAACATGACCGCAGAGGAGCTGGAGAAGCTGATCCGCTGGAAGCTGCGTATAGAGAAGACAGCAGTAAAGGATGTGAAGATGCGCACCTTTATCTCTGACGACTCGAGCCGCGATGAGATGGTATCTCACGTCTATGACGTGACCTATGGCAGCGTGAAGCCCGACCAGGACACACTGGTGGTGATAGACGACTCTATCGTGCGCGGTACCACCCTCCAGAAGAGCATCCTGAGTATACTGGACCGCCTGGGCCCAAAGAAGATCATCATCGTATCTTCTGCACCGCAGATACGCTATCCGGACTGCTATGGCATAGATATGAGCCGGATGTATGACTTCATCGCCTTCCGCGCGCTGATAGGCCTGATCAAGGACCATGGCAAAGAGGCACTACTGCAGGAAGTGTATGAGAAGTGCAAGATAGATGACGAGAACCCACCGGCAGTACCGATCAATCATGTGAAAGAGCTCTACGACATGTATACGGACGAGGAGATCTCTGCCAAGATATCTGAGATAGTCCGGCCTAAGCATATCCATGCGGAGGTACAGGTCATCTTCCAGACGGTAGAGAACCTGCATAAGGCCTGCCCGAAGAACCTGGGCGACTGGTACTTCACCGGAGACTATCCTACACCGGGTGGTACACGTGTAGCCAATAAGGCCTTTATGAACTACATGGAGGGTAGGAGCGAGCGGGCGTATTGATCGTTTTACTGAGCGAGCATTATCTTCTTGTTTTGTGGCTCGCGTTCTTGTTGTTCTACTTTGACCATTATAGCTGTGGGTCCGGGTGTAGCTACCTGTCTAGTGTAGATAGATGCGGTGCCGACTTCTTCGTCCATGATTTTTTTGCCTTGCAGATCGTAACAGGTGATCCTGGCACGAGCAGCAGCACCTTCCTCAAAGGACACGATCAGCTCATCTCCCCTGCTGAAGATTTTTGCCGGGGTTGATACTATTTCCTTGATCGCAGATGCCGGTATACAGTTGGTGAAAGTGAATGTATAATCCAACAGCGTGGTGCCCAGGAGGACACCGCTGCGGAACTCATCTACAGCTACAGCAATGAGGTAGGTGCCGGATTGATTGACACGGCCGGAGAGTATACCGGTGACCGGGTCTATGCGGAGGTCACCTGCATCTGAGGGATTATTAGTAGGATTGAGATAGGTGTAGGGTGCCACGTAGGTGACGGAGTGATAGGGAGGAGGCGAGGCGGTATCAGAGCAGCCCGGTTGTCCAGCATTACCGGGACTCGGGTCCACACAGGTGATGTCTGCGCCGTCATAGCTGTAAGTGAGCCTGTATGCCAGTGAGTCGCCATCCAGATCTGATGCGGTAAAGGTATAGCTGAACGGTGTATCGATGCCGGCCAGCTGAGGGGTCGGCGCAATAAATTGCGGCCTGCTATTGTGCATCACCACAGCTGTATCACCTGGAATGGTAGCGAAATAGGTAGCACCAGAATTAGGAACAGTGTTAGTGGAAGAATTGATCCTGCAGCAGCGCTGGTAGACGAGTATATACCCTCCGGCAATGGGTGGTAGTACAACTGTGCGCTGGTAGAAGGCAGCCTCCACACAGATGTCTATCAAGTTGCAGTTTGCACTATTGTTTAGTGTGAGTTGATAAGGTGCAGGCAGGGGCAGTGAGATCGTGTCGAGATAATGGCCAGCTGTGTCAAAGAGCTGTATGTAGATAGGATTCGAGTATGGTGCACACTGATCGCATGATGCGGTACAGTTTCTATACAGTTCAAACACGATCTGAAAAGTATCGCCTCCGATGTGATTGTAAAACAGCTCTCCTCCTACAATGTGATTAGCCTTTGCGAAAAATGAAGAGCTGAAAAGGAGAAGTAGGAAGAGTAAACGTTTCATGGTATAAAGTTTACTCTAATATAAAAAAGATATAAGAATCAAAGTGGCTTGAACTGCTCAAAGCCCTGTTTGCAGCTGAAGCAGAACCGGATGGCCCTGCAGAGCGTAGAGCCAAATGTAGAGCGCAGCGTGGTGTCTGTACTACCGCAGTGCGGGCAGCGGACGCGGTCCAGCATCTCGGCAGTGAGCTCGCCATCTGCCACTGGCGGCGGTGCGATACCAAACTTCTCCAGGCGGGCCTTGGCATCGGCGCTCATGCGGTCACTGCTCCATACGGTATCCATATCCACCAGTACCTCTACTGATGCGAGGCCGAGGTTTTTGACCGCATGGTAGATGTCTTTTTTCATCATATCGATAGCGGGGCAGCCTACAAAGGTAGGGGTCATGGTGACGGTAGCGGCATCGCTCCCCTCCTGATGAGAGACAGCCGTGACGATGCCCATATCCACCACGCTCAGCACGGGTATCTCTGGGTCTTTGACAGACTCCAGCGCAGCCCAGATGTCTGCTGTGGTGATCGTGCTTGTGCCTTGCATAGTATATATTTACCTGTTTTGTATGTGGTCTTTGATGTTATTATACAGCCAGCGGCGCACAAAGTAGATGGCTAGTGCGCTGAAACTGATACTACCCTCCAGCAGCTCTTCTCCTTCGCCTACTATGGGTATGAACTTGAGCGGGTCGGGCACAAAGAGCAGGATGAAAAAGATCACACCTATCACGAGCCAGATCTTGCCCGGCTTGCGGTCTGTGCGGGTATCCTGATACGGGTTCCTTTTTGCTATAGCTTCCATTGCGTTTGTGTTTACACCTCTCCCATCTGCCTTCGACATCTTCCTATCCAAAGGAGAGGAAAGAACCAGGTGAGGTGCTTATTTGAATAATGAATCCTAATAATAAACGTATAACGCTTGAATACCTGTCAATTATTGCGCCATGTCACTACCACTCAGCAGACGGGTCTATGCTGGTCACCTCTGTCATCTCTGCCAGCAGTGGCTGGAGATACTCAGAGTGATAGCCTTTGCGGCCGCCGTAGACGGCTTTGGCTGTATCCATGGCTGGCATCTGGAGGCCTGCGGCGGCTACCAGCGGAGTGATCTTCTGCAGCCAGAGCTCTTGTAGCCTGGCCTCGCCGGCAAAAATACCCTCTGCGATCAGCGCCTCCTCATAAGCAGATGGCTCGAAGATGCCGAGTGCAAACGGGAGTGCGTAGTTCAGCGCGGACTGCATGCGTGCTTTGGCTACTTCACTGCCGGTAGAGAGCTGTTTGAAGAAAGTATCTGCGTGCATCACATGGTAGCGGATCTCTCCGCGCACCTTGCGCGCGAGGCCGGCGATCGGCGCAAAAGATGAAGCCTCCAGCAGGCTATAACGCAACGCCTCTGCATGGTCAAAGAGGAAGTGGCGCACCAGGCTGAAGTCATACTCCCCGATAGGCAGCTCTACGAGCTGGCAGCTGCGAAAGTCCTTCTCGGCGCGCTGGAATGCGAGCACGTCAGGGTTCTTCTCACCAAAGGAAGTATAGAGTATATTATAGAGCGCCTGTGCATGGCCTATTTTGTCCTGAGACATAGAGGAAAATGCAAGGTCCTCCTCTAGCATCGGGCCTATGCCGGTCCACTCAGAGTTGCGGTGACCTATGATCAGGGCGTCGTCTGCCATGCGGTAGAGCAGGTCTTTGATTGCTTCTGTATTCATGCTATGTTTTTTTTAAACCGCAAAGAACGCGGAGAACGCAAAGGTTAATAGGTTGCGTTCTGTTCCTTTACTGTTATAATTTATTCTTTGCCTGGAAAGCTTCTATGCGCTCACGTACCTTGTAGAAGGCGGGATCACGGAAGGTCTTCTCGGGGGTCGTCTCGAATATCTCTTCGTCCTCGCTATTGAAGGTATAAACGTCAGAGGTTTTGACTACCCAGAGGTTAGCTGTTTTGCCGCGACGGGCATATTGCTCTTTGGCAAACATCAGTGCCTGCTCGGGTGTAGCGGCGTGGACGATGCCAGCGTGGACGGGTTGTTTACCTCTCTTCTCTTGATGAAACACCTCCCACGTCACTAGGTGTGATGCAGTTATTTCACCATCATTTACTCTTTTGAGGTCGAGTCTGTTTATTCTTGGATCTAATGACATGCTTGTGATTCTTCTTTTTGATTTGGTCATTTGTGAAAACGCATAATAATGCGTCTCTACGGTGAACGCCTAAGCCAGTGGAGTGACGTATTTCTCTTTAGGATTCATCAGGGCCTCGCGTACCCAGCGGTGTGCCAGCTCTGAGTAGCGGCGCACCTCGAGGCGCTCTGCATTGCAGGGGCCGTCGCCGCTGATCACACGCTTGAACTCGTCCCAGTCCGGATCGCCAAAGACCCAGATGCCATCATCTCCACGACGCAGCTCAGGATCAGGCAGTGTGAGGCCCAGCTCCAGGATCTTGGGTACATACTGATCGAGAAACTGATTGCGCATATCATCATTGGAGGCTAGTTTTACCTTCCACTTCATGAGTTTCTCGCTATGCTGCGAGTCGCGGTCAGATGGACCAAAGAAATGCAACAACGGGCGGTACCAGCGGTTTAGCGCCTCCTGGAGCATGTCCCGCTGCACCTTGGTGCCGGTAGCGAGGTAGACAAAGTTGTCATGCCCCTGCTTCAGGTGAAAGGACTCCTCATAGCAGATACGCTCCAGCGCACGGCAGTATGGGCCATACGACCCTTTTGAGTTGATCACCTGATTGACAATGGCTGCCCCATCTACCAGAAACCCGATGACGGCTATATCGGCCCAGGTATTGGCCGGGTAGTTGAATACGTTGCTGTATTTGCTTTTGCCACTGAGCAGGTCCATGAGCATCTGCTCACGCGTCTTGCCCAGTGTCTCTGCTGCACTGTAGAGCAGCTGGCCGTGGCCTACCTCATCCTGCACCTTGGCTATGAGGGCCAGCTTGCGGCGAAAGTTTGGCGCGCGGGTGATCCAGGTACCCTCAGGCAGGGCACCTACTATCTCAGAGTGGGCATGCTGCTCTATCATCCGGATCAGCTGCTTGCGGTACTGATCGGGCATCCAGTCTCCGGGCTCTATTTTCTCACCGCGCGTGATGCGCGCCTCAAACTCTGCGAGTTTCTCCGGGTCTTCTACGGTCGAGTTGACGATCTTTGCCTCTTCGGCAGTCAGACTTGTGTTTCCGTACATGATCTTATTTTTTTAATCCTTTCAATAGTAATCCTGATACACTCTCGGCTATTTCCTCCTCTGATAGCTTCTCGCTGCTCTTGTATAGGTCATAAGTAGCATTGAGCGCGGAGAGGATGGTAAATACTGCGAGCTTGACATTTACATCCTTAAAGTCTTTGTCAGCGATGCCTTTTTGCACGATCTCGCGAAAGCCCTGCTCATACTGAGAGCGCAGCTTTCTGAATCTGGCCAGCTCCGGCTCCTGCAGGAATATCCACTCGTGAAAGAACACAGTAGAGCCATCGAGATTGGAAGCTATGACATGAATGTGGGCCTTGATAGCAGCGCGGAGCATTTTGGCGGGTGTTTTTTCCTCTGCCACAGCTGCGCTGAAAGCCTGGAAGAACTGCTCTGCCATCTCAAAACACATCTCACGGAGGAGCTCCTCCTTTGACGAAAGATGATTGTACAGGCTGGCGGCCTCTATGCCTACCTGACGGGCCAGGTCGCGCATAGATGTAGCGGCATAGCCCCGCTCTTTAAACATCTTGCGGGCGGTCTGCCTGATCTCTGTGCGCCTGTCTAGCCGTGCTGTAGCCATTTGTTTACTAACGTTCGTTAGGTAAAGGTAGGAAAGGGATTTGAGTTGGACAAATTTTTGTTTGGGGGGATTGGGGCTGAACTTTAGCCCCTCTAAATCTCCCCTAAAGGGGAGACTTTAACAGCCAATGCGATAGAACCTTTAATGAGCCAAGGGTCTTTTTTTGATCATGCCGCCGCGGGTTTCTTTGACGCTGCTGAGTACCATGAAGGCCTCGGGGTCGATCTTTTCTACCTCCGTCTTAAATTTATTGATCTCCAGTCGGGTGACTACGGAGTAGATGATATCTACGTCTGTGGCCTGGCCTTTTTTGCCAAAGCCGCCTTTGCCCTTGTAGACAGTGACGCCGCGGCCCATCACGTCTACGATCATCTGTTTGATCTCCTCACTGGCGGCTGAGACGATGGTCACGCCCGTATACTCCTCTATGCCCTCTATGATGAAGTCGAGCGTCTTGGATGCGGCCAGGTAGGTGATCATAGAGTACAGCGCCGACTCTACGGAGAGGAAGTAAGCGGCTGCGGAGAAAACCAAGATATTGATAGCGATGACGAGGTCGCCGATGGTAGTGCCCAGCCGACGACTGAGAAATATGGCGAGCACCTCTGTACCGTCCAGCACGGCGCCGCCCCTGATAGAGAGTCCGATACCGGCACCGAGGAAGAAACCGCCGAAGATGGCCACAAGCAGCTTGTCATGTGTGACCTCGGGAAAGTGCACGGTGGCAAGCATCACCGCCAAGCCGAGAATGGCTATACCCGTCTTGAGGGCAAAGCGGTGGCCGACGGTATTATAAGCGAGTATGATGAACGGCGTATTGATCAAGACGAGGAGCAGATAGAGTGGTGCGCCGCTGAGCTCTGCGGTGAGCAGTGAAATACCGGTCACACCTCCGTCTATGAAATTGCTCGGCAGCAGGAAGCTCTCGAGGCCAAAGGCGGCAGAGCACATGCCCGCTCCTATCAGCAGTACATCCTTGAGCAGACGCCTCACGGCCTGAGACTGCTCGCGCGCCTCCTGGCGCTGGTCACGAGCAGAGTCCGGCGATACATCTTTAGGCCGACGGTGCTCATAGTCGAGCAGCCGGCGAATAAATTTTTTGAACGGAGATGGTGGCTCTTCTGAAGACATATTGTACTGAGGCATTTGCAAAATCCGCACCAATGCCTTCTCTTAAATCTAGTGATTTTATTTCACTGTACCAGCCTCTGCGGCGCGGCGCGACGGGAAATAAGAGGCAAAAAGTGCAATAGCGATCACCGTGATAAAGGTCAGCACAAAGTCAATAGCGCGCAGCTTGACCGGATAGCCCTCTACTACAAAGCTGCTATTGCCGCCGGTGAGCTTGAGGAATCCATATCTGATCTGCGCGAGGCAGAGCGCTGTGGCGAGGATGATGCCGATGCTGGCACCTATCATAGCTGAGAGCAGGCCCTCCAGCAGGTAGATGCGCCGTACCAGCCCTCTATCTGCACCCATGGCCATGAGGATGGCTATATCCTGCTCCTTCTCTATGACGAGCATGGATAGGGAGCCAACGATATTAAATGAGATGATGAGCATGATGAAGGCGAGGATGGCGTATACTGCCCAGCGCTCCATATTCATCACCTTGTAGATGGCCTCTTTCTGCTCATAGCGGGTCTTTACGATCATATCGGGGCCGGCGAGGTTTTGTATTTCCTTTTTTGCCTGCTCGGGTGTATAACCCTTTCGCAGCTTCAGCTCGTAGGCTGAGAGCTGGCCCTCTGCATCCAGCAGCTCTGAGGCAAATGGCAGCGACACAAAAACATACTTGCTGTCAAACTCCTGCTGGAGGGAAAATACGCCTCCGGGCACTACATCCTTGAAAGTAAAAGCATCTTCCGGCAGCAGGGCGGTGCCTTTGCCCTTTTTAGGTACTGTGACCTGTATGGGATAGATGGAGCGCTCAGGGTCTACATTCAGCGCAGCATAGATATTGGCGCCGACCACGGCGTATTGATTGAAGCTATCGCTGAGCGTGAAGTTGCCCATCTTGATGTGACTCTTGACATCTGTGACGGCGTTGTAGTTTTCGTCTACTCCCTTTACGGTGCAGATGTAGTCTTTGTCTACATATTTGATATAGGCATTCTCCTCGAGGGTCTGGGAGAGCGCCTCTACAGATGAGAGATGCCTGAGCCGGTCTATGAGCTGCGGATCGCTGGTGAAGGTCTTGCCGCGGGCCGGCGTGATAGTGATATCGGCGTAGAATGAATTGTAAAGTGATTTGGCAAGGTCCTCGAAACCATTGAAGGTACTGAGCACCACGATCAGTGCAAATGCTCCCACACCCATGCCGACCATAGATACGATGGCGATGATATTGATCGCATTGGTAGATTTCTTTGAGAAAAGGTAGCGCAGCGCTATTTTGAATGCCAGCATGCTATCCGTACGGAGTGGTTAGGCGTCGTCACGTTTGATCTCCTTGTCCTGCTCTTTGATCTTGCGCAGCAGCTCCTCCATGTGAAATACATCGTCCAGGGACTCATCAAGATAAAACTCCAGCTCCGGCACGATGCGGAGGTTGAAGCGGATCTTCTCACCCAGCCTGCGCTTGAGCTCTGACTTACGATCGTTGAATGCTGCCAGTACTTCGTTCTTGTCCCCGTTGAACACACTGAGGGAGAAGCGGGCTGCAGAGAGGTCTGGGGTCACGGTCACATTGGTCACCGTGACGAATGCTTTGCCATATATATTCCTACCCTCACGGATGAGGATATCGCTGAATTCTTCCTTGATGAGGGATGCTACTTTCTGTTGTCTTCTGCTGTCCATATTATCTTCTGTTGCACGGTTTTGACTAGGGCAAAGGTACGGGGAAAAAATGAGATGCCGCTGCGCTCAGGTAGTGACAGAGTTTTGTGGTCCTGTGTCGAATCCCCCGGCCTGCGGCCACCCCCTTTATAAAGGGGGACTTTCAGCCATTTTGCCTTTTAAGCAAAATAGGATCGACGATGTACTTAGTGGTACTGTATTTCAACCGCAATCCTTACTGCTTTGGTACGAAGGTGCGGATACGACGGCCCTGATAGTACACTGCTATGAAGGCATTTTTGTACCGCGGCTTCATGATATCAAAGTACAGCTTATTCAGATCTGTAGACCTGGTGCTGCTGCCTATGAGGTAGCGGTATGAGCCCTCCTCAAAGAGCACTTCGTAGCCCTTCAGGTGCTCATAGTAGGTGGTATCTATCGGAATCAGTTTCTTCAGCTCGTAGAACTGTATGCGATATACTGTATCCTCTGTGACCGGTATATTCAGCTTGGGTGTAGGTGCGCCGGAGCGGTCCAGGCCCTTCTCGTCAAACGGATTGAAGCGGTTATTGAGCGGTGCATTGGTGAGCATGGTAGACTGCTCTACATTGTCTACTACTATCTCGCTGAGGTTGTACTGTATCTCATCACTGGAGCGGCCCAGCATCTTGCGCACGTCCATCACATTGTTTGACATCTTGCGGCGCTCGTCTTTGGGCAGGTTATTGAAGAGCAGGTCCTGCTCCACAGCAGCGGCCGGTACTACGTAGACGCGCTTTTTGTCAGAGACCGTATCGTAGTAGCTCCATACGGGTATGAAGCCATAGTCGCCCATGTGCACCTCTCCGGTGAAGTTGTTCTTCTTGATATCAATATCCATGACGATACCCGCCTTGGTACGCTCCTCTGTGCTGCTGGATATGAGATTGCCCAGGGAGTAGCAGACGAGGCCTTGTTTTTCTTTCTGATTGTAGTAGTAGTTCTGTATATCGATGCGCTGTACAGTATTAGGAAAAGCGCCTACTACGATATCTGCGCCCTGCTCCAGGATAAACTTGCCCAGCGCCTCCTGAGAGTAGGCGGGGTACTCCTGATAGTTGCCACCCCAGTCGAGGTATACGATGGTGAAGTCTGGCTCCAGTGAGCGGGTGATCTTCATATCGCGCTCTATCTGCGTGTGGTCTATCTGATTGATGATATAGTCGCGGGAGATGCCGGGGCGCTGTGCGATGCTGGTATAGTTGAGCACGGCTATCTTGAAGCCACGACGATTGATGATCATCGGGTAGTTGCCATTGCGCATGATATTGTCCTGAAAGGCGCCTGTAGAGCGGATATCAAAGATGTCCATGGCCTTCTTGGTGCGGATCATGCCTTTCTTATCCAGGTAGGCGGTATTGAGATTGGCCATCATGGCCTGGTTGATACCGGAGTACTTCAGACTGAGGGCAAACTCATCAGGAGAGGAAAAGGGATTTGAGTTATCTCCGGTGAAGCCTGTTTTAAGGTTGGCTATCACTACATCACCGAGGTTGAGGATCGGGTTTATGTATTTCAGCTCATTGCTGAAGTCATATTTCTTGAGTGCCGGATTGAAGGCGTGCTCTATCTGGTACTCGCTCTGGTAGATATTGCCGGCTATCATGAGGTGCAGCACGCGGAAGGAATCTATGACCTCCGGCCTGTCATCGTCATACTCTATGGTACGTACACGGGCCTGCGCGACGGCATCAGCCGCGATAAAGAGTAAAGCCGGCAGCACTATCATCCTCAACCACCGGAAGGGAACCAAGATCTTTGACATTGTCCTCAAAATTAGCTTTTTGCCCATGTGAATATTTCCAGATTTTCAACAAACCTTGTCCCTTTGTAGGGTTTTTGTACAGCATTTACCATGGCCTGCGCTACGGTATCGCCTTCTATGGCTTTGTACTTTTGCAGCGGCCCGGCGAATAGGAATCCGAGTGTCCGGGCGCCCCACTGGGCTATGGCCTCGGCCGGGCGTGAGTCCCGGCGCTCTCCCAGCAGCACGGATGGCCGCAGTATGGCCAGGCGCTCAAAGCCGAGTGCCGCTATGGCATTCTCTATCTGGCCTTTGACCTGGATATACAGCAGCCGTGAGCTGGCGTCTGCCCCTCCGGAGGATAGCAGTATGAATGTTTTAGTGCCATTGGCACGGGCTATCTCTGCGGCCTGCAGCTGGTAGTCGTAGTCCACTTTCCGAAACTTCGCCGCACTGCCGGCCTGTTTCAGCGTGGTGCCGAGGGCGGAGAGCACGGCATCGGCGCGCATCTCTGCGGCGTAATCCTGCAGGCGCTCGTAGTCTACTACGAGATTTTTGAGTTTCGGGTGTCGGATATCCATGGGCCGGCGTGTGACTGCTATCACACTATCAATACGAGGATCGGCCAGCGAATGTTGTACACATTTTGCGCCCACGAGGCCGGTAGCGCCTAGTATGAGGACTGTCATGGTGTTATATTTAGATAGTGGCTACTAGACCTCGCGCAGCAGGGTGCGGAAGGCGGCATATTTGTCCGGCCAGACCTCGCGCATTTCCTTCTGGAAAGCCGGTGCGTGATTATTCTGGTAGTCGAAATAGCGGGCGGTGTCGGTGGTATGGTACTGCACGGCATAGGTGATGCCATCTGCCTGATGCTCCTCCATGACGCGGAATACTTTGTAGCCTGTGAAGCAGCCGGTCTCCATCACGCGGGGGATGTGGTCCTCCTTGAGCCAGCGGAGGAACAGCTCATGCACTTCTAAATCGACTTTCAGGGTAACGTTGTATACGATCATTTTTCTTCTTCTGTATGGTGAATATAGTTAGTTAGACGGGTTCAGGTGCAATACATTTTTGAGGTCGTGGTTGTGCGAATACATTTTTGAACCACATAGAACACATAGAAATGCGAGTGACGCAGAGATGATGTGGTGTAATGCTATTTATGGACATTTGGCATTTGTGAAGCCGCAAAATATTGCGGCTCTACGTGGGGGATCATTCCAGTTTGTCGCCGCGGAGCACACGGTAGCGCTTGCGGGCCTCTATGACGAGCAGGGAGCTATTGTAGTCTGTGATGATAGACTTGTAGAGCTCTTTGGCGCGCTCGGTATTGTGAAGCTCTTTCTCATTGATCTCGGCCAGGAGGAAGGTGGCATCATCGCCCTTCAGGTCTTTGCCATAGTTCTTGATGATATCCTCCAGCAGTGGTACAGCCTTGGCAAAGTCACGCTTGCGCACGTAGATCTGTGCCTTGGTATACTCTATATCATCATATAGCGCGTGACCCGGAAAGAGGGTGACGATGCTATCCAGTTTGCGCTCTGCCTCTGCGTCTTTATTCTGAAAGATGAGCAGGTCGGCATCGGCATACATGCCCATGGCTACTGAGTTAGTATCCATGCCGAGGTTGTCTATGATAAAGACGGAGAGATTGATCGCATCATTGGCTATCAGCTCTGAGGTGGAGGACTTCAGCACCTCGAGCTGCTCCTGCGCCCACTGGAAGTCGCCCTTGTAGTAAGATAACTTTGCATTGCGGTAGCGGGCGTCCTCGCCGAGCGGTGTTTCCTTCTCCTCTTTATCCACCTGTGAGTACAGCAGTGTGGATTCCCACACCTCGCCATTCATGATATAGAAATCTCCGAGGCTGAGCTTGGTCTGGTTCTTGAGCCGGCCGGGGATGCCGGGCATCTCTATCACATCCTGGCAGTCTTTGATAGCTGCATCTATATCATGGAGGTAAAAACCCTCCAGATCGGCCAGCTCTTTGAGCGATGTAGCGGTCTGCGGGGTTTTGCCATTCTCGGTGAGGAAGGCGCTATAGTCTGCCTTCAATCCGAGGAGGTCCTCCTGGGTATAGTTGATGGTCTTGGCTATTTTCTCCTTGCGGCAGTTGAGCAGCTCAGTGCGGGCCTCAAAGTAGAGGTTGCTGCGCGGCTCTTTTTTGACGACGTAGTCGTAGCCATGTATGGCATCGTCATAGAAGCCTTCGGTCTGGGCTATGTGGGCTATGTTGAGCACGCGGTAGCCGTTCTCGTTTTTGCGTTTGTCCAGTGCGCGCATCTGCACGATGGCCCCCTCAAAGTCCTTATTCTGTATATAGATCCAGGTGAGGAAGTCTACGAAGCTTTCATTGTCGGCCTGTTTCTGTATGCGTGTGTAGAGCTGGGTCTCTATCTCGCCGAGGAGCTTGTCTGCGCCTTTGGCGGTCTGGAGTACATTCTTGATGTTCTGTGCATTTTGCGGCTCCTGGTCTATATTATTGATAAAGTACTTTGCGGCATTCTCATTGTCACCTTTGGTGAAGTAGGCCATGGCGATATCATAGTCAAAGTTGATATTGCCCTTGAACATCTTCATACCTTTCTCATAGGCGGCTATCTCGTAGTCTGACTCGCGGTAGTTTTTGAAGGCAATGGCGGTCTGGCGGATCTCGGGCTCAGAGGGCTTGATGTTTTTGATGACTTTGTCGTAGACCTCTTTGCTCTTGGGTACATCGCCTTTAGTCTTGTACACATAGCCGAGATCTATCTGGTACTGCACTACATCGCTGAACTTCTTGATCTCTTTCTTGACTGTTTTCTCGGCATCGTCAAATTTTTTCAGCTCGAGATAGCAGCGGAGCAGCGGGGTATAGTAGATAGGTGCATTTCCGCTTTTGTCCCATAGCTGCTGGTAGAGCTCGGCTGCTTTGTCATATTCTCCATTCTGAAAATAGCTGGCGGCCAGCGTCTCATCGCGGCCCTTCTGGGCGGAGAGGCTGGTGAGTAAAACGAGCTGGAGAAAAATGACGACCGCTATGCGCTTCATGTGACCAAAGTTATATGAAATGACTGAGATGACGCAGGTAGTGGATTTGGCATTAAGATACTTTGGCGGCCCATATACGCGCCACTCCCAGTGTACCGGCTATAGCGCCAGTGGTATTGGCCAGCTCATCCCACAGATCAAAGCTGCGGTCCGGTGTGATAGTTCCCTGCAGTATCTCGATGGTCATGCCATATAGTGCCAGAGCGAGGATCACCTTGATGGCTGTATGGGCGCGTAGCGCCGGAAAATTTTTTTGGTGCGTCCAGCCGTACCAGGTGAGGACGGCTAACATAAAGTAGAGGCTAAAGTGCACCACCTTGTCAAAATGAGGGATGGTGACGCGTGGAACATGCTGATGAGACATCAGGCATATGACCAAAATAAAAGCCGCCCAGGATATGGACGGCCAGTTATATTTTAGATAGCTTTTCAAGCTGCGGGTATTTAGTAGTTAGTATATAGTATTTAGATAATGCAGCTTTACTGCTCAGTCTAAATACTGACTACTAAATACCAAAGTACTAAGATTTATACTCCTATGTGCTTCTTATATGTCTCAGCATCCATCAGGCTGTCCAGGTCGCCCAGGCTGCTGATCTCTACCTTTACCATCCAGCCTGCGCCGTATGGATCCTTGTTTACTGACTCAGGGGCAGCATCGAGGCCTTTGTTGAACTCTACTATCTTGCCGGCTACCGGCAGATACAGGTCAGATACGGTCTTGACGGCCTCTACGGTGCCAAATACGGCATCCTTGGCTACTGTGTCGCCTACTGTATTGATATCTACATATACTATGTCGCCCAGCTCATTCTGTGCGAAGTCTGTGATGCCTATAGTGCCGGTGTTGCCTTCTACGCGAATCCACTCGTGCTCTTTGCTATACTTGAGGTCAGATGGGAAGTTCATTGATTTGTTGTTTTGTCCAAAAATAAGTGAATCAAAAGACTTTGCAAGATGATATTAATAGATAGCATCAATCGTGTGATAGAAGCCGCACTGCTATTGGGTTTGCGGCTGGTAAAGCTGAACTAACAGATACCGTGTGGATAGTGGTGTATAACTGTGGGTAGATTTCCGACAATTAATTTTGGATAACACTGAGATTTTTCTTCCCCATTTTTCAGAAATCGGACTGTTCACTTTTTGGACACTACCCACATGCTCATGCACAGAATGTGGATAGCTAGTTATGCGTCCAGCTTTGTCAACAGGGCTATAAACGGTGTGTGGATTACGACATAAAATACTGTATATCAACACTATTTATCTCCACAAGGATGTTAGTTAACGTTATCTTAATAGTGATAACGAAAGAATCAAGGGGTGCGGGAGAAAACTTTTGTTGTTATACACGGAGCTAATAACACTGGTATTTTATAAAAGTATTTAAATACTAATTAATACAGGTGTGAGTTGTTGAAACTAAAAAGCGACGAAAAAATTTTTTTCGAAGGGATGCAGGCTATCTTCGTCCTCCCGATCTAAACACATCGCCATGAAGAAATTTCTGAAATACCTGCTCGTGCTCGTCGTAGCGATCGTGTTGTTTTGCGGCTTGTTTTACAAGTTCTGGTTTCTACGCCAGCCAGCGAGGAATGTGCCACATGACAGCCACCTTTTCATCAGCCCAGCCAATGGCGTGGTGGTGTCTATCACTAAGTGGGACAAAGAATACCTGGCTGTGACCAAGGGCAAATATGGCCTGATCACTACCTGGGCAAATGATGTAGATACTGCAGGCTACATGGTATCCATACAGATGGACCCGACGCATGTGCACTACCAGCGTGCTCCGCTGGATGCGAAGATCGTGGCGCATCAGCATAGCAAGGGGAATTTTAATAATGCTCTGAAATCTGATAATCCATACGGGATAAGATTTGAAAATGAGCATAACGAGATACTGATACAGACACCTGACAGCAATCGCTATAAGATCATACAGATAGCGGGATTTGTAGCACGGAGGATAGAAGACTATGTGGTGCCGGGCCAGGATGTCAAGCAAGGCGATGTGATAGGACTGATCAAACTCGGCTCACAGGTCACTGTGATATTCCCGCATAATACACACATCAACACACGTATAGGTGAGACAGTGACAGACGGAGAGTCTGTGCTGGGAGAGGTGACTGCCAGGTGATAAACTTCATGTGCCACGTAGCACGGATTTTTGGCTATTTTCAATCATGCTCACGACGATATTTACCCCATTCCCCTACCTGGAAACGGAACGGCTATCACTGTGGCAGCTGGAGCTATCTGATGCAGCAGACATACTGGCTCTCCGCTCAGATGCGCGCGTGAATCAATATATAGACCGTAAACCTACAACCTCTATAGAAGAGGCCGAGGCTTTTATCAAGCGTATCAATGCTGCTATAGAAAAGGGAGAGAGCCTATTCTGGGCAGTGGCGGACAGGCAGACAAATAAGTTTCTAGGTACGATCTGTCTATGGAATATAGACCATGAGCGAGGCAAGGTAGAACTGGGCTATGAACTGATCTATGAGGCACAAGGCAGAGGCTATATGCTGGAGGCGGTGCCAAAGGTGATAGATTTCGCCTGGCAACGGGTGGGGGCTAAAGAGATAGAGGCAGTGATAGTGGAGGGAAATGAGCGATCTATAAAGCTCATAGACAGATTGGGCTTCACGCTGAGAAACAAAGAAGATAATATCATGTATTATACACTGCAGCGGCCTGAATAAAGCTGCAGATTCTATGTGGAACAAAAAATCGGTGTTTTTAAGATAGTAACTTCTCTATCTCTTGCGGATAATGCTCATGCTCCAGCTGATGTATGCGTGCAGATAAAGTCTCTATGGTATCTGCGGGTTCTACGTGGCACCGAAACTGTGCTATGTATTGGCCTTCATCGTAGTGCTCATTTACATAGTGTATGGTGATGCCGGATTCAGTGTCTTTATCTTTTAATACGGCAGTGTGGACGTGTTTACCATACATGCCTTTGCCACCGTGTTTTGGCAGCAGAGCGGGATGGATGTTGATGATCTTATTGGAATAGGCTTTCACCAGAAATGCGGGTATCAACAGGAGGAAGCCGGCTAGTACGATGAGGTCTATATCATAGATCTCCAGCATATCGAGGAGCTCTTCTTCGTTATTGAGCTCTGCGGGAGAGACTATGTCAAAGGGAATACGGTTTTCCTTTGCTATCTGTATGACGCCAGCGTCTTTCTTGTTAGTGACTATCAGTGCTACCTTGATAGAAGGATGGCCTTTGAAATGATCTATGATGGCCTGTGCATTTGATCCCTTGCCAGAGGCGAAGATGGCGATGTGCTTATGATGGTCTTGCTTCATTTCAGTTTGATCAGTACATCTACATTGTATCGTTCTTTCACGTCATTTTTGAAGCTGATGTAGCCATCTTTGGTATATGGCTTCTTGTGATATGCATCGAGGCGCTCCTCAAAGGCTTCCAGCTTGCGGCGGGAGATATCTTCGTCCATCTGATAGACTTCTACAGTCTCTTTGAAAGGCATCGTATCCAGTGCTTTCATGATCTGTGTGGCATCCTGCTCGCCCTCGAGGTATATGGTTATTGTCTTCATGCTATTTGAGGGTGGAAAAGTACGAAAAGAGTAGGTGATAAAAGCCGCATGTTCTGTGTGGAACGGAATTTTAGTGCTCAGCACGTATTGAAAGAAAAGCTCAAGGTCGCCTAGTGTATAAGAGAATATGGGATGATTTTGAAAGGCGATTTGAGTGGGGACAAACCCTGAATTTGAAAAGATTACGAGTTCTGCGTGGAACGCTAAAGGTGTGTATTGTGAATAAAATGTAGATAACCCTAGGATTTACGAAATGGATTGCCTACTTTTGCGGCGCAATAGCAATACTACTGCCCAATTTCCTGCCGCGTTTTACGACACAGATCGTATCATATCATGAGGAAGTCAGGCAGTCTTGCCGACTTTATTTTATAACAGTCACGACATCGTACCCTTTAGCCAAAACTGCCCTATACCGGGTCAGCTATCGGTTTGTGCTGTGCTCATGACAAAAATCTAACAATGGAAAAATTCCAGGTCTTAGGACTAAGCGACAATGTGCTCGACGCATTGGCAAAAAAAGGATGGGACACCCCGTCAGAAATTCAAGAAAAGACGATACCGCTGCTGCTCAAAGGTGAGCGCGATATCGTAGGCCAGGCTGCTACAGGCACCGGCAAGACAGGCGCATTTGGCCTGCCGCTGATAGAGCAGCTGGACGACTCGTCAAAGGCTGTACAGGCTATCGTACTATGCCCTACACGCGAGCTCGCTGTGCAGGTAGCAGAGGAGATCATGTCATTTAAAGGCAATAAGAAGCTCTATGTACAGGCTATCTACGGTGGCCAGTCATATACTACACAGATCGCTGCACTGCGCAAGGGTGTGCAGATAGTAGTAGGTACACCGGGCCGTGTGCGCGACCACATAGAGAAGGGTACGCTCAAGCTGAATAGCGTGACACACGTAGTACTGGATGAGGCGGATGAGATGCTGAACATGGGCTTTGAAGAAGAAGTAAGAGAGATACTGAAGTCTGTGCCTGAGGAGCGCCGTATGCTGCTTTTCTCGGCTACTATGCCTGCGCAGATATTGAAGCTGGCAAAGACCTTCATGAAAGAATATGACCTCGTAGAGGTGGCTAAGAAAGAAGAATCTAAGGCTAATATCGACCAGTCATACTTTGAGGTGCAGAATAGCGACCGCTTTGTGACGCTGTGCCGCGTGATAGATACGGAGCCTGAGTTTTATGGTATCGTATTCTGCCGTACCAAGATGGAGACTGACGAGATAGCCAGCAAGCTGCTCGAGATGGGCTATGATGCGGAGGCGATACATGGTGATATCACCCAGTCTCAGCGCGAGCTGATCCTGAAGAAATTTAAGATGCGCAAGCTGAATATCTTGGTAGCTACAGACGTGGCTGCCCGTGGTATAGATGTGAATGACCTGACGCATGTGATCAACTATAACCTGCCTCAGGACCCTGAGAGCTATGTACACCGCATAGGCCGTACAGGCCGTGCAGGCAAGCATGGTACTGCGATCACCATCGTGACCAGCCGTGAGAAGCGTGATATAGCCGTGCTGGAGCGTATCACCAAGTCTACTATACGCAGGGAGACAGTGCCGTCTATAGCAGATGTAGTAGGTACCAAGACCATGAAGCTCAAGACTGAGATGCAGAGCATGATAGAGAAGGGCGAGCATGAAGTATACCTGGACCTGGCCAAGGAACTGCTGGAAGACAGCGAAAGCCCGGAGCAAGTGATCGCAGCCATCATGAAGTATGCGCTGAAGGATACCCTCGCAGAGGGTAGCTATAGGGAGATAGGCCAGACGAATGGCAGTACCGGCTTCACACATGATGGCAAGGCAAGGCTCTTTGTAGCCCGTGGCCATAAGGATAATATGAATGCTGATCAGATCGCACAGTTTCTGGCTGACAAGGCTGGTATCGATCCACGCAGCATAGAGGATATCCGCGTGTTTGATATGTTCACCTTCATCACTACGCCTCCGGCTGTGGCTGAGCAGATACTCGGTCACTTTGCAGCAGGTCGTGGCAAGCCGCTGGTGACACGCGCCAAGGAGAAGCCGACAGGCGGATTTGGTGGTGGCGGTGGTAGCAGCTTCGGCGGTGGCGGCCGCAACTTTGAGCGCAAGGAGCGTGGCGACTTTGGTGGCAAGCCGCGCACAGGCAACTTCCAGAAGGAGGGTGGCTTTAAGAGGCGCGATGATGACCGCTCTGAGCGTCCGCAGCGCCGCGAGTTTAATAACGATCAGCCAAGGCCGGAGCGTCCTGCACGCAGGGAGTTTGCAGGTGCTGAGGGTCGTCCTGAGCGTCCGGTACGCAGGGAGTTTGCGAGCGCCGAAAAGAGGGAGAAGCAGCCATATGTAGCGAAGCAATCTGAAAAGGGTGTGAGCGATTTCATCCCTAAGAAGCGCGCTAACAAGATGACTGACTACCTGGATAACTCTGAAGGTAACAACAGCAGGCCTGCTGCTGCTCCAGCTCCTAAAAAGGAAGCGAAAAAGGATAACTTCAAGATCGAGTTTAAGGATGATGATCTGAACTGGTAAATACTGGTGTTAGTTGGCAGATGACTGCTGGCTGGTAATACAAATAGAAAAGAGCGGGGTTTGTGCCTCGCTCTTTTTGTTTGTGGTTGTATTGTCTTTAGTGTGTCGACCCCTAAATCCCCTAAAGGGGACTTTAATACAAAAGCTCAATGCGCCTATGTTCCGTGTGGAACAATGCTACTTGAAATACTTCCTTATCTCGGATGCTAGCAGATCAGTAGATACTTTGTCTATCGGATGTGGTGTATCTTTTAGCTCCAGGGTTTTGGCGCCTGGTATCATAGATTCTACGTGGAACGTTTCTTCTTTGGTGACCATGTTGTCCTGATCGCCCAGTGTGAGTAGTACCTGTGCAGTGATCTGGGCGAAGTCTTCGTCTGTGAGGTGCTGTTTAGCGAGGTCGTGCATGAGGTTGGAGGTCTTTTGCAATACGGAATGCCACTCGTGCTCGCCGTGGCGGTCCTGCAGTTCTGCAGCGAAGGCGGGGACTTTGGCTGTTATTTTCTCTGCGTTGAGGAGCTTTGTTTCTTTCTCTGCAGTGGCTTCATTCCAGTCGAGCTTGGTGCCGAGGGTCATGATCTTGCCCACCCTATCAGGATAGAAGCGTGCGAGCCACAATGCTACATAGCCCCCCATGCTATAGCCGAAGATGTCGATCTTGCGACGCTGCCGGTCATTGAGCCAGTAGAGTACCTCGTGGGATAGGTTCTGTACGGTAAAGGCGTGCTGCTGAGAGGCTGTGCGGCCATGACCGGAGAAGCTAAGCGTATCTATGGTGAAGTCAGCGCTGAGTGCGTCCTTGAGGTCGTCAAACTGCTCCTGACTGCCCAGGGCGCCGTGTAGTAAGAGAAGGTGTGCCATGATGTAAAGGTAGCAAATGTTGTGCCTCTTGAGGTTTACTATACAGAGTGCACGGAGGTAGCATAGAGGGTTTTTAATAGGCTATTTGCCTTCTAGTGTGGCGCGGAGGGTATCGAATACGCCGGGGCTTGTGGTCAGGACTTTTATGCCGAGGATATCTTCAGGTAAATCGTCCTGCTGTCTTTCATAATCATAATGACCGACAGTAGCACCAGCCTCTATGGCTATCAATCTACCCGCTGCCATATCCCAAGATGATAGCGAGCCCTCATAGTAACCCTGCAAGCGGCCACAAGCTACCCAGCAATAATCTAACGCTGCGGAGCCGAGGCGGCGCAGGTCGCGGATGTATGGGAGGATGCGGGCAATGTAAGTGGTCAGCTCGGGCACATTATCGCGGACGTAGGGGAAGCCTGTCGCTACGAGGCACTCGCTGAGATTGGTCACCTCCTTTATATGGATGGGTTTGCCATTTAGGAAGCTGCCAGCGCCCTTGATAGCGTGAAAGAGCTCGTCTACAAAGGGACAATAGACTACGCCAATGACTACCTGTCCGTGCTCTGCGTAGGCTATAGAGACGCAGGCGTGGTAGTGACCATTGGCGTAGCTGACGGTGCCGTCTATGGGGTCTATGATCCAGGTCGGTTCGTCTATAGAGAAACTGTCATTGGGCGACTCCTCAGAGATGATGTGATGCGTAGGGTAGGCCTTCCGGATCTCAGAGATGATGAGATTATTGCTGGCTATGTCTGCGCTGGTGAGCAGTTCGAGTCCATACTTCAGCTGCTCGGTGAAGGCATGCTCCTCCCTCATTTTTTGGATAGTAGCGCCTGCTAGTTTAGCGATGCGGATGGCGTGGTCGAGTGTCTCGGTCATAGCTGCGCTAAACTACCAAATATTCTACGTGGAACATCAGTTCAGCGCGAAGGCGATGGATGGGATCTTGCGGTTAGTGCCCTCAGGTCCTCTCACAATGATGTCGTCAAAGAATACTGATTGACCCGGTTTTGCGCGGCTATTGATCATGGTTTTGAATCTTGGATCGAGCGCTGCGCCAGTGCATTCAAATCTTTGATTGTCGCCATTTATCGAGTAGGTGATGGTATAGGATACGACAGTAAATTTGGTAACAAAATCAAAGTCCAGCTTAGGTACGAGGCCTGTGGTGCTCTTGATCTTAGCGGGAGATATCTTGCCACCATCATACAGGCCATCCAGAGAGGCTACGGGATTGGGCACGGTCTTGACGCGAAACTCCATGTCGCCCATCTGCTGGACGGTGCCGTCTACCTTGGCAGCGACGTGTATCTTGTATTTGCCGCGAGTGGTAGGCTTGACGGTATAGCTGCCATTGGCATTCTTTGACAGCAAGCCGGGGCCGTCAAAAGTCGCGGTGATGTCGCGCTGTGGTACACCCGGTACAGATAGGGATACCGGGTTATCCAAGCCGGCATAGAGTACATTCATACCCGTAGGAGATACGACAGCAGATTTGGCCGCTACCTGATATTCTCCCTCGAAGGGATAGAATTTATAGCCATTTCCACTCGGATCCTTCACGCGGATCACGCCGGTATAGCGGCTTTCACCTACGCTGCCGCCCTGCATCTGTATCTTGCCGAGGCCATCGGTCACGTCTACTTTGCGGGCATTGGCCAGTGGGGGATTTTCAGAGTTAGAATTTATCTCTTCGTACATGCCGGCAGCATTCTTTTTCACCTGACCGGTGAAGGTGCCGAGGAAAACGTCAGGGTTCTCCGTGGAACTATAAGCCGTGAGCATGATGTTGGCCTTATACGGGAGGCCCTGCATGATATAGCTGGATGGCGCGCTGACGAGGGCGGTCATCTTGTCTACCTTGATAGAGCCGGCGTCTATCGCCTTGTAGAAATGCTCTACGAGCTGATTCTCGGAGGCAAGGATGTCATTTTGATATTTGGAGAGCAGGGTGACAGCAGCCACAGTCGGCACGTGGTTGAACTTGTGAAACTCCCATGACTGCGCGTCTTTAGGTTCCTCTATTAGCAGCGGCATAGCTGCGTCCAGCTCTTTGCGCTCGCTCTCCGGGGCTATAGCGAGCAGCTGCTGGCGGGTGCGGAGGATGTCTTCTTTCAGCTCCTTGCCATGCTTTTCCTCTACGAAGATGCGTGTAGCGATGTCTATATTGTCATTGCTGACCAGCTGGCCGGTCTCTTTATTGAAGCCGCCGGCCTCTTTGATCACCTGCTGCTTGTATGCCTCCAGGCGGTCATAGAGACCCATAGAGACCTTGCGCACTTCCTCGGCTTTCAGCTTGTATGGCTCAGTCTTCTTGGCGTCTACGCCCATCTGTGTGTTGAAGGCGTTGAAGAGGCCTGCGGTTTTGACCTGCAGGGAGTGATTGGAGCGGCCTATGCCGTCATCTACAGTCTTAAAGGCATTGAGGACCTCAGAGGTGACATTCAATGCGAGCATAGCGGTGAGGACAAGGTACATCATATTGATCATCTTCTGCCTCGGAGTTTGTTTGGAGCCGGCCATGGTGTTTCTGGTTTTTGGTGAAGGGAATATGAGATGGTAACGCACTCAGAAACAGAAAGTAACAGGCCGGATTTTTTTTGTGCTGACTATCAGCGTGCAAAAGTGGAAGGGATACGGCCGGAGGTGACATTTACGTTATATAAAGTTGCCCCAAAAGGGGCTCGACGCGACGTAAATCGGGATTTGACCCTTTTTTTGACCCAAAACAGGCCTGAAAACCGCACTCACAGGCCGTTTTAATATAAATTGTCCCCTACATTTTTATCTTTGCCGACCAATTCAAAAAATAAACATTAGAAAAAACAGGTATGGAAAGTATCATCTACATTCTCCCGTTGTTTGGCCTGGTGGGCTTGATCTACATGCTGGTTCTGCGGAGCTGGGTAGTAAAACAAGACGCCGGTGACGCCAAGATGAGCGGTATAGCAAACCACATAGCGGAAGGAGCTATGGCATTTCTGAAGGCTGAGTATCGTATCCTCGCTATCTATGTAGTAGTGGCAGGTATCGCCCTCGGCGCACTGACGCTCAACTCTAAAGTAGCTGAGCACTCCCATATCCTGATCGTAGTTTCCTTTGTGATCGGCTGCTTCTTCAGCGCCCTCGCAGGTTTCATCGGTATGAATGTAGCTACCAAGGCTAACGTACGTACCACACAGGCAGCCCGTACGAGCCTCTCTAAGGCACTGAAGGTGTCTTTTGCAGGTGGTACGGTGATGGGCCTGGGCGTAGCTGGCCTCGCTGTAGTGGGCCTCTGCACTCTGTTCATCTTCTTCTTCCACTTCTTCATGGGTGGTGATATCAATAATGGCGGCCCTGAGATGATGAAGAAAGTACTCGAAGTACTGGCTGGCTTCTCTGTAGGTGCTGAGTCTATCGCACTCTTCGCCCGTGTAGGTGGCGGTATCTATACCAAGGCTGCCGACGTAGGCGCCGACCTGGTAGGTAAGGTAGAGGCTGGTATACCAGAGGATGATCCACGCAACCCGGCTACTATCGCTGACAATGTGGGTGACAACGTAGGTGACGTAGCAGGTATGGGCGCTGACCTTTTCGGTTCTTATGTAGCTACTGTACTCGCGTCTATGGTACTGGGTAACTTCCTGATAGGTGATAATCCGGGCCTGACTGCCTTTGGCGGTATCGGTCCTATCCTGCTGCCTATGACCATCGCTGCTGTAGGTATCATCGCTTCTATCATCGGTGCGTTCTTTGTGACCATCAAGGATGACAAGTCTGCTAACACCGATACTGTACAGTCTGCGCTCAACCGTGGCAACTGGGTATCTATCATCATCGCACTCGCTGCGTCTTTTGCACTCATCAAGCTGATGCTGCCGGAGACTATGAAGATGACCATGTTCACTGATGGCGATTTCGCCAGCACAGCTACAGATATCTCTTCTATGCGTGTATTCTGGGCGGTGTGTGTAGGTATGTTCGTAGGTGCTGCGATCAGCTCTATCACTGAGTACTACACCGGCCTGGGCAAGAAGCCTATCCTCGATATCGTACAAAAGTCTGGTACGGGTGCTGCGACGAACATCATCGCCGGCCTAGGTACTGGTATGCTTTCTACTTTCTTCCCTGTCCTCCTCTTCGCAGGTGCTATCTGGGGTGCTTATGCACTGGCTGGTTTCTACGGTGTGGGTATCGCTGCCTCTGCTATGATGGCTACTACAGCTATGCAGCTGGCTATCGATGCCTTCGGCCCTATCTCTGACAACGCGGGTGGTATCGCCGAAATGAGCGAACTGCCAGCTGACGTACGTGAGAAAACCGATATCCTCGACTCTGTGGGTAACACTACAGCTGCTATCGGTAAGGGCTTTGCGATCGCTTCTGCAGCGCTCACGGCTCTCGCGCTCTTCGCAGCTTATGTGACCTTCACAGGTATCCGTGGTATCAATATCTTCGACGCAAAGGTGCTCGCTGCGCTTTTCGTAGGTGGTATGATCCCGGTAGTATTCTCTGCTCTCGCTATGAACTCTGTAGGTAAGGCTGCGATGGACATGGTGAATGAGGTTCGCCGCCAGTTCCGCGAGATACCAGGTATCCTGGAGGGTACAGGCAAGCCAGAATACGGCAAGTGCGTAGAGATCTCTACCAAGGCTGCTCTCCGCGAGATGATGCTGCCAGGTGTACTGACTATCGTGACCCCGATCCTGATCGGCCTGCTGATGGGTGCTGAGGCGCTAGGTGCCTATATGGCCGGTGTGACCGTGAGCGGTGTGATGTGGGCTATCTTCCAGAATAACGCCGGTGGCGCCTGGGACAATGCCAAGAAGTCTTTTGAGAAGGGTGTAGAGATAGATGGCAAGACATACTACAAGAAGTCTGAGCCGCACAAGGCTGCCGTAGTAGGTGACACGGTAGGTGATCCATTCAAGGATACGTCTGGCCCGTCTATGAACATCCTGATCAAGCTCTCTTGCCTCGTAGGCCTCACACTGGCTCCGCTGCTGGCAAAAGAGAAGGCTGTAGCTGCTGTAGACGCAGTGCCTACGACCATCGAGACACACGTAGAGCAAAAGAAAGAAGTAGTGGGAGACAGTATCGTGAGCACTACAGACTCTACGACTATCATCAAGCACTAAAAGTTTAGCAAAATATAGCAGAAGCCCTGACCATCCGGTCGGGGCTTTTTGTTTGGGGATGTTCCACGCGGCACATTCACAAGAATTTTCTGATCTCTGCATCTGGCCGGGTGTGGCCCGTGCGAAAAGTGTAAGCGTTCATGCGTTTCACATTGATAATATAAGCCATGGTCACCATGAGACCTAGGCCCTCATCTATAGAGAAGCCTGTGATTGCAAATCCGGCTTTTAGTTTGGGTATGATGACGGCGTTGTTTGACGCATGATGCTGACTGGTCACTTTCTGAAAACCGAGCGATTGATATTTAGCCAGCAGCCACAGGATGAGAGCGGAGTAGATGCCCTTGCGCTGATGAGATGATAGTACTCCAGTTTCAAACATGTAGAATATGTCTGCATCAATTTGATAGCCGCAATGCCAGCCGATTGCCTGCTCTCCATGGTAGATCAGAAAATGAAGTGAAAGCCTGTGCTGAAGATTCCTGGCCAGATCGCTGCGGTCTGCCCGCTCTTTAGTAGATAGCCAAGCGTCTGTATCGATCTGCAGGACGTCGGGATAAACCATGCCACTATGCGAGGCATAGAATTCATCGAATTCACCGGCAGATACTTTGGCGATGGTATATCCGGGCAAGAGTTCTTCTTTTTCAAAAGGCATTTCTAAATATAAGTGAAGACGATTCAAATTGTTAAAACTGGCATAGATTTTTATACCTTTAGGGAAATCAAAAAACTCATCATGAAAAAGATAAGCCTTACTCTCGGCCTGGTGGTGGCCCTCGTGATCTCAGCAGCAGCACAGGTGACCATAGGTGATGTGACCCTGCCCGCTACCGTCAAAGCCGGCAACACCAACCTCGTGCTCAATGGCGGCGGTACCCGTGTGAAATTCTTTATGGATATCTATGTGGCCGGTCTCTACCTGCCAGCTAAAAGCAGTAATGCAGATGCTATAGTAAAGGCAAATGAAGCACAGGCAGTAAGGCTCCAGATCACATCCGGCATGGCTACTTCTGACCGTATGGCAGACGCAGTGAAGGAAGGATTCGATAAATCTACAGGAGGTAAGCCAGCTCCTATTCAAGCTAAGATCGACCGCTTTCTGAAGCTCTTTAAGCAAGAGGCGATCGTAAAGACAAATGTTTTTGAACTGGTATATGAGCCGAATGTAGGTACCAAGGTGTATAAGAATGGTAAGCTGCTCGATACAATAGACGGCATGGATTTCAAAACGGCGCTCTTTGGCATCTGGCTGGGCAATGAACCCGTGGAGCCTAAGCTGAAGGCGGGCATGCTCGGTCAGGCGAAATAAATTTCGGAAAATATATTTAGAGAGGGCGACAGAAGTCGCCCTTTTTGTTTGTTGCTACTGGATGGGTTGTTTTGAGCCACGCTCTCCGTAGAATGTATTGCTGGTCTTTGTATAGAGATTGGCTAGCCATATCAGAAGTAGCTGTAGTGGCAGGCGCGCATACAACACCCACACAGGTATATCGGGCCAGCGATCATGCGCTACGGCCATGTATATATTGGCTGGAAAGATGGCGATGAGTAAGAGCACGAGCGCAAACGCAGCCATACGGCGCGTCTGCGGTATCATGAGCCCGAGGCCGCAGAGTATCTCTGCCACACCGCTGATGTAGATCATGGCGAGTGGAGCTGGTAGATAGGTCTCTACCATTTTGAGGTATGGTGCGGGCTTCACGAAGTGCATGATGCCGGCTGCCACATATACGGTGGCCATGATGTAGAGGAGTACTTTTTTCAGCATAGTATTTGCTTTATGAATTTACGCAGATTATCTCACTAAGATCATGCCTTTATAAAATTCCCCAATGATCGTACTACACTGTCCACGGCTGCATGTGAGTGGTATGGCGCTATGGCCGTTTATCCTGATACGGGATAGAGCAGGTCTGACAGATGCTACCCTGCTGCGGCATGAGCGTATCCATCACAGGCAGCAGCTGGAGCTATTGATCCTGCCGTTTTATCTGCTGTACGTGGCTAACTATATGGTCAATCTACTGCGGTATGAAAACAGCGACAAAGCCTATCGGAATATCGTTTTCGAGCGCGAAGCATATGCTATGGATGCGAGGGAAGACTACCTGCAGCAGCGAAGGCCATACGCCTGGCTGCGCATGTTCCACATGAAACATTGATCAGAGCTGTACGGGAGTGTGCCTGTAGCGATAGACCAGGAAGCCTCCGGAGATTCCCGCGCGGACTACGAAGAGGCTCTGCTGAAAATAGACATTGTACGGATCTGAACCGTAGTAACCAACCTGGAAGAACATACCGGCAAAGGGTGTCCCCCAGATGCGGAAAGAACCAGTGACTGAGATGTTGAGGCGCTTAGTGATATCATAGATCGGCACTGTGCGCAGATCACCCAATGGGCCGGTCCGGTAGGGTGCATCCCAGATGTACTCCATATCCGCCCATATACGGAAGCGCTCCCGGCGCTCAGGCTGGTACTGCGGGCGGTAGATGCCGTGGCGCTGATCATAGATGCCGCTCTGGTAGATGGGCGCGTAGGTCCAGCCTATCTGTATATTGCTACGATAGCGGCCGTACATGTGCTCCACGCAGAGCAGGCTGTCTACAAAGACTTTTGGGTAGAAGGTGACGCCTGCTTTCCAGTATATCTGAGAGGAGGTGTAGAGGGTCCTGTTGTAGCGGCTGTGGTAAATGGTTTTTGACGTATCTATCTTCTGCCGGTCAAAGGAATAGATACCGCCGTACAAGACCTGAAAGATGATGAAGTCGCTAAAGTCGCCATTGTAGCGATTGTAATAGCCGCCGTCCTGAGGGCGGAAGTGGACACCATCCTGACCATTGGAGAGGTGGAATATCTTAAAGCCGAAATAGTGCTGGTCTTTCCTGTTGTCCCAGAGCTTGCTTTGTGTGACGAAGAGTGTGACGCCAGGCTTGAAGCTGGGGGTACGGATAGGAGTGGAGGTATCACCACGGCTGCGGTCATTGCGCAGGAGGCGCACCTCGATATCTGGATGTAGGAAGACACCAAAGCGTAGGCCGCCTTTCACGGTCTTGGCCCAGCGGCCACCGATGGGGATGGGCGTATTGAGCTGCGCCTGGATGAAGTAGGGCTTGGCAGGGAACTGCTTTGTATCGGGCCAGGCCTTGTCATACTCGCTGTAGGCAGAGAGCAGGGTGAGGTCAGATACCTGCATGAGTGTATTATAAAAATTCAAGGCGCTTTCACGGGCCTGGGACTCGCGGGTGATATAAGTGGTGTCCTGAGCTGAAGCAGCAGTAAAAAAGGCCGCTAATACAGCGCAAATGCAAAATCTAAGAATGCTAGGTGGGTTGTAATGTCGCAATGGGACAGAATTTTGGCATGTGACCATTCAAAAAGAACGCCAACACCTATCCACCCCAATGTGAGCGCTACTTGCGCTCAAACTTCATGAGGTTCTGCGTATTCTTATTGGCCCAGTGGTAGCCGAGGGAGAATGGCAGCGGTTTGATGTTTGCCGAGTCTTTCTTGTATACCTCATACAGCTCCTTCTGATCTACGCCTGCGAAATCGCTTACCGGCTTCACATAGTTGCCGTAGAACTTTAGTGACCACTTGCTCTTGTCCAGATAGCGCAGCGCGATGCCTGTATCATCCTGTAGGATGGACTTGCTTTTCTTTAGACAGATATTGCGGATGGTCTCAAAGGTGCCATAGTTCATCAGGTAGGATGCTGATTTCACGTAGGTGTAGCACTCGGGCATTGCATTGAGCCATGTTTGCAGGGCAGCGTTGCTCTTGAAGCTGGCCATGCCGCCGTATGGATCATCGCAGAGGTTGGTCTTGAAGTAGACGATCTTCTGGATCTTGCTGGCGCCCTTTTTCTGGAAGTAGATCTCTACGCAGGCATTGGTGTACTTGCTCATAGAGTCTGTAGGGATCTCGGTCATGGTCTTGCCATCATCCAGCAGGTGCTTGTATTTCACATCGAGTACGGTATAGCCGGCACGCACGAGGAATACGCAAGCCACCGGAGTGACACCATTCCAGCGGTTAGATACATCGCGCAGCATCTTGTGGGTGATGAAGTAGCTCTTGCCAAAGATGTCTTCGAGGGACTTCTGTACAGAGTTGAGCGTGGCGATGGTCTTTGTCGAGTCCATTTGCTCCATTACAGGCAGGGAGCCATATTTCTCCAGTGCGATCATGATATACTGATCGGCATCCGGGAAGAACTGTACGCAGTGCAGAATATCCGGCCCGGAGAATGGGTAGAAGACCGTCTTAGGATTGGCTAGCTCACTGGCCAGCTCTGTCTTGGCCCACTCGCGCATCTTGCTCAGGCGGATCTCCTCTATGTGGTTAAAGCCACGGTTCATAGAGTCGCTATAGAGCTTGTAGTAGGCCAGGTTCTGGAGCTTCTGCGGGATAGCTACGGATGAGTCCGGCTTCATGCCCGCGAGATAGAGGGCGATATCATTGAGCTTATTGTGCTCAGCCTTGCTGATCGTGGTGTCTGTGATGACCGGGGATGGAGCTGCTGCGGCCGGCGCCGGTGCTGCTGCGGCCGGCTCTGCTTTGGCGGCAGGGTGGCTATTGCAAGAGGCCAGCAGGAGTACTGCGGCTGAGAGGGAGATGATCCGGGCGGTCAGTTTCATATATCGATCTGCTTTGCTGTAAATGTATTGATTTGTCTCGGGTGCTTAGTTCTTCTTCTCAAATTTCATGAGATTCTGCACCTGGTCCTTCCAGTGGTAGCCGAGGGAGAATGGCAGCGGTTTTACATTCGCTGAGTCTTTCTTGTAGGCAGCCTGGAGGTTGGCTTGGTAGTAGCCGCCGTGGAAGTCTGCTATCGGCTTCTCATAGTTGCCATAGAGCGTGATCTTCCAAACCTTAGGATCGTAAAATCCGAAGGCGATACCGGTATCGTCTTGCAATACGGTTTTGCTCTTCTTCATACAGATATTGCGTATCACGCTGAAGTCTTTCTGGCACATGAGGTAGGAGGCAGACTTTGCGTACATATAGCCCTCGGGCAGCGCATTGAGATATGCCTGCAGGCCAGGATTGCCATTCATGCCCGGTGTGCCGAGGTATGGATCATCTCCGAGGTTGGTCTTGAAGTAGGTCAGCTTCTGGATCTTGCTGCCGCCATTCTTTTTAAAGTAAATGACAACGCAGTCGTTCTGATGCTTGCCCATAGAGTCGAGTGGCTGGTCTACTTCTTTGCCGTCTTCTGTCAGGTGCTTGTATTTGATATCAAGGATAGAATAGCCTGTACGCTCCAGAAACACACATGCGAGTGGTGTGAAGCCGTTGTACTGGTTAGATACATTGTAGGCCATCTTGCGGGTGATGAAGTAGCTCTTGCCGATGATATCTTCGAGAGAGTTGTTGATATACTTCAGGGTATTGGTAGCCTTGGTAGAGTCCATTTTATCAGCAGCGGGCAGGGAGCCATAGCGCTCCAGCGCGAGCATGACATACTGGTCAGCATCCGGGAAGAACTGTACGCAGTGCAGAATATCTGGCCCGGAGAATGGATAGAGTACAGTCTTAGGATTTGCGAGCTCGTTTGCCATTTCAGTTTTGGCCCAGTCACGCATCTTGCTGAGGCGGTTTTTCTCTATGCTGGTGAAGCCTTTGTCCAGCGTATCGCAGTACTGCCTGTAAGAGGTCAGGCCGCGCAGGCGCGATGGCACAGAGGAGGAGTCCTGCCTGATGCCTGCCAGGTAGAGTGCTACGTCATTCAGCTTATTGTGAGCGTCGGTGTTGATTCCCGGCTCGATGATGCCGGAGGCGGTGCTGGTTTCTGCTTTAGCCGGTGCTGCAGCTATGGTATCTTTCTTTTCTACGGGCGCTTCGGCACTTTTGGCGGGCTGTGAGCCGCATGAGGATAGGAGCAGGGCGCATATAGCTATGCTCAGAAAGCGGGGATTGACTTTCATGAATTGTCTGGAAATTTAGGTGCGCGAAATTACCTATAAGCTTTTGATTTCCTCATTTTTTGAGAGGAATTTTGCGGCCAGCCAGACTACGAGGCCCAAGGCTACGATACCGAGGCCGATACTGGCCTCATATGGCTTGCCTTTCAGCACAAACCACATAAACCAGCAATTAACGATCAGGAATAGGGCCGGAGTGACCGGATAACCCCAGGTATGATATGGGCGCTCCAGCTCCGGGCGCGTGAAACGGAGGATAAATACCCCGAGAACAGTCAACGTGGTGAAGATGGATAGCGTAAAAGAAATGTAAGTGATGATCGTGTCAAAAGAAGAGGTATAAAGCAGCACCAGTGCTATAAGAGACTGAGAGGCAATGGCTAACACAGGAATACCGTTGCTGTTCTTCTTAGAAAGGAAGCGGAAAACCGAGTAGTCCTCGCCTATCATTTGTATCACGCGTGGCCCTACGATCACCATAGATGAGATGGTGGAAACCAACAAGATAGAGATGATGAGCGAGATCAGGCGGGCGCCATTTTCGCCGAAGATGTACTTAGCCGATATGAAGGCTACCTCATTGACCCCTTTCATCTCTTCTACCGGTGCGGTGCGGAGGAATACATAGTTGAGCAGTATATAGAGCAGTGTCACGAGGATGGTGCCTACGAGTATAGACAGCGGGATATTGCGGCGCGGATTGTCTACCTCGCCAGCTATGTAGGAGGAGGCATTCCAGCCGGAGTAGGCAAAGGATACATATACCAGAGAGATGGCAAACGGCATAGAGAACACATTGCGACCAGTATCGGGCGTCGGGAGAATGGAGATGTGCGTATTGCAGGCGCAGAGCAGGCCGAAAATGATGAAGATGATGATCAGGATGACCTTCAGCGCTGTAGCTACCGTCTGGAAGCCACCGCCGATGGAATAATTGATAGACTGAACGACTGTAATGAGAATGATGACTACAGCACCGATCATCTGCGGGGAGTAGCCGGGAATAACGGTAGAGAAGTACTTGCCCAATGCCCAGGAGGCCGCTGCAATGGGCGCTGCAAAGCCGATGGTAGCCGATACCCAGCCAGAGAGGAAGCCCACTACAGGGTGGTATATCTCAGAGAGGAAGTTGTACTCACCGCCAGAGCGTGGTAGCGCGGCTCCCAGCTCACTATAGGCAAAGGCACCAAAGAGCGCGATGACGCCACCGATACTCCACAGCGCGATGATGGCGGCAAAATCACTGATGCCCGGCAGCTGGTAGCCGAGGCTGGTAAATACGCCTGTACCGATCATATTGGCTATGACCACGGAGAGGGCGGTGGGAAATTTGATCTTACCGTTCATGGATTTGGGTAGTGGGGGCGCAAGTTAATCAAGTAATGCATATTTTCACGGCGCGAAAGGATACTTAACGCTCCCACCTGTAGTTCAGTATCGATATCCGCCTGTTTCTTATGCCTGACAGCTCCCGCACAGACGCCTATGCGTCGCTCAGAATACCTGAATTCAGGGCCTACCTGCTGGCCCGGTCCCTGACCACCATAGCCCTGCTCATGCAGAATACTGTCCTGGCATGGCAGATATACGAGATCACGGGCAGTAAGTTTGCACTGGGCCTGATAGGACTCAGCGAGGCGCTGCCTTTTATCATTACTACGTTTTTCTCGGGGATCGCTGCGGACCGGTATAACCGGAAGCGGATACTTGTCATTTTCACAGGACTGATGATCCTGTGTGCGGGTATCTTTGCCGCAGGCAGCTGGCACGGGGCTGATGCCAATACGGTGAGGTGGTACTACTTCATCATCGGTATCGTCGGTATCTGTCGCTCGTTTACCACGCCGGCCTCATCGGCCATACAGGCGCGCATCGTGCCGAGGGAGCTTTATACTAACAGTTCCACGTGGAGCAGCAATAGTTTTCAGGTGAGCGCGGTCATGGCACCTATACTGGCAGGCATCCTGCTGGATTTCATCACGCCAAACTGGGTCTACCTGATCTGCGCGATCATCTTTCTGGTGTCGTTCTTCTTTACTACCCGGCTCGATGAGCACTATCCGCCACCTATGGATGGCAAGGAGCCTTTTGTGCGGTCTTTCTTTGGTGGTATACGCTTCGTATTTGGCACACAGGCTATCCTGTCGTCTATCTCGCTGGATCTTTTTGCGGTGCTTTTTGGAGGAGTCACAGGTCTCGTACCGGCCTTCTGCAAGGATATATTGCATGTGGGGCCAACGCTGATGGGTGTGCTGAAGGCTGCACTATTCCTCGGCTCTGCGGTGGCGGGCTTCCTGCTGGCGCACCACCCTCCTACCAAGCATGCAGGCCGCAACTTGCTGATCTGTGTGGGTATGTACGGTGTCTGTATCATCGGCTTTGCGCTGTCGCAGTGGTTCTGGTTGAGTTTTGCCATGCTACTTATGGCGGGAGCATTTGACAATGTGAGTGTGATCATACGCAGTACCATCATACAGCTATTCACACCAGATGAGATGCGAGGGCGCGTCTCTGCAGTCAATTCTATCTTCATCAAGTCATCTAATGAGATCGGAGACTTTGAGTCGGGTCTCGCTACGTCTAAGCTGGGTCTGGAGTATGGTGTCATCTTTGGTGGAGTGATGACACTGCTGGTAGTGATGGGTACAGCTATTTTTGCTCCTACGCTCAGAAAAATGCGTCTTTAATGCCTGTATCTATCCGCAAGATCGAGCCACAGGACAATGCTGCTCTCGCAGATATCATCCGCCGCACGCTGGAGGACTATGATGCCGTGCGCGAAGGTACGGTGTACTACGATGAGAGTACGGATCACTTGTATGAGCTTTTTCAGAAAGAGGGTAGTTTTTATTTCGTAGCAGAGGAGGATGGAATCTTGCTTGGGGGTGGAGGTGTATTTCCTACTCCAGGCCATGATGCTGGTACCTGCGAGCTGGTCAAAATGTACCTGAGTGCGGCTGGCCGTGGTAGGGGCATAGGCCGGCAGCTGCTGGAGCACTGTATTGAGTTTGCGCGCAGCGCAGGATATACACAGATGTACCTGGAGTCTATGCCTGAGCTGCATCATGCTATAAAGCTCTATGATAAAATGGGCTTCACACGACTCGCTGCACCGCTGGGCCAGAGCGGTCACTACGGCTGCGGCATCTGGATGATCAGAAGCCTGTGATGGCTATTACGCTGGTTTTATTGAATGGAGCAGGATTGCTCGTAGTAGGGTGCTGGATGGAGACAAAATAGTTGTGACCATCTGGCGTAAACATATTACCGGTCGTCTCACAGCCCTCCGGCGCTACCATAAATCTTTTGAGGTCTTCCAGTGTCGGATCTGGTATGGACATATCGAGGAAATAAACCTCATTGTACACTTCATGTTTAGCTGATACTTCGTCACTGGCGCTACCGTTTTTATTGCCGTCAGTATCCTCACTGATGATCAGGTATTTCTTGCCGCGGATCGTGGCAGATGTCATCGCATCAGGGCTGGCAAAGCAGAAGCGCGAGTTGACCTTGCTCACGCCGCCATTCAGATAAGGGCGCATTTTATTTGTCTTCAGGTCCAGCTCTACTATTCGGCCGTAGTGATCCTCATAGTTGTGACCCGTGGTGTGACAGAGCTGGTCGAGGTGGTGGGCCGGGTGGCCGCCTATTGCTATCTCACGGTCGAAGTTAAAATTATTGGTACCCGATTCGCTGATGTAGAGTTTATCGCCGATAGCTTCTATCCACTCGGTGCTATTGAGCATGGTGGCGTGGCGGCGCACGGCTACGTCTATGATATTCATGAGGGAATCCTCCGCCATTGGCAGCGCGATCCAGGAGCCGCCTTGTGCATCTGCGCTCTGCTGGTAGGCATAGAGCTGGCCGCCGGTGTAGACGCCCGGCTTCTTGCAGATGTATTTAAATACGATAGCAGGAGTGTTATCTGAGGTCAGGTAGATCGTTTTGCCATCAGGCATGCATTGAGCGTCTTCGTGCGGATAGCGGCCAAACTCTTTTACCTTCTGGATGGCCTTGTGCGTCTTGGGATCTACCTCTACCATCCAGCCGTAGTTGAGGTATTTCTTTTTACCATCATAGTCTGAAGTGTCTGTGATGCCAAAGCGCGTATAGATCTCCGCGTTGCTCTGTGGAAATTCTTCTTCTGTGGTGAGGATTGTTCCACGTGGAGTGATGGTGCCGCCGCAGTTGCGAAAGGTTTCTCCTACGCTGCTAAAATCTACAGCATGCTTATCTCCTACTGCGATCCATTTGCCGCGCTGCTTGCGCACCTCAAAGACAGTACCTCCACCGCCATCACCCAGCACTTTATTGGGTATATGTTCTTCCTGATTGACATAGAGGTAGCCGTGATCGCTGGAGCTGTCTATGGGTATATAGACGATCATATCCTGGCTGCCTTTGGCTGGTGCTTTGATGCCGGTATTAGTGACTACAGTGTCATACTCGCTGTATAGAATGGAGTATTTAAACCCCTCAGGGATCAGCACTGTTTTTGTGCTATAGTTGATATCTACCGGCCGGAAGAGCGGCTGTGTTTGAGCCGCGGCAATTGTGCTGATGCTGATACAGGCTGCGAGCAGGGAGTGTTTCATCCGGTAAATATACCAGTCCGCAGGAATATGTGTTGTTAAGTAAAAGTTAGGCTAGATCACCTGGTAGATCTCGCGGAGATTGCGGCCCAGGCCATCGTAGTCTAGACCGTAGCCTACTATAAACTCATTTGGGATCTCGAGGCCTACATAGTCTATGCGTAGGTCGGTCTTGAGCGCTTTAGGCTTGAAAAGTAGTGTGGCTACTTTGACAGAAGCTGGTCCGAGGGCCTCTGTAGAGGGCACTATTTTGGCGAGCGTATGGCCTGTATCGATGATATCCTCTACGAGGATGATGTCGCGGCCTTTTACATCTTCATTGATGCCTATCAGGGAGGTCAGCTCGCCTGTAGATGCTGTACCACGGTAGGATGAAGCTTTGATGAAAGATATCTCGCACTGGCAGCTTAGTTCTTTGACCAGGTCGGAGGCAAACATAAAGGAGCCGTTGAGGATGGGGACGATCAGGGGAGTTTTGCCGGCATAGTCCTGATTGATCTTGTTGGCTATCTGTTTCACAGCAGCGATGATCTGCTGCTCGGTAATATAAAGCCGGAAGGACTTGTCGCCCAGCATTATAGTTTTCTCCATCTTGCGTCTTTTGGCAAAAATGTGCTTTTTGAGAAATATAAACAAGGCGAATACATTTTATCACAGAGGTCGCAAAGGGACATTACCCTAGAGTTTAAAAACGTAGGGCACAGAGCTTCAAAACTCTGTGCCCTACGTGTGGCTGTTATCTCTATTTCTTTGTGTGCTCTGTGATAGGGCTGTTATTTCTTCATCCGGTCTTTGAAGACCTTTTCAAACTTTTCCACCTTGGGGCGGATCACGATCTGGCAGTAAGGCTGTGAGCCATGCTGATTGTAGTAGTCCTGATGGTAGTCTTCGGCCTTGTAGAATACTGTGAAGGGAGTGATCTCTGTTACGATCGGGTCAGCGTATACATGTGCATCAGTAAGGTCCTTGATGATGCTTTCTGCCGCCTTTTTCTGTTCTTCATTGCGATAGAAGATAGCAGAACGGTACTGTGTACCCTCGTCAGCGCCTTGCCTATTGAGCGTAGTGGGGTCGTGTACGGTGAAGAAGACCTTGAATATCTCATCGAGATTGGTCTTTGTTTTATCATAGGTGATCTGTACTACCTCTGCGTGGCCGGTGTTGCCATTGCACACGTCGCGGTAGGATGGATTCTTCATCGTACCACCGCTAAAGCCGGATTCTACCGTTTGGACGCCATCCAGGCGCTGATAGATCGCTTCTATACACCAGTAGCAGCCACCACCCAGGGTGATGGTATCGAGATTTGCATTGCTCATTGTAGCTTGCGTTTTTGTTTTTGTGATGGATGATGACTTGCCCTGACCGCAGCTCTGTAGCGATAGGGTCAATGCTAAAAGGAGGAACAAGGGAGACTTTTGGATGAAATGGGTCATTGGTTTATTTTATCCAATAGACGCAAGAGGCGGGCCAACCTTACAGGGAGCAGACGACCAGCGTCTGGCCTATCTTGATATCGTTACCCTTCAGGCCATTGAGGCGTATGAGGTCCTCTACGGGTATATTGTACTGGCGTGCTATGGAGTATAGCGTGTCGCTATCGCCCACCTTGTGGTATTTAGGGTCAGAGAGGGAGCCTGTGGTCTGGTCGGCTGGCTTCTTGCTGCCACCGGCATCCATCACGCGGAAGCGTAGCGGGATCTCACGGGTTCCACGTAGAACGATCACCTCCCCTGCCAGCGGGACACAGTCGGTGCTGATGCCATTGCGCTTGTACAGCTCTGCCACCTGCACGCCAAACTTCTGCGCCACGTCGCGCATGGTCTCACCTTCTGCCAGCTCATACTGATAGTAGTTGGTCTCTGTTTTCTTTTTCTCGAGATAGACGTACTCACCATCTTTGAGGTGCGTAGTATTGGTCATCTCATTGAATGCATAGAGATCTTCTACGCTTACTTTATACTTCTGGCTAATGCTGTACAGGGTCGCAGATGATTTAAACACGACAGCCTTCACACCATTGATCAGGCGCTCATCCAGCTGCAGGCTGCTGTATGCCGGAGTGGGATTAGATGCTTCTGTTATGGCTGGAGTAGGATTAATGGTTTTTACTTTCACGGGTTCTACTGCGGCTACTGGTGCTTCCTGCTGTGGCTTGCCTTGTGCAGGCATAGACTGCGGGTACTGTGTCGGAGCGGCAGGGACAGATGGTGCAGATGCGGTAGGCAGTGCTGTAGCTGGTACCACGGTCTTTGCTACAGCGGGTGCGCTCATTCCTTCTTTGTCCAGGTCGTAGAGTTTGTAAGCCTCAATGAGGCCGATGATGATCTGCGGATACTGCGGATTGGTAGCATAGCCGGCAGCTTTGAGGCCACGGGCCCAGCCCTTGTAGTCTGTAGTGCTCAGTTTAAAGAGAGACGCGTAGCGTGGCCTATTCTTGAGAAAGTCGGAGTGATCCTTGAATGACTCCTCAGGGCATTTGTACACACGGAAGCACTCCTGCGGCTGGTCATCGTCATGACGATAGGAGGCGCCGGACCATTCATTATGACACTTGATGCCGAAGTGATTGTTGGAATTCAAAGCCAGTACAGACTGGCCACAGCCGGACTCGTGTATGCCCTGCGCGAGTGTGACACTGGCGGGTATACCGGTGAGCCTCATCTCTTCGATGGCGATCTTCTTGTATTTCTCCACGTAGTCCGTCACAGCCTTTGGCGACTGCGCCTGTGCGGCCAGGCCGGACAGCAGGAGCGATATGCAGCAAACAAATAAACGCATCTCGGGCAGTTTTTCTCAAGGGTAAAGTAAAAACAAGTCCGTCTTATATCTTACGCTGCTTGTGGACCTTTTGTTGTGCTTTTTCTGCTAAATAGTACAGTAAAAAGAGCATCAAACGGGCCTGTTTTGCGGCGGGAGCCGCTAAAACTATAATTTTCTGGCTAAACTCACACCATCCCGTATGGGAATAATGACTGTCTGCACACGGGGGTCGGCGGCCAGCTTTTCATTGTAGAGGTGCATATTCAGGCCGTCTTTATCCTTGTGCTCTTCCAGTACTTTGCCGTCGCGTAGTACATTATCGCTGAGGATATAGCCACCCGGATTGATACGGTCTATCACAAGGTCATAATACCTGGAGTAGTTGATCTTATCAGCATCTATAAAGACGAGATCAAACGTGTCGTCTATAGCCGGGATGGTCTCCAGTGCATTGCCGGGGATGAATTTTATTTTGTCCGCTATGCCACTACGCTGAAAGTATTTGCCAAAGATGGGCTCCAGCTCTTCATTGATATCGAGCGTGTATAGGATGCCATCGTCAGCCAGGCCTTTGGCCAGGCACAGTGTAGCGTAGCCGGTGAAGGTACCTATCTCGAGGATCCTCCGTGGCCGCACCATGCGGCTGATCATCTCCAGAAAGATACCCTGCACGTGGCCGCTGCACATGTGCGGCATCTGCACTTTCAGGTGTGTTTCACGTGAAACATCTGAGAGCAGCGGATCCTCTGCCGATGCTTGAGCGTCCAGGTAGTGATTGAGTATGTCAGGAGAGAAGGCCATCTTAGATTTCTTTTATGCGCCCTGCATGAAGAGGTGCTGCAGGATGATGGGAAACCAGAATGAATATTTATCCGGGTTGGCCTTCATGTCATTCAACAGCTCGTCTTTGGTCATCCATTTCACGGCGTGTATCTCGTCTCTATTGAACTCAAAGGGACCATCGAATATGCCGGTGAAGACCCAGTCAAATTCGTGCTCGGTGAGGCCGCTTTTGTCATCATGAGCTTTGTAGGTGAAATGGAATTCTTTCTTGAGCGGTGTTACGATTCCCAGCTCCTCCTGTAGCCTGCGGGCAGCAGCTGCTTCAAAGCTCTCACCATCGCGGGGATGACTACAGCAGGTATTGCTCCAGATGCCGGCCCAATGGTATTTAGTAAAGGCGCGCTGCTGTACCAGCATCTTGCCTTCGCTATTGTAGATGATCACGCTTATAGCCTGGTGTAGCAGGCCTTTTTGATGTGCTTCTGTTTTGCCCATCAGGCCGGTGGGGTTGCCATCGGCGTCGGTGAGTACTACGAGCTCCTCACCTACTTTTTCTTCCATCATACGCACTTTATTTTCTAAACCAATCGGCATACATACTGTAGTTATTGCCGATGCGCTCTATCAGATTTTTAAAATTGTTTTCATCGAGGTCTTTCACCTTTCGTGCCGGTATGCCGGCGTAAATGGTGCCACTCTCTACCACCGTATTTTCCAGTACTACTGATCCCGCGGCCACGATGCTATTGCTTTTGATCACGGCATTGTCCATGACTATCGCGCCCATGCCTATCAGTACATTGTCCTCTATAGTGCAGCCATGTACTATGGCCCGGTGGCCTATGGAGACGAAATTGCCGATGGTGGTAGGAGATTTCTGATAGGTGCAGTGTATCACTGCGCCGTCCTGTATGTTGACCTTATTGCCTATGCGGATATAGTGTACATCGCCACGTACGACTGCTGTGAACCATACGCTGCAATCGTCGCCCATGGTCACGTCGCCTACTACTGTCGCATTGTCTGCGAGCCAGCAGTTGCTGCCCATACGGGGTTCTTTGCCATTGACCGGGAGTATCAGTGCCATTGCCTATCAGGTGGATGGCAAAGGTGCAAAGAAATTGATTAGCTAGGTAATGGCTTTACAGATGCTTAACACTAAGTGGATTAAATGGGGCATAGCTGCTCGCTGATGCGCCAGAGTTCCTTCTGAAGCGCCTTATCAAAAGTCTGCTTGCCCGGTGTCTTTTCCTTGCATTTGTTATAGTACTTGCCGGTGATGTCCTGTACCTCGGGTGAAGAGGCGAGATATACTGATGTCTCTGCGCCTTTCTCTACACTGATAGCGCCGATGGCTGTGATGAGCGACCATACGGCACTCGCATACCAGCTGGTGTCTTTATTGCCGATATTGGTCTTTACAAATCCGGGGTGGAGGCTATTGGCTGTGATCGGAGTGCCTGCCAGGCGCTCTGCCAGCTCTTGAGTGAAAAGGACATTAGCCAGTTTACTCTGCGCGTAGGCTTTCATGATAAAGTAGCCCTTATTTTTCTGGAAGGATTCAAAGTCTATTTTCCCATTGTAATGAGAGTCTGAGGAGACATTTACGATGCGTGCAGCTTCTGATCTTTTGAGGAGGTCGAGTAGCTGATTTGTGAGCAGAAATTGTGAGAAGTGATTGGTGGCAATGGTCATCTCCAGACCGTCTGCGCTCAGCTTGAACTCGGGGAATACGCCACCCGCATTATTGATCAGTACATCTATTTTTTCATAGGTGTTTTTGATCTGCGTGGCCAGGGATCTAATCGAGCTTTGTGATGACAGGTCTACGGTGTGGTGGCTTATATTTTTGTTGCCTGTCTTGCTTGTGATCAGTTGGCTGGCTTCCTTCAGCTTTTCTGTGCTGCGGGCAGTGAGGATAAGTCTGGCACCCTGTGTTGCGAGCGCCTCTGCTGTGGCCAGGCCTATGCCGGACGAGGCACCTGATATGAGTATTGTTCTGTCTTGTGTCATATGGGTAGCTGAGTCTAAGGGTTTATGCGTTTTCTACGTGGAACATCAAGAGTAGGAATTTCTAGTGATGAAGATGGCCCGAAACATATAAGGAGCGGATGCTCTTATCGCGCTTTCACCGATTTTCCTGTTACGTTTGGCAGTTTCCTCTCGCCGCGTTCATGAGATGATTTAGATTAGAGCATAAACATATCCGATCGCAATGAAGAAATTCTACCTGCTTATTCTTTTGGCGGCCTCTGTAGTAAGTACAAGGGCGCAGTACCTGACTGATAGTTTTAATTTTGATGGTGTGATGAGGCAATACCTGTTGTACGTGCCCCCGTCTTATGATGGCTCACAGGCTGTACCGCTCGTGCTTGCCCTGCATGGCCTTGGAGACGATATGAATAATTTTGCTGGTGTGAGATTTGAAGATGTAGCTGATACCGCCAATTTCATCTTTGCTATTCCTCAGGCATTGGTAGATAATCAGCTCACTGGGTCTACTGCCTGGAATAGTGGTGCGGGTGCTTTTGGTATCACGCTCAATCCGAGTGTAAATGATGTTGGCTTTCTCAATGCTCTAATGGATACCGTATCCAGCAGGTATAATGTAGATCAGACCCGCCTCTACTCTACAGGTTTCTCTATGGGCGGGTTTATGACCAATAGGCTGGGCTGTGAACTTAACAACCGTATCGCAGCTATTGCCTCTGTGTCTGGCACCATCGGCAATGGTATCTCTTGCCATCCTGCACGCGTAGTACCGGCTTGCCACTTTCACGGTACGGCAGATCAGACTGTAGCATACTCCGGCAATACATATGGCAATGATGCCGAAGCGCTGGTCTCGTACTGGCGTGGCCATGATCAGTGCGATACCGCTGCTATCATTGATTCTATAGCGCATACTACCAGCAACTCGCTCCGCGTCATACACTACACCTATCCTAATGGTGCCTATGGCTCCGATGTCGAGTTTTACAAGGTGATAGGTGGCCAGCATCAGTGGCTCGGACCATCCGGGTATGATATAAATTATGCGCTCGAGATCTGGAACTTCTTTCGTCGCTATAAGTGGGAACCACAGGCACCCAATGCTATAGCTGATATCAACGCTGATGTGCTGCGCGTGTATCCTAATCCAGCTAACGGTATGCTCCACGTGGAAACGGATGGAATGCCTGCAGGGAGCCTCTCAATATCTGATGTGACCGGCAGAGTCGTCTACAATGGAAGTTTCACGGGGCAGACTACACTGAGTACCGCGGGCTTTGCTACAGGTGTATATACCCTTCAGCTAAGTGACGGTGTCAAGCGACTGGTAAGCAAGGTGGCTATCACCGAGTGACTTGATCTTGTATTTTTACTTCTATCTCGAGGTCCCAATTGCCCTTGAGTGTATACACATCTTTGAAGTTGATGATCTTCTCCGGCTGAAGCATTTTAATGATATCGCCTGTGTCCCATTCTCCATTTTTATTGGCATCTTCTATAGCCTGCAGGTGGTAGTTGCCCGCCGCGATATTTTTCAGGGTTACCTTTCTTTCCTGATTGCCTACATAGTAGAATGCTGCCACCGGATTTTGCTGGTCATCGAGGATTTTGAAGATGTAGTATTTTTCGGGATGATCGAAGTGCATGGTGAGTAGGATATTTCCAAAATTGTCTACGTTGTCTGTCTGCCAGGAGTAGACTAATTTCTTATTCCACCAGCCCCACTGATCTCTGAGTGTCGAGTCGGGGATGACAAGAGAATATGGCATGCCTGGAGTCTGTGGAAACTCGGGATGAAAGTCACGTTTTGTTTCAGCTCCGATCGCATAGCGTATGGTGTCCGCTTTTTTTGTCGAATCATTGAGAATATAAACCCGTTTGTTTGAGTCCAGACTGACTACAGGCCTTGATAGATTCAGAATAATCGGTTTAAAAGGGCTTCGCATTGGTCTGGAATTGGCATTTTGACGCGTTGAATCCCTCTTAATGTCTTGTTGTTCAAATTTTAATGCATACAGTTTTTTTTCACCTATTGTGTCCTTGGTGAGGTATTTTAATTCTACTCTCGCTGTATCAGTGATGCTATCATTCGCAGATAAAATTAATTTGGTCTTTAATGCATAAACATCAGAAAACCAATATATAATACTGTCTTTTGATGCTTTTACCTCCATCAGGTCTCCGGATTTCAGAATATCGGCATCCAATTTTAACGTTTTGATTGGAGCATTATAAGAAATCATAATGGATCCCGGGCCAGTGGGCACTGCATCTGCAAATTTTGGTCTGGCTGTTCTGGACTCGAAGACTATTACGTCGGCATTGGCCTTGCTGCTATCGCTGAGTGTAATTAGCGTGTCGCTGAAGCCTACGAGCTCGGATGCCTGATCGTAGATATAGTTTAGGTTTTCATCTTTCAGTCCATACAAGCGATAGGCTCCTGCATGAATGTTTTCAATTTTGAAGGCACCTGTCTTATCCGTTTGGGCAAAGTAATAAGGTTTTGAATGTAGTATTCCTGCCATGCTATCGGCCGGATACAGTGCGACGATCAGATCTTCTGTTTTGGTCGGCTCTTTTATATTCACGACATGTCCGGATATGGATGCGGAGTCCAGTGCATTGCCTGTGGCAAAAACGAAGGTGAAATTTTTAAGAACGTTGTTTTCATTATTATCCTTGATAGCGTCACCAAAATTGATGGTGTAGGTCGTGCTGTCCTTGAGCGGTGGAGGTAGTTTTATGATCAGGTTTTTCCCATTTACCAGATATTTTGCGTTTTTGCTTAGTGGTGGAGACACGATTATTTCGCTTGGATCCAGGCTTTGTACGATGTATTCGTCAAATCTGATCTTGATCTGGCTACCATGAAAGTTGAGGGATTTATTGGCGGGACTTGAGTATTTGATCTTAGGAGGCTTTATATCTTTCTTGCCTCCGGTGGGTGGTGCCTCGTTTGCGCAGGAAGAAATGAATAGAAATATAGCTATGGCACACGCCTGTGTTAGGCGCTTTGACAGCGTTAGGTATGATGAAAATTGAAGCATATAGTATGTTTAGCGGCCCATGTGTACCATGAGCACGGCAATATCTGAAGGGGAGACGCCGCTGATACGCTGCGCCTGGCCCAGGGATGTCGGTTTGATCCTGCTTAGCTTCTGACGGGCCTCTATCGACAGGGATTTAAGCTGGTTGTAGTCAAAATCTGTTTCCAATTTAATATCCTCAAGGCGGCTCATGCGGCTAGCTATATCAGTTTCTTTCTCTATATAGCCCTCGTATTTGAGCTCTATTTCGGCTGATTCGATTACATCTTTGCTATAGCGGGAGAGCAGGTCTCTCAGGGCTGGTACAGCTGCGGCAAGCATCGGAAGGCCTACATGAGGACGCGCCAGCACTTTATCAAGCTTCATTTTTTGTTTCATTTCAGCACTTCCTATCGCTGTCAGGCTACTGTTGAGCTCTTCTGGGCCTACACTATAGCTTCTTACGAACTCTGAAATCGCTTTGATAGCCTCCTTTTTACTATTCAGAGCTGCCATGCGATCGTCGTCCGCTAGTCCAATTGTATGTCCCAGCTCTGTCAGGCGCAGATCTGCATTGTCCTGACGGAGCAGAATGCGATATTCCGCCCGACTCGTAAACATCCTGTATGGCTCCTCGGTGCCTTTATTGATAAGGTCGTCTATAAGGACGCCTATATAGGCATCGTTTCTCCTCAGAATGAGTGGAGCCTGGTCTTTGGCGGCATTATGGGCGTTGATGCCGGCCATGAGGCCCTGGCAGGCCGCCTCTTCATAGCCTGTAGTGCCATTGATCTGGCCTGCGAAAAAGAGGTTTTTGACCAGCTTTGTTTCCAGTGTATTGGTGAGCTGTGTAGGCGGAAAATAGTCGTACTCTATGGCATATCCAGGGCGGAACATGCGCATATTCTCAAATCCCGGTACTGCCCGAAGAGCTTTGTATTGAATGTCCTCCGGGAGAGAGGTGGAGAAGCCATTTACATAGATCTCTACTGTGTCCCAGCCCTCCGGCTCTACAAAGAGCTGGTGTGAATCCTTCTCGGCAAAACGATTGATTTTGTCTTCTACAGATGGGCAGTATCTTGGCCCGAGACCCTGGATGCGTCCCGTGAACATGGGGGATTTGTCAAAACCTGTCTTCAGGATCTCATGAACCTGGCTATTGGTGTGTGTGATCCAGCAGCAGCGTTGGGTGCTGGGCTTTGGAATATCCTTGTATGAGAAGCTAGAGATCTCCTCGTCGCCGTCCTGCACTTCCATGCGGGTGTAGTCCAGGCTTCTACCATCTATTCGAGGCGGGGTGCCGGTTTTCATCCTACCAGCCTCAAATCCTAGCTCAATAAGCTGTTCTGTAATGCCCGTGGCGGCCTTCTCTCCGGCCCTACCACCACCAAAATGCTTCTCTCCTATATGGATAAGGCCGTTCAGGAATGTGCCATTAGTCAGGACTACGGAGCTTGATTCTATATCCATGCCCATAGATGTCCGGATTCCCTTTACCACTCCGTTTTTCACGATAAGTCCGGCTACCATGTCCTGCCAGAAGTCCACATTAGGGGTTTGCTCCAGCATTTTGCGCCACTCTGCAGCAAAGAGCATGCGGTCATTCTGGGTGCGTGGGCTCCACATTGCAGGTCCCTTCGAGCGATTGAGCATTCGGAACTGGATCATGCTTTTGTCGGACACTATACCCGAATAGCCGCCGAGGGCATCAATTTCGCGCACGATCTGCCCCTTGGCTATACCACCCATGGCGGGGTTGCAGCTCATCTGTGCTATGGTCTGCATATTCATAGTTACTAAGAGTACGCTGGAGCCCATATTGGCGGCTGCGGCTGCGGCTTCACAGCCAGCATGTCCTGCCCCTACTACTATTACATCATATTTCTTAAACATCGGAACTGCAAAATTAGCTAATACAAACGACAGAGCTTGGATATAACAATATTTGGGTCTGGCAGTGTTCCACGTGGAACAATGTAAGGGGGTAAGCTGTGTTTAGGGTGCATTTGTTCCACGTGGAACAAATTTATCATCTACCTCGTGTGTATCTGAATACCGCACCCATACTCAATTTGAAGCGCTTACCAACATATACACAATTACCCAGATCACATAGTGTGTAAAAATATCTGGATAGCGCTGTTCAGTCGAAAAACTTGGCAAGAAAGGCTGTCCAGTCGAAAATCAATTTTTTACTACAGCGACCCCTTGTCCTACTTATTATCGGCTTCCAGCCAGGCCTTTCTTATTTTTAATTGTTCAGCCGTAGGCGTTTTTGAGAAGCTGATCACATTGAAGGTGATTGTCTCAGCCTTGAAGACTTTGGCCTGGAGGGTTTTTTTCTTGGTCTTTCCGTTGGTGCCCTTCCTGAGGACCACGACTTTTAGTTTATCTCCGTCCTTTACTGTCTTAAGCCATGCGGCCTTGTAGGCTGAAAATTCTGCCGGGGCCAGCTTTTTTCCGTTTACAGACAGTAGCTCATCCCCTTCCTGATAGCCCATGTTTTTGCCGAAAGCATTTAGATTTTTCAGGCTGCTCACTACCAGGCGTTGTGTCTCAGGATTGAAGCCTACTCCGAAGCCGCCAAAAGAATAGGAAGCCTCCTTTTTAGCCTTGGTATAGTCTACCCCTGCATATCCCAGTACCTCCTGAAAGGGTAGTGGCTTCGCCCCGATTACATGATCCATAAAAAACTGCTTGATATCCGGCTTTGTCAGACTATAGATCTTGTCAAAAAGTTCAGCATCCTGAAATGCCTTGTCTTTACCATAGGTCTTGGCCAGATCATTGATCAGGTCCATGAGCCTGTATTTGCCTTCTGAATCCTTAATAAGTTTTAGGTCCAGGCACATTGATATGAGGGCACCTTTTGCATAGACATTCGTGTATTGGTCCTTGTATTTGTCCAGCGCGCCGAGGCTGAGCTCGGTAAAGGAGAGTGAATCATTAAAACCAAACTGCGCCTCATTCATAGCCTGCCTGATAGCCGAGAGATATTCCTCCTGCGAGATAAGGCCATACCGCACTTGTACCGAATGTGCATGGTATTCCGTACTGCCTTCATAGAGCCACAGGTGTTCACTCATTTTAGGATTGTCAAAATCAAAGTTTGCTATCTCCTTAGAGTGGATATTGAGGGGCGTCACGATGTGAAAAAATTCATGCGAGGCCACGTTGCGCACTGTAGAGGCGAGCGTCTCATTAGTGCCATCTATCAGGTAGTACATCGAGCCATAAGAATGCTCAAGCGCGCCATAACCGCCTGTGAGACCTTCATGATCTGCCAGGTAGATGAGAAATGCATAGTTAGAGACCGGCAGCTTGCCACCCAGGTATTTGCCCTGTGCTTGCAGCATTGTATCTATGCCACGCGCTATACCCGCGGCAGATGCTTTTTTGCCCGGTGAATACACTGATATGAGAATGTCGCTTTCTCCGATTTTCAAGTGTGCTGTATCAGGGAGGCTGTACATCACAGGATTGTCCACGACTGCATTGTAGCTGGGCACGATATATTGATCCTGAGTCTCGCTATTGTCCCGGTCTATCAGAGATGTGCTGCCAAAGAACTTTGGAGCATGCGTGATATTGAGCTCATAGTAGAGCTTAGTGTGATTGCGGAAGTAGCCGATCATCGTGTGGAAGTTCAACACAAAGCAGGTGTCCTTTTGAAAATCAGATCCCGCCGGCTCAAAGATGGGGTTGTCCTCCTTGGATGCATGGTAGGTGTCACGGACACGATACGTGATTTTGCCCAACTGATTTGCTTTCTCTATTTTCCAGCTATTGGTATCTATGCGAGTAGCCTCCAAGGAGTTTCCCTTGCGGTCAAAGGCCTTAAAGTCCTCCACAAAGCGGCCAAAATCATAAATCGAATAAGTACCGGGCACCATTTTAGGCAGACTATAGATGACCTCTGTCTCGCTGAGCTGCGGAGCTATCACCTCTACGCTGAGCCTGCGGTCTGCAGCCTTAGTGAGGTCGAGTGCCACGTGGTAGGCATTGTCTGCAGCCCTGGCGCTGAGAGCAAGGCAAAACAAGGTCAATAGAAGGGAGAATTTTCTCATGGGAGTTTTATATGCTATAAATATGTAAAGCTAACTGCATTTCCACGTGGAATATATGCGAATAAGATAAATTATTTAATTGATAATCAATTGATTGTATTGTTTTTGTGAGTTTAAAATCACGTTTACAGCTTACGTAGTTTCTCCCACATATCCGGCAGCATTTTGATCATAGCAAACTGTCTGGAGGCCCTGTGCACCTCCTCGGCAGGCGTACCGAGGTACGTCTTGCCACCTTCGAGAGATTTGGCTGAGGCGCTGCTGCCTAGCAGCACTGCCCTGTCTCCTACAGAGATATTTTTACTGAGTGCAGCCTTGCCATAGAGTGTCACGTGATTGCCTATGCGCACATTGCCCGCTATACCTACCTGTGCGCACAGTATGCAGTGCATGCCCACTGTAGCATCATGACCTATGTGCACCTGGCTATCGAGTTTTGTCCCTTGACCTACGACAGTGTCTGCAGAGACACCCGCATCTATGGTACAGCCGCTGCCTATCTCTACATCATCGTGTATCACAGCGCGCCCTACGGTGTGCATCTTGTCGTAGTGCGTGCCACGACCTTTGTAGTAGAAAGCGTCTGCACCTATTGTGCTATTGCCATGTATGATCACACGGTCTCCTATCACAGAGTGGGCGTAGATCGTGACATTAGGATAAATGATACAGTCGCGCCCTATAGTGACATGGTCGCCGATATATGCGTTGGGATAGACCACGCTGCCCTCTCCTATGTGTGCGGTAGCAGCTACGCTGGCACCACTGTACAAGCGTGGCCGCTGGCTGATGGCCAGATCATTATATGCGCGGAATGGATCTGAAGTATAGAGCAGCGTCTTGCCGGCGGGCACATCTATTTTCTTATTGATAAAAATAAAAGTCGCTGCCGAGGCCAGCACAAAGTTGTAGTACTTCTCATGATCCACAAATGTGATATCGCCGGTAGCCACATTGTGTATCTCATTCATACCCTTTACGCTGCCTGTGGCATCACCTATGACCTCTGCTCCTGTCTGTAGTGCTATGTCCCTCACGGGTATAGGCTGGGGAAACCTCATGTTTCTCAGATAATAGCGGGCAATTTAGTCAGAAAGACATAGCTGTCCAGACACATGTGAGCATACATTTCGCCTCTGCACTAAATGGTAAACACCTCTGGAGGCGGCTGCGGATTCCAGTAACAATGCTTAACAACCTACCTGTCTTTTTTTGCGCTACATTCGGAGCTATAATTATGAGGTGTAGTGTGTCTTGCCGTGGCATTTTGCCGTTATAGATACAAGGTCTTGACACCGCAGTAAAACAGAATAGTGGAAATCAATCGTCAATATCAATCCCTGATCGAGAATCTCGATCGCTTTATTCGAAAGTATTACACCAACGAGGCGATCCGCGGTGGTATATTCTCTGTGATCTATGTGCTTGGCTTCTTCCTGGCCATCAACCTGATGGAGTACTATCTCTATCTCTCACCTAGCCTGCGCAAAGTGCTATTCTTTGGTTTTATCCTTTCATCACTTGCCTTTGTAGGCCGTTTTCTCATGCTGCCACTGCTGCATCAGTACCGCCTGGGCAAAGTAATATCACATGAGCAGGCCGCCAACATCATCGGTAGCCACTTTGCGGAGGTGAAGGATAAACTGCTCAATGTGCTACAGCTCAAAAAGCTCGCTACGCTCGAAGACTACTCGCTGGTCAATGCAAGTATCAATCAGAAGATCACAGAGCTGAAGCCGATCACTTTTACAAACGCGATAGACCTACGTCAAAACCGCCGCTATGCTAAGTTTCTCGTGCCACCGGTGTTACTATTCCTGTTTATCATCATAGCCGCACCTAATATCATCAAGCAAGGCACTCAGCGACTCTATCACAACGATACCACGTTTGAAAAAGAGGCGCCGTTCCATTTTGTAGTAAAGAATAAAAATCTCACGGCCCTACAGTTTGACAACTATGACCTGGAGGTCACGACCAGTGGCGATGCACAGCCGAGCGAAATGTACCTGGAGACAGAAAGCGGCATATTCAAGCTACGTCAGAAAGAGAAGAACCTCTTTGTTCACGAGTTTGTGAATGTGCAGAAGACAACTCCGTTTCATCTCAGTGCAAATGGATTTAAGTCTAAAGAGTTTGCGCTGACAGTGACAGCCAAGCCTGTGGTCTCAGGCTTTGAGATCGCAGCTGAGTACCCGGCCTATACGGGCAAACAGAATGAGAAGATCAAAAACGTAGGCGACCTGACCGTGCCATATGGCACCAGGCTGGTGTGGCGTTTTGATGCGCGCAATACAGAGGATATCACTTTTAAACTGGGCGATAGCCTCTATCCTACCAAGCGCGCCGGTGATGGCCTGTTTACCTTCTCCAGGACTGCGCTACAGGGAGGCAGCTATGGCATCAAGGTTTCTAACGCAGAGGTAAAAAACGCAGACTCCGTATTCTACTCACTGACTGTGGTACCAGACCTCTATCCTGTGATCAATGTGCAGGAAAACCGCGACTCGGCTAATGACCACTACTTCTACTACCTCGGAGATGTATCTGATGACTATGGCCTGCGTAGGCTCACCTTCACCTATCAGATAGAGCGTGCCGACTCCGGTGCAGGAGATGTGTCAAAAGCTGTAGATGTACCATTCACAGCAGGTGCAGCATCCCGGTTTAACTACTACTGGAATATGGCTGAGCTGGGTATCAAGCCCGGAGACAGGATGAGCTACTACTTTGAGGTGTGGGATAATGATGGTATACACGGTAGCAAGTCAATGAAATCGGCGCTGATGAAATTTGACATGCCGACCATGAAGGAGATAGACAAGCAGCTGGCTCAGGACAATAAAGAGATCAAAGATGATATCAAGCAGACCATGAAGGATGCCCATGACCTGAAGAACAAACTCCAGGACATGCAGGACAAAATGATGGATAAAAAGAACCTGAACTGGGACGACAAGAAGAATATGGCGGATATGATGCAGAAGCAAAAGGACCTGCAGAAAGAGCTGTCAGAGATGAAAGATAAGTTTAGCAAAAACACAGAGAAGCAAAACGAGTACAAGGAGCTGGACGAAAGCATCAGGGAAAAACAAAAGCAGCTGCAAGACCTGGCCAATAACGTGATGAACGATGAGATGAAAAAGCTCATGGAGAAGCTGGAAAAGATGCTCGATGAAATGACGAAGAAAGACGCCATCGACAAGATGGAAGACATGAAAGCTAACAATGAAAAGATAGAGAAAGAACTAGACCGTATGCTGGAGCTTTTCAAGAAGCTGGAGTTTGACCAGAAGCTACAGGAGCAGATAGCCAAGCTGGAGAAGCTGGCCGCAGACCAGGAAAAGCTAGCGGCAGAGACAGATAAGAAGAACGACAAGGCTGGAGATAAAAAAGAAGATCAAAAGGGTAAAGACCAGAAGGCAGAAAATAAGGACGGAAAAGATAACAAAGACGGCAAAAGCGCAGACAGCAAAAAAGAAGACCTCAAAGCCAAGCAGGACAAACTGAGCCAGGACACAAAAGATGCCCAAAAAGAAATGGCTGAGCTGAAAAAGCTCAATGAAGAAACCAAGAACAGCGAAGACATGAAGGGCGCCGAGCAGGATATGAATCAGGCCGAGCAGGACCAGCAGGATGCCGAGCAAAACATGTCTCAAAATCAAAACTCAAAAGCATCTAAGAGTCAGAAGTCTGCGGCTGGCAATATGAAAGAGGCAGCCAAAAAGATGGCAAAGATGAAACAAAGCATGGAGCAGGAGGAGGAGTCTGAGGATATGGCTGCCCTGCGCCAGCTTCTCAAGAATATCCTGTCGCTCTCCTTTGACCAGGAGCGGCTGATGGGCCAGCTCAAGACGATCAATATCAATACGCCGAAGTACGTAGATATGATGAAAGAGCAACAGCGCATCAAGGAGAACTCTGTGATGGTAGAGGACAGTCTCTATGCACTGGCCAAGAGGGTGTTTCGCATAGAGTCATTTGTGACCAAGCAGATGACGGACATCAATAAATATCTGGGAAAGTCTATAGCGGAGATGGAAGACCGCAATACCTTCAAAGCCGCCGGCGACCAGCAGTATGTGATGACAGGATATAACAACCTGGCCCTCATGCTCAGTGAGACCCAGCAGGATATGCAGCAGCAGGAGTCTCAGAGCAATCCTAAAGATGGCACCCCCCGCATGTGCTCTAAGTGCAAAAAACCCGGCAATGGCCTGCCTAACATGTCTAAGATGCAGAAACAGCTGAGTGACAAGATATCACAACTGGCAGAGCAAATGAAAAAAGGCGAGGGGCAAAAACCGGGGGAGAAGCCCGGAGGTCAGCAGGGTCAGAATGGTATGAGCAAGCAATTTGCAGAGATGGCTGCGCAGCAGGCACAGATGCGCCGCGAGCTGGAGCGCCTGAATGCTGAAGAGAAGAAAGCGGGCAAGGGCGGCCTCAAGGGGCTCGATCAGGCCATACAGCAGATGGAGCAAAATGAAACAGATTTGGTCAATAAACGTATCACTACGGAGATGCAGCGCCGGCAGCAGGAGATCCTGACCCGCCTGCTCGAAGCAGAGAAGGCTGATAAGGAGCGCGGAGAGAAACCCGAACGCGAATCCAACACCGGCAAAGACCAGGAGCGCAAGATGCCACCATCACTGGAGGAGTATCTGAAGCAGAAACAGGTCGAGGTGGACTGGTATAAGACGGTACCACCAGCTCTGAAACCCTACTATAAAACCCTTGCCGAGAAGTATTTTAAAACCATAGCAGGTAGCAACTAGATGCTGGTGTGGCTTTTAACAAGCCATTGTCCACAATTATTTGTTAAACGCGGGGGCAATTATATATTTGTATGAATATCGCAATTTTGGAAACCATTACGATCACATCTGACCCACTGAATATCGCGCAGGTAGAATCCTTCATAGAGGAGGTGCGCGAAAAATATAATGTCGCTGATGATGCATTTGGCAATATACTGATCTCCCTCACGGAGGCCGCAAATAATGCGATCATCCACGGCAATGGATGCGATCCATCTAAGACAGTAGAGATATCTGTGACTCCTGATGAGCGTGGCAAAAATCTGACCTTCACCGTAAAGGATCAGGGCAAAGGCTTTGACTACAATAATCTCGCAGATCCTACAGCTCCGGAAAACATAGACAAGCCTTGCGGGCGTGGTGTGTTTCTGATGATGCAGCTCGCAGATCTCGTCGTTTTCTCGGGCAATGGCTCTACTGTAGAGATGAAGTTCAGGATCTGATCAGATCATGGCCATCTCGTTTCACAATGCAGACATATCGTTTAAGCTGAAGAACAAGACTGTTCTCAAGAAATTTATAGCCGATACATTCCTCCAGGAGTGTGGCAAGAAACTCTCTGCTACATATGTGTTTTGCTCTGATGAATACCTGCTGGGCATCAACAGGAGCTTCCTGCAGCATGACTACTATACCGATATTATTACCTTCCCCCTCAGTGAAAATGATAGCAGTGTAGCGTCTGAGATTTACATCAGTATAGACCGCGTGGCGGACAATGCAAAGCGGCACAAAGCCACGGAGCAGGAGGAGCTACTACGTGTGATATTTCACGGGGCACTGCACCTGGCAGGCTATAAAGACAAAACGAAAGCACAGGAAAAACAAATGAGGGGCAAAGAGGAAGAATGGCTCCGCTTGTTTGACCGGACTCTATAACTAGAGTATACGTGTAAACTCACGCAGGCAGCGATAGCATTTATAACGTCCTATCGGTACCAGGACATCTACCACTCTATCTATTGTAGATTTGCTGATGCGGGTGAGATCTTCTCCGCACTTAGGACAGCTATGGATGGCCCGGATCTTGGCTGGTTGAATCTTAGTTACTGACATGAGGCATGATAAATGGGGTGAGTAAAAATATATTCCTCTCCCGTTAAAACCTAGTGATTATCAACATTTTTTGTCAAAATATGGATAAGGAAACACCTATGTCTAGTATTTCGATCGCGACCTTGTGACCTTCGTCATGTTTATACTGATTGAGCAGTCTGAATGGCTCTCCCATGGGCTCATCGGCCAGGTCATACGTGCCGTAATGCATCGGGATAAAAGACCTGGCGCCCAAGTCTTTTATCACCTGTAGCGCCTCCCACGGGCTCGTATGCACGTCCTGCATCATAAAGTCAGGAGTATAGGCACCTACACCTATCATAGCATAGTCTATAGAGGGAAACAGGCCTTGTATCTGGCCCGGATAATCACAGTAACCAGAGTCACCACCAAAGAATATGGTCTTATCGCCCTCTATCATCATAGAGCCCCACAGCGTCTCATTGAGATCCCACGGATATCGGTTGCTCCAGTGCTGTGCAGGGAGGTAGGTCACCATCAGCCCTCCTTTGAGATCGGCATATGGCTGATACCATCCCGCCTCCTGATATTTCAGCCCCGGGAGCCATCCGGACACGAGCTTTCCGATATTCAATCCTGTCAGGAGCTCAAATTTATTGTTTGTATACAGCTCGCGCAGGCTACGACGGTCACAGTGGTCACGGTGTCCGTGAGAGAGCAGTACATAGTCTATATCGCGAAAATCGCTCACTGCACACGGCAGCTCGCTATACCTTTTCACAAAGCCTCCCAAAGTATAGAACACAGGATCAGTGATGATCTGTACACCATTGATACGGATATAGAAACTGGCGTGGCCCAGCCAAACAATACAATCTTCCTTAGACGCCAGAAACTTCTTGTCCTTGACCACGTTTACGCGCCAGGTGTCTGCTTTCTTTTCTGCGGCCTTGGGCCTGGCAGAGGTCTGCCACTTCAGCACCTTAGAGAAGGAGCCGCTAAATCTTTTCTGCGGATCAAAGAAGCGTTTGCCGCTGGTGGGGTTTCCCTGCCAGCCTTCCAGTATCACCGGGAGGGTTTCGTTTTTTATGTATGTGATGTCGGCCATATCTAGCTAGGGACGGATATACCGCGAAAATATTTATCCTTACAGTAGTTTAATACATAACAATGCCAGACCTCAATATCGTCTCCTATAATGTGAATGGCGTACGCGCTGCGATCAAAAACGGCCTGCTGGACTGGCTGCGGGAGCACCCCTGCGATGTGCTCTGCCTGCAGGAGATCAAGGCTGATGATGATGCATTTGACACATCCGTGTTTCGCCAGCTGGGCTATGAGAGCTATACCTTTCCGGCTGTCAAAAAGGGCTACAGCGGCGTAGCTATCCTGACGCGCATACAGCCGGATGCTGTAGTGAAAGGCTGTGGTATCAAAGCCTATGATGACGAGGGGCGCAATATCCGCATAGATATAGGCGACCTGAGTATCATGAGTGCATACTTTCCCAGTGGTACTACCGGAGACGAGCGCCAGTCGGTCAAGATGAAATACCTCGATGATTTCTTTGACTATATCCATGACCTGCAGAAAACCCGTCCCAAGATCGTGATCTGCGGAGACTATAACATCGCTCACACCGAGATAGACATACATAATCCAGTCTCTAATAAAGATACTTCTGGATTTAAGCCTGAAGAACGCGCCTGGATGAGCAAGTTTTTCGAGTCGGGCTTTGTAGACACTTTTCGGCACATCTGCACGGACCCGCATCAGTACTCCTGGTGGAGCTATAGGGCCAACTCCCGGGCCAACAACAAAGGCTGGCGAATAGACTATATCTCTGTGACTAAGAACCTGAAAGACAAGGTGCTATCTGCGAGTATCTATCAAGATGCCGTACACTCAGATCATTGTCCCGTACATGTGAAACTAGGCAACTAACCCGCATTTACTCATTTGTCATTATCACATTTAATCTGATGCTAATGTGATGCATTTCGAAAAAATGCCCAATCAGGCTATACCTACGTTTCAACCACATTTTAGGCCTGTCCGCACAGGAAACTAAGGAAACATTTTTCAGAATATTTGTTTCCCTCGTTTTTGCTCCCTACTTTTGCACCCGCTATCCACAAAATGGGCACGAGAAATACCATCATAGCTAAATGCACAGAGCTCTTCCTGAGGTATGGGGTCAAAAACCTCACCATGGATGATATAGCACGTGAGCTGGGGATGTCTAAGAAGACCATCTACCAGTACGTGCAAAATAAATCCGACCTGGTGAAAAAGGTGATGCAATCCTATCTGGACCGGGAGGTGACTGTGATAGAGGAGGTGAGCAAAAATGCCCAAAATGCCTTGGAGGAGAATGTACGTATGCTCACCTATATGAGCAGGGAGCTGCAGACCTTCAACGCGTCCGTTTTTGCCGAGCTTCAAAAATATTACCCTGATTCATACGCCTTATTCAACGAGTATCGCGAGAAAGTATCCCTGCAGCATATCCTGAAAAACCTCGAAAGAGGCATCAGGGAGGGCCTCTACCGCGATGATATGAACCCTGAGATCGTGGCACGCATTTACGTGTATGCACTCGACATACTCATAGATCAGCAGCGGTTTCCGTCACGGCGCTACCATTTTTATACACTGTATATGGAGTTTGTAAACTACCACCTGGCAGGCATACTGACAGAGAAGGGCCAGAAGGTGCTCAGGCAGGGCAAACTCCTCAAACTGATAGAAGAATGAAAAAAGTATTTATCCTTTTCACGCTGCTGGCCAGCCTCGCTGCACAGGCGCAGAACGAAAGTTTCCGCACCTTCTCTCTAAAGCAAGCTATAGAGTATGGCGTGCAGAATAACATCTCAGCCAAGAATGCAAAGCTGAGTGAGCAGCAGGCTAAAGCCCGGAATCATGAGTTGCTTTCAAACGGTCTGCCGCAGATCAATGCAAATTTTGATTATACATATTACATTATACGCCCTACCAGCCCTGCATTTACAGCTACCTTTGGCAATCTTTTTCCAAGTGGTTTGCAAAGACTCCCTGTTTTAGATGCGGTCACAAACGCCCAGACAGGAACGTATGTCCCATTCAAGCTCGATATGCCAAAGGATCTATACTTTGTATTGAAGAATAACGTTTCTACGGGCGTCAACCTCAACCAGCTGGTATATGATACTCGCTTTTTTGTAGGCATTCAGACATTCAAGTCTCTTTTGAAAGTCTCTCAGCTCACTACCGCGCTGACAGAACAAGATGTAAAGTATAGCATAATCAAGAGCTACGCAGATGTGCAGGCGGCCCGGGAAATCCTGCGCAACCTGGACTCAAATCTGGCCATCGTGAATAAGCTGGTAGACGATACGCGCGAGACCTACAAAGCCGGCCTGATCGAAGAGCTGGATGTGAATAGGATCGAGCTCGGCCAAAGTAATCTGAAGAGCCAGATCAATAATACACGCAACCTCTACAATCTGAGTCTTTCCGCACTGAAATACTACATGGGCCTGCAGATCACAGATAAGATCGCTTTGACAGATGATGTAGAAACTTTACGCAAGCAGCTTTCATCAGATTTACCGGCTAGCTTTGATCCATCTCAGCGCATAGAGTCTGATCTGCTACAGACTGCTATCAAACTCAAAGACTACGACCGCAGGCAGCGCAAGGCCGGTTACTACCCATCCATATATGGTTTTGGAAATTTCGGAGGTGGCTCACAGGTCAATCAAGTCAAGAATTTCTTTGAAAGGCAGCATTATTCTGATGGCACCACTGGTAGCAATTGGTTTATGCAGAGCTATGTCGGCTTTACGATCAAGGTGCCTATCTACGATGGTGGCCAGAAAGAGGCATCTGTAAAACAAGCGAAGATCGAACTGCAAAAAGCAAAGAACGACCTTGATAATTTTCGCAATCAATCATCCCTGCAGGTAGAGGCTGCGCGCACTACCTATCAGACCAATCTGATAGAAGAAGAAAATGCCCGCCGGAGCATGGAGTTGAATAATAAGATCTTTACCAAGAGCAGCATCAAATTTAAGGAGGGGGTTTCTTCCAGCTTTGAGCTCATGCAGACACAATCAGACCAAACCACTAACCAGATAAGGTATTACAATGCTGTACGGACGGTACTCGAATCCCGCGCAGACCTGGACAAAGCCCTCGGCATCAAATAAACCCCTAAACACTCAAATAAAAGATACGATCATGAAAAAGACCGGACTGAATATACTCGCACTGACGGCGCTCTTTCTCGCAGCATGCACTGGTGGCAGCGAGCTGGATGCAAAGAAAAAGGAACTCGTAAAACTGAAGGACGAGCAAAAGACCACGGCAGATAAAATATCTAAGCTGGAAAAAGAGATAGCCAAACTAGACACGACATTCAAGACCGAATCTAAGACCAAGCTGGTAGGCGTAGATACGCTAGAGCCGACTACCTACAAGCACTACGTAGAAGTACAAGGTGCTGTAGATGCCAAAGAAAACGTACTCGCCCTGCAGCTATCTCCGGGCGTGGTGACTAAAATACTAGTAAATGTGGGCGACCATGTGCGCAAGGGCCAGGTACTCTTCCTCACTGACGCCAGCAACCTGGAGTCTCAGATAGCTACCGTCAAAACACAGCTCGCTCTCGTGACCACAGTATACGAAAAGCAAGAGCGCCTCTGGAAGCAGAATATCGGTAGTGAGATACAATACCTCCAGTCCAAGACTAACAAAGAAGCAGTAGAAACCCAACTGGCACAACTGCAAAACGGAATCGAGCTGAGCAAATGCAAGTCTCCGATAGATGGTGTGGTAGATGAGATCCGTGTGAAGGTGGGTGACATGGCTGCCCCGTCACAGCTGATGCCGGGTGTGCGCATCATAAACAACTCTCAACTCGTACTCAAGGCTAAACTGAGCGACGCGCAGATCGGCCTGCTGAAACAGGGTGATATGGTAAAAGCAAACTTCCCCGATATAAATAAAACGATAGACACGAAGGTAACCTACGTAGGTCAGGTGGTGGACAAGCAAAGCCGCACATTTAACGTAGAAGCGGCACTGGGTGGCAACGAAGCCGATGTGAAGGCCAACATGATAGCCAAACTCATGATCAACGACGAGAGCACAGCAAATGTGCTGGTAGTACCAGCCAATACTGTGCAGACCGGAGATGATGGCAAACCATACGTACTGGTGGCAGAGAATGGTACCGCAGTAAAACGCAATGTAGTGCCAGGCACATCATACGACGGAAAGACGCTAATCAAGAGCGGACTGAAGGCCGGGGACAAGGTGATATCATTTGGCTACAGCGAGGTGGTAGACGGACAGAAGATCAGCTATTAATTCTTTAGGGTAGCTGGTAGTAAGTATTGAGAAAATACAAGATAGCTACCAAACCCGAAAGAGCTCCTCCCTGCGCTCTACCGCTATTTGACATTTGCATTAGTCTTAATACCTAATACTAACTACTGAATACTAATCCATGATAAGTGCAGAAAGACTGAAAGAGTTTCCCATCACGAGCTGGTGCATCAATAATCGCGTCAGTATCTACATCTTTACGATCATCCTCAGTGCCTGGGGCTTTTTTACCTATCAGGCACTGCCAAAGGAGCTCTATCCCGATGTGGTGGTGCCGACCATCTCTGTGGCTACCATCTATGGTGGCGCCTCGCCGCAGGACGTGGAAAACCTGATCACCAAGCCGCTGGAAAAGCAGCTGAAGTCGATCTCTGGTATCAAGAAGATCACCAGCAACTCAATGTCTGACTTTGGCCTGATCATCGCCGAGTTTAACACCGATCAGAATCCCGCAGTCTGCAAGCAGAAGGTAAAGGATGCGATAGACAAAGGAAAAAAGGACCTGCCATCTGACCTGAAGAGCGATCCGCAGATACAGGAGTTTGACATCTCCGAGCAGCCTATCATGAATATCAACCTCTCCGGAGATATACCTCTGGAGCAGCTGAAGAAGTATGCGAAGATGCTCAAGGATAAAATTGAGGGCCAGAAAGAGATCACCCGCGTAGACATCATAGGTGGCTACAGCCGCGAGATACAGGTGAATGTAGACCTCTACAAGATGACAGCCTCCGGCATCACGCTGATGGATATCGAGAATGCGATAGCCCGTGAAAACCTCAACGTATCCAGCGGCGAAGTGCGTATAGGCGAGCTGCGCCGCAACCTGCGTGTGAAGGGCGAGTTCGAATCGCCTGAGGAAATAGGCAATATCGTAGTACGCTCCTTTGTGGGCAACCCGGCATTTATCAAAGACATAGCCACTATCTCTGATACACACGCAGAGAAGCAAGACTTTGCCCGCCTCAGCCACAAGACAGTAGTGACGCTGAACGTGATCAAACGCTCCGGTGAAAACCTGCTGAATGCTACCGACAAGATATACGAGACGATAGATGAATACAAAGCCACTCAGTTTCCTCAGGGCCTCAATATCAAAGTAACGGGCGATACCTCTGAGCTGACCCGTGTGCAGCTGCACGACCTGCTCAATACGGTGGTGATCGGCTTTATCCTCGTGGTATTTGTACTCATGTTCTTCATGGGTTTCCGCAATGCTTTCTTTGTGGGCCTCGCGGTGCCGCTGTCCTGCCTGCTCGCCTTCCTGCTCATGCCATCTCTGGGACTGACCATGAATGTGATCGTCCTCTTCTCACTACTACTCGCGCTGGGCATCATAGTAGATGATGCCATCGTGGTGATAGAAAATACACACCGGATATTTCACCAGAATCCGGATCTCTCCATAGCACAGGCTGCCAAGTATGCTGCCGGTGAGGTTTTCTTCCCGGTACTGGCTGGTACACTGACCACACTGTCTCCATTCTTCCCGCTCCTATTCTGGCCGGGTATCATTGGCAAATTCATGAAAGGCCTGCCTATCACGCTGATCATCACGCTGGGTGCTTCGCTCTTTGTCGCGTTTGTGATCAATCCTGTGTTTGCTGCCAGCTTTATGAATAAGGATGACAAGGCGCGCTCCAATCTCAAGAGCCTCATACCTTGGTTCATACTCTTTGGCGTAGCCGCTATAGCCAGCTATGCTACGAAGAGCTTTGGCATGGGCAATTTCAGCGTCTTCTGTCTCATCCTTATTGCACTGTATCATTTTGTGTTTGACGCTGCGATACATGCATGGCAGGAGCGGGTGTGGCCACGCTTCATAGATTTTTATCGCCGTAGCCTTCAGCGTATGATCAAAGGTGTAGGCCCGATACTGGTACCGATAGGTGCCCTTGTGATGCTGATACTGAGCGGTGTGATACTCGCGCTGAGCAAGCCGGCTGTAGAACTCTTTCCTAGTGGTGAGCCAAACTTTGTGTACGTATACTGCAAGCTGCCTATGGGTACCGATGCCAACGTGACCGACTCTATCACCCGCATTATAGAGAATCGTGTATACAAGACCATAGGCGAAAACAATCCGGATGTCACCTCTGTGATATCCAATATCGGTCTCGGTGCGGGCGACCCGCAAAACCCGGACAAAGTACCTACTCCATATAAGTCAAAGGTGACCGTCGCATTTAAAAAGTATGCTGACCGCCAGGATCCGCGCACATCTAAGTGGCTGGACTCTATCCGTCATGAGTTTAAAAACGGTGTAGCCGGGGCGCAGATATCTGTAGAGAAGGAGCGCAATGGACCACCGGTAGGCAAGCCGATCACGATCGAGATCACGGGTGATGACTTTAAAGTCCTGGCAGACCTGCAGGAGAAAATCCTGAATAACATCAGCAAGGCTAATATCAAAGGCATAGACGAACTAAAGAGCGACCTGCAGCTGGCAAAACCGGAGATCACTGTAGAACTGGACAATGAAAAACTGCAGCGTGAGGGCCTCTCTAAAGCACAAGTAGCAGTAGAACTGCGCTCAGCGCTCTATGGTAAGGAGGTCTCAAAATTCCGCGATGTGGATGAGGATGTGCCTATCCAGTTACGCCTGCAGGCCAGTGACAGGCAGACACCTGAGCAGCTCATGAACCTCAATATGTCTTTCATGGACTTTGCTACAGGCTCTTTCCGCCAGGTGCCGGTATCGTCTATCGCTTCGCTGAAAAATACCAACTCCTACAGTGTGATAAACCGCAAGAACCAAAAGCGCATCGTGACTTTGAGCTCTGATGTGACAGAAGGCAGCACGGCCAATGAGGTGGTGACCAAAATACAAGCTGTAGTAAACAATATGACCATCCCTGAAGGCTATGAGGTATCTATGGCAGGCGAGCAGGAGCAGCAGCAGGAGACTGCCAGCTTCCTGGGCAAGGCACTCGGAATTGCCTTTGCACTCATGTTTATGATCATGGTACTCCAGTTTAACTCATGGGAGAAGCCGCTGATCATTTTCACGACGGTGTTCTTTAGCCTCGTGGGCGTATTCCTGGGCAATGCTGTATTCCATATGAAGTTTTCTGTGGTGATGACGGGTGTGGGCTTCCTGGCGCTGTCTGGTATCGTCATACGAAATGGTATCCTGCTGATAGAGTTTATAGACGAGCTGCGACAGCGAGGCTATACTGTGGTAGAGGCGGTGATAGAGGGTGGCGCTACGCGTCTTACTCCGGTACTGCTCACGGCTATGTCTGCCATACTCGGCCTGATACCACTGGCTATCGGTTTAAATATTGACTTTGAGGAGATGTTCTCAAAATTCCAGCCGCACCTCTATCTGGGCGGTGACAACGTGGCTTTCTGGGGACCCCTCGCATGGACCATGATCTTTGGTCTCATCGGTGCTACCTTCCTCACATTGCTCGTGGTGCCATGTATGTACATACTTGGCTATAATACGGTAGAGAGCTTTAGGAATCGTAAGCGCAGGAACAATCCTGTAGCTACGGATGTACCTGCACATTGATCTCAGGCATAAAAATTATAAAAGGGCGCGTTGAGCGCCCTTTTTTATTCGCAGGACTACATGATTCTGCATACATTAGCGTCACATGACCTCCCGCACTAAGATCTATTTTGCCTCCGACCTCCACCTCGGCACGCCGGACTATGATACGAGCCTGCGCCGCGAGCGCCTGTTTGTAGAGTGGCTGGATATAGCTGCCAGAGATGCATCTGAGATTTTTCTGGTAGGTGATACATTTGACTTCTGGCACGACTACAAAACAGTAGTGCCCAAAGGCTATGTGCGGCTGCTGGGCAAGCTGGCTGAGCTGGCTGATCGCGGTATCAAGCTGCATATCTTCACGGGTAATCATGACCTGTGGTTTGATGGCTACTTTGAGAAGGAGCTGGGAGCAAAGGTGTATACGGCGCCTATAGAGCGTACGATAGACTGCAAGGAGTTTTTCATCGGGCATGGAGATGGCCTGGGGCCTAAGGACCATGGTTATAAATTCATAAAGAAGGTGTTTACCAATCCGGTCTGCCAGTGGCTATTTCGCTGGATACACCCTGACCTGGGGATACGGCTGGCATCTTATTTGTCATATCGCAGCCGGTATAGTACCGGAGAGAAGAAGCTAGAGACGTTTCAAGGAGAGGACCGAGAGTGGCTGGTCATGTACTGCAGGCGACTGCTTACCAGAAAGCACTACGATTATTTTATCTTCGGCCACAGGCACCTGCCGCTCGACATAAATGTGGATGGCAGCCGTTATATCAACCTCGGCGACTGGCTGGACTATAATAGCTATGCCGTATGGGATGGCCAGGAGCTCAGGACCGGCCGGTTTGCACACGGCGCTCAAACGATATAAGTTGAGGATACTGAAAAGACATATTACTAAAAGTGTATTGCTTCTATTGCTGGTACTGCCTGCTCTTTGCGCGATAGCGCAGACAGCCGCTACTACTGCCTATACCCAGCTCGGCTCATATGTGGTCAAAGCAAACTCTATCAGCGTAGACAATTTCGGAAACTTCTATGCCGTGGGCGACAATCAAGTCGTGAAGTTTGACCGGATGGGAAACAAGTTTCAGGTATATGAAGAAGTGAAGTATGGCAAGATAGGCGCTGTAGATATATCCAACCCCATGAAGATCGTGGTGTACTACCCTGACTTTATGCAGGCGGTGCTACTCGATCGGTTTCTAGCCTATTTTACCACTTATAATTTTTTTGACCTCGGCTATCAGAATGTGACTGCCGTGGGGATGTCTTCTGACGGGTATCTGTGGTTTTATGACAATCTGAACTTTACCCTAAAGAAAGTAGACCAGACAGGCAAGGTACAGCTACAGAGCCAGCCGGTAAACCAACTGATCAACACCGTGATCACCCCAAACTTTATCATGGAGAAAAGCGGCCAGGTCTATGTCAATGACCCGGCGGTAGGCGTACTGGTGTTTGACAATTTCGGCGCGTACTACAAGACAATACCTATCAAAGGGCTGCAGCGTTTCCAGATATTCCAGGAGCAGATCGTCTACTTTGAGGAAGGGAAACTTAAATCTTACAATCCGGTCACCTTTGATGCCAAGCAGATCAGCCTGCCGGATACCGTCGGCGTGAAACAAGCTGTGATAGAAAAGGAGCGCATCGCCATCCTGCATGCTGACAGGGTAGACTTTTACAAGTACTAGCGGCGCTAATACCAGCCTGCGGTAGTATCCGCTCATTCTTTTCATTATTTTCGCACACCAAAATCAGGCAGTATATCCGCTGCCACTGTAGACGATAGCATTATGTTTGATCAGATAGAAAATCTAAGAGGCAAATTCATAGAGATAGGCAAAGCGCTCTCTGACCCGGCTACCATGTCGGATATGAAGCGCTTCACCGCGCTCAATAAGGAATATAAAGAACTGGAAACGCTGGTGGGCGTCTATGACCGATACAAACTCGTGCTGGCCAATATCGCCAATAACAAAAATATACTGGAGACCGAAAAGGACGAAGATTTTCGCGATATGGCCAAAGCTGATCTCATACAGCAAGAGGATGAGAAGGTGAAGTTTGAGGCAGAACTGAAAATGCTGCTAGTGCCAAAGGACCCCGAAGATGACCGCAATGTACTAGTGGAGATCCGTGCCGGTGCTGGCGGCGATGAGGCGAGCATATTCGCCGGAGACCTGATGCGTATGTATACGCGCTACTGCGAGACCCGCGGCTGGACCGTGACGGTGGCCAACTCAAGTGACAACCCCGTGGGTGGCTATAAAGAAGTGGTGCTGGAGGTAGAAGGAGAGAATGTATACGGCACGCTGAAATTTGAGTCTGGTGTACACCGTGTGCAGCGGATCCCGGAGACAGAGGCAAAGGGCCGCGTGCATACATCTGCAGCATCTGTAGCTGTGCTGCCGGAGGCAGATGAGGTAGAGATCTATATCAACCCGGCGGATATCCGCATGGACGTGTTTCGTGCGTCAGGCGCTGGTGGCCAGCACGTGAATAGGACAGAGTCTGCCGTGCGCCTGGTACACATACCTACCAATACGGTGGTCGAGTGCCAGGCAGAGCGCTCCCAGCACAAGAACCGCGACATGGCTATGAAGATGCTAAAGACCCGCATCTACGAGGCCGCCGTACGCAAACATGAAGATGCTATCGCTGCGCGCCGCAAGACGCTGGTGAGTACCGGAGACCGGTCCGCCAAGATCCGCACGTACAATTATCCCCAAGGCCGGATCACTGACCACCGCATCAATCTGTCGGTCTATAATCTCGACTCCTTTATGAATGGAGAGATAGGTGGCATGATAGACGCCCTGGCCGTGGCGGAGCAAACTGAAAAGCTGAAAGAGAACAACCTGATCTAAGATTCGGGCGTTATCTCCTCTTCCCTGCACACCCATGTATCGCTAAAGCGGTCATGCCATCCCATTCTCGCGAAAAAGGAAAAATTGTCAAAAGGGATAAATCGTGATAGGGTGCGATTTAGAATTGTCCGCTTTGTCGCCTTATTCCCGCTGTCATCCGTCACTGTGGTGCCAGTCAGGCATTTTGCCGGGGTCGTGCCCCAGGCACCTTCGAGAAGGGCATAGTAAATAAACTGTATCACAAAGATCGTCAGATAGAACATAAACTTCAGGATAGTCACATCCTGACCCGAGCCGATCTTTTCGCGGACGACCCAGAGAAAGGTGCTGGTAAATGATAGTAAGATCAATATGATGAGCCAGCCATCTATCTGCATGTGCACGAATCTCAGCCACCTGCTGGCCGGAACAAAGATCTCTACACCCTCCTCATGTACCAATTTAACTTTCGTGCATTTTTTCAATGCAGATAACATCCAGGTACAGAGTGCCATCCAAATCAGATCAGTACCTATCACAAGAGCAAAAACATACCACGGGTCTCGTTTTAACTCATAATACTCCAGCCGGACAGGAAGCATGAACTGGTAAATGAGATAAGAGATAAGCGCAAACAGTCGGAAAATAAACCACGTGCTATATGTAAATCTTAGCAGCCTGGTCCCCGCCTGTTTTTTCAGCGAAAACAAGATGACTCCCATCACTTGTATTGCCACGAAGAGTGCGGGGAGATGATCCAGAAAGTTCAGCCGCTCACCTACTATCCGGGTCCAATAGGTGCGCGACATGTCATAGGTAAGGGGCCGCATGAGAAACGCAAGGAAGTTGGCCGTCTCATAGCCTTTGGGAAACTCGTGTATACGACTCGCTATGAGCTCGGCCATCATATGGCTGGTGTAATATCCCAGCACAAGCCCCAGCAAGGCGCAAACGGCTATGGCCACAGATGTGATCGTGATGATGCGGCGTGAAAAGGGCACTCCCGGTAGCTGCGATTCTGATTGTGGTGAAAGCATAGGGCAATAATAGAAGTATCCCTCCGTCCCGCGCAACACTTTTTTCTCCGAAAGTCGGAAGCCTAAAGAGTTAAAGCATTTACGTATTTTGCCGCTCATTATCATTCCGAGGTTTATGAAAAAGCTCTTACAGTCGATCTTGTTCTTTGTCCTCCTGCCGCTATCAGTTTCACTGTACGCACAGAATGAGCGCACTTTCTTTACCGTAAAAATGCGCAATGGCGACGTGATAACCGGCATGTCAGAGATCAGCTCCATCTCCTTCAAAACGGCATACGGAGACCTGGCCATGCCGATCAAGGATGTGTCTGCCATCACCCTGGGGATAAATACCACTGGCATAGACAAAGGTCAGGTGCGCGACCTCTTGGACAAAGTACAGAACGGTGCGCTGAATGAAGCGTCTTCGGCCTTTGACCGTGTGCTGAAGATGGATGTGGGCGTGGTGCCAGTGATCAAAGAATACATGTCATCATCTACCTACAAAAAGCGTGAGAATAGCGACTTCTCTGTAGACCTGCTGTATGACGTATTACTCTCCCGTTTTAACCTGCCTAAGAACTTTCACACCAAAGACCTGCTGCAAACAACCGGCGCCTCTGCTATAGAGGGGCGATATGATTTTGAATCACTGGGACTAGAAACTGACTATGGTAGCATTAGCGTAAACAGGGCAAAGATCGTATCCATCACAGTCAGCTTCAAGGATGTAAATAATCCGGGCTCTGGCAGCTATAAACTAAATGCCAATCAGCATATAGTGGGCAACTCAAATGGCGGCTGGCTCAACACGGGTATCCTGATCCGCAAGGATCAATCGGTGCAGATACTGGCTTCGGGCGTGGTCAATATCGCCAGCCTCTCAAACAATGCGTACACCCCAGATGGCGGTGTGAACGGTACGCCGGGTCCCAAATCAAATGAGCCGTCATATGGCTGTCTTGTTTTTAAAGTGGGCGAGAGCGGCCAGGTGGTCAAGGCTGGCGATACTTTTGTAGGCAAATCTATGGGTACTGGTATTCTATACCTCTCTATCTTTGAATCGGTCTATAATGCCGCAAATACCGGCACCTATACTGTAAAGGTGACCGCCAACCAGCAGTAATACTCCTGCTGCATTCCTTACTGTCCATTTACATCCCGGCTGTAGATAAAGTATCTTAAGGCGAGTACTACGCTTGCGCGGTATTTCGTTGTTTAGCTATCAGATGAGAAAGGCCTTTTTACTATTAATGGCGAGTAGTCTGGCAGCTGTGGTACATGCTCAGACTGTCACACCTTTTTATGATTGGCGGCACGACCCGGCCTGCATGGCCTGGGTCAATAAAATATATGACTCGCTGACTATAGAAGAGCGGATCGCGCAGTGCTACATGCTCTCGGCTCATACGGACTCTGTGCCTGAGATGGCTCGTGTAGAGTCTCTGGTGCGCGCCGGCAGGGCCGGTGGTATTATCTTCTTCCGTGGCCATCCTACTACCCAGCTCGACTGGACCAATAAGCTGCAATCACTCTCTAAAGTACCACTGATGATAGCCCTCGATGCGGAGTGGGGCCTCGGTATGCGCCTGGATTCAGTGCCGTCGTTTCCTCATAACCTGACCCTGGGGGCGGTGAGTGATAATACGCTCATCCGGAGAATGGGTGAAGAGATAGGAAGGGAAAGCAGGCGCATAGGTGTGCAGGTGGACTTTGCCCCGGTGGTGGATATCAATAGCAATCCGCAGAACCCGGTGATCAATGACCGCTCCTTTGGAGAAGACAGGTATAAAGTGGCGATAAAAGCCGTAGAGTATGCTGATGGCCTGCAGTCTTCTAATGTGCTGGCCTGTGCAAAGCATTTTCCGGGACACGGAGACACAGATAAGGATTCACATAAAACCCTGCCTACTGTACTCAAGCCACTGGACAAGCTCGAAGCGTTTGAGCTGTTCCCTTTTCGCGCGATGCTGAGCAATGGCATAGGCGGTGTGATGGTGGCTCACCTGAATGTGCCTGTGCTGGATACAGTGACTACATCGCTGTCAAAGAAAGTGGTGACTGGATTGCTCAAAGATCAGATGCATTTCGACGGGATCGTTTTCTCAGATGCGCTGAATATGAAAGCTGTGACCAGCCAGTACCGTGAGGGTATCGTTGACAGTATCGTCTTCATGGCAGGCACAGATGTGCTGGAGTACTCTGAAAATCCGGAAAAGGGGCAAGAGAAGATATTTGAAGCGTATTGCGACAGCACACTGTCTCCTGCCACCCTGGAGGAACATGTCAAAAAAATACTCGCATATAAATACAAGCTGGGCCTGCGCGAGTGGCATCCCATCAGCCCCGAAAATTTATACTACGATATTAATACGGACACAGCTATAGCGCTCCGCCGTGAGCTGTTCGAAAAAGCGATCACCATAGCAGCCAATGAGGGCGGGCAGATCCCGCTGCAAGACCTGGCGGTCAAAAAGACCGCATCGGTATCTATAGACCACAAGGGCTATTCAGATTTTCAAAAAGCTGTCTTCCAATTTGCCGAGATACCGTTATTCAACTCTCCAAAGGAGAGCAACGATACACTGCTGCCCCTGCTCGATACGCTGTCTAAATATCAGCGTGTCATCGTAGACCTTCATGGCATGAGCCGCATGCCTGCATCCAATTTTGGAATCAATCAGAATACGCTCGATTTCATAGATAGCCTGTCACATCGCACAGAAGTGGTGTTAGTGTTGTTCGGCTCACCCTATAGCCTGAAGTTTTTTGAGGCGCAGAAAAATATCATCGTAGCTTATGAGGACAATGAGGTGACGCAACCTGCTGCTGCCAATGTACTATTCGGTGCCATGCCGGCACTAGGCAAACTGCCCGTATCTGCGTCTGAGAAATTTCGTGCGGGTACAGGTGTCACTACAGATCAGCACATGCGCCTGGAGATAGCAGAGCCAGAAGATGTGCATATGAAGACAGAAGATCTGCGCGAGATGGATGAGGTGATACTGAATGGCATGATAGCCCATGCCTATCCGGGCTGCCAGGTGCTGGTGGCAAAGGATAATAAAGTGATCTGGAATAAAGCCTACGGCAGCAAGATCTATGAGAACTCAAAAGACAAAGTACAGACCACGGACCTCTATGACATAGCCTCTATATCAAAGATAGCTGCGACCACGCTGGCTGTGATGAAGCTCTATGACGAAAAGAAGATAGACCTGACCAAAACTGTAGGAGACTACCTGCGCCTGGATGATAGCGCCACGATACGCGGTCTGAAACTGACGGATGTCCTCACACACCAGGCGGGGCTCAAGGCTTTTGTAGAGTTTTACAAATACACGACCAGTCCGGAGCAGTATGACCTGCACTATCGCAATTATTGTAACGACACCTTCTGCTATAGGGTGGCAGACGGCATGTTTATCCGCCGTGACTATGCTGACACCATGTGGCACATCATGTCGCACTCAGAGGTGAAGCCGGATGCCGGCTATCTCTACAGTGATCTCGATTTCTACATCATGCAAAAAGTAGTGGAGGAGGTATCTGGCCGCCCGCTGGATAGCTTCGTCTATGAAAACATCTACTGGCCCATGGGCCTGACGCGCATCGGTTACAAGCCTACGGAGCGCTATGACCTAGCGCGTATCATCCCTACAGAGAATGACAAGACATTCCGCAAGCAGACGGTGCGTGGATTCGTACATGACCCGGGTAGTGCGATGTATGGTGGCGTGGCGGGCCATGCGGGTGTATTTAGCAATGCTTTTGACCTGGCGGCGCTGATGCAGATGCTGCTGAATAAAGGAGAGTATAATGGCAAGCGCATCCTGAATGCAGCTACCATTGACCTGTTTACCCAGAGAGCTACTACCAAATCGCGTCGCGGTCTGGGCTTTGATAAGCCAGAACCAGACCCGGCCAAGCAAAGTCCAACGTACAATAAAGTACCGCTGAGCGTCTTTGGCCATACCGGATTTACGGGTACCTGCGTGTGGAGCGATCCGGATAATAATCTGACGTTCATCTTCCTGTCAAACCGTGTCTATCCGGATGCGGAAAATCCTAAGCTGGTGAAGATGGGGATACGGACCGATCTGCAGAAGATCGTGTACAGGGCGATTAAGAAGTAAAGGCTACTTCACCCGCTTCTCGTTATTCTTTACAAAGTCTCCCCAGCCGCTAAACTTCTTTCCGCCGGTGATCACTGAGCTGCTCTGGAAGTGATGGCAGACTGCCGCAGCCAGACCGTCTGTGGCATCTAGGAATTTCGGCTGGAGGTCAAACTTGCATAGCTGCTGTAGCATGGCAGCTACCTGCTCCTTGGTGGCATTGCCATTGCCGGTGATGGATTGCTTTATCTTTTTGGGAGAATATTCTGTGACTGACACACCATGTACCAGGGCTGTGGCGATAGAGACACCTTGTGCCCGGCCCAGCTTGAGCATAGACTGCACGTTCTTGCCAAAGAAGGGCGCCTCTATAGCGCAGGTCTCCGGTTTGTATTGCTCTATGAGGCCTTTGACCTTCTCAGATATCACGCGCAGTCGGTCCAGGTGGTCATCATACTTAGAGAGCTGGATCACGCCCATACTCACGAGCTTCATCGTCTGGCCGGTCACGGTGATCACGCCATAGCCCATCACGATCGTGCCGGGGTCTATACCTATGATGGTCCGCTGTGTAGCCTGTGATTTATCCGCAGCCATGACTGATTTTCAAATTGTTTTAGCACCTTTACTAGCGATAGATGGATACACCCGTGTACCGCCGCCTGCTGCTCGCATTAAAAGTAGGCATTTTCATTTTTATGTCCTTCGTCATCTACCGGCGGCTGGCATCAGTACAGAGTTTTGTCGGTTCGCTGGATCTATTTATACAGCGTTTCAGCGGAGGAAATATTGCGCTGCTGGCCCTGGCCATACTGCTCATGCCGCTAAACTGGATACTAGAGGCTGTGAAATGGAAGATACTCCTCAAGCATTCCTCCCGTGTCACCTTGCGCGAAGCGTTGCGCTCTGTATTAGGCGGATTGTCCATCGGCTTTGCTACCCCGGCACGGGTGGGAGAGTTTGCCGGCAGAGTGATGTTTCTGCACAAGGGGGAACGCGTAGATGGTATCTACCTCAGCGCCATAGGAGGCATAGCCCAGAGTGTTGTTACCTTTCTTGTTGCGCTCTTCATGCTACGCTTTTACTCCGGTCAGGCAGAGGCGTTTTTTAGTCCTTATAGTTATGTTGGCTTTGCAGCGTTGGCTTTTGTGCTGATAGCGCTTTATATCTCCTTTGAGCAGGTGGTCAGCTGGCTGCACCACCTTGGGCTACGGTTTGACAGCTATATCATCAGCACAGAGAAAACACCGCATCGCAATGATAAGTGGCTGGTATTTCTGACCAGCTTTTTGCGCTATAGTGTGTATGTGCTGCAGTACTACCTGCTGCTGCGTTTTGCCGGCATAGATGGTCGCGTCTTTGAGCTGATCTCTGCTATCAGCCTGGTGCTCTTCCTCCAGTCGGTATCACCACTGATCCCGCTCACAGACCTCACTGTGCGCGGTGGTATAGCACTGCTGGTGTTTCATGACTGCGGAGCGGAGATGACGCTCGGTGTCTTTATGGTGCCCGTGCTGCTCTGGGCTATCAACCTGCTGATCCCGGCCATAGCCGGCTATTTCTTCATTTTCAACCTGCACGCCGATGATACTGCTCAATGATGAATACTGGATGCGGCTCGCGCTGAAAGAGGCCGGTTATGCGCGCGAGGACGATGAGGTGCCTATCGGCGCACTCATAGTCTGCAATGACAAGATCATAGGCAAGGGCTATAATCAGACCGAGCGCCTGAACGACGTGACTGCTCACGCAGAAATGATAGCCATCACAGCGGCCGCCAACTACCTGGCCGCCAAGTTTCTGGAAGACTGTACGATCTATGTGACCGTCGAGCCCTGCCCCATGTGTGCCGCAGCCCTGCGCTGGGCACGTGTGAGTCGGGTGGTGTATGGCGCCGCAGACCCCAAGGCCGGATATAGTCAGTTTGGGCCTAAAATGTTCCATCCTAAAACACAGCTTAAACAAGGTGTGTTAGAGCATGAATGCGGGATGCTGATGTCGGAGTTCTTTAAGGGTAAGCGGGGTAAGTAGCTGGTTGGCACAGAAAGTGCGGCACCGCCTGGCATCCGAGCGATACCCGAATACATTTGTTTTTTCATTTTTAAGGCTGTAAAATCGTATCCGGATTCATTCGTCCATATTATCATTATTCACTCAAATAAACTAAACACATCATGGCATTCACATTAGATCCTCTACCGTACGCAAATAATGCACTCGAACCACATATCGACGCCCGCACGATGGAGATACATCATGACAAGCATCACGCAGCCTACGTCAATAACCTGAACGCCGCCCTGGCTGGTACGGAGAATGAAAACAAATCTCTGGAAGAGCTGGTAGCCAATATCTCAAAGTACCCTGCTGCGGTACGCAACAACGGTGGCGGCCACTGGAATCACGCTTTCTTCTGGCAGGTGATGGGCCCTAATGGCGGTGGCACTCCATCTGGCGCGCTCGCAGAGGCTATCGATTCACAGCTCGGCGGCTTTGACAAGTTCAAAGAAGACTTTGCCAAGGCTGGCGCTACCCGCTTCGGCTCTGGCTGGGCATGGCTGAGCGTAGGCGCAGACAAGAAGCTCGTGGTCAGCTCTACACCTAATCAGGACAACCCACTGATGGATGTAGCTGAAGTAAAGGGAACACCGATCCTAGGCGTAGACGTCTGGGAGCATGCCTACTATCTGCACTATCAAAACCGCCGTCCGGACTATCTGTCTGCATTCTTCAATGTGATCAACTGGAAGGAAGTAGAGAAGAGGTACGAAGAGGCTGTAAAGTAGTTCTGCTTCTATAAAGCATATCGGAGGATCCGGAAATCAGGCAAGCTGGTTTCCGGATTTTCTTTTGTGGCTACGCCACTTCTTTCTGCTGATTGAACTGCATATCGTAGAGATGCTTGTAGCGGCCATCGAGCGCCATGAGCTGATCGTGACTGCCAAACTCTTTCAGCTCTCCATGCTCCAGTACCATGATCTTGTGCGCGTGACGGATAGTGGATAGGCGGTGAGCTATCACGATAGAAGTGCGGCCTTTCACCAGCTTCTCTATGGCCTGCTGCACTACATGCTCAGACTCTGTGTCTATAGATGATGTAGCCTCGTCCAGTATCAGGATAGCCGGATCATACACCAGCGCGCGTACAAAGGATATCAGCTGCCGCTGGCCCATAGACAGTGTGGCGCCACGCTCCATCACCTTGTAGTCATAGCCTCCCGGCAGGCGCATGATAAAGTCGTGTGCGCCGATAGCTTTGGACGCAGCTATCACTGTATCGCGTGTGATCTTTTCATTGCGCAGCGTGATATTGTCATATACACTGCCTGCAAAGAGGAAAACATCCTGTAGTACGATACTCATTTGTGAGCGCAGCGCCGGGAGTCTATAATCTTTTACACTCACATCATCTATTTTGATGTCGCCCTTATTGATCTCATAGAACCGACCTAACAGTGACATAGTAGAGGTCTTGCCCGAGCCAGTGGCACCTACTATGGCCAGCGTCTCTCCCGCAGGGAGAGAGAACGTAAGGTCTTTCAATACATAGTTGTCATGCTCATAGGCGAACCATACATGGTCAAACTCTATCTTGCCCTGACTGCGCTCTGGTGTGAAGGTGCCATGGTCTGGTATGCTTTGGTCTTTGTCCAGTAGTTTGAAAACACGCTCTGCTGCTATCACGCCCCGCTGGATAGTATTCACCTTGTCCGCGATAAAGCGCAGTGGGCGGAAGAGTAGATTGATCAGCATGATGTAGAGGCTGATAGTGCCCACAGATGAGGCGTCTATCACCGAGTTTGTTTTGGCAGCATGCCACACCATCTGCCCCGAGGCAAACCACACCATAAGGCCTATAGCTGTAGCGAGGAGTATTTCTACAGCCGGGAAGAAAAGCGAATAATACCAGATGCCGCGCACATTCGCATCCCGTAGCTGCACATTTATTCCCTGAAATTTGCTGCGCTCCTGCTTTTCTACATTAAATATCTGTATGATGCGCATACCTGTGATGTGCTCCTGCAGGAAGGCATTGAGCCGGCCTATTTGTGTGCGCTCATCCTGAAAAGATGCCTTGACACCTCTCTGAAACCACCTCGTGACTATCAGCAAGAATGGCAGTGGGATCAGTGAAACTAAAGCAAGCTGCCAGTTGAATATCAGCATACACGTCACTGCTACAGCTATGGTCAGGATGTCTGCAAAGATCGAGATGAGCCCCTCAGAGAATGTGTCATTCACAGCCTCTACATCTGTGATGGTACGCGTGGTGGAGGTGCCTATGGGTGTCGTGTCAAAATACTGGAGGCGTGAGTGGATGATGTGATCATAAACACGCTGGCGCAGATCGCGGATGATGCTAGTGCCCAGCCAGGCAGAGATATAGCCAAAGTAGTAGCGCATGACAGTCTCCACCACCAGAGAGCCGAGCATGACCAGTACTATCAGCTGCAGGCCCGGCATATCAAAGCGGATAATATGATAATCTATGGCGCGCTGCACCAGTATAGGGCGTACCATGGCCATCCCGGCCAGCAGGATAGATAGGATGATCGTGGTGTAAAACTCTTTTTTGTAGGGGCTGGCCAGTCCAAGTACTCTCCTGACGAGAGGTAGATCGAGGCCGCCTTTTCCAGATTCTGACATGTCAGCAAATATAAGCACATCTGGTCGCCCACTCATGGACAAAAGCCCCAATGACATATTTGTTAAAATTCTTAAAAGAGGCCGCATTGCCAAACTTTGTTTAACTCATGGGGTTAAATGGTTAAACAAAATAAACAAACATGAAAAACCTCTTCAAAACCATCCTGATCTCGGCGGGCCTCGTAGCCACCGCCTCGGGCCTCTATGCTCAGACTGCCAATGTACAGGTCATACACAACTGTGCTGACCCGGCCGCAGCCTCTGTAGATGTCTATGTAAACGGCACACTGGCCCTCAACGATTTTGCTTTCCGCACAGCTACAGGCTTTCTCAGCCTGCCATCTGGTGTAGCCCTGAATGTAGGCGTGGCACCCTCCACCTCTATGTCCGCTGCAGATACACTCAAGAACTTTACCCTCGGACCCCTGCAGGCAGACTCCAGCTATATAGTGGTAGCCAGCGGTGTGGTAGCCACAGGCTTCTCAGCCAATCCTAACGGCAAGAGCACCGCCTTTGACCTGAAGGTAGTCGCACCCGCAAAGACTGCATCAGGTGCTGGTACCGTATCTTTTGCCGTATTTCATGGTGTGACGGACGCTCCGGGTGTGGATGTAAATCTGACGGGAGGTGCTACACTGGTGAGCAATGCTCAATATGGCGACGCCAGTGGCTACCTGACCGTACCTCCTACCTGGTATCCTATAGAGATAGCCCCAGCAGGTGTCCCTACTGCGCTGGCAAAATATGTGGCAGATCTCTCCGGCCTGGGTGGCAAATCTGCACTGGTCATCGCTTCTGGCTTTCTGGCTCCGGCGGCCAATAACAATGGCCCATCTTTTAAAGTACTCGCAGTACTGGCAGATGGTACAGTAGTAGAACTGCCACAGCAGCAACAGTCCTATGTGCAGGTGATACATAACGCACCGGACCCGGCTGCTGACTCTGTAGATGTGTATGTAGATGGCGCTAAGGCAATACCTAATTTCAAATTTCGCACAGCTACTCCATACATCCAGCTGCTGTCTAATGTAAACCATACAGTAGCTGTGGCTCCTGCTAATTCTACTAACGTATCACAGGCTATCGCTACTTTCCCTAATATCCTGTTGGCACCAGACAGCAGCTATGTCGTCACCGCATCAGGTGTAGTAGGTACAGGTTTTGCTGCTAATCCTGATGGCAGGAGCACTGCATTCACGCTCCTGATCAAGCCCAATGCGCGCAGGCAGGCTGCATCATCCGGTGAGTTTGATTTCTTTGTGATACATGGTGCGCCTGATGCGCCTAGTGTAGATGTGCGCGTAGAGGTGCCTAGCATACTCGCAGTAGACAATGCGTCCTACACAGATCAGACCGGCTATCTGCCAGTACCTGTGGGTAGTTATGTATTTGATCTGCAGGACTCTGCCGGTAGCACTACACTCAAGCGCTACCTGGCCGATGTATCCTCCCTGGGTGGCCAGAGCGGCGTAGCCCTGGCTTCGGGCTTCCTCAATCCTGCTAACAACAACAATGGCCCTACATTTGGCATCTGGGTAGCCCTGGCATCTGGTGGCAATATGATACCCCTCTCTGATGTGACCGGCATCAAGGATATAACAAGCGAGATAGGTCTCAATCTCTATCCAAATCCTGCAAACAATAAGATCACAGTATCTCTGAAAGGAGAAGCAAGCACAATAGAAGTGATGAACATGACCGGCGCAGTAGTAAAAACTATAGATAGCAACGGCGCTGACCAGATCACCATCAACACCTCTGACCTGAGCAGCGGTATCTACACGATGCACATCACTACCCGCAACGGTGTAGCCAATGCGAAGTTCACCGTGATGAACTAATTATTCTTAGGGTTGGGTTTTTATGGGGCGGCTCCGGGAAGGGGCCGCCTTTTTTTCTATTCCTCTTCTTCGGATTGAGACTCTTCTACTGGTTTGCGGCTGCGGTCTATGGCCCGACCTTCCAGCACACCATCCCGATAGATCACCTTGGTGAGATAGAGGCCCTGCGGCGGAGAAGATATCCCAAACGGGAATTCCTCTTTTGCTTCTACTATCCGCTTGTAGTCAGCTATAGACAGCTTGTCGCGACCTATAAGAATGAGCACTCCTACTATTTTGCGGATCATGCCGCGCAGAAAGCGATTGGAAGTGATAGTGAGCCGCATAAATTCATCCTGCCCGTCTCCTGCTATGCCAGGGCGCACCACCCTGTCCCAGCGCGCCTCCGTCACATCACATAGGTTGGTCTTAAAGTCTTCGCTGGGCCGGCAGAGAGAGGTGTAGTCTCCAAAGCTGGGTATCATGGCCGTAGCCTCATAGATTTTATTCCAGTCCAGCTCGCGTGCGTGCACCTGCGTGCTGTAGTGCCGGAGGAATGGGTTTTTCTCAAAGTGCAGGTAGTACTCATAGGTGCGACTGATAGCATCAAAACGCGTATTTGACTTCTCATGCACGGGTATGATAGAAAAGATCCTTATGTCCTGGGGCAGGACAGAGTTGAGCCGGAAGGTAAACTTCTCATCCAGCTCGCGGTCTGTCTCAAAGTGAGCATAGAAGTCTGTCGCGTGGACCCCTGCATCAGTGCGGCCGCAGCCGCCGGTGGATATAGGGCTGCTGAGCAGGCGCGATAGGGCAAAGTTTAGTTTACCCTGTACGGTATCTCCGTTATTCTGGACCTGCCACCCGCAGTAGCCGGTGCCATCATATGCCAGATGGATGAAGTATCTCTTTTTCACGCCACAACTTATGACTATTGGCTGATACTTGCCCAATCAGATAGGAGGAAAAATAAAAAGCCCTCATTTGAGGGCTTTTAGATTGATATGAAAAGGTCTTATTATTTTTCTACCACCTCCAGCGGATCTACCTGATAGAGCGGAGCGAGGTCTACCGGGGTATATGTTTTGGTTTCTCCCTTGGTACTGATAGTGCGTATCCTGTAGTATGAGTCTACGTTAGATGATCCCGGGTTGGCATCAGCCACTTCTATATAGTTTTTGCTCTTGATCAGAAAGTCTGACACCTTTACAGACTGGCAGCGGGCAAAACCAGATGTAGGATCGTTGCTCTTTTCTACATAGATCACATCTACATTCCTCATATTCTGAGAGTAGAGATGCACCATCACCTCTCCACCTATACGCTCTACCTCCAGGCTCACGTCAGTAGATGCGAGAGGTTTGAAGAGCCACTCCTTGCCATCTTTGCGGGTAGTAGCATCTGCTCCTGTGCCGGCAAATGTAGACTGGAAAGAAAAGATCAGGGCTGTGATGAAGAGTATGGATCTGGTCATAATAAAGGTGTTTATTGTATAGATGTACGGGCGGAGTGTCATTATGTTTCAGTTTGCCATCTTTTCTTGGGAGGCTGAGATTAAAAAAGGTGGCTTACGGGCCACCTTTCTTTGATTAACTAAACAAGCATTAAAACTTTTACTCTCTGTGTATAGCTTACGAGTGATATCTACAGGGGTTACGTTTTTAGCCTGTATTTATTACAAAAAGTCTTTTGTGCGCTGGTTTCGAATGGTAAAATGAGTTAAAACCCAGGGTGTCCGAGCATTGAAGCATGCTTTTTGAAAACCGCAATACCATTAGCAAAGCCATCGGGATGCTCAAAATGAGGCAGTGCCTATGTTTGCTGAAATTCGCAGCTTAGCTATATTTGCATCCCCTTGGGCCAGGGATAAATCTTTAACCAAACATTAGAGCGATACATATGACCAAATCGATCTTTGTGCTGATCATGATGAGTTCGTTCTTTGCCTTTGGCTCTCAGGGCCCAGCAGCGGAGACTACTCCGCCAGCCGCAGTGACAGCACCAGCGCAGACAGGTAACCTCCGTGTCATCCTTCGCAATTTTAAAAGTGATAATGGCGTGACCAATATCATTCTCTATAATAATGCATACACTTTTCCGGATAAGCCGGATAAGTGCTACAGCAATCTATGGACACATATCAGCAAGGGCTATGCAGAAGTAACCTTTAAGAACATACCTTATGGCGAGTATGCGCTGGCTGCCTACCATGATGAGAATGCTAACCATCGCCTCGACCTGAGTGTGATAGGTATCCCTAAAGAAGGCATCGCAATATCTAATGATGCAAAGGGCTTGTTTCTGCCCAGGTTTAAGGATGCTAAGATCCAAGTAAATACGCCTGATAAAACCATCGTCATGACCATAGGCTATTAAGCCGTATTGATCGTGTCAGGGTGCTCATTGTTGCGATCCTCAAAGAATTTGCACATTTCTATGCCCATTACCTTACTGATGTTATACAAAGTATAGACAGTCGCATTTGTCTTGCCGGACTCTATACGTGACAGGTTTGCCTTCTCATAGTCACACAGTGCTGCGAGAGTGTCGAGAGACATATTCCTCTCCTTGCGAAAGCGCCTGATATTGGCCCCCAGTTTTTCTAAAAATGAACCTTTGTTGCTGATCATAATACAGAATTTAGGTACATGTTTGCATGTCAGAATGTTTTAATAAGTAATAACATACTGCTCAGAGCGAACAGCTGTGTAATGTGTGGGTATTGTAGAAAATGCCAACACCGTGCCAAAAGTGGCAAGAATGTTAATGTGGATGGCCCCAAAAAATCGCAATCAACTGGTAATCAGTCCTCAAAGAAGTCGCTGACTTTAACACCCATCACCCTGCTGAGGGTGTAGAGGGTGAGGATAGTTGTATTGGTTTTACCGGATTCTATACGCGATAAGTTGGCCTTTTCATAGTCGCAAAGTGCAGCAAGCTTATCGAGAGAAAGGCTCTTTTCCTTACGTATCTTCCTGATCTTCGCACCTAATTTGGCAAGGAATATTTTATCGCTCATTGAAATTGATGATGGCGTAAAAATGCGCAAGTTGGTCGTAAGAAACGTTGTTGTACATGACAATAACTCATATACAAAGAAGATTGGTTGTTTCTATGTAAATGTGCCACTCCGTCTATGTACACAGAATGTGAGACATGGAAAGGCCTGAGTATAAGATTACCTTGAAAGGTCGGGATGCTTCCCGTTTTCTATTGGTAGTGTGTGCATACTTTGTGAGGATGGATGGAAACCTGAACGGTGCTCAGTATGACTGATTCGCCTTGTAGTGCGCGCGTATACTCTGTTTTCTAAAGGAAGAAACAGATCAGAGAAACGGAGTTTTCAATACCTGTGCCTTCACGAGCGTATTGCGGATGTCGATATAGATCTCTGTACCGGTGGTAGAAAATTCAGTTTTGACATAGCCGAGGCCGATAGCTTTGTTGAGCGTGGGAGACTGAGTACCGGAGGTTACCTCGCCTATTTCATTACCTGCTGCGTCTTTGATCTTGTAATGCTGGCGTGGTATACCGCGGTCTATCATCTCAAAGCCCACCAGCTTTTTAGCTACGCCCGTTTCTTTCAGCTGTTTGTGGTAATCTGAATGCACGAATGGCTTAGTGAACTTTGTGATCCAGCCGAGGCCAGCCTCTATAGGAGAGGTGGTGTCATTGATGTCATTGCCATAGAGGCAAAATGCTTTCTCCAGACGGAGCGTGTCGCGGCAGCCCAGGCCACATGGCTGTATGCTATATTCATTGCCCGCCTCAAACACTGCATACCACAGCTTTTCAGCATCTTCGTTTTTTACATAGAGCTCAAAACCACCTGAGCCCGTATAGCCCGTATTGGAGATGATCACATCTGAGATACCGGCAAAGGTGCCGATGGCAAATGCATAGTATGGTATGGCGCTCAGGTCCACATCAGTCAGCTTTTGCAGTGCCTTGATAGCGTTGGGTCCCTGTACAGCCAGCAGGCTGGTGGCGGCGCTTACATTCTGCATGTCTGCACCAAATGAATTGTGCTGGCTGATCCAGTTCCAATCCTTCTCTATGTTAGATGCATTGACTACCAGGTAATATTTCTCGGCATTGATACGATACACCAGCAGGTCATCTACTATACCACCTTGATCATTGGTCATGCAGGAGTACTGCACCTTGCCATCTGTCAGTTTTGATGCATCATTAGTAGTGACTAGCTGTATGAGGTCCAGCGCCTTAGGGCCACTGACTATAAACTCACCCATGTGTGATACATCAAATACACCGATACTATTACGCACTGCGTTGTGCTCCTGAGTGATACCGGCATAAGATACAGGCATGTTATATCCGGCAAATGGGACCATCTTAGCCCCGAGAGATTGGTGCAAGTGTGTGAGTGAGGTGTTTTGCATATCTTGATTTTGAGTGGGCCAAATGTAAGATATGCTTTTGAAATAGGGAGGCAGATAATTATCAGGATCGCTAGACCCTACTGAGGTGAGCGCTGATGTTCCGACCCATTGTACCGCTGCGGGTCATAGTGACATCGGTACTTTGGGCGCAGAAGCCACAAAAACCACACCACGCAGGGTCAGATCACTACAGGCTCGGAGATACTCAGCACCTGCTGGTAGTAGTTTTCATATACCGGCAGTATCTGCTCTATGTCAAAGCGCCTGGCCTGGGCGTAGGCATTCTTTTTAAACTGTGCCAGGCGGTTTTCATCGCTCAGTATGTAGGTAGCGTTGCGGGCCATATCTTCCACATCTCCTACAGGGCTGAGAAAGCCGGTCTCGCCGTGTATATTGATCTCCGGTATACCACCTGCATTGGAGGAGATGACGGGTACCTCACAGGCCATAGCCTCCAGTGCAGCCAGGCCAAAGCTCTCCTGCTCTGACGGGAGCACAAAGAGGTCGGCGATAGCCAGCAGGTCTTCTATAGCATCTTGCTTGCCCAAAAATCTTACGTCGTTACAGTTTCCGAGCTCACGGCACAGACGCTCACAGTTGGCGCGCTCCGGGCCATCGCCTACCAGTAGCAGCTTGGACGGGATCTGTTTCACCACGCGGTCAAACATCATGACGACGTCCTCCACGCGCTTCACTTTTCGGAAGTTTGACACGTGCATGATGATCTTTTCGCCACCAGGCGCGATAGCTTTTTTGAAATGCTCTTTATTGGTCTTTTTGAAGCGGGAGAAATCGATAAAATTGGGAATCACCTCAATGTTGCGGCGCAGTTTAAAGTTCTGCAGTGTATCATCTTTGAGGCTCTGGGACACAGAGGTGATGCCGTCAGAGTGATTGAGCGAGTACTCTACTACCGGCCGGTAGCTGGGGTCGCGGCCCACCAGTGTGATATCTGTGCCGTGCAGTGTGGTGATGAATGGTATCCGCACACCATCTTCGCGCAGGATGGACTTGGCCATGAGTGCTGCGGATGCATGGGGGATGGCATAGTGTACGTGCAGGATGTCCAGCTTTTCAAATTTGACTACGTCTACGATCTTGCTGGCCAACGCTGACTCATAGGGCTGATATTGGAAAAGCGGATAGTCCAGCGCAGACACCTCATGGTAAAAAACATTCTCATGAAAGCTATCCAGGCGTACAGGCTCATGGTAGGTGATAAAGTGCACCTTATGGCCCTCACGGGCCAGCGCCATACCCAGCTCGGTAGCTACTACTCCACTACCACCGTAGGTAGGATAACAAACGATACCAACTTTCATACTGCGATATTAATGCAAATGTAATGAACCAATGTTATGACACAGGCTGATGCTACTCGCCTATAAAATACCCCTGACTGCCGTGACCTGGCCTGCCCCCGCATACCGTTCTGTTATATTGCACGTTCAGTTTTCTACTATGCTGAAATTCAAAGCCGATCTCCGGGTCCTACTTTATTTTGCCATCATCACTGCCATGTTTGCTGCGCAGTGGTACTATGGCTTCGATATCCATAGCCCACTGTCTTGGATCGCTTATATCGTCTACCTGCACTTTGCCGTGTCGGTAGCAGTGATCACGCACAATCACAATCACATCAACATCTGGACCAATAAGACGCTCAACATATTGACGGACTGGTGGCTCACAGTATTTTATGGCTTGCCCATTTTCGTCTGGATACCTACTCACAATCGCAACCACCACCGCTACAATAATAAAGAAGGTGATGTGACCCGTACCTACCGCCATACTGAGGACAATGACCTGACCTCCCTGCTCATGTATCCTACTATCAGCGGCAAAAACCAGATGAAGGAGAGTATCTTCCCCTACATGCGCGAGCTGAAGGAGAAGAATCCTGCGCAATACCGCGAAAACTGGATGCAGCTGGCAGTGCTACTGATCTGGACCGTCGCTTTCTTTGTATGGAACTGGAAAAAAGCGCTTTTGTTCATACTGATACCGCAGCAGGTATCTCAGATCACTGTGATCGTATTCAACTATGTACAACACGTACACGCTGATGAGCTGTCAGAGTGGAACCATAGCCGTAACTTCATGTGGGTGAATGCATTCCTTTTCAATAATGGCTATCACACCATCCACCACTATCGTGCCTCGCTGCACTGGAGCCAGGCACCGGAGGAGCACGCCAAGATAGCAGATAAAATAGCTCCACACCTGTATGAGAAAAGCTTCTGGGGCTACTTGGGCAAAACGTATGTGCTGAGCCTTTTCATGCCTAAGTATCGCTCTAAGTCTATGAGGCTGGAGAGAAAAGCTAAGGAGGATAGCGAAGCCAAAGCCGCGTGACACCCTAAACCTTCATTGATTTTCCTACCTTTGCAGCCCGTTTTTTTATGGCTGACAAGATCCAACTCCTCCCAGATGTAATCGCAAATCAGATCGCCGCAGGTGAGGTGATACAGCGCCCGGCATCGGCTATCAAGGAGCTAATGGAAAACGCCATAGACTCAGGTGCCAGCCACATCAAAGTGATCGTAAAAGGTGCCGGCAAAACGCTCCTGCAGGTCATAGACAACGGCTCCGGTATGAGCGAGACCGATGCCCGCATGTGCTTTGAGAAGCACGCTACGTCTAAGATCCGTACGGCAGATGACCTCTTTGATATCCGGACCATGGGTTTTCGCGGAGAGGCGCTGGCCTCTATCGCCGCTATAGCACAGGTAGAGCTGCGCACCCGACTGCACGGCGAGGCACTGGGCACCAGCATAGATATAGAGGGCATGAAGGTGACCAGGCAGGAGCCCTGCCAGACACCAGAGGGCACATCCATCTGCGTCAAAAACCTTTTCTTCAATGTGCCGGCCCGGCGCAATTTTCTCAAGTCTGATCCCGCAGAGCTGAAAAATATTATTGAAGAGTTTACCCGCATAGCGCTGGCCCATCCAGGTGTGGGATTCCAGTTTTATAGCAATGATCAGGAGCTATTCCACTACCGGGCAGGCAATCTGAAGCAGCGCATCTGTGCCATCTTTGATGACAAATATGCTTCGCAAATAGTGCCAGTAGAGGAGGTGACTTATGCACTGACGGTGAAGGGTTTTGTAGGTAAACCGGAGTTTGCCAAGAAGACACGCGGCGAGCAATATATCTTTGTAAACAAGCGGTATATCAAGTCGCCCTACCTGCATCACGCTATCATGGCTGCCTACGACCAGATGCTGCCAAAGGATGCCTTCCCGTTCTATGTACTTTTTTTGGATATAGATCCCAAGCGTATCGATATCAATGTACACCCGCAGAAGTACGAGATCAAATTTGATGATGACAAGCTAGCTTACACCTTTGTGAGCCTGGCGGTGAAGCATGGCCTCGGAGCATATAGCGTTTCCCCTTCTCTGGACTTTGATCAGGAGGACCATCTGAATAAGAATAAAACCTTTGACCAGGTGCCGGGATGGATCAGCGGTGTGACCAATGGCAGCTCCCGCAATATAGAGCGTGTACTGAATCCTGAGACCATCTCGTCACAGCGTCCCAAAACCGATGTGCGCGAGCAATCTAATATGCGCAACTGGGAGACGGTATTTCAAACCACCACACCAGCTCAGAAGCCAGACCGACAAGAAAGCCTGATACAACCACAGGAGGACGATACGCTGCTGCACAAGGAGGTAGCCGTGCCCTATCAGCTACACAGGCGCTATATAGTATCTCACATCAAGTCAGGCTTTATACTCATAGACCAGCAGGCAGCGCATGAGCGCATCCTTTTTGAGCGGTATATACAGCAGATGGCGCACAATAACAGATCCAGCCAGCGGCAGCTCTTCCCTCAGACCATAGAGCTCAATGCCGAAGACACAGAGGTGATGCGCGAGATGCTGGATGATGTCAACGCCTTGGGATTTGAGATACAGGAGTTTGGTCGTCAGAGTTTTGTGATACATGCATTCCCATCTGATATAGTGGCCGGCGGTGAGCGCCAGATCATAGAGGAGCTGATGGAGCAGTACAAAAAAAGCCTCTCGGTGTCCAAACTCAATAAGCGCGAGAACCTGGCGCGTACATTGGCTGCCGGCAGCGCCATCAGGCCGGGCAAAGTGCTGTCAGATAAAGAAATGACCAGCCTGATAGATGAACTTTTCGCATGTGAAAAGCCATATACAGCGCCAGGTGGCAACTTTACTTTTGTCAGCTTCACGCTAGAAGAGCTCGCCAAGCGTTTTGAAAATAAATAGTGCCGCTGACAGCGATTGTTGCTTGTATGTGTTTTATTTATATTGTATAACAGGTGTTTGTTGTAACGCTCCAGAACCTTTTGCGTAAACTATAGCCCGGTATGTGGACACGCATCAAAAATTACTTCCTTGAGCCCTTCCGCTCGCGCAGCAAGGCCGAGCTGAAAAAGGCCTACTATCTGCTGCTGTCCTCTATGACCGTGCTGGGATTCTTTGCATTTCTGCTAGGGTCGCACTCCATCTTTTTTTCCGGGGGGGTATATCAGCTATCTGATGTACTGGGTATCATCGGTGCTCTGGCAGCTATCTACCAGTTTCGCCGCGGAGATATAGACGCTGCCGGCAAGGTGCTGATAGGCACGATCATTACCATCTTTACCATACAGACAGTGCTCACTGATATGACCCGCACTGACCCGGCTATCCGCTACAGGCTGTATGTGACGCTGGTGTGTATACTCGGCTGCCTGTTTCTTTTTATCTCGTTCTTTCGCCGTATCAGGCTTATCATTTATTTCTCGGGTATCTTTCTCGGTATACTCACCCTGCACTATGTGATCATACTGCGTCAGATAGGCGGTACGGCTACGCTGCGTATGTACACTACTGAGCACTTTATCATCTCCTGCACCAGTGTCATATTTGCATCAGTGATCAGCTGCCTGCTCATCCTGCTCATAGAGAAGCTATACATACAGGCTATAGCCCAGGGAGACGTGATCAAGCGGCAGAATGAAGACCTGCAGCAGACCATAGATGAGCAGACGCGGTTTCTCGTGTCGAGCAATGAGAGCCTCAAAGAATTTGCCTACCTGACCTCTCATGACCTGCGCGAGCCGCTGAGAAATATATCCGGCTTTATCTCCCTGATCAAAAAGCATAATGACAACGGCACTACAGAGGCTCACAAGAAAGAGGTAGAGGAATACTTTGAGTACGTGCAGAAAGGTGTGGGCCAGATGGAGGACCTGATAAATGATATCAAAGAGTACTCTGAGATCAATGTGCTGCAAAAGAATTTCACGCCTGTATCTATGAGCGAGCTGGTCTACCAGGTGCGCGATGCGCTGGAGACTGAGGTCACAGACACCCACGCTACGATCAATGTGCAGCTGGATATGCCCGTGGTGCAGGCAGACAAGACGCTGCTGTTTTCCCTGATGCAAAACCTGATAGGCAATGCCATCAAATACCACCGCAAGGGTATAGCACCGGTGGTCAATATCCGCTATGTACTCAGCGAGGGTATGTATCTATTCTCCGTAGAAGACAATGGCATAGGCATAGACAAAAACTACTACGACAGGATCTTTTACGCCTTCAAGCGGCTGCACAGCAAAGAAGAAGACTATGAGGGCACAGGGCTAGGCCTGGCTATCTGCAAGAAGATAGTAGAGATACACGGTGGCAAAATATGGGTAGAGAGCTACCCGGGAGAGGGTAGTACATTCTTCTTTACTATCAGGGCTTAGTGCTTAGTTGTCATCCTCTTCGGGATTGACGTATTCTTTTTTCTTCTTTTTCTTTTTGGCATCGGGCGCGGCAGGATCCTGCAGTTTGATACAGCCTATGCGTACACCCACGTGCAGGCCTATAAAGTGCATATAGCCTTTCTGATTGGGATCGTAGATAGATTTGATAGGTACCAGTCCATATTGTGGTGTGGCCACGATAGATACCTGGCCTAGCTGGTACTCAAAGTTCATAGCCACGCCTATCTTAAAGCGGTTTTGATTGAGCGAGCTGAAGTCATATGGTGCCTCTGTGGCTGCAGATACGCCATGAAAGTACCCAAAGCTCAGGTCAGGCACTATGTGCAGATGCTTGTGCGTATAGAGCTGGTACTCCAGCAGCAGGTTGTGACAGAAGAAATGCTGGGTAATGCTGGGATTATTGATGGTCGTATCGGAGATAGAGTAGGCGGAGTTGTATGTTTTGTAGGTATAGGCTGTGGTCAGTATACGCTCATACTCAAACTGGTAGCCCACTCTAAATTTGCCGATGCTATATATCAGCTCTACTACCGCTGGTATGGATGGCCCGCGTGAGGTGAGCCTGGTAGTAGAGTTGATGCCGCCTATTACGTAGCTATTTGTGGATGCGGCATTGTACTGATAGAAGCAGCCACCTATACCCCCCTTGAGCCCTATATAAAACTGGGACTGGCCAAAGGAGAATGCTGAAAGGGCTAAAAGGCAAAATAGTAGCAGGGGTCTTGTCATCACGCGCTGATTTCTATGATAAAAATATGGATTTGTGATAGATTAGCACCGTTAAAAATCTCACGTGAAAGTTACCGAGCACATCAAGAATGCCAATGGCAAGACTTTGTTTTCCCTTGAAGTATTGCCCCCGCAAAAGGGCAAGACCATAGATGACCTGCAGACGGTCATAGAGCCGCTGATGGAGTTTAAGCCACCGTTCATAGATGTGACCTATCACAAGGAGGAGGTGATCTACAAGAAACGCGTAGACGGCCTGATAGAAGAGGTGCCCCTGCGCAAGCGCCCCGGCACCGTAGGTATCTGCGCTGCACTGAAAGGTAAATTTAGCGTAGATACGGTGCCGCACCTCGTTTGCGGCGGCTTTACTAAGGAGGAGACCGAGGATGCGCTCTTCACCCTGCACTACCTGGGCATACACAATCTGCTGCTGCTCAAAGGTGACCCAGACAAAGGCCCTAAGAAGCTGGAGCAAAATGCCAAAGCCGCCTATAACTATGCCTCTGACCTGGTGAAGCAGGTGGCCAATATGAACAATGGCCGCTTCCTGCATGAGGAGACGCAAAATGAGATGAAGACAGACTTCTGCATCGGTGTGGCGGCCTATCCGGAGAAACACTTTGAGGCGCCCAATATGACCTCTGACCTCAAACGTCTAAAGGAAAAAGTAGATGCGGGTGCAGACTACATTGTAACGCAGTTTTTCTTTGACAATAAATACTTCTTTGACTTTGAGAAAAAGTGCCGTGAGATGGGTATCAATGTCCCTATCATACCGGGGCTGAAGCCTATCTACCGCAAGAGCCAGATCAAGGCGCTTCCGTCCATCTTTCATGTCAATCTGCCTGAGGCGCTCGTAGATGAGGTGGAGAAAGCCAAGGACGATAAAGCCGCCCGCGAGATAGGCGTGAAGTGGTGCATAGAGCAGTCTAAGGAGCTGAAGAAAGCCGGCGTACCCGTGCTGCACTACTACACTATGAGCCGCAGCAGCGAGACCATAGAGATAGCGCGGGAGGTGTTTTGATACAGCCCCTCACCCCATCCAACCCTTCCCAAAGGGTAAGGCTTAATACAAATCACATCAGGCACATAGTTTGTTGCTTGCATTATCTCAATACGCAATACTCATTACTCCATACAAGTATTTGCATTGTCTTAATACTTACTACTAACTACTTAATGCTTCTCTATGATCTGGAAAGAAGAAAACAACAAACTGACCCGCACCTTTGAGTTTAAGGATTTCAAGGAGGCATTTGCCTTTATGGTGCAGGTGGCTGCGATAGCCGATGAGATGGACCACCACCCCGAGTGGACCAATGTCTATAATAAAGTCTCTTTCAAACTCAGCACCCACGATGCCGGCGATATAGTGACGGACAAAGACCGCGAGCTGGCTAAGGCGATAGACCGGATAGCCGCATCTTGACACTACTCAGTCGTAGAAAGCGCCGCAACCAATGCTTACGCTCTTTCTTTGGTGAGAGGAACTGTGTGGCGTGGCCTCGGCGATGTGGCGTATGGCCATCTGCCTCTGGCAGCGGAGGCAGGTCAATGCCTTGAATGATAAGACCTAATACTAAATGGTTAGCAGCTCCTACTGCTGTCACCTCAGGCATGTAGACAGTCGTGTCTGCATGGACCGGCTCTCTTTCTACCTCTGTGATGAGGGGGAGCTGGGTAGTGTGAGTGGCCAGTGGCTGCGGGTGCATGGTCATATCTGTCGCCACAAGGTCCCGACGATACTGGTCAGGAGTGGCCGCAACTCGTAGAGATAAAAAGGGCAGCAACGAAAAGAATACCGCACGCCATCTCGTGGGTCCATTATGCAGCACCGATGATGTGATAGGCACACCCACCTGGTCTGTGCGGAATCTGCCGCAGCCCGTTTTGCCTCCGGCAAAAAACGACAGCAGCTCACTATCTGTCATGGCGCTGAAATCTACGACCTCCGTGCTACAGTTCTGGCAGAAAGCCCCACGGTCTGTAGCCGTCATAGCTTCCCACCGTTCATGGCAGGGAGTAGGGATAGAAATGTATAGAGAGGACCGTTTCATGGCTGCGGGTTTACCCGAAGATACACAAGCCCAAACGCTTCGGCAGAAACGACAAGCCTTAATTAGCCTTTTTTAACCCCTGTGGTGAAAGGTACGGCGAAACCACCACTTGATCCTTTGAGCTGTAGTAGGGCGGTGACCTACCAAGCCTCCTACCATTATGATCTCCCCGGTAGTCGCTGGCATCGGCTTCATCTTAAAAACAATATAGGGATGGCCTGCCGGTATCCGTATCAATAGTTGGGTCTCATAGCCAATGCTGGTCACTTTCAGATTTACTGTATCTGGCTGCTGTAGTGGGATAGTGAAATTGCCATCAAGGTCTGCGGCACAGCCTTGACCGGTTGTTTTGCCTTGATCGTCGGTGATCTGTACTGTGGCTCCTATCAGGCCTTCGCCGTTTTCGTCCAATACTTTTCCGCAAACGCCTATAAGTGTTGTGTCGCAGGCCGATGTGGTCGTGTCTACTTTTGCGGTAGCTGTATCAGCTTTACTTTTTTGCGGCATCTGATCCATCGGCGCGGGCAGTACAGCACGTGCAGCGAGCGGAGTGAGGGAGAAGGCCGGCAGCATGCTCATGAGCAATACTTTCCAGCGCAGCGGGCTATTATTTACTAGGGGCAAACTCATATCGCGGTCCAGCTGGTCTGCGCGAAAGCGGCCACAGGCGGTATTATGCTGCTCTAGCCAGCGTATCACATCTGCATCGGTCATGGCGGAGAAATCAATGACTTCCTTCCTACAGCTATGACAGAAGGCGCCCCGGTCTGTGGGCGTCATCTCGTCCCAGCGCTCGTGGCAGGGAGTGGGGATAGTGAGGTGTAGTTTGTGCTTCATAGTGGTGAGTTTCCTATAAATGTAGCACACACCATCCGCAGCGTGAAGGCTATGAAAACAATGTGACAGAAAAATGGCAGTACGGCCTAGAAGTTAGGCTTTAGCTCTGCCTTCTTGTAGTGCGCTCGGATGATCTTCACCACCTCATCCGGATCGTCTGTGACGTGGAAGAGGTCCAGGTCCTCTGCATTGATATTGCGCTCGGTGAGCATGGTGCTCTTGATCCAGTCTATGAGGCCGCTCCAGTAGCTCTTGCCCATCAGTATGATCGGCACGCGGGCTATCTTGCGGGTCTGTACCAGCGTCATCACTTCAAACAACTCATCCATCGTACCGAAGCCCCCCGGCATATAGACGAAGGCCTGCGCATACTTGATGAACATCACCTTGCGTGCAAAAAAGTACCGGAACATGAAGATCTTATTCTGGTCCACATACTTATTGGCCGCTTCTTCTTTTGGCAATACGATGTGCAGGCCCACTGATTTTGCTTTTACATTGTAGGCGCCACGGTTGCCCGCCTCCATGATGCCCGGGCCACCACCGGTGATGATGCCATAGCCCTCTTTACCCAGCTTCTCGGCAGTTTTGACCGTCAGGTCATAATACGGGTTTTCCTCGCGTGTACGCGCAGAACCGAATATAGAAATGCAGGGCCCAAAGCGCTCCATACGGTCAAAGCCATCTGCAAATTCTGCCATGATCTTAAACATCCTCCAGGCCGCATCCCCATGATGGGCCGTCCACTTCTTGTCTTTCATTTACTTTCTTTTTTACTGATCAATAATAGTCCTAGTAGTGTGATCACTACATTGACGAAGGCGGACTCAAATCCCATCTGGTAGCCGCCAAATATTTCTTTAGAATACTTATCTACGATAAAAGTGATCATAGGAGATGCGATGCACACCACCGGCACCCACTTCTCTGTCAGCCTTCGGCGTGAGTATAGGCCCAGGCCAAACAATGCTACCAGCGGTCCATAGGTGTAGCCGGCTATCTTCAGGATCACATCTATCACAGACTTAGTATCTATCCATTTGAAGACCAGGATACACACCAGGAAGACGACGGCTACGCTGAGGTGTACCGTCTTGCGGGTAAGTGTCTTTTGATCTTCTGTCCGTGATTGGTTATTGAGGTCCAGTATATCTATGCAAAAGGAGGATGTCAACGCTGTGATGGCCCCATCTGCACTGGGGAATAGGGCCGATATCAGCCCGAGGATAAAGAGCAGGCCCGCTACAGGAGGCAGCAGACGCAGTGCAACCGTGGGGAAGACCGCATCTCCCATAGGCATATCGGGCAGCGGGTGGTTATCGAGATACAGGTAGAGCGCCCCGCCCAGCGTGAGGAAGAGCAGATTGACCGCGATCAGGATCACGCTAAAGACGACCATGTTCTTTTGAGCATCGCCTAGTGTCTTCACTGAGATGTTCTTTTGCATCATCTCCTGGTCCAGGCCCATCATAGCTACGGAGATAAAGATGCCGGACAGTACCTGCTTGATAAAAAAGGACGGTGACCGCCAGTCGGTATTGATCACCTGTATGTCACCCCGTGCGGACAGCCTGCCCATCAGGGCTCCCGCAGATAGGCCTAGCCCATCGCAGATGTACCAGATGGTCATGACCAGCGCCAGCAGCATAAAGGTGGTCTGCAGGGTATCTGTCCATACGATGGTTTTCACCCCACCCTGAAAGGTGTAGAGCAATATCATGACCAGTATGACCCCTGCCGTCACTACAAAGGGTACTCCCCACTGATTCAGGATAAAGACTTGCAGTACATTGAGCACCAGATAGATGCGCGCTGACGCCCCCAGCGTGCGCGATAGCAGGAAGAAAGAAGTGCCGGTCCTGTGGCTGACCCTGCCAAACCGCTCTCCCAGATAGCTGTATATAGAGGTGAGGTGGAGCCTGTAGTAGAGGGGCAGCAGCACAAAGGCCACGATCATATAACCGACGAAGTTGCCCGCTATCAACTGAAAATAGAAGAAATGATCTGCGTGTACCTTGCCCGGTACGCTCATAAAGGTGACTCCGGATAGTGACGTCCCTATCATGCCATAGGCCACCAGGTACCACCGGCTATCCCGCTGACCTATAAAGAAGTGGCTATTGCCGGCACCGCGTGAGGTGACCCACGCTATGACCAGCAGCGCCGCAAAGTAGATGGCTACGATAGATAAAATAATGACACTGCTCATGATATCCCAAACAAATGAAAGACTAAAGGCGGGTAGTGCTGTGGTGACTTATAAACAGAACAATGTGCACCTATGGGACTGGGAATAAGCCGGTCACGGCTGCGTAAAAAATATCTGTCGCGCATTGTATTTCTGTTAAAATTATATAACAAGTCCTTTTAGCATATTATCTTTGGTGAAAGTGATCCTATTCATTATTTCTTAATCTAAACGAAACAAGTATGAAGCAAAAGCTACTCTCCGTCTTTGTCATACTGATCGCGTCTGTCCAATTTGCTTATAGTCAACGTACTATAACGGGCGTGGTCACGTCTGCCAAAGACAAACAACCAGTGATCGGCGCCGTGGTGCTAGTCGAGAAAACTACTATCGGGACCACCTCCGATATCGACGGCAAGTACAGCCTGCAGGTGCCTGACAATGCTACCACCCTGGTCGTATCCTATACGGGTATGAAATCCAAAACTGTCACCATCACGGGGCTCGTGCTGGATATAGTACTGGATGAAAATGAAAAACAACTGGATGATGTAGTAGTGACAGCCCTCGGCGTGAAGCGTGAAAAGAAGGCCCTCGGCTATGCCACACAGGAAATCAAAGGAGATGATATCAATACATCAAAAGATGCTAACCTCATCAATAACCTCTCAGGCAAAGTAGCAGGTGTGCAGATCAGTGGCAATAGCAATATAGGGGGCTCATCGCGCATCACTATACGCGGTATCAAATCCCTGACCGGTAATAATCAACCCCTCTTTGTCATAGACGGTATCGTAGTAGATAACTCTAACATCTCAACAGTAGACGTAGACCGTGGTGCTCAGGGCTATGACTATGGCAATGCGGTATCTGACCTCAATGCTGATGATATAGAGACTATCAACGTACTCAAAGGCGGTCCAGCCACTGCCCTCTACGGCAACCGTGGTATCAACGGTGTGATCCTCATCACGACAAAGAAGGGAACCAAGAAAGCCGGTGAGAAAGGCAAATCTCCTATAGGCGTGACGGTGACAGAAAACATGATGTTTAGCGAAGTATACGCCCTGCCGAATTATCAAAATGAATATGGTGGAGGCTACGGACCATCATTCGTGCCAGATGAGACTGATCCTACCCAGCAGCGTGTGCGCCTGGAGGATGATGCCAGCTGGGGGCCAAAGATAGATGGCAGGCTGGTCAGACAGTATGGCAGCTACAATCCCACAGATCCTACCTACGGCAAGGCCACTCCGTATATAGCTCACCCTAATAACGTAAAGGACTTCTTTGAGAAAGGCTATATGGCCAATACCAACGTCGCATTCGATGGAGCCAATGACAAGGGCGGCTTCCGAGCGTCATTCTCAAACCTGACACAGAAGGGTACAGTTCCAAATTCAAATCTGAAAAGGAATACGATCAGCTTTAGCGGCAATTACAATTTTACGGATAAGATCTACGCAAATGTCACCGCTACCTACGTGCACAACGAGGGCACAGGCAGACCACAGGTAGGATACAATAGTATCTTCTCAAACTTCACGCAGTGGTTTCAGCGCCAGCTGGATATCAAGGACCTGAGAAATTATAAGAACCCAGATGGCACCCAAAGGGCCTGGAACCTCGCTCCAAACTATGATGACGCCGGAAATTTTCTAGGTACTTATAGCCCATACTTCTGGGACAATCCATACTGGAGGCAATATGAGAACTATGAAAACGACCACCGTGACCGCGTCTTTGGTGTAGCGGAGCTGGGCTGGAAGCTCACCTCATGGCTCACCGCCAAGGGCAAATTCACTACTGACTTCTACAATGAAATCAGGGAAGAACGTGTAGCGGTAGGTGCTGCTACCGCCAGCGGTAGCACACCGGGCTATAGCCTGGAGCAGATAGCGGTGATGGAAAACAACTACGAGGGTACACTCACTGCGCAGAAGGCCTTCCGTGATGTTTTTGATATCTCTGCTATGATAGGTATGAACAGGCGTGACCAAAACTACAGGGACAATCTCAGCGCCACTCAGGGCGGTATCAATATCCCTGGATGGTATATGCTGGAAAACTCAAAGGATAAGATAGCAGTAAACAACTACCGTTATCAGAAAAGAGTAAACTCAGTATTCGGTAGCTTGTCACTGGGATTCAAGCATATGGTATACATAGATGTGACCATGCGTAATGACTGGTCATCTTCACTGTACTCACCTACCATTCCATCCAATAAAATGACCTTCTTCTACCCGTCAGTATCAGGTAGCTTTGTATTCAGCGAGCTGCTGAAAAACAAGAAAGTGCTTAGCTTTGGCAAGATACGCGGCGGATGGACCGTAGCTCAGAATGATCCGGCACCATATAAAACATCTACACTACCACAAGTGGGACCTAGCTATGGTTCCTTCCCAATGTACGTCGTGCCTAATACATTTAACAATCCAAGCCTCAAGCCGGAAAAGGTAACCTCATGGGAGGTGGGCCTCGAGCTCGGATTCCTGCAAGACAGGGTAAAGATTGATGCTGCCTTCTATCATACTGTGACGAAGGACAACATCTTCCCTGTGGAGGTGAGCGGAGCTGCAGGCAATGCTTACCGCTATACCAATGCTGGTACGCTGCAAAACCAGGGCGTAGAACTCGCTACTACCTTTGTGCCTGTCAGGACCAAAAAAGGTTTTGAGTGGAGTATTGGATTCAACTGGGCAAAGAACTACAACACGGTAAAGGAACTGTATAAAGATGCCGCTGGCAATGAGGTGACAAGCCTCAACCTCGGTACCGCACCGTTTGCTGCTACGCTGGAGGTGCGCCCGGGCTTGCCTTATGGACAGATCGTAGCCACAGACTTTGTCTATGATTCCAAGGGTAATAAGATCGTCGGGTCAGATGGCCAGTACCTGGTTTCTCCTACGGTAAAGCCACTCGGCTCGATCCTGCCGGACTTTACCGGAGGGGTATCTACCACCCTCTCGTATAAGGGCCTTTCTCTCTATGCACTCTTTGACTTCCAGAAAGGCGGCAAGCTATTCTCTATCACCAATATGTGGGGTCAGTACGATGGCACACTGGCTATCACTGCAGCCAACAATGTACGTGAGACAGGCCTGATAGTACCGGGGGTGAAGCAGACAGGTACAGATCCCGTCACTGGCAATCCTACTAGCGATGGTACACCAAACGATGTACGTGTATCAGCGATAGATTACTATCAAAACGGCACAGGTAATGGATACTTCGGCCCAGCGAGACAGAATGTTTATGACGCATCTTTTGTCAAATTTCGCGAGCTGAGGCTGATGTACCAGCTGCCGTCTAAGCTATTTACCAATACACCTATCAGGGGGGTATCAGTCGGTATCATAGGGCGCAACCTGGCCATCCTGAAAAAGAACGTGCCAAACGTAGATCCTGAGTCAGCGACAAATGCTGGCAACGTACAGGGATTTGAAGGTGGCTCAAAGCCGACTGAAAGGTCTATCGGTTTTAATGTAAGCGTGAAATTTTAATTAACCCCCAAACAGTCAAGAAAATGAAAAAGATAACTATAAAAAGTCTCATCGTCCTGAGTGCTGTGGGTGTGCTCTTTGCATTATCCGCTTGCACCAAGGGATTCGACAAACTCAATACAGACCCCAATAACCCTCAGAACGTACCAAACAGCTACCTGCTCAGCGGAGCGCAAAAAGGCCTAATGGATAATACCTGGGACCGCTGGTGGAATGGATCTGTAGGGATGCTGCTGGCGCAGTACTATGCCGAAAACCAGTATACCGACGAGAGTCAGTACCAGTTTCGCGAGTCTGTGATCAAGGATTACTGGAACGCTTTCTATGCAGGCGGCGTACCAGATCAGTATTCGCAGAGCAATACATCCTTTCCGGAGGGAGGGCTGGAAGAGCTGCAGGCTATCATTGATAACTGTAAGGCTGACAGCGCCAAGGCGAATGCTTCAGGCTCCGGGTTCTACAGAAATCAGATCGCTGTAGCTACTATCCTGCAGGTGTGGATCTTTCAAAATATGACTGACACCTGGGGCGATATCCCATTCTCTCAGGCCCTGCAGAATATCAAAAATACACAGCCGAAATACGACAAGCAGCAGGACATCTATCCTGCACTGCTGGCAAGGCTGGATACAGCACTCGCTATGATAGATGTGAGCAAGACAGACCTGGCGGGCGACCTTATCTATAGCGGTGACATGACCAGGTGGGTCAAGTTTGGCAACTCACTGAAACTGCGCGTAGCTATACGCATAGCCGATGTGCTCCCTACTCTGGCAGGCACCAAAATACAGGAGGCCGTAGCTGGTGGCATATTCACATCTAATGATGATAACGCAATCTTCAAATACATAGATGGCTCACCAAACTACAACCCGCTTTACTATGATCGCCGCATCACAGGCAGGCGTGATTTCTGTGCGGCCAATACGATGGTAGATGTAATGAACGCCCTCAACGATACTCTGCGTATGGCTGTTTATTTCAATAAGGCCGGCAATACCGGCACCTTCGTGGGACGTCCATATGGCCAGAGCTCATCCAATGCCGGCAATATAGCACTGGGTGATGTATCTCAACCCGGCACTGCTACTATCAGCGCTACATCTCCGGGTGTCTATCTGGACTATGCGCAGGTAGAGTTTATCCTCGCCGAGGCTGCAGCACGCGGTATAGGCGGCGTAGCAGATCCTGAGGCGCACTACCTGGCTGGCATCAATGCTTCGTTCAATTTTTGGACAGGTGCTCCTGCTCCGACAGACTATCTCACACAGAGCAGCGTGGCCTACGCTACCGCAGGTGCAGACTGGCAGCACACTATAGGCAAGCAAAAATGGATAGCCCTGTACATGCAGGGTATACAGGGATGGATAGAGTACAGGAGGCTTGATTTTGGCATCCTGCAGGCTACAGCAGACCCTCAGCTGCAGGGCAGCGGCGTACCGGTACGTATGAAATATCCGTATAGCGAGGTGTCTCTCAATCCTAACGGATATAGCGCAGTCGCTGCATCTGACAATCTGACCACCAAGGTGTGGTGGGATGTCCATTGATCATCTAAATCTAAGAGTAACATGAAAAAAATATCAATTATAGTTTTCGCATTGAGCCTGCTCGCCATCGCATCTTGCAAAAAAGATAAGGCAGCAGATGGCGGTTCGTGGTCTTTCAAGGGTACTACATATACTGTGACTTCCGGTATCGCCAGCGGGGTATATACAGCGACTGAGATAGAGGATAGCTTTATCACACAGGATATGAACGGGCAGGATAGCACGGTATATGAGACATATGAAAATGTCTTCAAGACGCTGACCCTCGTGAGCAGTGGTAGCAATACCTACTCGCATCTCATCTTTACCTTCTGGGACCTGCCTACAGCCAGCGGCCAGTATACATTTATCGCAAACCAGCTGCCGGACTCTGCATCTACACAGATAGGTGTAGATATGAGGATCACCACAGGCTCTACCTATGATGGCAAGTCATATGTACCATCGGCCAGTACCGTCACGGCTAATGTGAGTGTAAACAATGGACTGATCTCTGTCACATTCCAAGACCTGGATATGGTAAATGTCAATGACCCGACAGATCACTCCGCGATCTCCGGCACAGTGAAGCAGACACAGAAGTAAGAATCCTTACTACAAGAATAAGAGCCCCTTGACTAGTCTTGGGGCTTTTTTATTTTCGCCACATGAGAACGAATAGAACAGTCCTACTTTTTTGCCTCCTCTTTGCATCTCTGGGAGTCGCGGCACAAGGCAGATTTAATGCCGGCTATATCATTCGCAATAACAATGACACTGTGCAGGGCACTATTGATGATCAGAACTGGGACATCAATCCAAAGAAAATCACATTCAAGGCCGCAAGTGGCAAAGAAGAGTCGCTGACCTGTCGTGATATAAAGGAGTTTTGCGTACACGGGCATGTGACAGAGGTATATCGCAGCAAGGTCCTGGACCTGGATAAAGGGCCCTATGACCTGAAAGACCTTCTGAGCTATCCATCCCCTGTGATTTCCAGAGATACAGTTTTTGCTACGCTATATGAGTCGGGTACTATCGCGTTGTATTTTTTGCGGGATGAGACATTACGCTATCACTATCTGGTAGAGAAAAATGACACGGGCATCCAGGATCTGAGCATTCAGCGCTATCTGGATGAGACAAAGATAAAGTCGAATGATATCTACAAGAATCAGTTGAACCGGCTGATGGCAGACTGCCCGGGAGTGATCACGAAGCTCGCAGATCTGGCCTACACCGAGAGAGAGATCCGGGCTCTCGTAAATTATTACAATAACTGCGTCAGGCCTGCTGTCAATGCCGGGCCACCAGGTGAGTACACACAGGCCAAAGAAAAAGTACGTGTGATCTTAGGGCTCATAGCCGGTGTAGGCTTTAGAAAAGATAAACTCAAGCCCTCTTTAGTTTACAACTCTCTTGGAGGGCTTTCATTAGGGCCGTCGCCCAATATAGATGCGGGTCTGTGGTTAAGCTTTGTTTTGCCGCGTACCAAAAGATCGCTGGAAGTCTGCAGCGAGCTCGAGTGGAACTACTTTGCGCACAACAAACAATTCGTCTATAGCTCTAGCCCGGATGTCAATACTGTAGGGATCACTGCTCATGTAGTCCGCGCCGATGTATTGCTACGCTACTCTCCGCTATCTGGTCAGGTAAAGCCAACCTTCTCTCTCGGTGGCGCACTAGGCAGCGCAGTGGCCTATACCAATACACTTAACACTACACAAGAAGCTATTCCCTTCGTCCAGTTTCAGTGGGCCTTTATAGCAGGGGCAGGTATTGCCATTAAAAACGTAGGATTAGAACTCCGCTATTTTTTGAATAGTAGTATATCTCATCGTTTTGTACTAATGAGTACGCCACATTGTTTGAATCTTACGTTCCGCTATGGATTTACATTGACGAAAAAATAAGTGTCAGGTAAAAGCGCAATCCGCATCACCATCCTGTATCTGCAGCATAGCGTGGTCTGAGATGTGAGCGTCGAGCGTCTTTGTAATGATATAGCGACGATGAATGGGGCGACGATAGATGAAGACATCTTTGTTATGGCGAAGGTGTTTCACGAGAAACGGATGGAAGACAGTCAGCATATTGAGCCTGTATCTGATCATCAGATCTGTGATGTGAGAAACCGCATCACCAATGAGATCTTCTGACAAATATGCGTAGGGCACCTTGAGATGATTGTCTCGGATGGTCAGATGCAGAAACCCTTTTAGCTGTCCTTTGTCGGTGATTTTGAAAAAAAGATTTTCAAAGCGATCGGCCCCAACAGAGAAATGATATCTGCTACTCTCTGTAGGCGCGGCAGTGGTACTCAGCCACGGATACTGCCTGATCCAGCTGAGCTCTGCTATCCCGCGGCGCTCCAGATTGTTGACTGATTTTGTCGAGATGAGTGCCATGATATCTGCATCTATCATGTCTACGGGCTCAAATACCACTCCCGGTCCAGGTGCCGATGTGAGCCGTAGCCTTAGACCTACAGGTACATTAGCTATCGCATCTGCGAGCGCTAGTATTGGAGTCAGGGTTTTGTAGCGTGCGCTTTTCTTTGGCAGAACTTCGTGCAGGTTAAATCTCAGGTAGCAACGCAGGCCATCACTGGTGCGCAAGTCGCGAAAGTGTCCGGAGCGGTCGTAGAGGCCCTTTGCCTCAGGCGTGAACTCTGTGACAAGTATATGGTCATTGTAGCTGTCAAAGGCTGTGCCTATGAGCTTCTTGGCTATGCCCTTGCCGCGTACCTCCGGGTCTACCCACATGCAGCTGAGCCAGCCACATTTGCAGGCTTCTCCTTGTTCATTAAATATCTTGTCCGGTAGCACCCCCAGATAGCCGGTCATCTTGCCTGCTTCTCTCGCTATGATCAGGAGCGCATCATTGGCTTCTGCCCGGGGATTGTGAATGTGGGACACTGCTCGCGGCGTACTGATGGGGATCACCGGCATAGCGCGAAATTCATCCGATAGGATGAACTCCTGTAGCTGTGCTGCATTGTATGTTTTGATCTCCATCAGCTGGTCACCTTTTTATGGTGTTTTTCATCAGAGGCATCCTGAGCAGGTAGTAAAGATATTCAGATTTCAGCGTCTGCTCTGCACCGGCCGCCCAGCCCTCCATTGGGATGCGCTGATACTGGCGCGGGTGCACGTCATTTTTGATTCCGGCTCCGCCAAAGGTGAAATCGACCCGGCCCTCTTCAAAAACTTTATCAAAGAACTCATGCGTCACGCCATCATCAGTAAAGGGAAAGGCAAAGAGTTTTTCTTTCACGCCAAATCGTTTTTGCAGATCCTCTATGGAGAAATAGGTGTTGTGAAGCTGCTCCTCAAAAGGAGTGCTGCGATAAAACGGATGCCGCAAACTATGCCCTCCGATCGCAAAGCCCTGACTAACTAGTGACTTGATTTGACTCTCTGTCATATATGGCTTGTAGCCCCGTAGAAAGTCATCGAATAGCGAACCAACGTTAATCTCATCTGCCAGGAAATCAAACTCCTGTTCATTTTCTGCTGTAAATAATTTACCGGTGTCCATGCCAGCCTCTTTCATCAGGCTGGTTTTGTAGCGGAACATTAACCCCTTGTTATCTATAAAGTCATTATTGAGAAAAAAAACAGCGGGTACGCCTTTGCGTAGCAGTATCGGAGCTACTACGTCGTACATCTGGCGCAGTCCATCATCAAATGTGAGCAACATGATCTTCTTGCCCTTATACTTTCCGGCCAGTACGTCTTCCAGGTCTGCGGCTCCTATCGGTTTGTATGCTGAGGCCAGATAGTCCAGGTCTTTCTCAAATGCTTTGACTCCCTTGAATGAATAAAGATGCCGGATGTGCGGGCAATCCTCATCGCTGACTATATGATAAAAGGGTATGATGAAGTGGTGCCCTGTCAGCGCTGTCAGTATACTCAGAGGCAGCACTGAGGTGAATGGTGATGTGTACGAGATAAAACTCTTGCGGGCCGACATTGCAGCCTAAAGAAACTAATAATATCTCACACTGAATGTGGTGACTAGTAGTTGTATTTGCCAGACTGGATGGTCAGGCGTATGCCGGCCTCTATGGGGATCAGTGGCCTGCCCAGAAGCTCGCGCATTTTGCCATTATCCGGTTTGCGCCGAGACATGTCTCCTTCCTTCAGCGGTGGCAGGAAAACGATCTTTGATTTTGATTCTGTGACCTGTATGACGAGTTTGGCCAGGTCCAGCACGGTTGTCTCAAAGTCGCTGCCAATATTGACCGTATCATTGACTATATAATCATTGACAAAGGCATTATAGCAAGCGTCTACGTTGTCATCTTTGTAGCAGAAGGTACGCGTCTGTGAGCCATCTCCGTAGATAGTGATATCGCGGCCTGCGAGTGCAGCATTTATAAATTTGGACATCACAAAGTCCTGGCTCTGCTTCGGACCGTATGTATTGAAAAATCTGAAGATGGTGTAATCCAGATCAAACTCCTGCTTGTACGAGCGGAGGAATGCCTCTCCTACGTTTTTGACTACTGCATATGGCAGTCGCGAGTTGAGCGGCGTGGTCAGCTCATTTTGAGGATGCTCAAATGGCTCACCATACACCTCAGACGAAGAAGAAAAGAAGACGCGCTTTACCCCTGTATTCTTGCAGAGGTCCAGCAGGTATTTGAATCCATTGATATCCTGTAGCACAGATACCGGATTTTGCAGCGTACGCTGCACACCTACTACCGCCGCGTAGTGAAATACGTAGTCAAACTGATACGCCATCATTACGCCAGAGATGTCACGATAGCCATTTACGTTGCACTTGATAAATTTCCAGCGCTCCTTGTGCACCTCTGGCAGGCGGGAGATATTGCCCGTAGAGAGGTCATCTACTATTACTACAAAGTTATTGGGGTCCTCTATAAGGCGGTCTACCATACAGCTCCCTACAAATCCTGCTCCACCTGTGACGAGTATTTTTTTTGTCATGCCTTTTGCTCTTGGGTTATCGGTTGTTCTTTATGTAGTCAAAAGGTCCATGAGGTATTTTCCATATCCGCTCTTCATGAGGGGCTCTGCGAGTGCTTTCAGCTGATCGCGGCTGATGAAGCCCTGGCGGAAGGCCTCCTCCTCTATACAGCCCACCTTCAGGCCCTGGCGCTGCTCTATGACCTGTACAAACTGTGAGGCCTGCATCAGGGAGTCAAAGGTACCCGTATCCAGCCATGCTGTGCCGCGGTCCAGTATACCCACTTTCAGTTTGCCCTGACGCAGGTATTCTTTGTTTACGTCGGTGATCTCATATTCGCCACGTGGGCTCGGTTTCAGTTCTTTGGCGATCTTGACCACTTCATTATCATAAAAATAGAGGCCAGGCACCGCGTAGTTTGACTTAGGCTCCTTGGGTTTCTCCTCTATAGAGATAGCCTTGCCCTCCTTGTCAAAGTCTACCACACCATAGCGCTCGGGATCTGATACGTGATAGGCGTATACTACGCCGCCATCAGGATTGTTATTGCTCTGGAGTAGCTGGTCCAGCCCTGTACCGTAGAATATATTGTCTCCCAGTATTAGTGCCACCTTGTCACGTCCTATAAATTCTTCGCCCAGTACAAATGCCTGTGCCAGGCCATTAGGCACCTCCTGTATCTTGTATGAAAATTTGCAGCCATATTTCTTGCCATCTCCCAGCAGACGCTCAAAATTGGGCAGGTCAGTAGGAGTAGAGATGATCAGTATCTCATTGATACCTGCCTTGAGTAGCACAGACAGCGGATAGTAGATCATTGGCTTGTCATATATTGGCATGATCTGCTTGCTGATCGCGTATGTGATCGGGTAGAGACGTGTGCCAGAACCTCCTGCGAGTATTATTCCTTTCATTCAGATAGTTATACCCCGCAATTTAACCAAATTCATTTTTTGTACAAGCGTATAAAGCAAAAATGCCATCTGTATGGATGGCATTTACTGTACTTTGATTTGGGTTGCGGTTACTTTATGTTATTCAGTTTGTCCTGTGCGGCAGCTACCTGGGTCTTCTGCGCGTCTACATTGCTGCTGGCGGGTCCTTGATTTTGCTGGGCCTTTTCGCTGTTTGCTGTTTCTTCTTTGATCTTTTCCTGCAGGTGATCTATGCGTTTGTTATTGCTTTTTATGTTGTTTTCAGCTTTCTCTTGGTCTTTGATATAGCCCTCCAGTTCCTTGGTGTGCTTCTTTTCTGCATTTATATCCTTGAGTGAGGCAGCAGTGGCCCTATTAGCCTCTTTATTGGCTTTGGCCTGTTTGATATTGCCTTCTTCGTCTATGTTCTTTTGCTTCAGCTTTTCTATTTCCTTTTTGGCGTCAGCTACCTCTTTGTCTGCTTTTTTCTGGTCCTTTACAAAGCCATCATAGATCTTTTCCAGTTGCTTTTGTTTGTCTTGCTGTGCCTCCAGTTGCTTTTTGGCTACAGCCTTATACTCCTGCACACCAAAGTCGTGCAGGTATTTTTGTACTGCTGTACTTTTATCGGCAGAGTAGCCGGTAGAGACAAAGGAGTCTCCCTCCATGAGCCATACGGATAACTGAATACCGTCCTTGGCATCCAGTGTGCGGCTGTATATGGTGAGAGGTACGGCAGACACGCTTTTTAGGGTGACCAGGTTAGACTTTACTTCTGTTTTATTGTCTTCTATTTTGCCTTTGGCATCTTTCTTCACCCATTTTTGCCAGTCACTATTTATGTCCTTTATACCAGCTTCGGGTATAGTCAGCTCGTAGGCGGTATTATTGCCTCCGCTGAAATCTTTAGAAATCTCACGGACTTTGATCTCCTGCTGGGCAAAGAGGATGGCCGGGATCATGAAAAAAGGTGTGCTGAGGAGTCGTTTGATCATCATGGTTGATGTGATTTATGGATGGTCGAAAAATATTAATGATCGCAGATTTGCAAATCAAGTGCCAAAGTAGCTAATGTACGATGAAAATGTAATGACAAAATTCAGTTGCCGTAGATCAGTTTTTCCTAAAGAGCCATTTGCCGATCTCTTTGAAAGACGTCTTCTTGCCATACATCAAAATGCCGGTGCGGTAGATCCGTGCTGCCAGCGATACACACAGCAAAAAGCCGGTGAAAAGCAGCACCAGAGATGCTACGATCTGCCATAGGGGAGGATTGGTAGGCATCAGAGACGGCATGATGATAGGCGAACAGAATGGTATGAGCGATGCCCAAAAAGCCAGTTTGCCGTCAGGCTGTCCCAGGATATTGGTCATCATAGCTATAGTGATAATGATAGGTAGTATGACCGGAAAGGTCAACGACTGAGAGTCGGTTTCATCACCTCCTGCAGCACCGATCGCCGCAAAGAGCGAACCGTAAAGCAGGAAGCCGCCGAGAAAGAAAAGCAAAAGTACGACTACCATGGGTCCGTAGTGAAAGTCCTTTAATATGGCGAGCACCTGCTGCACAGTCTGAGGGTCTACGCTATCATTGGCCGGCAGGTGCTGTGGGGTAGGCGCCTGAGACAAGCCCAGGGCCGGCAGCAGAAACACCACAGAGAGTGACATAAGTATGATCCACAGGATAAACTGGGTCAGCCCTACCGCAGCGATACCGAGTATCTTACCCAGCATAAGTTGTATCGGCTTGACACTGGATACGAGTACCTCCATGATACGGGACGATTTCTCCTCTACCACACCTTTCATGATCATGGTGCCATAGACGAGCAGCAGGGTATAGATAGCTATGCCTATCAGATAGCCAAAGCCCATGCCTACTATCGCACTCGCGCCTTTTTTCTTGTCCTCAGATAGCTTCTGATAGGAGAGCTCTATATCTGCATTCAGGTTGTCGAGTTGCTCCTGTGTGATATTCATTTTGGTAGCACGTACCTGGCGCACTTTGTCAGAGAAGACTTTGTTGATATAGGTGGTAGCCATCATGCCCAGGCTTTTGTCAGAGGTGCAGCCTATAGATACTTTGCGGGGATTGTCTATATCATAGAAGGATGGGATACGGATAATGGCATCATACTTTTGGGTCGGAGCCGCTCCTTTGGCCAGATAGTGAAACTCGACCGAGCCATCAGGAGCATCGGGGAATACCACAGAACTAAACAACCCCGAGTCATCAGAGATAGCCACCTGCCTCGTCCCCCCGGAGTAGTTTGACATCAGTACCGAAAAGAGGATAAGCGCAAAAAAACCCAGCGGCGCCAGCAGTGTAGAGATGATAAAGGTCCTCTTGCGCACCCTGGTGATATACTCCCGCTGTATGATGATCAGTATCTTGCTCATGTTCAGGCTACCCTACCGGCTTTTATTTTTTGTTCATTCACCGCACGGATAAATATCTCATTGAGGCTGGGTAGTATCTCACTATAGCCACGCACTGTGATGCCCCGGTCTATAAAGTACTTCAGGATATCATTGCTACAGGAGCGCGAGTGTACAGTAGCCTCATGCTCTGTCACCATCTGCACATCAAATGTGGCTGCAAAATCATCGCCCACCATGCCATCATAGTCTATGTGGTATTTGTCTTCTTTGAAGCGCTGCTTGAGCTCTGCCACGTCTCCTTCCAATATCTTGTGACCCTGATCTATCAGTACTATCTGGTCGCAGATGTCCTCTACCTGCTCCATGCGGTGCGTGGAGAATATGATCGTTTTGCCCTGCTGTCGTAGTGCATATATCTCGTCTTCTATCAGTTTTGCATTGATAGGGTCCAGGCCCGAGAATGGCTCATCAAGGATCAGAAGATCCGGGTCGTGTAGTACGGTAGCTATAAACTGGATCTTCTGAGCCATGCCTTTAGACAGCTCTTCTATCTTCTTTTGCTTCCACTCTGTTATTTCAAACTTGTCGAGCCATAGATTGACCCGCCGTGCTGCCTCAGCACCACTCAGGTCCTTGAGACGGGCCAGATAGATAAGGTGTTCATACACCTTCATCGTCTTATACAGGCCGCGCTCCTCAGGCATATAGCCTATGCGGCTCGTATGATGCTCGCGCAGGTCCTCTCCGCCAAAACGTATCGTGCCCCTGTCTGGCATAGTGATCCGCGTGATCATGCGTATCAGCGTGGTTTTGCCCGCTCCATTAGGACCGAGCAGGCCAAATATGGCGCCACGGGGAATACTAAAACTCACATCTGCCGATGCTACATGATTGCCATAGCGCTTCTCTATATGTGTGAGGGTGATCTGATCCATACCGGCATAAAGGTAGGAAAAACGGCAGGGAGCTATATAGTGTAAGACAAAGCCAGTATACCCCGTCTAATGTGTATATCCGTAGGGATATGCATCGTTCTCAAACATTTTGTTCGGTTCAAAAACAATAAGTCGACATTTTGTCTTATCTAAAATCAACAAACAAGACAAAATGGCGCAAAAATAGCGCTGGTACAGGGTTTGACTGTTAGGAATCATATTACTTAAACTAAAAATTAAAACAAGAATATGACACTCGTATCAGTAAAACCACAGGCAGGAAGAATGGGATTTCCAAGGTTTACCAATTGGTTTGACACCTTCTCTGACAATGAATTTAGTAATGACTTCTTTGAGGGAGTCAGAACGCCGGTCCTCGTGAACACCAAAGAAACGGCCGATGGATACCAAATAGAGGTAGCGGCTCCGGGGCAGGGCAAAGACGCATTCAAACTGGAAGTGCATGACAATATACTGACTATCAGTACTGAAAAATCTGAGGTCAAAAACGAAGAAAATGAAAAGTGGACCCGCCGGGAATTTCACTTCTCAGCATTCAAGCGCAGCTTCACACTCCCTAAGACAGTGAATGCCGAAAAAATAAGCGCAGAATATAAAGATGGCATCCTTTATGTAGTACTGCCTAAAGTAGAAGAGGCGAAAGCTAAAGGACCTATCGAGATCAAAGTGTCGTAAATGGGTTTTTTCATAAATTGGGTTTAGGCCCCTCCTCCCGGAGGGGTTGGGTTGAAAAGGGACGGCTGCTCGGAAGGGTGGCCGTTCTTCTTTTATACCCGACCCAGGGGGTGATCAGATTTTGGAAATCGTTTTCTTTTTGACAAAGCCACCCGTATTGATGCTCAGTGTAAATTGAGCAAGGGTGGAGTGAAGCGGCATAGGAGATAGTGCTACGCCTACGGACACCTGCTTCACATGTACGCCTATGCCGGCAGAGAAGCCTGCTATGCTCCTGCGTGTAGACTGCATGACCTCCTGGCGGCGCTGATGATTATAAGATACGTCGATATAGACTACCTTTTTGATATTCAGCTCGAGGCCCACTATCAGGTGGCGAAAAAACTCATCAGCCGCTGCGGCCCCCTTCTTTGTCTTGACCGTATCAGAAAAAAGGCTCGCCTGCTGATCGGCCGGATTGCTATAGCGGATGTCCCAGCGCTGCAGGTCGTGAAATGTCACGTGAAACCGCACCGGAAACCCTTTGAATTTGACAGAAAAGCCCGCCTGAAGATCAAATGGCAGCGCTTCTCTCTGTCCACTGCCATTAGAATAAGGAGTCAACTGCACGCCTATATTTCTGGCCACGATGCTCGCTACGATACCATGCGCAGTATCATTGACAGAGGCGCCGAGATCTGCGGCCAGACCAAACGAGCGGTAATCTCCATAAAAGGAGCCGATGAACTTTGCATTGGCGCCCACGCTGAATATTTTGCCAAAGTGGTAGCTGCCTCCACCATATAGATTGATATCATTGGCATTGACCCGACCAGTTGTATTAGCATATACATCCGTACCGGGTATGTAGCCGTATGTCATGTACTGTACGCCCCAGCCATAGGTGCCCTTTCTGGCAAAGTCATGTACATAGCAGGCGTTGCCATAGTTGGCTCCGCCGGGATATACAGATGTGCTGAAAGAGGCCTGCCTGGACATCAAAGGATTCAGTGATGCGGGATTAGACAGCTGCGATGTAGGATCATAGTCTATGGTCGTGATATTGATCTCACCGAGCGCTGTCTGGCGCCATGAGGGTGCGTTGCGCAGAAAGTTGAATACCGTATTGCCACCTATCTGTGCCTCGGCAGCAGATACCAGCAGCGCAGTCATTATTACCAGTACAAACCTTCTCAATGCCTCCATTTTGCGCTAAGAAACGGCTTTTGTCTGAGATTATTTTGGAGCGGGCTATAAAAATCTGACCGTTTATTCGACCGTCACTTTGATCGTCTGCCTGCTGCCTGCCTGCTCTACAGAGATAGTATATATGCCTCTGGCAAAGGAACTCAGATCCAGGCTGTAATTATTAAATCCATCTACAGCCGTGTATGCCTCCTGCCAGACAGTCCTGCCATAAGTGTCACTCAGACGCATAGTACAGGCCTCACCCGATTCCGCAGGGAAGACAAGCATAGTCTTATGGTGCGCCGGATTGGGATAGGCACGCAGTACTCCGGTATTGCGTATAGTCTCGCTGATACCATTGTGACATTTAGTATAGTGGAATGTGAAAGGATCTGAGCTGATGCCATTAGCACTGAGGTATAGCGTATAGTCTCCAGCGGGGACGTCTACAGGTATAGAGAAATAGGTGGTGTCATTTCCACTCAGCTGCACGCCCACATGGTTCCAGTCATGGGTGCGTGCATAGTATACACGATTGCCGGATTGCAGCCGGATGATAGGATAGTTGGTAGACATCTGCCAGTCATCACCATATGCGGCACCCTCCGAGATACCATTGAAAAGGAGCCCTGTGATCATAAACTCGCATCCGTGTGGGCTGACTGTAGAGATGTATGGCTTGCCGGACTCTATCTGCGGATGTCCGGGAGTATAGATGTAGTACTGATCAAAATACTGACTGGAAAATAGAACATTGCCGTCGGGCAGATTCAGCATCTGGCAGCCATAGGTGGCCAGGGGTATAGACGGTGGAGATGTCTGCGCGAAAGGCCCGCCGGTAGGCGCAGACACGAGTGTAAAGCTATCTGTCAGGTAGTCAAATTCATAAAAGTAGGTAGGGGAGTGAAAGATACTATCGGGATCAGATCCATTGGGTGCCGGTGATACGGCACAGAGCACGCGACCATCAGCCATAGCAGCTGCCGAGCCATCGGCTATCCCATTGTGGCCGGGTATCTGCGGCCCGCGAAACCACGCCCCGATCGTAGTGTCTCCGCTTGGGATGTAGATCGCAGTATTGCTATTGGCCCCCAGAAAAAGGACTGAGCCATCCGGCAGGTTTACAGCCGGACCAGTCTCATAGATGTAGTTATCATAGAGCATGACAGGGGCTGAGGCGTCACGTTTCCACCGGCCGAGGCTAGGGTGGTATCTGTCGGTCTGTAGACTGTGGATGTTTACGAATAAGATACTATTGTCCGGTAGTGTGACCCAGGCCGACTCATCTGCGTCTCCTACACATGACGGACCATATGAAAAGGAATTTGTGGCAGGATCGTAGATCAGGTTCTTCGTACCGTAGTCTACCTGATTTGAGTTGACTATATTCTGCATGACGCGGCCGTCCGGCAGCAGCTGCGAGTTGGCGTCTGCTATGGAGTCGCCCGGATCCAGGGTAGGCACAGACGTCCAGGTGTCTGCTACGGGGTCATATATTTCAGCCTTATTGACACCACTCCCGTACTCACCACCTGCCACGTATACCTTACCACTGCGCAGCACCTGGGAGGAGAAGTATAACCTCTCATCTGCCATCGGCGCTATGGTAGACCATGTACCATTCACATAGCTGCCAGCACTATCTGGTGTCAGCTTATTCCATATATCATTGCCATAGCCGAAATCATAAGTTGCTTTGCAGATCACGGAGCCATCTGATAGAAGGATCATGACACCGGTATTGATGTTCGGAGCCGTATCACGAAGCATGGTCCATGTGCCCTGAGCACTGAGCCGAGCGGAAGCCGTCATCAGAAAGGCAATACAAGCATAGGCAAGAGACAAGCGCTTCATAGCAAGAGGGTGGTTTTTGTAGTGAGCCGTAAATATCTTCAAATCATATGATATTAAAAACCAACTGCTACCGGGCTTGAACCTTTTGGGAAATTCAATTATTCTTGCGCGCATGATCTCTATAACCAGGAAAACGACTCTCTCTGTCATTATTTTGCTCCTTTCTCTCACCACTGCTTGGGCTGGCAAGAATGTCATATCAGAGATCCCCTTGGAGATAAGGGCCGGCAAGGCTCCATTTTTTAATTTCAGCGGGGCAAATGCTCACTATATTTTATTGCGCGACAAGGACGATCTGGTCATCATACATCTTGATACGGCATTGAAAACCGTACGGACTACCAAGTACAACCTGGACCAGGTACTCTATATAGCCGAGCCCCTGGCCGCAGCCGAGACCGGTCCCTATGTCACAGTACTGATGAGCGACAAGAAGCATGAACACTTCTCTACACTCAAATACAATATTCAGACAGGTGAGGTAAGGCCGGGCGTCAATTTTGATACCGGAGATTACGATTATTTCGGCTGGTACCCCAGGCGCAGCGAGATCATGCTGATAGCTATCCAGCGAAAAACCTCACACCTCTCTATGCTCTCCATAGACTCAGCCGGCCCGGGGCGCAAATATAATTTCGACCTGACCGGTATACGGTTTAAGCGCTGGGAGCAGACGACCCTCTACAGTACACTATCTACCTATACGCCGACCATGATAGCGGCCAATGAGTACGTATCTGACGTCAACACCACCTCCTATGCCAAGCTATACTATGGCCAGGATACAGTGGCCATATCTCTCAGCGTACGGACAGACAGCACACAGCTGATACTACTTGATCTGGCCCATCAGACATATACTAACCTCCTGATACCTAATCTGCTGGGCAAAGCCGAAGTGGGTGATCTGGCAGATGGCAATGCATTTCTCTCCGGAAATCTCCTGACTACTGTATTTGTTTATTCTCACACGCTGAACGTGGGCATCTACGACATTTTCAAGCAAAAATATGTAGCAACATGGTCGTCTAACGGCAACATGTGGGACGCTCTGATATCGGGTCCCCTGCTGTATGAAGACCTGATGAAAGTGACCTCAGACACAATAGAAAAGAGGGACAAATTTATATCGCGCATGTGCGCGCTACCTATACTATCGGTGGCAACTGATAGGAGTGACGGTGGCATGAACATATATGTCGGCGCGCTGGAGAGGCCGGAGTCATCAGGCGTGGGCATGATGATGATGCCTATGGGTGGCGGAATGGTAAGTGTGGCAACCGGCGGGTCATGGTTTGCCCCCATGTCATGGCCCTGGACCAAGCGATCAGATGATGAACAACTCAGGAAGCACTATTACTTTGTGAGTCGCATAGATCTTCGGTCATTTCATAAATCTGCACCAGATGTATTGGCTGATAACTACCAAAAATTAAACATCAGCTATTTTGATAATCTCCACATGTCCGAGCGTCATTATATCTGCAAATTCCGACAAGGGGACAAGTTTTACTTAGGCTATTATACCTATGAGGATAGCAAGTTTTTTATCAGAGATTTTAAATAACTACCAGTCATGAAAGCGATAATTTCCTGTCTTTTCTTGTTTGCCAGTTCTGTAGCGGTGGCGCAAACATCTGTTTTTTCCTTTGCCGGAGGTGGCGACGCACCTATAGCGCGTGTCTACACCACCTCCTCAGAGACGCAAGTGCAATCATTCGGCCAGGGGTATACGACCGTAGCCCAGAAGGTAAAGCCCGTCTCTCTGGGCCAGGGTGGCAATATCTCATTGGCTTATGATTGGTTCTCCAAAAAAGACATCGGTTTTGGGATAAAGCTCAATGCGTTCTTTGGCGCTCCTTTCACCCTCTACGGTGACCAGACCTCCAGCAGCGGAGACCGCATACAGTACAGTGTGGCAGAGCGTGGATTTGCAGGGCAACTGCTCCCTCATTTTTCTGTGCGTCATGATTTCAAAAAGGTGTGCCCTGTGCTGGAGATCGGTATGATGGTGGGCGTGAATGGTGTCAAAGAAAATTATGAAGGTTACTATAATCAGTCAAATGAGGTCACCTCTACTACATGGGAAAAAGGCGGAGTCTCTTTTGGCTTCTATTCTTCCCTCGGCATCTGGGTGAGAGTATCGCGGGTGGTGCGCTTCTCGGTAGCTGCCAATTGTATTGTGTCTTCCTATAGCCCCACACACTGGGAGCGCACCTCGTTTCGCGTGAATGGTCAGGATCAACTAGCTCAGCTCTCTGTATATGACACCAAGGGGGACTACGTGGCAGAGATGAGCAGCTCCACACCACAATCATCAAATACACCACGCAAGAGCCTCAAATATTCCGTGCCGTTTTCAAACGTAGGATTCAATGTCGGATTTGCCTTCCTGTTTGAGAAGCGTAAAAACCAGATCACAGATGAAAAGAGCAAACGGGTCATTCATCCATTCTGACGGTGATAATGGTGCGTTGAGCTGAATTCGCTTTAGCGGTTGGTCGCCCACTATATATTTGCGCACTATGAAAAAACACCTTCTCCTATCTCTCACATTCCTTCTGTATTTCATATCCTATGGCCAGACCATCAAGCATGTCGTAGTGTTTGGCATAGACGGGTGCAGCCCTGATGGTATAGACAAAGCCTATACGCCCAATATAGACAGCCTGGTAGCCCATGGCAGCTATACATGGGAGGCCAAGGCACAAATGCCCACCAGTAGCTCTACCAACTGGGCCTCTGTCATAGACGGCGTACCGCCAAAGGTGCATGGCATCTGGAGCAACGACTGGCAGCGCTCACAGATCAAGGACATCTCCTATTGCGGAGGCAAGAAAGGGCATGTATTCCCGACTATTTTTCGTGTGTTGAGGGAGAATAATAAGAAAGCGCAGATAGCCTGTATCATGGAGTGGTGGAGTTTTCGCCGCCTGGTAGAGGATCATGTATGCTCTATACGTCAGCGCACTATACTGGAGGGTGTCACAGATGTGCGTGTACCTACGGTGATCAGCGTGCGCAAGCCGGAGTTTCTCTTTATCCATTTCAATAACGTGGATGAAACGGGGCACAAGTATGGGCATGGTACCAAGGAATACTATGATGCTGTAGCGCGCGTAGATAAGTCTATAGGCAAGTATATAGCCGCAGTAAAAAAGGCCGGCATGCTGGAGAGCACGGTCTTTGTGATCATAGCTGACCATGGCGGCATAGGCAAAAACCACGGTGGCAATACACCTCAGGAGGTCAATGTGCCATTTGTGCTGTCTGGTGCGGGTATCAAAAAGGGTCATCACATCACTACTCCGGTCAATAACTACGACCTGCCGGTTACCATTGCAAAGATGTTTAATGCCAAAACGCCTGACTGCTGGGAAGGAAAAGTAGTGACAGAGGTATTTGAATAATATCCGCAGGCACATAAAAAAGCCCCGGCACAGGTGGGCGCACCGGGGCACTATAAACAAACCAATGAGCTTTATTGCTTGACCAGCTTGCCGGCTATCATGCCGCGATCGGTCATGAGGCGGAAGATATAAACGCCGCCCGGCAGGTCTGATGGTATGGTCGTGATCTCCCTGCTGCGTACAGGTGCAGAGAGTACTGTCTGCCCTGTCACACCTAGCAGCTCTATACTCGTAGCTGTCAGCTGAGAGCCAGCCATATCTACTACCAGCGTATTGCCGGTATAGTACAGGCGGACATCAGCAGATGCAAGGTCATGTATTCCGATATTGACAGAGTCTGTCACAGTGATCACTATCGCTACGGTGCGGATACTATCATTCCAGCCATTTACTGAGGTGCACTCTACATAATAGGTGGCTGGCTGATCAAAGTGAGGTGTATAGACGCTGCCTGTATCCTTTGGTGAGAAGGAAATGTAGTTCTGGCTGCCGTTAAAGTTGTATGCCCACTCACGTGTAGCAGGATGTGTCTCTGTGATAGAGATAGGAGTGCCGTCATAGTGAGTATAGGTATGCTGAGGTGCCAGGGATGACACAGAGACTTCAAATGGTATGACCTGCAGGTCGGTGCCATTGTCAGTACCTGTCAGTGCAGGATCGCTGGATACTACGCGGATACGATAGCCTGTGCCAGCCAGGGATGAGTTTGGTATCTGGGCAGAGATGGCAGCAGGTGTAATGCTGGCCACCTGACCTATGTTTACTGCATTGGTAAAGCTGCCACTCGCGTCAGACAGCTGCGCAGTGAATGTATTGCCGGCGTTGAATACTGCATTGCTGGTATAGTTTACTGTCACCATCACCATTGCCTTGTGCGATATGAGGAATGGAGACCCTGCTACTGCAGAGGTGGTCAGCGTAGTGCCGTTGGTCACTGTGATCATCACCTCGCCGCTGGTCACAGTATCGTTGTACTGGTTTACAGACTTAGATACTACGTAGTACGTGCCCGGTGTAGCAAACTGCGGTGTATAACTGCTACCTGTCTGAGCTGGGGTGATGGCTGTGTAGCCTGAGCCGCTGGTAGTGCTGTAGGCCCATAGCTGTGTGCTACTCTGTGAGGCCGTCACCGTGATAGCTGTACCAGCAGTATTGATCTGGATGGTCTGGCTGCTGGTAGGAGCGATAGAGTTGTGAAACTGGTCCACTGCCAGGTCTGTACCGTTGTCGCTGCCGAGTATGGCAGGGTTAGATGAGATGACGCGGATACGATAGGCTGTGCCGGCCGGTGTAGTATGAGGGATGGTAGCAGAGATAGTGCCCGCAGTAGTAGCTGTGCGCGTACCGATAGTCGTCGGAGCTGCAAAAGAACCAGAAGCATCGGATAGCTGCGCAGTAAATACGTTGCCACTGTTGAAAGTACCGCTGGTAGTGTATGGCACATTCACCGCTGCGTCAGGTGCAGATGGGCTGAAGAGGAAAGGTGAACCTGTGACTGCGGAGGTCGTGATAGTAGCATTGCCTACAGACACGATCACTTCATTGCTGGTCGCCGTCACGCCGCTGATCACCGACTGGCATACTACGTAGTAGGTGCCCGCTGTATTAAATACCGGAGTGTACTGAGTGCCTGTCTGCGCGGAGCCAAAGCTGCTGTATGGGCCGCCTGATGTAGTAGCATACTTCCACTCGCGTGAGGTGGCAGTCGGGGTCTCTGTCACAGTCAGGGTAGTGCCGGATACGCCTACCAGCAGGCTCTGCGAGGTAGATGGCGTGATCTCATTGCTTACCACATTGATCACTACCTGTGTGCTGGTGGTGGTCAGGCCTCCCGGATAGGTAGATGCACATACCACATAGTAGGTACCGGCTGTGGCAAAGTTTGGTGTATAGGTAGTGCCCGTCTGAGCTGTAGTGAAACTGCTATATGGGCCGCCTGAGGTGGTAGCATATCTCCACTCGCGTGAGGTGGCTGCAGGTGTCTCGGTCACTGTCAGTGCTGAGCCATTTGCGCCGGCTACGATGGTCTGGGCGGTAGCAGGAGCGATGCTATTGCCTACGAGGTAGATGGTGATATTGCTGCCATTATTCGCGGCGGTGATAGCTGGTGAGCTGGACACTACGCGCACACGATAGCCGGTACCGGTAGCAGTACCCGCAGGTATAGTAGCCGTGACAGTGCCGGAGGCTGTAGCGGTAGCTGATCCGATCGTGACCGGACTGGCGAAAGAACCGCTGGCATCAGACAGCTGCGCTGTCACTGTATTGCCGGCAGAGAAAGTGCCCGTCATGGTAAATGGTACAGAGATAGAAGCGCCCTGCGAGGTAGATACATAATATGGTCCGGTAGAGACGGTAGTGGATGTAGTGAGGGTCGGATTGTAGATCGCTGTCATACCGTCTACCCAGAGCGTAGAACCTGATGTACCGCCGTTCTGATCGCCGGTGCTGGTCATGGTCACCAGTATATATTGAGGTATTCGTGCATCTACATAGGTAAATGGTATGGATATCCTGGTCCATGTAGCCACAGAGTTGGCAGGACCATTCCAGAGGGCGCGAGCTACTATATTGACGGTACTGTCCGGGTGGTTGCCATTCACCGGTGTCTCCGGTGCATAGGCATTGCCTATGTGTAGGCGGGTTTCGATCTTAGGGTAGTCACTGCCAGCCTTGGTATAGCGATACCAGAATACGATGCTATCCGGGCGACCGGTGAATGCAGATGAATAACTCGGATCGCCTGCTATCGTGTGGATATAGCCTTCAGATTTGCTGGTGGATGGGGCTTCTATCTTGCCCGTAGAGCCAGAACCATTTACTACGATGCCGAAGTATGATCCGGTCTTGATCTTCATGCAGTAGGAGCCGCCATTGAGCGTGCTCGTATCGCGAAAGCAGGTCTGCGGCCCGCTGGTGGCAAATCCGCCACCGGTTTTGTTGGAGTTCCAGTTGGTAGGCTCCTCGGTAGATTGGCCTACATTCTGCCAGTTTTCGTACTCACCATTCGGCACAGCCGTCTGAGCCATAGAGGCCAGCGACAGACCGATACATGTGAGCAGGGAGAATAATTGTTTCTTCATTTTGCCTGTTTGTTTACCGGCAAAAATGAGAAAAATCTATAAACGAACGGTTGTTTTGTGTAAACGAACGATAACTAGTTGTCGGTCAACGCAATTAACCGAAATTTCAATTGAAATTAATTCTATTTTGATGAAATGTTGTTGATTTTCAGGTCTGTAAGACTACAGATCAAGCTCTTTCATGGGATCCCAGAAGAGCTTTTTGAAATCCACCACCTGATCGTTTTTGACTTTTACTTTCTCTTTCTCCAGAAGCTCCTGCATGAGATCGGGCGTTTTGAAGTGATGCTTGCCGGTGAGTAGCCCCTGCGAGTTGACCACGCGGTGTGCCGGTACTTTCAGCCTAGACTTATCTACTGCATTCATAGCCCAGCCTACCATACGGGCAGACCTGCCGGTGCCGAGGTAGCGCGCTATAGCCCCGTATGATGTCACCCGGCCCTTGGGTACCAGCCTGGCTACCTCCCACACATTCTCAAAGAAGGAATAAGACTCCGGAGAGTATTGTACTTCTTTTGGCTTTTCAGGTGTTTTGGCCATGATACAGATTTCGGATTTCGGATGTTTGATTTCGGCAGGATAGCCTTTGTAAGTCTGAAATTACTGCTTAAAGCGGAAACGCAGATAGTTGATCTTGCGGCCGTCTGCTATGTGCTGCTTCTCGTAGAAGGTCTTGATAGATAGCTCCTCGCGCTCCAGTGGGGCACTATAGATGTCCTCCTGGTAGTAGAGCATCTCACAGCCAAAGGCCAGAGCGCTGTCACGTGTATAGTGAAACATATCGATGTCATCCATCTTAAAGTTGACCACACCACCGGGCTTTAGCACCTGCTGGTATTTGGCCAGGAAGTCTTTGTAGGTCAGGCGGTGCTTCTCATGGCGGTCTTTGGGGTACGGGTCCGGGAAAGTGATCCATATCTCATCTATCTCACCGGTGCCAAAGAAATTCAAGATGTTCTGGATCTTGATGCGCGCAAAGGCGACATTGTGCAGGTCCTGCTCTACCGCATGCTTGGCGCCGGCATGGATGCGCGGGCCCTTGATATCTACGCCTATGAAGTTGCGATCAGGATAGCGCGCAGCCAGGGCTACAGTATAGTCCCCTTTGCCGCAGGCCAGCTCCAGTGTGATCGGATGGTTGTTTTTGAAGACGAGTTCATTCCAGTGGCCTTTCAGGTCCAGCCGCTGGCCGGATGCGTCATAGAGCTGCGTCTCATGATACTCCGGGCACTGAAATACATTGGGCAGGGTATTGACCTCTGCTATCTTCTTTTTTTTGTTTTTGCGTCCTGCCGCCATATGGGGTGCAACTTTAATACAAAAATGATGGACTGAAAAACGGAAGGCCCCGGCCGGGGTTATTTGCTTAATTTTGAAATAGCTATGACTGAGACGATCGCCTCATTTTTTAAAGACTCAAAGCTCAATGAAGAGCTGAATAAGTACTGCCGGCCGCGGCATCTGGACAAGGACCAGGTGATGATGTCTCCCGGAGATGATATACACTTCGTACCCATCGTGACGAGGGGCGCTATCCGTATCATGCGGCAAAACGAAGATGGCAACGAGGTATTCCTCTACCATCTCTATCCCGGTGAGACCTGTGCTATGGCGCTCAACTGCTGCCAGGCGGGCCGCAAAAGCCCTGTGCGGGCAGTAGCAGAAGATGATACGGATATCCTGCTGGTGCCGGTGCAGATGATAGATGAGTGGTCGCGCTACCCGGAGTGGCGCCAGTTTATCAATAATACCTACGGCAATAGATTTGCAGAGCTGCTGTCTGTGGTAGACCTCATCGCCTTTAGCAATATGGATAAACAGCTCCTGCACTACCTGCGCGAGCGTGCCAAGGCACTCAATACAAAGGCCCTCTACATCACCCACCAGGAGATAGCAGACGAGCTGCATACTCACCGAGAGGCTATCAGCCGCTTGCTGCGTACCATGGAGCAGAAGGGCCTGCTCAAGCTGGGCCGCCACACCATCGAGCTTTTATAAGACTGGGATTAGGTAACATTTGTTCCCGTCCGTGCGCTGCGGGCTTTGTTCCTTTGCATCATAAAATCCATGCAGATGAAAAAGAATATGGGAAACCTGGACCGTGTGCTCAGAGTGATCGTAGCGCTGGTCATCGTCGCTTTATATTTCACCGGTATGCTGAGTGGCCCGGTAGCCATAGGCCTGCTGGCGGTAGGGGGCATCTTTGTGCTGACCAGCATCATAGGTGTCTGCCCGCTCTACCTGCCATTTGGTATCAATACCAGTGACAAAAAGTAACAGATCTTTCACGATTCCCTGCCGGTTTTGCCCTGACAAGGTGGCGGTGGCAACTCAGGCACGGGATTGGTTGTTTGGATGCCGGGGGTATCTGCCTGATGGATAGCGAGGAAATGAGGGAGGGTGATAGAATAGCTCCACACAGGTATGCCTCCGGCTCCAACTTTTAAATAACTAAAAAGAAAAGAAGCAGATATGGAAAAGGGAAACTTTAATGACCTGATCAGCTCAGACCAGCCGGTGCTGGTAGATTTCTCAGCAGAGTGGTGCGGACCGTGCAAGATGATGGCGCCGATCCTCTCCCAGCTCAAAGACATGGTAGGAGACGGCGTACGCATCGTAAAGATAGACGTGGACAAGAACCCGCAGGCATCTGCCGCCTACCAGATACAGGGCGTACCCACGCTGATCCTCTTCAAAAACGGCAAGACACTCTGGAGGCAATCCGGAGTAGTGCCGGCGGAGCAGCTGCGCCAGGTCATAGAGCAGCACAAATAGTAGCTGCCCTTCGGGCAAAAGCCGTAGCTTAGCCGCATGAGGTATATGGTGCTATGTCTGCTGCTATGGCTCTCCGTGCCAGCTATGGCGCAGGATACCACCGCAGTGCCTGGCCGTGACACGGTACGGTTCGTACACATGCCGTATGACACCTTCTCTGCGCTGGTGCGCTTTGAGAATAAGCCGTACATCATCCTCTTCACCGCCTCCTGGTGTGTGCCATGCCAGCGGATCAAGAAAGAAGTTTTTACCAATCCGCAGATCGCCTCGCTGGTCAATGACAACTATCTGGCCTACTACATCGATCTCGAAAACTTTGACGACCTGGAGGTCAATAGCCGCCTATTTCATGTAGAGCAGCTGCCTACCATCTATTTCTTTGACCCAAGAAGCCGGCTAATTGATAAGGCCGTCGGTTTCTTTGATGCGCACTACATGTGGCGCAAGCTGCGCGAGCATATACCGCCATCACAGCGGGGAGCAGACTGGCAGGGCGAGGATTAGGCGATTTGCACTTTTGCCTTTTCACCCTATATTTGCAGCCGCTCTTTACCAGTATGATTATCAAGAAAGACGGAGGGACAGGCCCGCTGATGTCTTAGCAACCCATGTCTGCAATAACGCCCAACGGCTACGCAGACAGCTGAAGGTGCTAAATCCTGCTGCCGGATCACCGGCAGATAGATAATAGAGTCACTATCTCTCCTATTCTTAAAATCATATTGTATACGGCTATTGTATTGGTATTATCTCAATGCTCACTACGCACTACCAGTGCGCAAAGGCATTGTCTTAATACTACATACTGACTACTAAATACAAGATAGATGAAGACACTCGCACAGCTCGCAGAAGAAAAGATACTCGTACTGGATGGCGCTATGGGCACCATGATACAGCGCTATACACTGACGGAGGAGGACTTTCGCGGAGAGATATTAAAGGATCACAAGCATGACCTAAAGGGCAATAATGACCTGCTCTCTATCACAAAGCCAGAGGTGATCAAGGAGATACACCGCCAGTATTTCGCCGCAGGCGCAGATATCGTGGAGACCAATACCTTCTCGTCTACTACGATCGCGCAGGCAGACTATCACCTGGAGCATCTGGCCTATCAGCTCAACTATGAGTCAGCAAAGATCGCCAAAGAAGTAGCCGAGGAGTTTAATAAAGCCAATCCGGATAAGCCACGCTTCGTAGCGGGCGCCTTTGGCCCGACCAATAGGACGGCCTCTATCTCTCCCGATGTCAATAATCCCGGCTATCGCGCTATCACCTTTGACCAGCTGGTAGAGGCGTATAGTGAGCAGGCACGCGGCCTGATAGATGGCGGCGCTGACTGGCTGCTGGTAGAGACCGTGTTTGACACGCTGAACTGCAAGGCGGCACTTTTCGCTATTCAACAAGTACAAAAAGAAAAAGGCACTAGCCTGCCTGTCTCTGTCTCCGGTACCATCACCGATCAGAGTGGACGTACGCTGAGTGGACAAACGACAGAAGCTTTCTGGGTATCGGTGAAGCATGCGAACCTCTTCTCCGTGGGCCTCAACTGTGCGCTCGGTGCCAAGGATATGCGCCCGTATGTAGAGACGCTGTCAAATGTATCTCACACGTGGGTGAGCTGCTATCCTAATGCTGGCCTGCCCAATGCCTTTGGTGGCTATGACGAGACACCGGCTATGATGGGCAGCGATGTGGAGGAGTTTATCAAATCCGGCTTTATCAATATCATAGGTGGCTGCTGTGGTACTACGCCGGACCATACGAAGGTCTTTGCAGAGATCGCTGCGAAATACCCGCCGAGAAAGAAACCAAAGCGCATACAGTTCATGCAGCTGTCTGGCCTGGAGCCGGTGACCATCACGCCGGAGTCCAACTTCATGAACGTAGGCGAGCGGACCAATGTGACAGGCTCTGCCAAGTTTCTCAAGCTGATCAAGGAGAATAAATATGACGACGCACTGAGCATCGCTACCGATCAGGTAGAGGGCGGCGCACAAGTGATAGATATCAATATGGACGAGGGCATGCTGGATGGCGTAGATGCCATGAAGCGCTTTATCAACCTCACCGCCTCTGAGCCGGATATAGCCCGCGTACCGGTGATGGTAGACTCGTCTAAGTTTGAAATAATAGAGGCGGGCCTCAAGTGCCTGCAGGGCAAAGGCATCGTCAACTCTATCTCGCTGAAGGGTGGTGAAGAAGAATTTATCCGCCAGGCGGAGCTGGTCAAAGCATACGGCGCTGCGGTGATCGTGATGGCTTTCGACGAAGTCGGTCAGGCAGATAGCTACGAGCGGCGTATAGAGATCTGCGAGCGGTCATACCGCATACTCGTGGACCGTGTTGGCTTTCCCGCAGAGGATATCATCTTTGACCCAAACATATTTCCTGTGGCTACGGGTATGGAAGAGCATAGGCAGAATGCGCTTGACTTCTTCCGCGCTACGCGCTGGATACGTGAGAACCTCCCTCATGCGCACGTGAGTGGTGGCGTGAGCAATGTGTCCTTCTCCTTCCGTGGCAATAACCCTGTGCGGGAGGCCATGCACTCGGCTTTCCTCTATCATGCTATCCGCCACGGTATGGACATGGGCATCGTGAATCCGTCTATGCTCGAGGTGTATGACGATATACCTAAGGACCTGCTGGAGCGTGTAGAAGATGTGCTGCTGGACCGCCGTGAAGACGCTACCGAACGACTGTTAGCCTTTGCCGAGACGGTGAAGAAAAAAGACAAGGCCGAGGTGGCTGATGAGGAGTGGCGCAAGGGCACCGTGGAGGAGCGCCTGTCTCACGCACTGGTGAAGGGCATCGTAGAGCATATAGAGGCCGATACAGAAGAGGCACGCCAGAAATACGGCCGTCCGCTGCATGTGATAGAAGGCCCGCTGATGGCAGGTATGAATATCGTGGGTGACCTCTTTGGCAGTGGTAAGATGTTTCTGCCACAAGTCGTAAAGTCTGCGCGTGTGATGAAGAAGTCGGTGGCGTATCTGGAGCCTTTCCTCGCAGAGGAGAAGAAAAGGAACTCAGATAAAAGCGGCGCAGGCAGGATACTGCTCGCCACCGTGAAAGGCGACGTACACGACATAGGCAAGAACATAGTAGGCGTGGTACTGGCCTGCAATAACTACGAGATAGTAGACATAGGTGTGATGGTGCCGGCAGATAAAATACTGGAGAAAGCGCGTGAGGTGAATGCGGATATCATAGGCCTCAGTGGCCTGATCACGCCGAGCTTGGATGAGATGGTGCATGTGGCCAAAGAGATGGAGCGCCTCGGTATGAAGACCCCGCTGATGGTGGGCGGCGCTACGACGTCTAAGCTGCACACGGCGGTCAAGGTGGCTCCGGCCTATAGCGGCCCTGTGGTGCACGTGCTGGATGCGTCTAAAGCCGTGACCGTAGCCAGCAATCTGCTGAGCAAGGATGCCAGCGCTGCTACTGCACAGGAGCTGCGCGAGGAGTATGACAGGATGCGTGAGCAGTTTCTGGCGCGGCAGTCTGAGGTGGAGTATGTATCTCTGGCAGAGGCGCGGCGAAACAAGTATGCCATAGACTGGACCAAGGCGGAGATAAAGAAGCCGAACTTCACCGGTGTGAAAGTATTTGAAGACTATCCGATAGCGGAGCTGGCGGCGTATATAGACTGGTCGCCGTTTTTCAGCTCGTGGGGTATCTCTGGTACCTATCCGCGTGTGCTGGAGAGTGACAAGTATGGCGCAGAGGCCAAAAAACTCTATGCCGATGCACAGGAGATGCTGCAAAAAGTGATAGCCGAAAATTGGATCACCGCCACAGGCGTGATAGGCATCTTCCCGGCTAATACTAAAGACGAATCTATCGAGCTAAAAGGCACTGGCCTCGCCTTTCACCAGATGCGCCAGCAGGTGAAGAAGGAAGGAACGCAAAAGAATATCTCCCTCGCAGATTTCATCGCACCGGTGGAGTCGGGTCGCGAGGATTATATCGGCGCCTTTGCCGTGACGGCGGGTGGCAATATAGAGGCGAAGGTGAAGGAGTTTGAAGCCAATCATGACGACTACTCGGCCATCATGCTCAAGGCGCTGGCGGACCGTCTGGCAGAGGCCTTTGCCGAGAGGCTGCATGAGCGTGTGCGCAAGGAGTGGTGGGGCTACGCCAAAGACGAAAAGTTGACCAACGATGCGCTGATAAGCGAGAAGTACCAGGGCATACGCCCCGCACCGGGCTACCCAGCCTGCCCTGACCACACCGAGAAGCCGACCATCTGGCAGCTGCTGGATGTAGAGAAAAACACTGGCATCACCCTCACCTCGTCCTACGCCATGCTACCCACCGCCTCCGTGAGCGGCTGGTACTTTGCCAATGCAGAGGCGAAATACTTCGGCGTGGGCAAAATCGCCAAGGACCAGGTAGAAAACCTCGCGCGCCTCAAGGGCCTCTCTGTAGCCGAAATGGAAAGGTGGCTGGGGCCTAATCTGGGGTACTAGGAGATGAAAACAGAAAATCAACATATTTTACCACAGGTTTATCTGAAGCAATTTGGCTTTAAGGATAAAGGCGGCAAATGGCTTGTTTGCGTCTACGAAAAGGGCAACCCAGAAATACAGACAAAATCAATTAAACACTTTTTGAGTAGGGATAATCATTACGATATTCCCATCCCCATACCAGAACTCGAGAAAGCCAATGAAAAACTGATCAATTGGAGTTTCGAAAATATGTACCTAAAACTAGTAAAAGATATAGAGGTTGGGAAACCGAACAATGACCTGCTAGTCCATTTGATTGAACTCACAATAAACTTTCTTTGCCGTACAGACTATTTAAGAGAAACAATGAATCCTATTTTTATAAGTGAAGGAGGAGATTCATTCATCGACTTAATAACTGTTTTTTTAGAAGAAAGCAGGAGGGTAACAGTAAGTAAAATCAAGAAACTGCCTAAAGAGTGTCATTTAAACTCAATGATGGTCTTTGTTATGGATCATGTTTTAGAAATCATCAAGAGAGCTAAATTTGTAATTACAGTCCTTAGAGCTGCTTCTGATAAATGTTGGTTCACATCTGATAACCCAGCTATATTAATTGACGCATTCTCTTCTGAGTTTTTCTTTGACACCCAAACCGAAGTCTTATTCCCACTTAACAAGGAATACTTGATTTACATCTACAATCCAAGAAAAGATAACAGATTTTTGAATCTACCAGCAACTAACTTCAATAACATTGTTGAAGCAGATGACATTCAAATAAGTAAGATTACAGAAGTCATTCTAAGCCATTGCGACAGATTTGCCATTTTTCCGTGTGATGTCCGGGGAGAGAGGCTCGATGGTTAAAAAGCTTCTTTGATATTGCTGTAATTGGAGTTTAGCAAAGCGTCCACCATCAACCAACAATATTGAGTAGCCCTTGTCTGCGCTTTGTGTCTGCGGGGATTCCTTCCGCCTTGTCACATTTATTTTTTAGATAGAAGAAAGGCGTCGGAATGACGGATTTTTTTGTGCTAATACAATTTGCCTCTGCGTCCCCGCGCCTCTGCGGTGAAATTTATTTCTCTTGCTTCCTCTGCTGCTCTATCAGTTTTATGATGCCCATGGCCTGGTCGATCATCTGCGGTGCCTTGCTATTGATGAGCGTAGTGGCGATGGTCTGTACGAGTACATTGCGGAGAGCTTTCTGAGAGGTGTCAGGCTGGCCCAGCAGGCGGCTGATCAGGAAATTGGCACCGATGCTGAGGCCTACTTTGACCACGTCTGTACGGACCTCTGTATCCTGTGCCAGGTCATGGATGGAAGATTTGACCATCTGCACGGGATCGAGTGCGGCTACCAGCTCGCGGCTGCTCTGCCTCAGTGCTGCCTCCTGCTGCTGCTTGTCTGCCAGTAGCTGTGCGCGGCGCAGGGCTATCGAGTCTGCATCTGTGATATCCATAGTGCCTTTTGTGTCTGTTAAACTTTGCCCAGCATGCTCCTGATCACGCGGGTCTGTATCGGGCCCTCTATCAGCCTCCGGCGAAAGACATACAAAACCACTGCCAATAGCAGGTACACCCCACCTACGATAAAGAAGCCCGAGTACGTATCTCCTATCAGTGCAGACAGCCAGAAGCACAGCCCCAGGCTGGCAAAGGAAAAGCACAGCACCGCCAGCAGCCCGATGGCCAGGCGGCTCACCACCACGCCTGCGGCTACTGAGGTGCGCTCGGCTATCTCCAGCTTGGCCAGCTCTATATTGGTCGTGGCGTACTGCTTTAGATTGTCAGCTATGTCTTCTATTTTCTCATAGTCGGGCATGCGTGTCTATTATGCCTGTGTGGGAGGAGTATTGATCGTCTCTTTGGCCAGGTGCTCCAGCTCTTCGGCTTTTGCCCGGAGAGCGGCGGCCTCTTCCATCATTTTCTGCTTCACATCCTCTGCCAGGTCCTGCGCGCCACTGAGTAGTTTGGCGCGGGTCACGCTACCCTTGTCCGGGGCAAAGAGGACACCGAGCGCACCACCTATCACCACGCCTGCCAGCAGGGCACCGAGGATGGCCGTGTTATTGTCATTCTGCTTTTCCATGTGTTCAAGATAGGGAATAGTGGTTTAACCGCAAAAGCGCGGAGACGCGAAAGGGAAATTATAAACCGCAAATAACGCGGGAACGCAAAGAGATATTGGAATTCAGTTTTTACCACAGAGGCTGCCTGCCGGTAGGCAGAGTGCGGAGATGCAGAGGGGTATACATTTTATCAAAAAAGCCGAAGCCAGAGATGGCCTACTTTTGCGGGCTGGTTTTTTATCAAATAAAAAAGCCGATAGCATGATCTCTACCGGCTTGCTGTATAAGGTATCTGAGCTGTTACTTTTCTGCTTTCACCGTCGCTTTCTGGACGGGCAGTGATCAGTAGAAATATGGTTCGATGATGGTGGCCATGGTGGTTCTATTTTTAGGTACTATAAACATAGAACGCCTGGCAAGGAAAAACAATACACCTTTTTGGGTATTTTGAGGTGAAAAGCCGAAGAAATAGGGCGATTTGCCGGATTGTGACACGGCGGTGACTGAGGTGGCAGCTACCTGACGTGCTTTTTTACCTCCTCACTGATGGCATCTGCCACCATATGGCTCAGGCTGTCTGCACCCGGGCTGTAGCAGTGCACATCATCATAAAAATACTTTAGCGTCCGCGGCATCATAGCTGCCGCATCTATCAGCGGTATATGCTGTGCTGCCGCCATCCTGCGCTCTTCATAGAGGAAAGTATCCATTGCTGCCCGCATAGAGGAGAGGTCCGGGTACTCCAGCGTGTGCCAGTCCACGCGCCTATTGCACAGTAGCTGGCCAAACCAGCATTGCTTATGCTCCAGCGCATTCATGACAGGCTTGTAGAGATTGGGCTGTGTCACCAGGTAGAATGCTGCATTGTCTGCTGCCACATAGCGCGCCAGTGCCGAGAGGTGGCGGATATACGGCCCCAGGCTGCGCCACTCAGACGGATGGTATGTGACAGGACGCTGCTGCATCAGGAGCAGTGGCAGGTCTCCCCAGTGGCTGTGCGTGAGCAGGTGGTACTCCATAGTGGGCGGCTCTGCGCCATTGTATGCCGGCCCGTAGAAGTGAGCATACTTATCATTATACGCGCCCACGGCAAAGCCCCTAGGGCTCCAGGAGCGGTACATATCATTGATAGCCTCCATGCAGACCACTATATCGGGCTGGTAGTAGCGGCCCTCTGTAGTGTAGAGTGTCAGTATATGCTTGCTGGTATACCAGTCCATGCCGAGATTGATCACACGTACTTTCATCTGCGGGTAGCGGGCCTGTAGGCGCTGCTGCAGCCGGTAGGGATAGCGCAGTGTATCTGCCAGGGAGAGGCCGGCAGTGGTGCTGCCACCGAGGCAGAGTATGCGGACCTCATTGCTGTCTTTGTGCGGTAGCACATAGCGGTGCGGCGGCATCTGCAGGTAGGGGTCAAAGGGGTGATGCTGCGTGAGGTAGTAGCCCGCCCGCGCCATGTCCATCAGGAGCAGGACGACCAGCAGTGTATAGGCATGCCTGCGTATCCATGCCGGCCATGCGCGCTCCGGCCACCAGGTGATACTGAGGTCTATGGCACACAGTACGAGCAGCACGAGTGCAAATACACCATACTCCACCGCTGTGATAGACGGGAAGCTATGCCGGCACAGGACCACCAGCAGCCAGATACCAGCCCATGCGGCTACTCTCAGGTATCGCTTCATACTATATAAAGATAGGATTTCACAGCACTTAGCCGCCCAGCATCTCTGCAAAGGCGAGCCCGAAGCTATACGCATCTCCCGGCCAGCGGGCAGAGAGATAGTGCCTGTCCTGTACCGTATAGCCACGGCTCAGGTGCATCCTGTCATCGCGCAGTACAGGTGTAGGCCCGGAGAGAAAGTCTCCATCACCCGCCAGAGCGTTGCGCACCTCTGCCTCTACCGTCAGGCCGGGGTAGGTCAGGTAGTAGTCTCCCAGCCAGAGGCGTGTCATATTGTAGGCGGCCATCTCCTGAGATTGTAGCAGGGAGGTCGTCTTGTAGCCATATAGCACAGAGCGGCCCGTATCGCGGTCCTTGCTGCGGGCAGCCAGCACCACACCGTGGCAGATAGCGGCTACAGGTTTCGCTGCGCGAAAGAAATCAGCCACCACCTGCTGCAGGGCTGCCGATTCCAGGTACTCCTTTACCCCCTTGTCATGGCCGCCGGGCAGGAGCAGGGCGTCATAATCTTTCTCATGGATGTCATGATAGGAAAGCGGCTTTTGGAAGGCTGCTGTCTGCACCATTTTTTCGTAGGCCTCCGCTGCATCTTGCCGCGCTTTCAGCACAGCGCGCCAGATGCCGAGGTTCTCTCCGTAGAGCATCCTGGTATCCGCCTGCGCCACTTTGCCCGCAGGGGTAGCAAAGGTGACCTCATGACCCCGCTCCGTGAGCAGCAGCCAGGGTATGGCTACCTCGGTAGGGTCTGAGCCATAGGTGGCGAGCGGGAGGAGGATCTTTTTCATGGCGCAAATTTGAGAATGTTTTTTAGACGCTGAGGGAATACAACTTTGAGCCACATAGATTTCTATGTTATAAAACAAGCGCTGGCTCAGATTTATTTGGAGTATAAGGC